>VFQN01007261.1_pt1 | contig 12018 bp, 10 predicted proteins | sample 3512371 | NCBI WGS metagenome assembly VFQN01 (sample SAMN10412370, study PRJNA504923) | tailings metagenome | isolation source: Replicate 2 from Balatoc abandoned mine | place: Philippines: Itogon, Benguet | collected 2017-08-28
GAAGATCGGCAGCGACACCATCAGGCCTCGCTCCATCACCGGCACCCGATGCACTTCACCGAGATAACGGGCAAACCAGGTCACCAGAAACAGCCAGCCGACATTCGTGCCGAACTGACAGAGACAGTTGCCCCAGAGCCCCACATCCCGCAACATCGGCCCCCAGGGGAATTTCTCCGATTGAGGTGTCGATGAGCCCGCTGCCGACGAATTGCCAATCAGCGCCACTTCCGCGGCATTGCACCACGGATGCTGCTCCGGCTGATTGCGGAACACGATCCAGAAGATGCCGGCTACAATGATCCCGCTGATTCCGAAGATGAGCATCGTTCCGCGCCAGCCACGGGATTCCAGCTTCCTGATGTGTTCCGGAAATGCCGATTCCCAGAATTGCCGCTGCAAGACCGGATCTGTGAACGAGGGATCGGTTCTGGCATGAAACTGCTGAAGACGACGGAGCTGGTCGGGCGGAAGCTGGAGGTCGTCAGGGTCGTTAGCCAGGTCCAGATTTGACAACGGCTTCCATGCGTTCAGAATTCCGGCCAGTGTTTCACGGGAGGCATCGCTGTTGCCGCTGATCGCGGACAGTTCCTGCCATTTGGCGATATGTACATCGATCCCCAGTCCTTGAAGCCAGAGGGGGTTGTTCGGGGCCCCACCATAAATCAGTTTTCGGGCCAACTTTTCGGGTTCAATCAGTTCATCTGGCAGGATATCAGCCGATTTCTGGTTCAATGCCAGTGCCAGCATGACCGCGCCTGTCAACACGGGCGCAATCGCGCCTCCCGCTCGTCCGCCGAACGCTACGATGCTGCTGGCCATGCCGCGCTGGGTCAGCGGCATCCAGTCACGCACTGCCCGGCCACAACTCGGATAGGCCCCCGCCTGGGCCAGTCCGCAGCCCAGCCGCCAGATCAGCAAGGTGATCAGGCCGGTGGATAATCCCAGCAGCGCCGTGAAGGCCGACCAGAGCAGGATATACAGAGTCAGCGTCAGCCGGATGCCGAACCGTTCGCTGAGCCAGCCCGCCGGCACCTGTCCCAGGGCATACGACCAGAAAAAAGCGCCCAGATACCAGCCCATCGCGGTTTGCGAGGCAGCAAATTCCACGCGAATCGATTCTGCGATGAAATTGGCGCTAATGCGATCGAGATACAGCAACACGCTGCTGAGCGTCGCCACGGTCAGCACCGACCAGCGGATTTTTGTGGCGGATGCGGCGGGATCTGCCAGAGGCCCGGTCTCTGCGGTCAAGCGATGCTCCTCATCAAAAACGCCAAAAATCGTGGTCGGAAGCTGGCGGTTGGCCCTCGGTCAGGGAGCGAGCGAGACCGAATTTTCCCTCGAACCGTAAACAGGTCGACTTTGAGATGTCAAGCGGGACAGGGCGGCTTTTTCCGGCGGATCACTGCCAATTCAGCAAGGAAGAAAGATCCGAAACGGCTGTTGCGTTGGCACTGGAGCCCCAGGCTCCTATAATTCGGACGGCGATGAACATTAACTGGCGAACCTGCCGTATCGTCCGCCCTCGTCTTCCCTCCTGATTAAGTGGTGCCCGACCCGATGGCGACTGGGACTGCCGACAGTAAACCCTCTCTCGTTCAGAGGCTGAATCTCACCTGGCTCTCACGCTTGCTCACCTCTTCGATCGGCCGCAAGTACATCATGGCGCTCACCGGGCTGGGCCTGTGCGGGTTCCTGGTGGCGCATCTGGCCGGCAACCTGAACCTCTATCGCGGGCAGCAGGCATTCGATGACTATGCCCATCACCTGCATGCCCAGGAATGGTTGCCGCTCGCTGAAGCGGGGCTCTTCCTGGCGTTCCTGCTGCACATTTATCTGGCGTTCGCCCTGACGATCGAAAATCGCAAGGCGCGGCAGCAGGGATACGCGAAGAAGGAAACCAAGCGACAGGACCGCATCTTTGCCCTTGCTCCGGACAGCTGGATGTTCGTCTCCGGCGCCGTCGTGCTGGGCTTCCTGATCGTGCATCTGGCCGATATGAAACTGGGCCTGCGACCCGATGTTCCCTACAGCCAGGACGAAGCTGCGGCTTTCTACAATACGTTCGCCGTACTGTCGAATCCGATCAGCAAGGCGGTCTACATTATCGGGACGTTGTTCCTGGGCTTTCACCTGGCTCATGGTTTCCAGAGTGCTTTCCAGACCCTGGGCCTGAATCACCCCAAGTACACGCCGACCATCAAGGTGATCGGGGTGATCTTCGCCATCGTCATTGCCGTTGGTTTCTGCAGTCTGCCGATCATTGTGCCGCTCTCGCCGGATCGTCAGCAAGAATGGAATGCTGCCCGTGAGGCTGCCCTTCAGCCGGCCGGCGACGCGCCGGTGTCCGCCGTCGAAGGCACTGCCCACTGACCGGTCGGGTTCCGTTGGCTCTGCCAACGCGGATTCAAGCCAGTTGCCGTCCGAGATCTGTCTTATCACCTGATTCCTGTCGAGAAGCTCCATGTCCACGGTCGAAATGGCGACGAATCTCCTGGATGGAAAATGCCCGTCCGGTCCCATGGCAGGTCGCTGGGAACAGCACAAGCGGGACATGAAGCTTGTGGCTCCGAACAATCGCCGGAAATTCACGGTGATTGTGGTCGGCACCGGCCTGGCAGGGGGTTCCGCCGCTGCCTCACTGGCAGAGCTCGGCTACAACGTGCTGTCGTTCTGCGTGCAGGATACGCCGCGCCGGGCCCACAGCATCGCAGCGCAGGGTGGCATTAACGCTGCCAAGAATTACCAGAACGATGGCGATTCCGTCTGGCGATTGTTTTACGACACGGTAAAAGGCGGCGACTTCCGCAGCCGCGAATCCAACGTCTACCGTCTGGCGGACGTCAGCCGGAACATCATCGATCAGTGCGTGGCTCAGGGAGTGCCGTTTGCCCGTGAGTACGGCGGCACATTGGCCAACCGCTCCTTCGGCGGCGCCCAGGTGTCACGGACGTTCTACTGCAAGGGCCAGACCGGACAACAACTGCTGCTGGGTGCGTACCAGGCTTTGATGCGGCAGGTCGGGGCCGGCAAGATCAAGCTGTTTCCGCGTCAGGAAATGCTGGATCTGGTGGTGGTCGACGGCGTGGCCCGCGGGATTGTCACCCGGAACCTGACGACCGGTGCCCTCGAAACCTATGCGGCGGACGCCGTCGTCCTGTGTACTGGCGGCTACGGCAACGTCTACTACCTGTCGACAAACGCCAAGAGCTGCAACGTGACCGCTGCCTGGCGGGCTCACAAGAAGGGGGCATACTTTGCGAACCCCTGCTACACCCAGATTCACCCGACCTGCATTCCGGTATCCGGCGATCATCAATCCAAGCTGACGCTGATGAGCGAAAGCCTGCGGAATGACGGTCGCGTCTGGGTGCCGAAGACACAAGGCGAAAGCCGCAAGCCCTCGGACATTCCCGAAGGCGAACGCGACTATTACCTCGAACGCCGCTATCCGTCGTTCGGCAACCTGGCTCCGCGGGATATTTCATCCCGGGCTGCCAAGGAACGCTGCGATGCCGGTTACGGAGTCGGAGCAGCCGGCCAGTCGGTCTACCTCGATTTCGCTGCGGCAATTCAGCGCGACGGGGAATCGACCATTCGGGCCAAGTACGGCAACCTGTTCGACATGTACTCGCAGATCACCGGCGAGAATCCGTACAAGACGCCGATGCGGATCTACCCGGCCGTGCACTACACGATGGGCGGGCTGTGGGTCGATTACAACCTGCAGAGCAATCTGCCTGGCCTGTTCGTCCTGGGCGAGGCGAACTTCTCGGATCACGGGGCCAACCGTCTCGGTGCCAGCGCGCTGATGCAGGGACTGGCCGACGGCTATTTCGTGATTCCCTACACCATTGCCGATCACTTCGCAACCTCGAAGCTCGGCAAGGTCACGAGCGACCATCCCGAGTTCAAGGCGGCTTTGGTCGAGGCTCGCAACCGGACCGAAAAACTGCTGCATAACAAGGGCCGTCGCAGCGTCGATGCCTTCCATCGGGCTCTCGGCAAGATCATGTGGAACAACGTCGGCATGGCCCGCACCGAACAGGGGCTCAAGGATGCCATCCAGCAGATTCGCAGTCTGCGGGAAGAGTTCTGGGCCGACGTCAAGGTGCTCGGCAGCGGCGAATCGTTCAACCAGATGCTCGAGCACGCCGGCCGTGTCTCCGACTTTATGGAGTTTGCCGAACTGCTTGCCACCGATGCCCTGGAGCGGGACGAATCGTGCGGCGGTCACTTCCGCGAAGAACATCAGACGCCGGACGGCGAATGTCAGCGCGACGATGAAAACTTCTGTCACGTCGCCGCGTGGGAGTTCAACGGTGTCGGCGCTCAGCCCACGCTGCACAAGGAACCGCTGACGTTCGAAGAGGTTCACCTGCAGACCCGCAGTTACAAGTAAACAAGCAAGCCCCGGGATCGCGATCCCGGGGCTGCTGCAACGCAGATTTCATCAATACATTCATTCCCAACGACGAATTCGAGTCTTCCATGATCGCATCTGCTGAACACGGTCTGCGTCTGACTCTCCGGATCTGGCGGCAGGCGGGACCGAACGCAAAGGGCGAGTTCAAGACGTACGAGCTCTCCAATATCTCGACCGACATTTCCTTTCTGGAAATGCTCGACATCCTGAACGAGCAACTGATCGCCCGCGGCGAGGAGCCGGTCGCCTTCGATCACGATTGTCGGGAAGGGATCTGCGGCACCTGCGGCGTGATGATCAACGGCCAGCCGCACGGCCCCCAGAACCAGACGACCACCTGTCAGCTACACATGCGGAAGTTCAGCGACGGCGACACGATCGTCATCGAGCCGTTCCGCGCCCAGGCGTTTCCGGTGATCAAGGATCTGGCGGTCAACCGCTCGGCCTTCGACCGCATCATCGCTTCCGGTGGCTTCGTTTCCGTCAACACCGGCAGCGCCCCGGAAGGCAATGCGATTCCGGTACCGCGTCATGTGCAGGAAAAGGCGATGGACGCCGCCGCCTGCATCGGCTGCGGAGCCTGTGTGGCCAGTTGCAAGAACGCTTCTGCCATGCTGTTCACGTCGGCCAAAGTCTCGCAGATGGCTTACCTCCCGCAAGGTCAGGCAGAACGCTCGAAGCGGGTCCTGAACATGGTCGCCACCATGGATCACGAAGGCTTCGGCTCCTGCACGAACACCGCGGAATGCGAAGCCGCCTGCCCCGCCGGCATCAAGCTGTCGAACATTGCCCTGCTGAACCGCGAATACATGCGGGCGCTCATTTGCTCGCATGAGTGACAGGGCAGCCATTGTGGCTGCTGTCCACACCGAATCTGGTAGAATGGAACCTGCAAGTATTTGACGTTGCAAATCGCAGGAGCCTGATTCGATGGATGTCGCGACAATGGGTAAAGTCACTGTCGAAGCCAAGATCGAAAACCTTGACGATCTCTATGAGGTCGACAAGGATCAACGAACTCCAGATCAGGTTCGTACAGTCCGGGTTGACGACGCGCTGGTGGACACGGGGGAGACCCTGCTGTCAATTCCCGCGAAGCTCCTGCAGGAATTGGGGTTGAGAAGCAGCCGTACTCGAACGGCTCGAACCCCTGCAGGATTGGTCACCTTCAATATCTATTACCCGGTGCGTCTGACAATCGACGGTCGAGAATGCATTACAGAAGTCTGTGAAGTGCCGGACAACTGCCCGGTTCTGATTGGGCAGGTTCCGCTGGAAGTGCTGGACTTTATCGTCGATCCTGCGCGACAGCGTCTGATGGGCAACCCCGCGCATGGCGGGGAGCAGATGATTGAACTCTTTTAGGCATCCTGGACACGATGAATTCCCCAGCCCTGCTGCGAACCCCGCTCTACCACTGGCACGTTGCCCATCAGGGCCGCATGGTCGAATTCGGCGGCTGGGAGATGCCGGTCCAGTATCGCAGCATCATTGATGAACATCAGGCGGTGCGCCAGGCTGTGGGTCTGTTCGACATCAGCCATATGGGCCGGTTCCGTTTTCGCGGGAGCGATGCCTGCCAGTTTCTCGACCATGTGCTGACCAACGACGTGTCGAAACTAAAAGTCGGGCAGGTCCGGTATTCGCTGGTCTGCAATGACGCCGGCGGCATTCTGGACGACGTCCTTGTCTATCGGCTGCCGCAAGAATACTGGCTGGTGGTGAATGCCTCGAACCGGTTGAAGATTTTCGCGTGGCTGCAGTCGCATCAGGCGGGATTCTCCGACGACTGGGAAGACCTCACGCTCTCGACTGGCATGATCGCTGTGCAGGGACCACAGGCTGCGGCGGTGCTGTCCGAGACAGAACGCGCTGCGTTTGAGTCGCTCGGCTATTACACCGTCACGACGACAGCTGATGATTTCCTGCTGAGCCGCACCGGTTACACCGGTGAAGACGGCTGCGAATTCATCGTTCCGGCCGCTCAGACGGAAACGGTCTGGCAGCGGCTGGCAGAGAACGCCGGCACCACTCCTGTTCCCTGTGGCCTGGGCGCGCGGGATACCCTGCGGCTCGAAGCTGCGATGCCGCTGTACGGTCACGAGTTGAACGAACAGATCGATCCGCTGACGGCCGGACTCAACTTTGCCGTGAAGCTGAACAAGCCGGACTTCATCGGCAAGGCGGCACTGACAGAGATTGCCCGGCGGAAAGATCGCAAGGTCCGCGTGGGTCTGGAACTGGCCGGTCGCCGGATTGCCCGCGAAGGGTGTGCGATTTTCAGCGGGGATCAGGCTGTCGGTGAAGTTACTTCCGGCACCTTCTCGCCCACGCTGGAACGCTCGATTTCGATGGGGTATGTCGAACCGGCCAGTGCGGCGACCGGGACAGCGCTGGAAATCGACGTCCGCGGAAAACGCGAAACCGCCACCGTGGTTGCGCTTCCCTTTTACCGCCGAATCTCCTAAACCAGCGATGAGCAGCCGGACCGTTTGCCGGCTCTGGTCACCAGACTCCGGACTTATTATGGCCGACCGCAACTATTCGTCGTATCAGCAGAAGGCGATCAAGCGTTTCTATGACAACCGCGATCAGCTCGATGAACAGCGATTGAGCGAACTGGTCGCGAATCTGTATCTCTCGGAAGGCAAGAAGAAAGCCAAACTCTGGGAGACGGCCAAAGAGCTGATGGAACGCCTGAACGTCCCGCCCACGCGCATCGATCACGTCATCAAATCGGCGGACCCAACCGTGCTGGCGGAAGTGGTCAAGGACATTGCGAAAGGCGTTATCCGCCCCGCTCCGAAGAAGCCGCCCACACCGCCCGATCAGAAACCCGCCTGAGCGTCATCACGGCTTCTTTCATCACAGCGGTCGTGCCCTCCCGCAGCGTTCACAACAGCACGCTGGCGGTTTCGCGATTCCCCCGGGCGATCCCGATCACCCGGGGGAACTCACAAATTCCACTCACACACTCACAGCACGCGGCTTCTTCTCGCCGCTTTGCAGCGTCTGTGCCAGCTTTTGCACGATCCGGAACATCAGATCGAGTGATTCCCGGGTCTGCTCCACGCTGATCGTCAGCGGCGGACTGACGCGTAACACCTTGCCGGCCAGAGCGCCCAGCAGGTGAATCCCGACGCCGTTCTCGCCCAGATAGCAGGCCTCGACGATCTTCGCAGCCACTTCGTTCGCCGGCAGATCACCGACCGGTGCCGCTTCGATGCCGAACACAAGCCCCTCGCCCCGGACCTTGCTGACGAGGCCGGTTTCCTTCAACCGGTCCAGACCGGCGAAGTAAAGCGGCGTCAGCTCTGCGACGTGTGGCATCAGGTTCTGGGCATCGAATTCGTCCAGCGTGGCCAGCACTGCCGCGGAAGACAGCGGGTTGGCGCTCCACGTATCGGACGCTTCCCCGTATCGCATGTTGTCGGAGATCGCCTTGTTGCAGGCGACAGCTGCCACAGGAACGCCGTTGCCCAGACCCTTGCCCAGGACCACCATGTCCGGCTCAACGCCGTAGGCTTCAAAAGCGAACAGCTTGCCGGTCCGGCCGAAGTTCGCCTGCACTTCATCGAAGATGAACAGAATGTCGTGCTGGCGGCAGAAGTTCTGCAGCATCTGGTGATACTTGGCGGGCGGATGGAAGCTGCCGCCACCGCCGATGTACGGCTCCGTGATCAGGCAGTTGATGCGGGAACCATACTGGGTCCAGAGGGCTTCCAGTTCCTGCTCGTACTTCTCCAGCGGAATCTTGCTGAAGTCGAGGGCATGGTCGTTGATCTCTTCCATCGGGAAGCTGATGAACTTCACCCGCGGATCGCGTTCCGGATCTTTCTCGGAGCCGGTGACCGCATTGGCCCAGCCCTTCTTGCCGTGGAAGCCGTACCGCGTGGCCAGCACCATATCGCGATTTTTATCGCGGGACAGCGACGTGTAGATCGCCTTGTGTACGCCCTCGGAACCCGAGGCAGCCCACATGACGGTATTGAGTCGCTTGCCGAGGGGAGTGGCCTGCAGGGCTCCCAGCAACCGGGACGCCGCCAGGGTTTCGACTTCGGTAATGCCGTTGTAGGCGGTCATGGTGACCGCGTCGCAGTAGACGTCGGAGGATGTCTCCGGCTCGCCGAACAGCATCTCCGGCGTCCAGCCCAGATATTTCGCATACCGTTGCAGCCAGCGGCGAGGGTTGTGTCCGAGATTCGAGACCAGCACGCCCGAAGTGAAATCGTAGAGCTTGCGGCCTTCCGGGGTCGTGTGAAACATGCCGGCCGAGCGATGAAAGACGGCCTGCGAAGGAGTAAACGTTCTCAGAGCCAGCGGTTCCGTCCGGGAAACCGCCTCCCGACAGGCATTGGATTGGTCTTCACCCGGAAAACGAATCGGTGCGGACATGAATCGACCTTACGCGGAGTGCGAGCGGAGTGGAAAACAGGGACGGAGCGCAGCAGATTTCTCTTCTAGTTGTATCACAGTTCCGGTAGTTCGGGAAACCGAATGAATTCGGGATTCACCGTGATTTTCCTGCGATGGGCAGCATTTGATCACGCTGCAATACCCGGCACTGGAGTTGGTGGCAGGGACAGCTGGCAGTCGATTCAGGTTCACACTCTGGCCACAACTTGTGGAATCACGCAACTTGATTCTCCGGGACGAACCGGGGATTCTGGGGGCGAGTTTCTTCTATCCCGGAGTCCTGCATGTCTGCGTCGTCCGCCCCGGTTGAGCATGTGTTGTGCGTGCCGACCCTGCTGTTTCATGAAATCGGCTACTTCCAGGGCTTTCAGCCGATGGCAGATCGCTATCTGACGACACTGCTTGATCCGGCGCACACGGTCTACATTCCGAGGCCGGATGCAGAAGAAGACCCGAGTTACAAGCAGTTGATCCCGTACTGCGTGTTCCGCTGTAACGGCGAGATCTTCTACTACCGCCGCGGCTCTGCCGGTGGGGAGGGCCGTTTGCATAAGAAGCGGTCGATTGGAATCGGGGGGCATATTTCGTCGACGGATCAAATTGATGCCGATCGGCGCTATTTCGAGGCCATGCACCGCGAAATTGATGAGGAAGTCTTTCTGGAGTCAGAGTTTCGGGAGAAATGCGTCGGCCTGATCAATGACGACCAGACACCCGTCGGTCGGGTGCATTTGGGAATTGTCCACATTTTCGACCTGGAGTCGGCCAAAGTTCGCCCACGGGAAGAGTCGATTCTAGAGACAGGCTTTGCGCCACCCGCAGAGTTGGTCCGCGACCGGGACGATTTTGAAACCTGGTCGCAGATTGTGCTGGATGAAATTTCGGGGACGACGCGTTCACTGTAAGCGTCCGCTGCCGGCGATCACGAGGATGAGTGGTTCGTTCGGGCTGACGGTTGGCGACTCTCCGCGAACGTCCGGAATCCGCAAGACTTTGACAATGGAGTGTCGAACGATGAACGAGTTCAGTCGACGTTCGGTTCTGGGAGCCGCTGCTGCCGCCCTCGCCGCCCCGGCACTGGTTGCCGCCCAACAGGCCGCTGCGCCGGCCGCCAAAGGGCAGTTGTCCGACGAATCGCTGGGTCTGCTGCTGAAAGCCATGGGGCTGGAAGCGAAGTTGAACGAAAAACGTTACGACTTCGCTTTCAAGTCCACGATTGCCGATCAGGACTGGGAACTGTCGATGTCGGCAGTGATGAGCCAGGATCTGACCAGCATCTGGATCATGGCCTGGCTGGATGAACTACCGCGTTCAGCAGCCGATGTGCCGCGAACCGCGCTGTTGCGCCTGCTGTCGGAAAACGACAAGATGGGCCAGGGCAAGTTCTTCGCTTATATCGCCTCGAACCGGCGGTTTGTCCTGCAACGGGTCATTCCGAACCAGAGCATTACAACATCCGCCTTCCGGGGTGCTCTCGAAGATCTGGGCGCTTCGGTCGTGCATACGCACGGCTTCTGGTCAACCGCCAACTGGAGCGGATCGACGACTCCGGAAGAACCGGCGCGCGGCGCTCCGGTCCGCGGCAGCAGCCCGCAACCGAGCGTACGACCGGTGTCATCGCAACAGGGGCTCCGGGCAACCGCTCCGAAGTAACTGGCATCACAGCAGCGACTGGCTCGCCAGACAGAAACCGGTGAACTGTCAGCGGCTTGACCATAAAGTGTCGCTGGCAGTCCATCATCGTGTGACTGTACAAGAAAACCGGCCTGCATCAGCAGGCCGGTTTTTCCTATGAGCGTTTCTGTTGGGAATGGATGCGAGGTCAGGAGCCGCGACCAACCGCGCCGGATTCCACGCAAACCTGCTTTCCGGACAGACCGGCAGCCAGAGCATTCTGCTGCTGGTTTCCTGAGCCTGAAGTCAGACCGTGCACGACCGTCAGGCCTGCGCTTCGGGCCAGAGATCGCCGGATTTCAGCGGGGCCGACGGGGCAGGGTGCCGGACTCTTCGTCCTTGCGGTTCATCTCATCCAGTACAATCGGGTGCCAGGTTGTATCGCGGTCCCCGGCAGGGGTGTAGTGGCGGCGAGCCCAGGCTCGTAGCCGCATCTCCTCAATCGGGTCCACAGAAACAACATTGTCCATGTCGACAGCGATTAATGTCTGCACGATCCCTCCTCCGCGAGTCGGCACCAGCTTGCCAAAGAACTACAGACTTGACAGGAACACGAGTGGTAATTACCACCCTCTGTCAAGATGCTATTCCGCCAAAAATTTGATTGCAAGCAGATATTCTGAAAAATACGTGCGCTCCGGCGAATCCGCAGGGACCGAAACTCCTGCCTTCCCGGATCTTGCCGGACGCACCTGTCTTCCACGGCAGAGCGACTGTCGGGCGTCGAGCATTAACCTCTGTGTGATCAGAAGTTAGAGCGTGCTCGCAGTCTATGTCCGTGGTCTTCGTCCTGAAGATGCCTCGTCGCAGTGCGTGCTGTCAGTCGCGAGTTGTTTTCCTCCTGAATCCATGTGTGACTGCCTGGTCATGAAATCGCCTCTCTAAAGACACAGAAGCCGCGAGGAGTGCCCCGCGGCTTCTGAGGATTCAAGGATCAGGCGACGCCCCGAGCATCAGTGGGCGACCACTGGGACCGCATCAGGTAGCGGAAGCGGCGCTGGTCGGGGTGACCTTCGGCAGCGATTGTGAAGCCGGTTGCTCGCGCTGCACTAGCCAGTACAGGATCGGGTTAGCGATGTAAATCGTGCTGTACACGCCAGTGATCGATCCGATAATCATCGAGAAGGCGAAGCCGTGGATTCCGCTGCCGCCGAAGATGTACAGGATCACGACGACGATGAAGGTCGTCAGGGCGGTCAGCACCGTTCGGGACAGGGTCTGGTTCACCGCCAGGTTGATCATGTCATAGGTAATCCGCGGATTCTTGCCCTTGATTTCGCGAATCCGGTCGAAGATCACGATGGTATCGTTCAGCGAGTAACCGACGATCGTCAGCAGTGAGGCAATCAGGGCCAGGTTGACCTTGAAATCCTCCAGCATCAGCAGGGGGCCAATGGGTGTACCGCTCAGCAGAGCGGCCAGGGCGATTGAGCCAATGGTGACCAGCACGTCGTGGGCCAGTGCCACGACAGCCGCGATTCCGAAATAGACCTTCTCAA
>VFQN01007262.1_pt1 | contig 12017 bp, 10 predicted proteins | sample 3512371 | NCBI WGS metagenome assembly VFQN01 (sample SAMN10412370, study PRJNA504923) | tailings metagenome | isolation source: Replicate 2 from Balatoc abandoned mine | place: Philippines: Itogon, Benguet | collected 2017-08-28
CTGCGGGGGGCTGGCCGGGCCTTCTGTTCGGGCGACGATCTCAAGGAGTTCGACCTCCAGAGCCGCAACGACGATACGATCAAGGCGCATATAGCCGCCATCCAGCATGTTACGCACCAGCTGATGGGCTGCGACAAGCCCGTCGTCGGGGCGGTGCAAGGCTTCGCGGTCGGCGGCGGCTTCGAGTGGCTATTGAACTGCGACATCGTCGTGGCCGCGGACGATCTCATTGCCTTCTTCCCGGAGATGGATTGGGGGCAGTTCGTCACCGGTGGCGTCACTCACTTGCTGCCGCAAGCGCTCGGCCACCAGCGCGCAATGGAACTGCTGCTGCTGGGTGAACGCCAGACAGCCGAGCGGCTGGAACGGCTCGGGCTCGTCAACGCCGTGGTCGGTCGAGACGACCTCCAGCAAACGGCCTTCGCCTGGGCCGAGAAGATCGCGGCAAAGTCCCGTTTCTCGGTCTCTCGACTGAAGTCGATGATCAACAAGGATCTCGGCGCCCAACTGTGGCGGGCCGTCGAACTCGAGACGGCTGTGACCATCGAGGCGTTCGGTCAGCCGGGCGTGGCCGACAGGGTCGCGGGTTTCACAAAAAGGAAAAAGAAGAGCGCCTGAAGGCGCCGTTATCGATTTCGATCAATCCAAGGGGAACTTCAACATGAAAACTCGTCGTGTTATTGCAACATCGGTCGCGCTCCTGATCTCCACCGCATCGCTGGCACAAGCCGACATCGTGCTTGGCGTCGTTGGTCCGGTAACGGGTCAGTACGCATCCTTCCAGGAGCAGATAACCCAGGGCGCAAAGGCAGCAGTCGCCGCCATTAACGCGGCCGGCGGCGTCAACGGCGAACAGATCACGCTGCAGATCGAGGATGATGCATGCGACCCGAAGCAGGCCGTCGCGGTGGCCAACAAGTTGGCGGCCGAGGAACTAGCGGCGATCATCGGCCATTTCTGCTCGTCGTCGTCGATCCCAGCTTCGGAAGTCTACGCCGAAGCCGGCATTCCTATGATCAGCCCTGCTTCGACCAATCCGATTCTGACCGACCGCGGCCTGCCGACGGTATTCCGGACGTCGGGCCGGGACGACCAACAGGCGACCGTTGCAGCCGAGGCCATCGTCAAACGGAAACTCGGCGTCAGGATCGCGATCGTCCATGACAAATCCACTTATGGAAAGGGACTGGCCGACGGGGTGAAGGACGGCCTGAACAAGGCCGGGATCACGGAAGTCGCCTATGACACCCTCACTCAGGGTGACAAGGATTTTTCCACGCTGATCTCGAAGCTGAAAGCTGTCGACGCCGACCTCGTCTATTTCGGCGGCTATTTCGCCGAAGGCGGCCTTCTGGTGAGGCAGGCGCACGAGCAGGGCCTCCAGGCTACCTTCATGGGAGGCGACGGAATCGCATCGACGGAATTTGCGTCGATCGCCGGTCCCGCCGCCGACGGCTTCCTCATGACCTTCTACCCCGACCCTCGCAATGATCCGGAGGTCGCCGGCATCGTGAAGACCTTCCGCGATTCCGGCTACGAGCCGGAAGGCTACACCCTCTACACTTACGCGGCCCTGCAGGCCTACTCGCAAGCCGTCGCGGCCGCCAAGTCCACGGCTGGCCTGAAGGTTTCCGAAGCCCTGCATGCCGGTACCTTCGACACAGTTCTCGGCCGGATGAAGTTCGACGCAAAGGGCGATCCGAGCACGGAGCCTTTCATCGTCTATTCCTGGAAGGATGGGAAATACGTCCCGCTGAACTAGAGAACCTTACGCAATTCCGGGCGCGAACCGCTCCTCACTTTGCTGGAATTGCTCTGAGCGTGCTCGTCGGCCCCGTCCGATCCAGGACGGGCGCCACTTTCCATCTCGCCGCCAGGGGAAACCAATGGCCTATTTTCTGCAGCAAACCATCAATGGCATCACGCTGGGCGCCATCTATGGCTTGATCGCCCTCGGCTACACCATGGTGTACGGCATCGTGGGCATGATCAATTTCGCACATGGCGAAATCTATATGATCGGTGCCTTCATCGCGCTGATCGCCTTTACGGCCCTCGGTATGGCCGACATCAGCTGGGCGCCCCTGGCTATCCTGCTGGTCCTTATCGTCGCCGCGGTTTTCACGGCCGCCTATGGTTGGGCGGTCGAGAGGATCGCTTATCGCCCCTTGCGCGGTTCCTTTCGACTGGCGCCGCTCATCTCCGCGATCGGAATGTCCATCTTCCTGCAGAACTACATCCAGATCGTCCAAGGCGCGCGGGTGCGCACCCTGCCAGCCATCGTGACCGGCGGCCTGACACTATGGGAAGCCGAGGGCTTTTCGGTTCGGATATCGGCGATCCAGATCGCCGTCGTCGTCCTGACCTTCAGCCTGATGGTTCTCCTGTTCCATCTCGTCGAGCGAACCCGCTTCGGCCGCTCGCAGCGCGCCTGCGAGCAGGACATGTGGATGGCGGGCATGGCCGGCATCAATGTCGATCGAACGATTTCCCTGACCTTCATGGTCGGCGCGGCACTCGCGGCCGGTGCCGGCCTGATGACCACCCTGTATTACGGGTCGATCGACTTCTTCATCGGCTTTCTGGCCGGCGTCAAGGCATTCACTGCCGCGGTCCTCGGCGGTATCGGATCGATACCCGGCGCCATGGTAGGCGGGCTTCTCATAGGGCTCGTCGAAGCCTACTGGGGTGGCTACGTTTCGGGCGCATACAAGGACGTCGCGGTTTTCGCCGTCCTGATCCTCGTTCTGACCGTTCGCCCGACCGGCCTGCTGGGCAGGCCGCATGTCGAGAAGGTCTGAGCGATGCGCTATCCGGTACATCAGTATCTTCGCGCCGCGCTTTTTCCGGCCGCCCTCACGGCGTTCCTCGCGCTTCCGCTGGCCGGCCTGCAACTGCAGGATCTGGGCGGCAGCAACAGCCTGGCCATGAGGCCGCTTTGGGTGATCGTACCGACGCTTTTGGTGTTCTTCGGGCATGCGCTCGTCGGCATGCTGGGTGCCCGCGAGGAGGTTTCGGCGTTCCTTCGTCGGGTGCCTCGCCCCAGGATCCCCGCCGGGATGTCGCCGCATCTTCTTACCTGCCTTGGGGTCCTGGCGGTCGCTCTGCCGCTCCTTCCATTCACGACCCGCTACGAGCTTGATCTGGCCACGACGTTCCTGATCTATGTGATGCTGGGTTGGGGACTGAACATCGTGGTCGGGATGGCGGGGCTGCTCGATCTCGGCTACGTGGCGTTCTATGCTGCAGGCGCTTACACCTTCGGCTATCTTTCGGTCCATCTCGGCGTGAGCTTCTGGATAGCCCTGCCGGCTTGCGGCCTGGTCGCCGCCTTCCTCGGCATGCTGCTGGGCTTCCCGGTGCTCAGGCTCCGCGGTGATTATCTGGCGATCGTGACGTTGGGTTTCGGCGAGATCATCCGCATCTTCCTGATCAACCTCACGCCGGTGACCGGCGGGCCGAACGGGATTTCGGGAATCGGCCGGCCGAGCTTCTTCGGGTACCCGTTCGCTGCCTCCGCGCCTGAAGGAACAACGACATTCGCGCAGCTGTTCGGCCTCGATTTCTCACCGGTCCACCGGATTGCGTGGCTCTACTACATCATCCTGCTGCTCGCCGGGCTCACCCTGGTCTTCATCGAGCGGTTGCGCCGGCTGCCGATCGGACGCTCCTGGGAGGCCTTGCGCGAAGACGAAACCGCCTGTCAGGCGATGGGGCTCAACCCGACCGTCATCAAGCTGTCCGCCTTCTCCCTCGGCGCCATGCTGGGCGGCTTGGCAGGGTGCTTCTTTGCCGCCAGGCAAGGCTTCATCAGCCCCGAGAGTTTCACCTTTGCCGAGAGCGCCGTGATCCTTGCGATCGTCGTCCTGGGTGGCATGGGGAGCCAGGCCGGCGTCGTCATCGCCGCGGCCTTGCTCGTCGGACTGCCTGAACTGGGCCGTGAGTTTGCCGAATACCGCATGCTGCTGTTCGGGCTGGCGATGGTGCTGATCATGATCTGGAGGCCGCAGGGACTAGTCGCAGGGCGAACACCTTCCATCACCGCACCCCGATCCATTGTCGGCGATCTCAAGTCGGAGGCGGTGCAATGACCCCCTCGGTCACAAGGTCGGTCCTGTCCGTGGATGGGCTGACGATGCATTTCGGCGGCCTTCGGGCCATCGACGGCCTGGACTTCACTGCTGCTTCGGGTGAAGTCACGGCGGTGATCGGGCCGAACGGCGCAGGCAAGACCACCGCCTTCAATTGCGTGACAGGTTTCTACAAGCCGACCGGGGGACGCATCACCGTGACGGACGGCGACACCGCCGTGCGCGTCGACGGCATGGCCGGACACAAGATCGTCGCCAAGGCCAGGATTGCCCGTACCTTCCAGAACATAAGGCTGTTCAAGGGCATGACGGCGCTGGAGAACCTCCTCGTGGCGCAACACGCCGCGATGAGCGGCAAGGGCATGCTTCAACTCGCAGGCCTGTTCGGCCTCAGGGCCTATCGCGAGAAGGAACGAGCCGCCGTCGACAAGGCGATGTCCTGGCTTCGCCGACTGAAGCTGGCCGGACGCGCCGACGACCTTGCCGGCAGCCTGTCCTATGGCGAGCAGCGCCGGCTGGAGATCGCCCGGGCCATGTGCCTCGATCCCCGATTCCTTTGCCTTGACGAACCGGCGGCCGGCCTCAATCCGCGCGAATCCGCCGAGCTCGGAGAAGACCTCCAGCGGCTCAAAGCCGAAAGCGATGTCGGGGTCCTGCTGATCGAACACGACATGAGCGTGGTCATGAACGTTTCCGACAGGGTGATCGTCCTCGAACGAGGCCGGAAACTCGCGGAAGGGTCGCCTTCGGAGGTGAGGAACCACCCCGACGTCATCACCGCCTATCTAGGCCAGGGCGACAGCGCGGCACCGTCGAAACGGCGGCCGGTGGCCGCGCCGGCGGTCATGGGCGAACAGGCCGACGTCCTGTCCATCGAAGGCGTACACGCATCTTACGGAGCGATGGAGGTCCTGCATGGGATCAACATGCGCGTCCGTCGCGGCGAGATCGTCACCTTGCTGGGGGCAAACGGCGCGGGAAAATCGACTTTGCTGCGAACCATCTTCGGCAAGCCGACATGTCGCGCCGGTCAAATCGCCTTCGAAGGCCGGTCACTCAACGGGTTGCAGGCGCACGACGTGGCGGCGTTGGGCATTGCCCATGTGCCGGAAGGGAGGCGGATCATGCCGAGAATGACGGTTCTGGAGAACCTTCAGATCGGCGCCTTCCTCAGCGATCCGCGCGTGTTCGAGGCCGATCTTCAGAAGGTCTTCCAGCTTTTCCCGCGGCTCGAGGAGCGCATCTGGCAGCGCGCCGGCACGATGTCGGGCGGCGAGCAGCAGATGCTCGCGATCGGAAGAGCGCTGATGCAACGGCCACGGCTGCTGCTTCTGGACGAGCCGTCGCTTGGTCTCGCGCCGATCGTCATTGCCCAGATATTCGAGGCAATCCAGCGGATCAACGAAGAGGACGGCATGACCATCCTCCTGGTCGAGCAGAATGCCGTCATGGCCTTGGCGATCGCCAATCGCGGCTATGTGTTGCAGACGGGTCGCATCATGCATTCCGGCGATGCCGGGGAACTGATGTCCCGACCGGAAATTCGGACGGCCTATCTGGAGGGGCATGCGCTCCAGTGACCGGCAAATTGCCTGGCCGCGCCATCTGTGGAATAGTCGCATGGACCCCGGTGCCAGCAGTCCCGCCCTGATCGAGGCAATGCAAAAGACAGCTTCTATCGCCGTTCAGCTCGAAGAGTTGCGTTGCCTTTTCGATACCATCCTGCCTGGCGAAGGGATCAGCGTCGCCATCTACGAAGGTCTCGGGCGGCTCCGCCATCAGGCGGGACCGTACGGATTCGACGTCGTCCTGCCGAAGGAAGTGTGCGGGCCGCAGGAGGCGCGCGGGCCGAAGGAACTGCCGGGGGCCGTGTCGGCGCCGCTCGTCCTGGCGGGCGCCGACCGCATGCCGGTAGCCTATGCGAAGGTCGATGCAGCGAAGGAGCTGGGGATGTCCTTCTTTGCCGTCGCGGCAGCCGAGCCCCTCGCAAACGAAACACTGACCAGGCTGTGCCGCATGGGAGCCGATTTTCTGGCCAGAACGCTCGGCCCGATCGGGCAGGCGAAAACCCTCCAGCAATTGGTGCGCGAACAGGAAGCCATCATCAACAACATGTCGGACGGGCTGCTGGTCATCGATCGCGGCGGGGTTCTTCGATACCTGAACACTCCCGGAGCGCGGATGCTCGGGGTGGATGCGAAAACCAGCATCGGTCGGACGCTGAAGGACATCCTCGATTTCGAGCCGGTCATCACCCCGATCCTCGAGACGAAGGTCGGCTATGTGGACCGCGAGCTTCAGATACGATCGAGCAAGGTGAACCTCCACATCATCGACACGGCTGTGCCCATCATCGACGAGGACGGCACCGTCGTTTCGATCGTCAACACGTTCCATGAAATCTCGCGCGCAAAGCAACTGTCGAACCGCATGGCCGGCGACCGCGCCCGGTACAGGTTTTCGGACATCATCGGGCGTTCGCATGTGATGGCGACAGCCACGGCGGTGGCCAAGCGGGCGGCGAAGTCGGATGCGAATGTCCTTCTCTATGGCGAGAGCGGCACGGGCAAGGAGGTATTTGCGCAAGCGATCCACAACGAAGGGCATCGCTCCAAGGCTTCATTCGTGGCCGTCAACTGCGCCGCGCTTCCCCGCGAACTGATCGAAAGCGAGCTCTTCGGATATAGTCCCGGCAGCTTCACCGGCGCCGATCGGGCGGGCCGGATCGGGCGCTTCGAGCTCGCGGCGGGCGGCACCATCTTTCTGGACGAGATATCGGAGATGCCGTTGGACGTGCAGGCCAAGCTGCTGCGTGTCCTCCAGGAGCGCCAGGTGACGCGGATCGGCGGTGCTTCGAGCATCGCCATCGATGTTCGTGTGATCGCCGCGGCGAACCGCGACCTTGTCGAATTGGTGGCCGAGAAGGCGTTCAGGGAGGATCTGTTCTACCGCCTCAACGTGCTCCGCATCGACCTGCCGCCGTTGCGATCCCGGCGGGAGGATATCGATCTTCTCGTCGATCACTCCATCCGGCGCATTTGCATGCTGTTGCATCGCCCTGTTCTGGAACTGGGGGACGAAGCCATGAACGAGCTGCGCGGCTACAACTGGCCGGGCAATGTGAGGCAGTTGCAGAATGTCATCGAGCGGCTGGTCAACATGACCGATGGCGATTACGCCGCCCGGATGCCTGCGGGCTGGCTGGGCGGCGACATTGCCCAATCGCTGTCGATGCCGGGCGACGACCGCATATCGATCCAGACTTTGGCAGAGGCGGAAGAGCGCGCGATCATGGGAGCGCTGGCGGCGTTCAAGAACAACGTGACCCAGGCCGCTGCCGCGCTCGGGATCACCCGGCCGACGCTTTACAGCAAGATGCGGCTATACGGGCTGCAGCGTTGAAGCATGCCGACCCGGCATGTACCGCTGCCGCTGGACTGCGAACACGCTGTCAGATCGCCATGATGCCGCCGTCGACCGACAGCGAATGGCCCGTCATGAAGGAGTTCTTGGGATCGGCGGCGAACAGGATGACTTCGGCCACTTCGTCGATCTCGGCCACGCGCTTCATCGGCACGCCACGGGTGAGCTCGGTATGAGCGTCCTTCTCGTTGCCGCCTGCGAGCCTGACGAAATCCCCGACCATCTGGGTACGGGCGAAGGATGGGCACACAGCATTCACCCTAATGCCTCGGGTCGCATATTCCGAGGCGGCCGAACGTGTCAGGCCGACGACGCCGTGCTTGGCTGCGGCATAGACCGATAACCGCGCTGCACCTGCAAGGCCCGCGACCGAGGCGATATTGACGATCGTGCCGCCGGTGCCCGTGGCGCGGAACTGTTTCTCCATCACGGGGATCTGGTGCTTCATGGCGTAGAAGACGCCGAGCAGGTCGATGTCGATGATGCGCCGCGCCTCATCCGACGGGACCTGCGGCAGCTTGACGAAACTTTGGGCGATGCCGGCATTGTTGATCGCGATGTCGAGTTGGCCGAAGCGTTTTACGGCAAGTTTGACCAGAGCTTCGGAAAGCTCTTCCTTGGCGATGTCGCCGGCGAGCGTGACCACATCCGCGGACAGCTGTCCCGCCAGATCGTCGAGCGCCTTCTGGTCGATGTCGGAGAGAACCAGCCGGGCGCCTTCGGAGACGAGCCTCTCGGCCAGCCGCCGGCCGAATCCGCCCGTCGCTCCGGTAACCAGAACGCTGCGACCCTCGAAACGACTCATGCCTGCTTGTCCCCGTCGATAGACTGTACGGCGAGCGAGGAGAGGAGTCTCACCGCTTCGCCATATGTCTTCGCCTTTTCCGGATTCGAAGCATTCCCGTCAAGCGCTCGTTTGTAGACGCCCTGGCAAATCGCCGCGAGACGAAAGAAAGAAAAGCACAAATAGAAGGTCCAGTTCCTGATGCCGTCGATCTTGCGGCGTTCGCAATACCGTCCGACATAGGCTTCTTCCGTAGGGATGCCCAAGCTGGTCCGGTCGATCCCGGCAAGGCCACGAAAGCCCGACGCATGCGGCAGGCGCCACTGCATGCACTGATAGGCGATGTCGGCATAAGGGTGGCCGAGCGTCGACAGTTCCCAGTCGAGTACAGCGATGACCTGCGGGCGGTCGGATGCGAAGATCATGTTGTCGAGCCTGTAGTCGCCATGGACCAGCGATACCAGCCCGTCATCTTCAGGCAGATGGGTTTCCAGCCAGCCGATCAGCCGGTCCATGTCGGCAACCGTGCCCGTCTCCGAGGCGCGGTACTGACTGGTCCAGCGGCCGAGTTGGCGCTCGAAATAGCTGCCGGGCTTTCCGAAATCGGCAAGACCGGCCGCCTCGATGTCGACATCGTGCAGCGCCGCCAAGGTGTTGTTCATCGCGTCGTAGATGGCCGTGCGCTCGGCGTTGCCGGCCGCTTCCGGCAGGGCCGGATCCCAGAGGATCCGTCCCTCGACGAAGGTCATGACGTAGAACATTCGGCCGATCGGGGAGTCTTCGCCGGAAAGATGCAGAACCGGAGGCACGGGCACGGCGGTGCCGGCCAGCGCCTTCATGACGCGGAATTCGCGATCGACCTGGTGAGCGGACTTGAGCAGGGCGCCGGGCGGCTTGGCGCGCAGCACGTAACGGCCGCTTCGCGCCGTCAGCAGATAGGTGGGGTTGGACTGTCCCGCATTGAACTTGTCGATCTTCTCCAGTCCCGAGAACCCCGGTATGTGGGCCTCGAGATAGGGAGCCAGTGCCGCCTGGTCGAGCGCGTTCGGGTCACTCATGTTTCCTGGGGCTCCAGCTTGGTCAGCGTCAGCCAGCGCGCTGTCAGCGCCGGCTTCTGCGAGTTCTCGATCTCGATAGTCACGTCGTAGTCGATGTGCACCCACCCCGAAGGACGTGCATTCACATTGGCGAGTACGAAGCGGGTCCTGATCCGTGCGCCCGACTTCACCGGTGTGATGAAGCGGATCTTGTCGAAGCCGTGATTGATGCCGACGCCGGCGCCTTCGAGCGGCGGCAAGGTCTCGAAGGTCATGGCGGACAGGAGCGACAAAGACAGGAAGCCGTGCGCTATTGTTCCGCCGAAAGGTGTTTCCTGCGCCGCCCGCTCGGGATCGACATGGATGAACTGATGATCGTCCGTCGCATCGGCGAACTGGTCGATCATCTTCTGGCTGACGACCCGCCAGGGCGAGACACCGATCTCCTTGCCCTGGTTGGCTACGAGTTCGTCGAAACTGACCGTCTTCAAGCTCTATCTTCCCGTCATGTGGGCGGCGCCGGGCAGCGCACGGCCCCGCCTGGAAACCCGCCCATGGTTCCACGCGCGACGCCGGATGCCCGTTCTTGCAGGACGGCGGGAGCTTGAAGTCCATGGGCAGTCATTCTTTGAACAGCGTCATTCCATGCTGGACGGATTGGCCGCCGTCGATCGGAACAATGGCGCCCGTCACATAGCTTCCGGCGCGGCTGCACAGATACAGCGTCGCGCCGGCAATGTCATCCGGCGCGCCGATCCTTCCGATCGGAACATGGCCGCCGACATGTGCCGCCTGCTCTTCCGAGGCCGTCGCGAAGGCCGTCATGCGGCTCTGGAATGGACCGGGGGCGAAGGCGTTGACGGTGATGCGGCGGGCGGCGAACTCGTTGGCCAGCGTGCGCGTCAGATGATGCACCGCCGCCTTCGAGGCCGTGTAGGAATAGGCGTCGTCGGCCAGCGGTTGCGTGCCCATGACGGAGCCGAGATTGATCACGCGAGACGGATCGACATCGCTCGCGGCCTTGTCGAGCAGCGGCAGCAGTTCACGCGTTAGGTGGAAGAGACCCGTCACATTGACGTTCAGCACCTTGGCCCAGGCGTGATAGGGGAATGTCTCCAGCGGTTCCCCCCAGGAAACGCCGGCATTGTTGATCAGGATGTTCAGCCGGTCGGTCCTAGCCTTCACCTCTTCGACTAGCGCGGCGATGCCGGCTTCGCTGCTTACGTCGCCTGCAAATCCCGTCGCCTTGCCAGGTCCGCCCAGCGCGTTGAGTTCGCCGGCGACCCGTTCGCAGTCGGCCCCCTTGCGCGAGGCGATCATCACGTCGGCCCCCGCCTTGACCAGCGCCGTTGCGGCCATCCGGCCGATGCCGGTCGCGGCTCCGGTCACAAGAGCGGTCTTGCCCGTGACAGAAAAGAGTTCTTCCAGATAGCTCATCAATCCTCCTCGCTTGCTGTTTTTTCCGGCCGCCAGTCGCAGCCGCGTTGACAACATACCGGGTAGTATGTTCATCATTTGGCTGTCCGTAAAGACCCTGGAGGCCAGAAGTCGGCCCCGTGGGACGGGCGATGGACGGCGAGGGAGGTTTCGGCCGCATGACGCTCAGCGTCAGGGAGCATGTCCTGGACAGTGCACGCGCCGACATTCTTTGGGCGGCGGCGAACTGCTTCATGGAGCAGGGCTACAATGCCGCTTCCATCGACGATGTCGCACGCAGCCTCGGCGCCACCAAAGGCCGAATCTATCACTACTATCCGTCGAAGGCCGACCTGTTCGCCGATGTCTACCGCACCGGCATGGACATGAATTACGCCGCCGTCGAGCCTTACCGGCACCTTCCTCTCGGGCCGCTCGAGAAGTGGAAGAAGATGGCCGTCGCGCATGTCAACCAGATGATTGCGACCCGGCAGTTCCAGCGGGCGGTCTGGGAAGGCGTCGAGATGCATCTGCGCGGCGCCACCACGCCGCATCAGCGCGAGGTGCTCGGCGCGCTGCTGGAATACAGGACCGACTACGGGCGCATCTTCCGCGATATCCTGGCGGAAGGCCGGGAAGCGGGGGTCTTCCATTTCGAAAACATCAGCATCGCCAACCAGATCATGTTCATGACGCTGAACTCGCCGATCTTCTGGTACACGCCGCGCCCCGGCGAGACCACGGAGGATGTCGCGGCGATCGTCCGGCAGATCGTGACGTTCACATTGCGTGGCCTCGGCGCCAGGGAGGATTGAACGATGTCGGAGATGAATCTCGGCATGACGGAGCGGCTGAAGCCGATCCATGAACGGGTGAGCCGCATGGTCCGCGAAGAGATCATGCCGCTCGACGAGGAGTTCCTTGCAGAGGTCGGGAAGCACGGTGACCGCTGGGCTTTCACGCCGCGCCAGACGGAGATCCTCGAAGGCTTGAAAGCGAAGGCGCGCGAGCGCGGGCTCTGGAATTTCTGGCTAACCGATTCCGAACGCGGCTACGGGCTCTCCACCGTCGAATATGCCTATCTCGCCGAAGAGATGGGCAAGGCGCATCTCGGCGCCGAGGTCTTCAACTGCTCCGCTCCTGATACCGGCAATATGGAGGTGTTCGAGCGCTACGGCAGCGCCGAGCACAAGGAGAAGTGGCTGAAGCCGCTGCTCGAGGGCAAGATCCGCTCCGCCTTCCTGATGACCGAACCGGACGTCGCGT
>VFQN01007264.1_pt1 | contig 12014 bp, 7 predicted proteins | sample 3512371 | NCBI WGS metagenome assembly VFQN01 (sample SAMN10412370, study PRJNA504923) | tailings metagenome | isolation source: Replicate 2 from Balatoc abandoned mine | place: Philippines: Itogon, Benguet | collected 2017-08-28
GATGGATTCAGAATACGACCGCGTACGAACCGTGCGCGACAGCCGCTACCGATATGTACGAAACTATATGCCCGAAAAGCCCTACTATCAAAATATTCAATACCGCTTGCAACAGCCTTCCATGCGGGCCATACTGGCGTTGAAAGAGCAGGGAAAACTCAATGCTGCTCAATCTTTGTGGTTTAGGCCGACCAAACCCAAAGAAGAATTGTATGATTGCCAAAAGGACCCCTATGAGTTAAATAACCTTGCAGAGCTACCTCAATACCAACCCAAACTGAAAGAATTGCGGAAAGTATACGAAGCGTGGATTCAGAAGGTCGGTGATACCGCCGTCGAACCCGAAATGGAGATGGTGCGTCGTTGGTGGAACGGTAAAGAGCAGGCGCCCGTCACGGAAACGCCCAAAATACAGTCTGAATTTTCTAAAATTACTTTATCTGGAAAGACCCAAGCTGGAAAGTATATACGCAACCCATCAATGCCTCCGCAGGTGATTCGTTGTACGTGGTGGCGCATCGCATTGGTTATCAGAAAAGCCCCGTTGTAGTACTGAAACTCAATTAATAATTCACCGATAAAGAATAAATTCAAACCCACGTTCAAAACCCAAAAATACTATGTCAAAAACCCAAGTAGCCGTTGTAGGGCTCGGCTTTATTGGCCCCGCGCACATCGAAGCACTTCGCCGCTTGCCAGATGTTGAAGTCGTAGGTATTGCTGATTTTTCGGCTGAGATTGCACAGGCCCGCGCTAAGTCGCTGGGGATTCCCAAAGCCTACGATTCATTTGATGATTTGCTGAAAGACGATTCCATTGAGTGTGTTCACATCTGTACGCCCAACTTTTTGCACTACGAGCAATCGAAAAAAGCATTGTTGGCGGGCAAAAATGTGGTGTGTGAAAAACCCTTGGCCACCAACACCGAAGAAGCCGAAGAACTCGTAGAATTGGCGGATAAACTGGGATTGGTGAATGCTGTTCACTTCAATTTGCGCTACTATCCGCTCATTCGTCAGATGAAAACCATGCGCGAAAAAGGCGAATTAGGTGAGGTGTATTCAGTTCAGGGAAGCTATCTTCAGGATTGGTTGTTTCTGCCTACCGACTACAACTGGCGTTTGGAACCGTCGCAGTCGGGTGATTCACGGGCCGTGGCTGATATAGGCTCTCACTTGTTTGATTTGATTGAATACATCACCGGCTTGCACATCACGGAAGTAATGGCTGATTTTAATACCGTCCATAAAACCCGGATGAAGCCTAAAAAAGCGATTGCTACTTATTCCGGCAAGCTGTTACAGGCCGAAGACTACGAAGAGGTACCCATTACCACCGAAGATTACGCCTCTATTCTGTACCGTTTCGAAAACGGAAACAAGGGCGTTGCAACGGTCAGTCAGGTAGCAGCGGGACGTAAAAACCGCGCCACGCTCGAAATCAGCGGATCGAATCAAACCTTTAATTGGTGCTCAGAAGCGCCCAACGAAATGTGGATTGGGCGCCGCGACGGGTACAACCAGTCCTTGATTCGTGACCCAGCATTGGTGCACGAAGAAGTACGTCCTTTATTAACGTTTCCGGGTGGCCACAACGAAGGATTTCCCGATACGTCGAAGCAATTATTTAAGGAAGTTTATGCGGCCATTCGCAACGGTCGTCCCGAAAATCCGACGTATCCGACCTTTGCCGATGGGCTTCGCGAACTTAAATTGTGCGATAAAATCGTCCAAAGTAGCCGCGAGCAACGTTGGGTTCAAGTATAGATTCTGAGGAATAGTTGAACCGTTCTTGATACATATCGTTAAACGATGATAATATTTCCGTAATTTTGCGGAACGTTTTAACGAACTAAGTTCCATACCGCCACAGCCTTTAAACTCTTTTTTTAAGATTTTAAGTGATGTGGCGGTATGTTTTTTTTCTATTTTTAGCAACACAATTAACAAAAAGCTCATGGAGCGCATTAAGATTGCCGTTTTGGATATGTACGACGGTCATGCCAACGAAGGTATGCGTTGTATTAAAACATTGGTGGAGAATTTTCTGGCACAGGAGGAAATCGAAGGCAGTTATGAAGTGTTTGATGTTCGTCAAAAATGCGACGTCCCTGATTTAAGCTACGATATTTATATTTCATCGGGTGGGCCTGGAAATCCCGTGCCCGTAGGTGAGCCTTGGGAGAAGCCCTTTTTTATGTTGCTTGACCAAATTTGGCAACACAATCGCCAGCCGCACCATCCGCAAAAAAAACACTTAATGTTGATTTGTCATTCGTATCAAATGGCCTGTTTGCATTGGAACGTCGGTCTGGTATGTAAGCGGCGGTCAACGTCTTTTGGTATTTTTCCGATGCATAAAACTCAATTTGGGTTAAAAGAACCTGTTTTCGAACAATTGTTAGATCCATTCTTTGCCGTTGATTCGCGCGACTATCAAGTCATTGAGCCAAACTATCATGAGCTAGAACGCATGGGAGCCAAAGTGCTTTGCATCGAAAAAGAACGACCTCACGTAGCGCATTTGGAACGGGCCGTGATGGCGGTGCGATTTTCACGGGAGATTTTCGGTACGCAGTTTCATCCCGAAGCCGACGGTGAAGGCATGTTGCGTCATTTTCAAAAAGAAGAAAAGCGGAGCTTGATTATTAAAAATTACGGTGAAGCCAAGTACAACGATATGGTCAATTCATTGCAAGACCCCGACAAAATCCTGCGCACCGAAGCGGCCATTATTCCCACTTTTCTTCAACGGGCGGCGGAGCAGTTGGTAGGAGCCCAGTTGGTGTAAATTTGGAGCTTTCATTTTAGTTAGAACAACTTATTGCAATTTTGTTTGGGTAAACGCCCTCTATAACCTATGATTTCTTCCCTACGACAAACTTACAACGCTGCTTTTAGCGATGAAAAATACAATGAATTCATCAAAGGTATTCAGGCCGATTGGCCAGGTCAATTGGAGTTTCGAGTGGCAGAAACCCCCGTTTTTGTGCCAGCAGGCCTTAAAAACAAATTGATTGAAGCGGGAGAGTCTTTTATTGATGTGATTGTTGGGCCCCATTTTAAAGCCAAGACCCAGCACGCTATTCCGCCGGGGCAATTTGTCCCCCACGAAAATGACCATGCTTCGTTTTTAGCCATTGACTTTGCCGTTTGTAAAGATGAAAACGGTGAGTTGATGCCTCAATTGATTGAGTTGCAGGGTTTTCCATCTATTTTTGGGTTCCAGACCTACGTGACCGAAAAATTCCGTGATTACTTTCCTGTTCCAGCCGAGTTCACTAACTATTTCAGCGGTATTTCTAATCAAGCAGAATACATTGCTAAGTTGAAAGCGGTGATTTTGGGGAATGAAAACCCCGAAAATGTGATTTTGTTGGAAATTTATCCGGAGCAGCAAAAGACCCGTATTGACTTTGCCGTGACCGAGGCCCTGTTGGGCGTAAAAGCTGTTTGTTATACTAAAATTAAAAAAGTAGGTCGTCAGCTTTTTTACGAGAAAGACGGCCAGACCATCGAAATCAAGCGCATCTACAACCGACTTATCTTTGATGATTTAAATAATTTCCCCGATCTTCAAACTGAGTTTGACCTCACGGATGATGTTGACGTGACGTGGGTAGGACACCCTAATTGGTTTTTTAGAATCAGTAAGTATACACTTCCGTATTTGAAAAGTCCTTATGTACCAGATACCCATTTTTTGAGTGAATACACCGATGATTTTCCCGAAGATTTAGAAAACTACGTGCTGAAACCGCTCTTTTCCTTTGCAGGGAGTGGCGTAAAAATCCAAGTTACGCGTCAGGATATTGAGGAAGTAACCGACCCCGAAAATTGGATTTTACAACGAAAAGTAACGTATGAGCCCGTCATTGAAGCACCAGATGGGTTGGTGAAATGTGAAATCAGAATGCTCTATGTTTGGGAGGATAATGCCCCACGTCCACAGCTATTGACGAGCCTAAGTCGGCTGAGTAGGGGCGAAATGATTGGGGTGAGATTCAATAAAGATTTTACGTGGGTAGGCGGAAGTACTTGTTTTTATCAACCTTAATGGGGGAGGGAAGTCAATGCAAGTATCCCCTTTTTCAGGGGATTGAATCGCCCTGATGTTTTGACTTTTTAAGTATCAATCAGTACCTTTGTGCAGGTTTTTGAAGATATCTGCACTAATAGTCAATGGAACGGTTAGCCAATGAAAATACAGAAAGAAAAATATCCCTAAAAAAGGGTGATTTGCTTAATTATTCCAATGCGCAAATTTGTACTTTCTGTTGTTGAGCCATCTTTCACATTCTGCTCGAATCGGCTCAGGAGCTTAACCTAAACAATCACTCCCTTGCTTTTTTGTAGATACAACTAACAAAAATCTATTTTGGTAGTTTTTTGATTGAATAACCGCAATCGCCTTTTTTGCTTTTGCTTAGAAGGAATAGGTTGCTTTTAGATGTATAGTTTAGTTTACCGTTTTTAATTTTCATTTTATCAACTCTAACAAATCAAATTGCATGAGACACACTTTACGTATTAGCTTGTGGATGCTGGTATGCTTGTCGTTCGTTGCCGTAAGGGCGCAGGACAAGGTCGTGACTGGAAAAGTCACCTCATCCGATGAGGGTGCTGGGCTACCGGGCGTTTCGATTACGGTAAAAGGCACCACACGCGGTGCCAACTCCGACGCCGAAGGGAATTATCGTATTTCTATCCCTGACAATGCCACGCTGGTATTCAGCTTTGTCGGATTTTCTCCTTTGGAGGAAAAAGTAAACGGACGTTCGGTGATTAATGTTCAACTGACTCAGGATACCAAAACACTGAGCGAGATTGTGGTAACGGGTTTTGGTTCACAAATCAAGCGCGAATTGACGGGTAACATCGCTCAGGTAAAAGGAAAAGACATTGAAAATATGCCTACCCCAACCGTAGATGCCGCTTTGCAAGGAAAAGCCGCCGGGGTATTCATCAACTCAGGTTCGGGTAAATTGGGCCAAGCCGTAACAGTGCGCGTTCGCGGAAACTCCTCTATCAGCGCCAGCAGTCAGCCGCTGTATGTAGTAGACGGAACACCTATCACTACGGGAGACTTCGGTAACTACGGCGGTGAAACCAACGCTTTAGCGGATATAAATCCAAACGATATTGAGTCTATCGAAGTATTGAAAGATGCCTCTGCGGGAGCAATCTACGGTGCCCGTGCCGCCAACGGGGTGGTTTTGATTACCACTAAGCGCGGTAAGGCAGGAAAAACGAATGTTTCTTTCAATTTTCAAACTGGTTCGGCCACTGCCGCCCGTCGTTTGCCTTTCCTTAATTCTGAAGAATTTATTTCTTTTTATAAGCAAGCAGCTGGATACCGTGACCGTTTGGCCAATATTGATCCAAATGACCCAGATTCTTTTACTCAGTCTATCTTTGGAGCAGGCGGATTCTTGGATTATTACAGTTATGGTACCTACGGCACTCCCCAACAAGCCGATGTAAACTGGCAAGAACAGGCTTTTCAAAAAGCACCGATGCATCAGGCTGATTTGCAGTTGAGCGGTGGGAATGACAAAACACGATTCTTTATTTCAGGTCAATACTTAGACCAGACAGGAACGATCATCGGCAACCGCCTGAAGCGTATGTCGGGGCGCCTAAACCTTGATCACCAAGCCAACAACTGGCTTTCGGTCGGTTTGACAATGAACTTGGCCCGTACCGAAAACCAACGTTTGCCCGATGATAACGCTTTCTCAAATCCATTGCAGATGGCAGCATTGACACCACTGACGCCGTTTCTGGATCCCAACACGGGTCTTCCAGCGGGTACGCCTCCTGGTGACATTAACATTCCTTTGTACTACAACCCGATTATTTCAATCAACTACGCCAAATTTGTAGCAACGTCTATTCGTAACCTTACGAATGGTTATTTGCAGGCCAACATCTTTAAAGGCTTGAAATTCCGTAGTGAAGTAGGGGTTGACTTATTAAACCAGCAGGAAGAAGGATATTTCCAAAGCCAAACGGTACGTAACCAAACCCGGGCGACCAACGGTATCGGTGCCAACTACGGTACGTTTGTGACCAACTATAATACCAATAATTTCTTTGCGTACGACAATAGTTTCGGCCAACACGGAATCAGTGCTACGCTGGGGATGTCGTATCAACAATCGCAGACCAAGACCAACTTCATCGAAGGTACCCAGTTTCCTTCAAACTCCTACCAGCGGATTGCCAGTGCGGCAACCAAATCTGACGGTAGTAGTACCGAAACCAATTTCCGGTTCTTATCTTATTTTGCCCGTGCCAACTATAAATTTGCCGATAAATACTTACTCTCGGCCAGTGCACGTATCGACGGTTCTTCACGTTTCGGGGCCAACTCACGCTACAGTTTCTTCCCTGCGGTGTCGTTGGGATGGGTGCTGTCGGAAGAGAATTTCCTAAAGAATAATACTGTCATCAGCTTCCTAAAAGCCCGCGCTAGCTACGGTGGAACAGGTAACTCAGAAATCGGTAACTTCCCACAATTAGGCCTGTTTCAGGGTGATGCAGGGTACGCAGGTGCGGCAGGTCAGCGGCCTTCACAAATCGGAAACCCTGATTTGAGATGGGAAACAACCTATCAAACTGACTTTGGTATTGACTTTGGAATTCTTAACAACCGTATCAACGGTGAAATTGATTACTACGTTAAAAATACCTCTGGGTTGTTGCTGAACGTAAACATTCCTGCCACCACTGGTTTTGTAAGCCAAGTGCGTAACGTGGGTAAGTTGGAAAACAAGGGCTTTGAATTTGTGGTAAATACCCAAAACTTTGTGGGTAAATTTAAGTGGAATACGTCATTCAACTGGGCCAACAATAGAAACAAAGTGACTGATATTCAAGGTCAAGTCATTGAAGGCGGGATTCGTAACATGAACCGCGTGGTGGAAGGCCAGCCAATTGGAGTGTTTTACACGGTTGAGTATGCGGGCGTAAATCCTGATAACGGTGATGCATTGTTCTACAAAAATACTAAAGGTGCCGACGGCTCAATTGACAGAACAACGGTAACCAACTCGGGTTATAACTCTGCCCAGCGGGTAGTGGTTGGAAATCCCAACCCTAAATTTATCGGAGGTATTACCAACTCTTTCTCTTACAAGGGCATTGATTTGAGCGTATTCTTCAACGGAGTATATGGCAACCAAGTTAACTTTTATGGGGTAGGTCAGTATTCGTCGGCCAACGGTATTTATGAAGATAACCAAACCAAAGATCAGTTGAACGCTTGGACTCCAGAAAATCGTAACACCGACGTTCCAGAGGCCCGTTATCTGCGTGGCAACGGAAACCAGGCATCAAGTCGTTACATTTTTGATGGTTCGTATCTTCGTCTTCGTACGGCTACATTGAGCTACACACTGCCAACGAGCCTTGTCAATCGTGTAAAACTGGAAAGAGTGAAGGTCTATGTTTCTGGAATGAACTTAGCAACCTTTACCAATTACAAGGGTTGGGATCCTGAAGTAAGTGCCGATAGCTTTACCAGCAACTTTGCCATCGGTAACGATTTCTATACGCCGCCTCAGCCACGTACCATTTTGTTTGGTATCAATATTGGTTTGTAATATCCTCTCTAAAACGACTTTCAGAAAATGAATAGACTATTCAAATATAGCTTTTTAACCGCTGCGGCCATGACGCTGTTGAGCGGTTGCGACCAAAAACTCGATGTAGCACCCACTCAGAGTATTGATGATGTGGCTGCTTTGAGTACTTCCAAAGACGTTGAAGTGACCCTGATTGGTTGCTACGACGGTATTCAGGATGGTGATGTGTACGGGGGCGCTTTTCAGTACGTATCCGATTTATACGGTGATGCTGGAGAAATTCGTTTTGGCGGTACTTTTGCCAACTTATTAGAAATTTTTGATAAGCAATTAACCACCGCTAACTCAACCGCCAGCACTACGTGGATTGACTCTTACAATGCCATCAACCGTTGTAATAATGTATTGTCGGCGTTGGACAAGGTAGAAGAGGCCAAAAAGGCCCGTATCGAAGGAGAAGCGCGTTTTATTCGCGGTGCTTTGTACTTTGAACTGGTACGCCTTTATGCCAAAACATGGGGTGATGGCGACAATGCCGCCAATCCAGGGGTACCTCTTGTGCTTGAGCCTACGCGCAGCGTAACCGATGCTGATTATAGAAAACGTAACACTGTGGCCGAAGTGTATGCGCAGGTATTGGACGATTTGACTAAAGCCGAGAATTTATTGCCCGCTTCCAACACCATCTACGCCACCAAAAATGCCGCCGCTGGTATGTTGGCCCGGGTGTATTTGCAGCAGGGAAATTATGCCTCTGCCCGCGACGCCGCCAATCGCGTCATCACTTCTGGTCGTCAGCGTTTAGTGACTCCTTTTAGTTCTTTGTTTTATACATCTTTGAGAAACGGTGGAGCAAACCCCGCAGAATATATTTTCTCAACGACCGTAACCGCCCAAGATGGTGCCAATAGCCTCAATACGTTTTTTGGGGTGACAGTAAGTGCAATTCCAGGTACCGCAGGTCGCGGTGATTTCCGTATTTTGCCCGCTCACCGTGCCCTTTATGGAGCAGGAGATACCCGAGGAGAATTTTTTGTCACTCCCCCAAGCAATTTAACGTATACCCAAAAGCACCTAGATCGTTTTGGGAATGTGCCAATCATGCGTTTGGCTGAGATGTATTTGATTCGTGCCGAAGCTAATTTCCGCCTTGGTACTACCGTGGGAGCGGCTCCTTTGGCAGATATTAATGCGATTCGTGCCAGAGCGGGTGCAACGGCTTTAACTGAGGTGACCATTGCTGATATTTTGAAAGAACGCAAGTTGGAACTGGCCTTTGAGGGGCACACATTGCACGATATTAAGCGTTTGAAAGGCAAAGTGGGCGCGTTGGACTTCAACAGCCCGCGCTTGATTTTCCCGATTCCGCAGCGTGAAATAGATGCAAATAAGCAATTGACACAAAACGTGGGTTACTAAAAACCGCTCCACGGTTTTGTTATTCTTAAAAACAAAAAACCTTCGGCCTTGGTCGAAGGTTTTTTGTTGATATTTGCAGCTGAAAAATGGAATTCTCAATGACCAACGCACTTTCTCACCGACAACAGCTTTTTTATAACCACCTCGCCCAAACCTCCGATTTCCCGTTGGCACTGGACATCGAACGGGCCGAGGGAATCTATTTATACGGTCAAAACGGCCAACGCTACATCGACATGATTTCGGGGATTGCCGTCAGCAACGTGGGGCATCGGCACCCAAAAGTATTGGAAGCTATTCATAATCAGTTGGATAAATACCTGCATTTGATGGTGTATGGCGAATACATCGAAACCCCGCAGGTCAAACTGGCCGAAGCGTTGGTTGAAACCTTGGCAGGGCTCAAAACCCTGCCAAGGTTCGGGTCATTAGACAATGTCTATTTTACCAACTCTGGCACTGAAGCCGTGGAAGGGGCCATGAAGTTGGCCAAGCGTTTTACCGGACGTTCCGAAATTATTTCCTGTTTTAATGCCTACCACGGCAGTACGCAGGGCGCGTTGAGTTTGGCGGGGGCGGAGTTTTTTAAGAGGAGTTTTCGGCCTTTATTACCTGATATTCGTCATATTCGGCACGGAGTGCTGGAAGATTTGGACAAAATTACGACCCGTACGGCAGCGGTGATTATTGAGGTGATTTCGGGAGAAGCGGGCGTGCGCGTACCCACCGAAGCCTACCACCAAGCTCTCCGAAAACGTTGCGACGAGACAGGCACCCTCCTGATTTTTGATGAAATTCAAACGGGTTTTGGCCGAACGGGCACCTTCTGGGCGTTTGAACACTACAATGTGGTGCCTGATGTGCTTTTGTGCGCTAAGGGCATGGGCGGCGGAATGCCCATCGGGGCCTTTATTTCGTCCAAAGAAATCATGTCTGTTTTTAAAAATAATCCGATTTTGGGTCATATAACTACTTTTGGCGGACATCCTGTGAGTTGTGCGGCATCGTTGGCTACGTTGGAAGTGGTACAGGATGTTTTGTATGGAACACAAGAAAACGAAGGAAAGCGGGGATTGAGCGTTAATGAAAAGGGAGATTTGATAAAAAGATTGTTGGTTCATCCCAAGATAAAAGAGATACGCGGCCGAGGGTTGATGTTGGCGGTGGAGTTTGAATCTTTTGATGTATTGAAACCCATCATCGACCGGGCCATTCAAAACAGTCAAAGTGGTAGTGGCGTTATCACGGATTGGTTCTTATTTTGTGATAATTCCATGAGGTTGGCGCCGCCTTTGGTTATTTCTGAAGCGCAGATTCGCGAAGCCTGCGCGATAATTTTGGAAGCGATTGATTAACAAATTTTGATACCTTTGCAGCGAAAGTCGTGACCCGATTTTTAACCTCCACCAATCTCAATTAATAACTAACGGAAAAAGTACCCAATGGACACCAGATTTTTAGGCGTAGGCGTTGCGCTTGTGACCCCTTTTGACGCTAACCACGATATTGATTTTCCTGCTCTCCAAAAACTCCTTCACTTTGTAAGCGATAGTGGCGTTAACTACCTTGTGGTACAGGGTACTACGGGAGAAACATCGACCACCACCGCACAGGAAAAACTCGATTTGTTGAAGTTTGTGCAGGAAAACAACCCTAAAAAGCTTCCCATTGTGTATGGGTTGGGAGGAAACAATACCCGCGCAGTGCTTGAAACATTCAAACAAACAGATTTGACGGGCGTCGATGCAGTTTTGTCGGTATGTCCTTACTATAATAAACCTTCGCAAAAAGGCCTGATTGCACATTTTACGGCTATTGCTGACGCAAGTCCCGTGCCCGTTTTTCTGTACAATGTACCCGGACGAACGGTGGTCAACATGAAGGTAGAAACCATCGCAGAATTGGCAAAGCACCCAAACATCATCGGTATCAAAGATGCGTGTGGAAATTTTGACCAGTACATGGAACTCGCCAGCGAGTGTCCGAAAGATTTTTTGTTGATATCAGGCGACGACAACCACGTGACGCCGATGGTGAGCGTGGGCTGGAGAGGGGTTATTTCGGTGATTGCCAATGCATTCCCGAAAGAATTTACCGAAATGACCTGGCACGCCCTCGAAGGCCGCATGGAAGAAGCCGCCGCGATTCAGTACCGTTTTCTGGATATGGACGCACCGTTGTACGCCGAGTCTAACCCCGTAGGAATCAAAAAGTGCCTCGAAATCAAAGGCATTTGCAGCAGTGAGGTCCGTTTGCCGTTGGTCAAAGCGTCAGACGAACTGGGGGTTACACTGAAAGCAATTATGGAAAAAGAAGGGCTGATGTAAGCTCTGTGACATTGATATACAAAGCAAAAGCGCGAGACTGGGTCTCGCGCTTTTGCTTTGTACTGGTGCAGGTTTTGAGAAACCTGCACCATGTTCTTGTTAAGGAACCATAAATACCGCGTTGGAAAACAGCAGTTTGCCGTTGTACCAGAAACCACGGAAGAGCGGGTCGTTGGCCATGTAAATCACCTTGCCGCGACCAATTTCTTCTACGCCGTAAAACAGTGCATTTTGTAGTTTTTCTTTGGCGTTTTTGCCCGTAAAGCCAGCCACGTAGCTATCTTTTTCTTTCTTCAAATACCCCACGTTCCAACCATCTTTCAGGAAGTCGTAGTTGTAAGTGTTGTTGACCAAAGCAAAGAAATGGTCAGGAAAACCAAAAGCTAGCGGGTGAGAATTGTCAAGTTTGATGCGGTAAATACTACCCGGGGTATCGTCAGAAACTGCTTCTCGCTCACGGTTGCCGTATACTTTGAGTGAGTCGGCCGATGTTTTTTTGTCCATTTTTTTGCCGTCCTCTTTTTTGTTTTTGAGGCCAAATCCTTCTTTGTCGGCCAACAATGAGGTCGCGTTTTCTAACAAAATCAATTTGCCGCCCCCGCGCAACCACTCGCGCAGCGCAGGGAATTGGCTTTCGCGCAGGATGTGTGCACCAAAGGAAGTAGGAATAATCAATACGT
>VFQN01007266.1_pt1 | contig 12013 bp, 22 predicted proteins | sample 3512371 | NCBI WGS metagenome assembly VFQN01 (sample SAMN10412370, study PRJNA504923) | tailings metagenome | isolation source: Replicate 2 from Balatoc abandoned mine | place: Philippines: Itogon, Benguet | collected 2017-08-28
CCCGGCGTTACGTTACCTGGTCCACGTTACCTGGTATGGACCACATGTATGGGCGTTTCGGTGAAGTTGTGACCACCCGAATTTTAAACGTGACGGTAACGTAACGTGATGTGACCGCTACCTTAGGGCGGGGGCAGGGCGGGACGGGATGCAGAGCAGCTCCTGTGTTGAGGCGGGAGTCGGGGGGTAAGGCAAGGGCTGGGCACTGGGAACCAAGGTGAAGGTGGCCGGGTAAGCGGTTGGGTCAGAACGTCCCAAGGGCTGGATGGGAGGGGAGGTATGGATCGGCATGCGGTAGATGGAAGAGGTTCCGTGGGGCATGGGCGATTTCGCATGACCTTGGGCGCCCTGGTTTGGGAGGACGACGTCGTTTTTTTGCACCTGTGTTCTGTTGCGGCATCATCGAGACGCACCAGGCGCACGGAACCTCACATACGCAATCGCGCCTGGTTTATCGTTTCCCGCGATCTCTCGATTCCCACCCACCGACAACCCACTCTTCACACCTAGAAAGTGGTCACAGTCGTGCCGTTTTCTTTGCTGTGCGCGCGCTGTTTGCTGCCGCCAAGAAACGCTCCCCCTGCATCGTGTTCATCGACGAGATCGACGCCATCGGTGGCAACCGCAAGACTGGGAGAATCACACGCGCAAGACGCTCAACCAGCTGCTGGTGGCATGGACGGCTTCGAGGTGGGCGTGTGTATTAGCGTTAGCACGGGTGGGGTCAAATGCTCAAGTTGGCCCAGGCGCTCTACCAGCTGCTGGTGGAGATGGACGGCTTCGAGGTGGGCGTGTGTATTAGTATTGGGATGGATGTGTGTTAGCAGGGGTGGGGTCAAATGCTGAACTTGGCCCATGCGCTCGACCAGCTGCTGGTGGAGATGGACGGCTTCGAGGTGGGCGTGTGTTATTAACAATCGGGTGGGTGGGTGTTAGCAGGGGTCTGGTGCGGTACTGTACAGCACGAGAGCACGACACTGACCAAGATGCTGGTGGAGGTAGACGGACTCGTGCGCATGCGCGTGTGTAAATGCTGGTATACGTAGAAGCGTGGGTATGTGGGTGTGTGACATGACGTGTGGCGAACGTGGTACACGTGCACGTTGGGTCCGTGCCTAGCCCACAACGCCCCTGATTCCGCTTCTCCTGGGGCCCAACCTTTTTTCCTGCATCAGTCGCATTACGGTCCTCGCCAACCCCAATCCACGAACGGCACAGATGCGAAACCCGCACAGTTGTGAGTCCAGAACCTATCCATGCTGAAAACGCCAACGCCCTCCTAACCCACGCCCCCAGTCCACGGAAATCGTAATGGCCGCAACCAACCTGCCTGGAAGCTTGGACCCCGCACTCAAGCGCCTGGGCCGCTTCGACAGACAGGTGGGGTAGCAGGTGCTTGAGTTTGTGTTACCCACGGTGCATAGACGAAGGTGGTGCATGAGAAGGCTCTCTTTTGGACTAGGGGCGATGGCGGGTGCCAAGGGAACGAGGAATAAGGAAGAGCTACGTCCACACCTGCTGTAAGGTGATAGCACAGCTATGGGAACTGGAAGCAGGAGGTGTCAAGCTCGCGCGGTTGCTCGCAAACATATGCTGCACCACAAGCCAGTACATGCCAGCGATTGCAGCAACACACGCATTCTCGTGCGAATTTTGTATCTGGTCTTTGCACAGCTTGCTATCGCGCTGCCTGACATAGCCGGCCGGCGCGACATCCTCAACTACAAGTGCCGTCACACCCGTCCAATAGCAGCTAACGCACACCTGGTAATATACACCCCTGCTGACTCCCCAGGTTGCTGTCGCGCTTCCGGACATTGCCGGCCGCCGTGACATCCTCTACTACTTGGAGTGCAAGCCGGTGGCGGCGGACGTGGACCAGGAGCTGCTGGCGAGGCAGACGCAGATTGCGTTGGTGGTGCATGTGCATGAAAGGGGAGTGTGTTAAGGCCGAAAGGCCACCTGGAGGCGCCAAGCCTGTGGCGGCGGATGTGGATCGGGAGCTGCGGGCGAGGCAGACACACCCGCGCGCTGAGAGGTGCGTTTGTGTTCGGAGAGTGTGTCATGAGGGTGGGGGCAGGGAAGTGCTATTCGGACGGACGATTCATAACTCAACGCTGCGTCCTGTCAAGTGTAAACCTCAGAGCCCTTGCAGATCCTTCCAGCCACCACCAACTGAAAACCTGTATGCGCATGCACACTAATACACACCATGCCTGTAACACACACCCCGTTACAGGCTTCTCCGGCGCCGACCTGTCCAACCTGGTCAACGAGGCGGCCATCCTGGCGGCCACGGAGGGCAAGGCCGAGGTCAGCCAGGCGCTGCTGGCTTCGCTCGTTCAACAAGGTGTGTGCCTGCATGGCATGTGTCTTAGCTGGGAGTGTGTGTTCAGTGGCTGGTGGTTGTGGCACCAGGCAGGCGCTGCTGGACGTGTCGTTCGACAAGGTGTGTTGTGGGGCATGTGTATTGGCTGGGAATGTGTCATAACATGACGATGGAGAAGGTCGTGTCGCACCGCCCAGGCGCTGCTGCACGCGTCATTGGGCGAGGTGTGTGATAGGCAGGTGTGTAGACTGCGGGTAGAGGCACGCCCGTTGGTGTTGTGCCAGCCACGCTCTGCTGAGGCAACATTGGACAAAAGTGTGGATGAGTGGACCCTGTCCTGACTGCCTGAACGCATCCACATAGCAACGTCCACCCTGCGACGGTCCGACACACCAGCTCCCAGCCTCGAGCGAAGGACATGCGTTCATTGTCATCCTCCACAAACTAGATTGGCTCTTGGCTACTTGGCTCCTCCCCTTCCCCAGTTGCTCATGGGTGTGGAGCATAAGGGCGTCGAGCGCACCCTGGAGGCATGCAGGTGGGTGGCGATGCCGTAGCGAAAGTATCAAAAGCAAAGCGCAAACAGCTACTAGGTGAAGCGACGCCAGTAGCGTGTGCAGTTACTGGTAGCGGCACGCAGGCGGGTTGCGGGAATGTCTCCCAATGTCTCCTGCCTTGTGGTGCTGGCTGACGGGCGAAACTCTCTTCCATTTCCGGACGTCGTCTTGATACGGGACCCGGGTACAGGGGGTGATGAAGGTGAGTGTCGCTGTCGGCCGAGTTGAAGCCGCCTTGTGTTCTCACGCTGGTGGCGCTGCGTGTTTCTGTTCCTGTGTGCCGCGTGCCATGCGTCACCTTACCCACGCGCCATTTGCCAGGCCACGTGTCACACGGCATTCCCAGTGCGCACAGCGGCACGCGAGGCTTGTGGCACGCTGGTGGCACTGCTTGCCTTTTTTCCTTTGCTGCGTGCCACATGCCACGTGTCACCCACTCCCGCGCGTCCCTCCCTGCCACGTGTCCCCAGGCGTACGGCGTTCCACGAGGCGGGCCACGCGCTGGTGGCGCTGCTCATGCCGGGGGCCTCCCCATCCACAAGGGCACCATCGTGCCGCGGGGGCACGCGCTGGGCATGGTCACGCAGGTGCGCGTTGTGGCACGTGTACGAAGGGGCGTCCTAACCCCTGTGCAGCCCCAACAGCACACGCATTGCAACACTCAAGCTGGCCGTCCCCCTCTTGGCCTCCCCATGGTCTGGCCGGTGTAGCCCACCGGTGGGTTACATTTTGCAACGTAGGTAATGAGCGTTACCTTGCCCTACTCACAACAAGATGTGCAGTTATTTTACGTCTCGGCGCCCCACTCGGTCCAGCGTTACCAGCGGTACCAGCGTTTTCGTGCTTCCTTGACGCCTTACACGGTTTCCTTGCGTTCACGCGTACCCCCACAGTCCTTCCGGCTGATCCACACTCGGTCCTGTTTCTCGCTGGCCATGTTAGTCCACACTGAACGCCACAACTGTTTCGGCAGGCTCGACGCCTCCCTCTCGTATCCTTCAGGCTCACCCACACCCGGTCCTGCTAACCCACATCTCCCGTTGTGTTCCCAGGTGGGGCGCGAGGACGAGTTCTCCATCAACCGGTAGCACAGGCTGGTCCTGCTCTTAACCCACACCTTGCCCTTAACCCACACCCGGTCCTGCTAACCCACATCCCCCGTTGTGTTCCCAGGTGGGGCGCGAGGACGAGTTCTCCATCAACCGGCAGCAGATGACGGTGCGCATCGCAGTGTGCATGGGCGGCACGGTGGCTGAGGAGCTAGTGTTCGGGGACCAGCAGGTCAGCAGTGGGGCCACGGACCTGCGGCAGGTGCGTGTGTATTGGCGGTGGGCAGGTGTGTATAAGCGTATGAGTGGCGGATGAGTTGGTGTTGGGGGAGCAGCAGGTCAGCAGCGCACCCACGGACGACCTGCGGCAGGTGCATGTGTATCAGCGTGTGGGTGGCGGAGGGGCTGGTGTTTGGGACGGAACAGGTCAGCTGTGGGGGTTGGAGCACCCTGATACCCGACACGCAACACACACGCACCCAACCAAGTACACGTCCCCAGGCCACCAACATGGCCCGCCACATGGTGGCCAAGTGCAGACCCGCCTGCTGACGTCCACACGCCCGGTGATACGCAATCGCTAACCCACCCTGTCAACCCGCACTCCTCCCCAGGCTATCAACATGGCCCGCCACATGGTGGCCGAGTGCGGCATGTCGCCCGCCAGCGGGCCCGTGTTCGTACCGGCGGGCAACGAACGGCATGGCGGTGCGAGCGAGGCCACTCGGCGGGCGGTGGACGGCGAGGTGGCGGCCATGCTGGTGGGCGCCAAGGAGCAGGTCTCACCTGATCCCTGCATGTACTGCCTCAAACTACACTTGCTGCTACTCGGTCTTGTTGACATGCACATCACCGTAACGCACGGCCCCAGGCGCTTCACAATTTGGCCAACGCGCTCCTGGGCAAGCTCGTCCAGCCAGCACGCTTTACTTCCTGACGCACAGCAAGACACAGACTGCTCCTTAACCCTTATCCCATAACCCCCAGGCGCTGCACACATAGGCCAACGCGCTGCTGGACAAGGAGACCCTCTAACGCGGGTGGAGATCACCGCACGGCTTCAGCTCAGTGCGCCAGGCATGGGCCGCCGGTGCAGCAGCAGCAGCCTGGGCAGTGCGGGGCGGGCGGGTGTACGGCGGCGGGCGGGGATGGCAACACGTGCGTTTGGGGGCAGGCGGTGGGGCTTATGGTGGGGTGGAGGCAGGGCTGGCGTGATGGGACTGGCATATACTTTGTGGTGGAGGCGGTCCTTTTTTCACTTTCCGACTTTGCCTGGCTTCCCTCGCTATCCGAGCGCAACACTGTAACTAGGACTTGAAAGTTCTGCAACTGAGCTGTTAGCGTGCAGAAAACGGCGTCTCAGTTGCCGGCTGTGGCAAACATGCTCTGTCTTCACCGACTCGGACGGGGAGTTTGCGCTTGACACGTGCTGTAGCAACTTTCCGATTCCTTACGATGACATGTGCCAGGTGCATTTACAGATCACATCCACGGCATCCCGCGCAGGTTGGGGTGCGTCAGGGTGGGTGCACGTGGCGGAGTGGAGCTACGCCTAGCAGGCCCTATGGCACAATGCAGCGCATACATCATTTACATCCAGTTCAAGAGCTATTGATTGAGCTATCCAGCGTTAGCAGGCGCGCCTTAAGCCGACCACAAACGGCTGTTTTGACTGATCGCAATGTTTTACTGAAACCAGGGGAGAGGGGTGTGCAACTCGGCCCACGTAGGGCCCAGCCGATGACTAAACAGCAAAAGTGGCCTTTCGGCCCCTCCCAAACCAAACTGTATACCAATGTATACAAACAAAAGGCGCCCTACTCTATCGTATTACATATTACAGTTTGTTGCGGGTGCTTTCCAGGGCGCTGATGTCGAAAACGCAGTTTCCTGGGTCCCGCGACCACCAGCGGCGTTGATAAGAGCACATGATACCTAAACCAGTAATGCTTTGGAGCTGAGTTGTGATAGGGATGCGTCCTGGGCTGGTCTGGGCTATCACTTTGCATGCGCTGGGCAAAGCTCCCAGTTCGGTACCTTGAGAAGGCTCTAGAGGCAAGCCGCCAGGCCTGATGACTCTTATTATGAATTTTAGGTTCCTGGAGGGCAGCGCCGAGTCTGGATATCGCTGGATGTGCTTCCAGGGGCCTGATATCTGCCCCAAGCGCAACCAGGGTACCCTGGCGACCCCACAGGCGTGAACGCATGCAACCAGCGACACGTATGCCTCTCGTCCCGCTCCTTGGCCACGACAACAGTTTAATGGGTCCACATGGCCACTGCCAATCAGGCCTTATCATCAGGGCTGCAGTCGTACCAGGGGGTCGTTGTCCCTGCTATGCTAGGCATCCATGCATGCAGCGCAAACCCAAGTAGTACAGGCCAACCAGCCGACCACAGCAAGTAGTAATGCGACTGTATAGGCGCAGATCACGCTCGTGGGCAGGGGTGGTACAACTGTAGCACGGAAAAGCCCCAAGGGAGAGCGCAGTTGGTTCACGCACACCCTGAAAAAAAAAAAAAAAAAAAAAAAACCCAGTCCACCATGACAGCCTGTGAGTGGAGGGGCCTCCCCCTGCCGCCCATGGCACCAGGCCCCTGAATAACCCAGCTTCGCACCAACGGATGAGCTATACATCCAGGTCCCAATGGACAGTGGCGCATGGGGACGGATCTGGACGGATGTGTCGCACAAGCAGGTAGTGCGACGAGTTCTTCAGAGTCTTGGGTAGAGTAGGTTGTGGTGGTCAGTGGAGCGTTCTTATCCGCCCACAAGTGCTTGCCAAGCACCGAATTCCTAGCCCCTGTAACCTTCTCACGAAGAAAAAAAAAGCGGCATTCGTTGCTGCATTCAGAGGGGCGGCACGTGTGTTAGTGCAACTGCTGCTATGTTTACACACGGCCGTTGCTGGAGAGGTTACGGTACGTTGTACGGATGTGTGGTTTGGCTGATGAACTGTGGCGTTGACAGACGCAGGAGCCATGTCCCCTGGCCACACCCGTTGTCACCTGTTGCCACCAGGGGAGCTCCCCTTGGTTGCCACCGTCGCACTGCCGACGCGCATTAAGCCTAAAAGCAAGCTCCAAACCGAAACCCATGCTACATAAGATGTTCCTGAGGCGCTGCGGGGGCTGACTTGCCTGGGTACACTGTGTGCGCCCAGGCGCCGACCCCAACTCCGAGCATGCGCTGCTCGAGTTCATTTCGCACACGAGGCCTGAAACCCAGCCCCGAACCCCCACAGATGCTATTGAAGATGTCCCTGGGGAGCAGTGATGGCTGGCTTGCCTGGATACACCGCGCAGGGCCTCAACTCCGAGCATGCGAATGCGCTGCTCGAGTTCATTTCGCGCACGTGGCCCGAAACCCAGCCCCGACCGCCCACAAATGCTATGGAACATGTTCCTGTGGAGCAGTGGTGGCTGGCTTGCCTGGATACACCGCACAGGCCCTCATGTCGGAGCATGCGGACGCGCTGCTTGAGTTCATTTCGCGCACGTGCGCGTTCCTGCCGCTTCATGGCCAGAATCCAGCCCCAATCATGCTCCCCGAGGAGCAGTGCGTGCGAGTAGGGTGCAAGCAGAGCGTGCGGTTGAGTAATTGGGCCCCACCCCTGCCCGCCCACGACCAGCGCTCCGACGCTCCGTAGGGTCCTGGATAACGTCAAAGGACTCCATAGCGTACCGACATTAACCGACAGTGGCCTAAGCGTCGCGGGACCCAGGAAACTGCAATTTCGGCCCGGCTACACTAGCGCCTTGGAAAGTGGTCCCCGCGACAAACTGTAATATGTAATACAATAGAGTACAGCACCTTTTGTATGTATACATTAACAGTTTGGCCTGGGAGGGGCCGAAAGGCCACTTTTGCTGTTTAGTCATCGCGCTGGGCCCCACGTGGGCCGATGCACACCCCTCTCCCCTGACTGAAACTTTTGTTTGAGGTGCCATCGACACTTGCAATATTTGCGTTGGCCTTTCTCTAAGTATTACGACCTCTAAGTGGGATCCTGAATAACGTAAAAATGCAAGGGTGATCCTAGAGTCGTCCAAGTCCAAAGTCGTTAAGTAAGGTGCTAACAATTGTTTGTCACTCGTCCAAGGTCATTAGGTCGGGGAAACAGACATAAGAAATGAAGACTCTTTACTCCGGCACTCAATGTAGACGACGCAGCACCTTCATCTTGGCAACAGTCCCTTCAGCATTTCTTAAAATGAGCGCCATGGATGCCTCTGTGCCGAGCGCTCACGACGCCCAGCCTCAGGATGTCACCATGGCGTCGGCGGGCAGGTCCCAGGCCCACCGCCCTAGCGACGAGAGCATGACGGTAAGTCAATTTGGTGTTGGCTCACACTGTTCATGGCCCTTCCCCCGTATGGTCGCTCATTCAGCTGGCATTCTCGCTTTTGCCGCAGTCGACGGGTAACAACATGGTGCGGCGCGTGGAGAGCCTCGAGGAGAAGGTCATTGACCTGAAGGCGGAGGTGCACGACGGATTCTACCACATCTGCACGGCGCTCGGCATCGCACCGCGCCCGGAGTGGGCCCCGAGAACCGCGGCCAACGCCCAGGCCGGCGGCAGCGGAGCATCCTCCTAAGGGTCAGAAGAAGGGATGTTAGGCCTAGTGCTATGGTGCACGCTAGTGCAAGGGGCTTAAGACTGGGCTTTGAACGGGCAAACTCCGTGCCTGGGTTGTGCCCTGGTTGTGCTTAGCAGTTATGCACGGCTATGATAACGCATCGGTTAGGGGCGCATTCCTCTTTGGTATGAGCAGAGGTAGCAAGACCGACATCGATGGCGACACCCCTTTGCTCAGAAAGCTGGACCCAGGACTCCTGGCAGGAGCATACTTCGAGTGACAGGCCGATGTGTAAAATAAGAGCGATTGGTGTTCAGTGACATGCTGATATCTTTCTGGCCTGGCATGCAGACCAGCGCAGTCAGCTCAGCAGCAGGGGCCGCGAACAGCAAGGGCTGAGGGCCAAGGGCCAGAAGCAGGGGCCAGGAATGCACCTACAGCGCTAGCTATCCGCCTCTTGAACACCCTGAGCAACTGCCCCGGTCCCCTTACCCTTACATACCCAGCTCAGCTTTGCAGCATGGTACAATGCAGCTGGAGTTGGAGCAGTGCTCACCGTTGCAATGCTAGATGCAGCATTCAGGACAGCCTGCAGCCTATGGCCACGTCCCCTTTGTCCAGGCATCCGGGAGCAAGGAACAGAGAACACAACTCGCTGTGTGGGCCCCACTTTGTGTGACGCAACATTGCCTCTACACAGCAGCATAACTTATACAGCTTTCTATTGCCTTGGTGCACTTGCACTGCAGCTCACATGCAACCGCAAGGATGGGCGTGCCGTTGTTGCACCGTCGACCCTGTAGCACCCGAAATGTGGAATTTGGCTACTAGGGCAGGGATCAGGCACTAGAGACGACGCGTGGGCGCGCAAGGCCGCAAGACCCGTCCTTCCCACTTCGTACGACACTGCATTGCGCGACCGGCACGAGGCCTCTACGCAACCGCACATAGAACCATCTTACTGTATGCAATATCTGCTTCCTATTGCACAACTGCGCACTTGCATAGCCCCGACTTTCGCGACCTCAGCACACATGTTGCCAGCATGCAGCGGGCAGGGGCACTGCGCGCCCTTGCACAAATTTCTGACCTATCTGACACCAGCTCATATAGCCCATTTGAGGAGAGGTACATGTCCATGGACGGCGTTTGGTCTGGGTCACAGGCAGCAGCATGGGCAGAGTAGGGACCTCCTGGGCTCGCTTTCCATGACCACTGTCCTTGTTATTTGCGATAGAGACAAACACTGTACACCATCTTGCTAGGAATGTCCCCCGCTTTGGCGCGCAGTGCCCCTGCCCGCTGCATGCTGGCAACATGTGAGCTGAGGTCGAGAAAGTCGGGGCTATGCAAGTGCGCAGTTGTGCAATAGAAAGCAGATATTGCATACAGTAAGATGGTACTATGTGCGGTTGCGTAGAGGCCTCGTGCCGGTGGCCAGGCTCGCGCAATGCAGTGTCGTACGAAGTGGGAAGGACGGCCCAGCGGCGATCTTGCCGCAAGGCCCTAGCCGCTTGGGGCGGTCCCTCCACCATCTTCCTGTTTTAGTGTACTGCAGGACCTATATGATGACTACTTGTATCACACAGACCAGGCCATCCTGTCCCAGCTGCCCGTCTAGTTGATGGCACGCCGTCACTGAAAACAATTCCCCCCAGTTCACGTGCGAACAGGTCTTAGTATGGTACTCATTGAGGCTCCTGCGCTGCGGGTGCGCCTCAGCTTGCTTCAAACGTGCTCCTTTTCCCCATGCCGGGCCAGAACTAGCAAGTCACAGCCTGTTTGACACTGCCAATGCACCACAGGCACATGTAGGTTTGTCTAAAGCGCCGGGGCAGGCTAGCAGGTGTGTGAGGCGCTGTCCCGGCCCTGTTCGGCGCAATGTTGGCAGAATGTTGGCTCAGAAGAGGAGGTCCTGCGAGCAAGTTAGCCTCTTCAATCAATAATTTAGAGCATCAAGTATAGTTTGTACTGAACAGGAATGCGCGGGAGGGGCCGAAAGGTCATTTTGGGCAATTAGTCATCGGAATGGCCCCGCGTGACCGAGTTGAGGAGCTCCTATGGCGGGCCGGACGGTTGCACGGTGCCGCTTGGCCGCCTAGGGACACAGTCTCTAGATACATTGGATAAGGAGGACGCAAGTATCAATTGTGACAACGTACGGAAGAGTCGGCGTCAAGTGTTCTGTCCCTCTACGGGACGTTCGGCACTGCTGCACTCCTGGCTGCACTGCAGCACCTCCTCCGCAGCTGAGCGCAAGAGCCAGTGCTGCGTGACTCGACTCCGCGATAGACTCTTCGACACAACAGCCCAGCTCTGGTACCTCAACAAGCCAGCGGTGCAGTGGCCGCTCATCGCTGTGGGGCTCATATCTGTTGTCGTCAGAAGGTTGTCGTGGGCGTCACGGTGGCACATTGTCATGCTACGGTAAGCTGCAGTGGCTGCCGAGGGTTTGGTGTACGCCACGTGCCCCTTCTTCCCTGCTGGGCGCCCCCATGCGGGTCCTGTCCATGAGGATACGGCTCGCACGTTGTTTATCATCATTATCATAAATAAAAATACAACGGTCTTCAGCACGGAGGGGGGGGGGACCACGTGCAGGGGACACTAGAGCCACACCAAAGCGACCCTCGCCCAGAAGCCCAGTTCATCACACAGCGGGTCGTTCAACATATATCGGTCTTCAACACGTAGGGCGGGTTGGAGCACATGCCGGGGACACTGGAGCCAAATACACATTGACCCTTGCCCTTGCTTGCATTTTGGTCCTGCAGAGGAACCGATGGCAACAGTCCGTGGAAGCGGCAGCAGCTGCTGCAGAAGCCAACGCGCAGCAGGTGGGTTAGGTTGGAGGGAGTGCTGGGGTCGGTGGGCCAGGGGCATGCAAGGTGGGTGGGGCCCATGCCCCCACAGTCTACGTGAGTTCTTAGGTCAAGCTGAGCGCTGAAAAGTGCGCTTAGTCCTTAGGCCTTGCAATCCCTGGATCACGTCACGTCATCACGTAGTTCGAAACATCAAGTTAAACTGGTTCTGGTGTGCCGCGTTCACGGCATGTCAGCACCGTTCGTTTGGTCGTGGATACAGTGGATACAGTGTATGACGACCATCACAGCAACGACGACCACCCAGCGCCTTACTCAGCAGCACGTCCCATCCACCACTTCACTGTGTTACCAGCAGCAGCACCACCACCGCCCCTCACAGCTTGCACTAAGCCAGCGCACGCCGGACACCTGTCGCACTGCCGTACTGCACACCGCGGCGTGTGTGCACATCACAGCCTGACAGTACCCGACCGTAACACCCGCCACTCTTCGCGCCACACCTCCCTCTCAACCAGTCCCTTCCCTCCTCCCCACGCTCCTGCCTGCCCCCAGCCCACACAGCAGGGCACCTCCCACAGTCCCCCCATGTACTCCCTGGAGCCCCCGCCTGCGCTCCTCAACGCACTGTACGGCTTAGAGCTGCCCACCATCACAGCAGCTGGCGGCGGCGGC
>VFQN01007267.1_pt1 | contig 12013 bp, 8 predicted proteins | sample 3512371 | NCBI WGS metagenome assembly VFQN01 (sample SAMN10412370, study PRJNA504923) | tailings metagenome | isolation source: Replicate 2 from Balatoc abandoned mine | place: Philippines: Itogon, Benguet | collected 2017-08-28
CCGCGGTCGAGAAGCTGACGAACATCAACAAGTGGTTCGCCGGCGCGCTCGCCTACCGTGCCCGCAAGCGCGCCGACACGCCCGAGCCGGGCGGCACGGGTACGATGCTCGACAACACCGTGATCATGTGGACGAACGAGCTCGGGAAGGGGAACTCGCACACGCTCGACAACATCCCGTTCGTGCTGGTCGGCGGCGGGCTCGACTTCCGCACCGGCCGCTCGCTGAAGTTCCCACGTGTCCCGCACAACCGCCTGCTGATGGCCCTGGCCCACGGGTTCGGCCACCGCATCACGCGATTCGGCAACGGCGACTTCTGCGGCGCCGGCCCGCTGAGCCTGAGCTAAACCTCACGGTCGCTCGCGGCACGCGAAGCCGCGAGCGACCGGCTATCCCACATACACACCATACGTCCGCGACGGATCGCTCGGCCCGAACGGAACCGTCGCGGCTCCGTCGAACGCCCACGTCCCGGTCCCCGCACCCGTGCCGCTTCCGATCAGCAGCACGTCCCGGCCCTCGACGTGCAGCACGCCCAGGTCCAGTCCGAACCCAACACCCGGTGCGAAGAAGCTCGATCGCTCAATACCCGTGTCCGGATCCACCACGCGCACGTGCGGTTCGGCCGCGGCCGGCGCCGTCACCACCCCACCCGTACCGTCCCCGTCCAGGTCCGCGACGGCGACGACGACCCCGGTGCGGTCCTGGGGCGCGTAGGCAAGGTAACTCAACACCGGCGTCGCGCCCCCGAGGCGGAACGCCTTCACGACCGGCCCGCCACCCGCGCCGCCACCGGTGACGATCGCGGGGCCGACACTAGCCACATTCCCAGCGGCGACGTACACCCCGCCGCGGAATGACGGCTCGTAGGCGAAGAACCGCGCTACCTCGGCGAAGTCGCCGCCGTGATACACCGTGACCACCGGCCCGCCGCCGCCCCCGGCGCCGGCGACGATCTCGGCCACGCCGTCGCCGTCGAGGTCGGCAGCGGCGACGTTCACCCCGGACCGGAAGGCGGGCTCGAATGCGAAGAAGCTCGCCACCTCCGCGCCGTCCGCCCCACTGAACACCTTCACCACCGGCGCCCCGCCGCTCCCCGCGCCGGCGACGATGTCCAAGACACCGTCCCCGGTCACGTCGGCGGTCGCCACGCGCACGCCACCGGCGAAACCCGGGTCAAAGGCGAGGAAGCGGTTCACCTCGGCGCCCGCGGCGTTGTACACGGACACGACCGGGGCTTGGCCCTCGCCGCGGCCCGCGGCGACGACCGCCTCGCCCGGCGCGAGCGGCACCCAGGGCAACGGCGGGACAGCGGCCGGCGCGGGGGCGACGACCTGCTCGCGGAACCAGTCGAGGATTTGGAGCGCTTCGAGGGTGCGGAGGTTCTGGCCGTACAACAGGTCGGTCGCGCCGACACCCCCCGGCCGCGGCGACGCCGCGAGGTGGAGGCCGAGCGCGTCGAGGCCGTGGTTGGGCAGCGCCGACAGTGACCGCCAGGCGTTCCACAGCGGCACGTGGAACTCGGCCGCGACGTCGGCGATGACCTGGTTGTAGCCCGGCACGAGGGCGGTGTACGTACCGCCGAACGCGAGGTCGTCGGGGATCGTGCTGAGGACCGGAACGACCCCGGTGCCGACGAGTCGGCGGACCAGTTCGCGGAGGTCCGAGCGAAACCCGGCCAGATCGCGACCGACGATCACATCGTTCGTCCCCACCATCACCAACGCGATGCCGGCCCCGGTCGCGTCTGCTTCGGCGTCGAGCCCGTCGAGCAGGCTCGACGCCCGCGCGCCGGCCACGGCGACGGCACTCGCGCGGGCGAACGAGTTCGTGGCGCCTGCGGGCGTGCGGTACGCGGCAAGCGTGTCGAGTAGCCCGGGGTACGCCGCGAGCCCGGACGAAACCGGGTTGTAGGCCGGCGCCCCGAGCGGGAACAGGTAGCCGGCGCCGAACCCCGGGTCGCTGTTGCTGTCGCCCACTTTCATAAAAGCGTCGGTGTTTCGCCCCAACCCGCCCCCGCGGGCGACGATCGCCCGCGCCGTATCGACCACGGTCGGGTCGCCGAACGGGAGTACGGGGAGAGTTTCAAATGCGGCGGGTAGGTCACGGTGTTCCAGAGACTCGACCGTCAGTCGCACGTGAGTCATAAGTCGTCAATCGGGTCGGAGTGGATGTGGATTTCCCAAACTACTCAAATTATCCAGTTTGCACCATCGATACTCTTCCATTCCGAATGGATCGCCGTTCCGCCGTTGACAGGGTGTAGCACCGCGGTATCGTCCGCGACCTGAGTCCGGGCCGCCCCGCAGGGGGAATCTGTACGGCGGCCGCCCGGAAAAAGCCGAATAACCCGGACAGCCCGCAATGTCGGACGCGACCACCCCGGTGGCGGCGCTCAAGGAGAACATGCGCCGATTCGCGGAGGCGCGCGGGTGGGAGCCGTACCACTCGCCCAAGAACCTCGTCATGGCACTCGCCAGCGAGGTGGGCGAGCTGTGTACCGTGTTCCGCTGGCTCACCGCCGACGAGTCGCGGGCGATCGACGCGACGCCGGGGTTGCGCGAGGCGGTCGCCGACGAGCTGGCGGACGTGGCCAACTGCCTTTTCCTACTGAGCGTTCACACCGGGATCGATCTGAGCACGGCCGTGTACGAGAAGACGGCCAAGAACGCGATCAAGTACCCGGCCCCGCCGGCTTCGGGGGAAGGCGGCGGGGCCGGGGGAGACACGCCGGGCGCCGGCTGACGGCGGCGGTACGGGGGACAGGGGAACTATTCGCCCAGGGGGACCAGGCCGTGCGTTCTCGAACCCTTTTCCGGGCCGCGGCCGCCACCGCCGCGGTCGGCCTGGCCGCCCTCGGGACGGTCGTGGCCCAGCAGCCCCAATCGGGGCGGCTGCCGCCGGCGGGCAGTCCGCTCCCGGCCACGACCGTGCGGCCGTATTCCGAGTGGACGCCGACCGCGGCCCCGCCCGGCGGGTACACGCCGAAGCAGGGCGGTGTCGTGCAGACCGGCGGGGTGCTGCCGCCGCCCCCGGGCTACACGCCGGTGCCGCCCGGGACGAAGGGCCGCCTCACCAATCCCGTGATGGCCGGCCCCGACGGCGTCCGCCCCGCGAGCGGGTTCGACCTGCCGCCGCCGAACCTCGACATCCCGGGGACGAAGGCGGGCGGGGTCGTGCCGGCGGCGCCGGTCCCTGACGCGAGCGGGTCGAAGTTCCTGCCGCTGCCCGATGTGAGCGGATCGAAGTTCGCGCCGCTCCCGGTTCCCAACGACCCGAAGCCGCCGGTGCCCGTGGTTCCGCCGGCCGGTGGTGCCGCGAACCCGCCTGCGCTGCTGCCGGCGCCCGGCGCACCGCCGGCGCTGGTGCCGCCGGCCGGTGCCACGCCCACCCCGTCGCCGCTCGTGCCTGTGCCGCCGTCGGTGTCGGCCCCCGCGGCGATGCCCCCGGTCGGTCCGACAACCCCGGCGGCCCCGCCGGTCGTCGCGCCGCCGACGGTCACCCAACCGCTCCCGGCCCCGCCCGCGGTGAATCCGCTGGTGCCTCCCGCGGTGAATCCGGTGGCGCCGACGGCGGTGAACCCCGCCGTATCGCCGACACCGGCCGTCGCTCCGCCGGCCGTGAACCCGACCGCGCCGACCGTCACGGCGGACACCAAGGCGAACCCCGCAGTGCCGCCGGCCGCCGCGCTGCCGCCGCGCACCACGCCGAGCGTGGTCGTCGAGACGGTGTGCCCGGATACGGTGTCGTTCGGACAGGAGTACCAGTACAAGCTGATCGTCCGCAACGGCGGGACCGCGCCGGTCGCGCACGTCCGCGTCGAGAACGAGATCCCGCCCGGCGCCCGGTTCGTCGGGTGCGAGCCGCAGGGCGAGTTGAACGGCGACCGGATCGTGTGGTCGCTCGGCGCCCTGGACGCCGGGGCGGAGCGACACCTGAACGTGAAGGTGAAGGCCGGCGACGAGGGCGAGGCGCGCACCCGCGCGACCGTCACGTTCGCGGCGGTCGTCGCCGGGCGCACGCACGTCACCCGGCCGCGGCTGGCCACGACGGTCCGCGGGCCGGAGTCGGCGCGGGCCGGCGAGGAGGCTGTCTTCCGCATCCAGGTCACGAACAGCGGGTCCGGCCCGGCGAACCGCGTGCTCGTGCAGGCCACGCTGTCGGACGGCCTCTACCACGCGCAGGCCCAGAAGGGCGGACTGATCGAGGCCGAGCTGCCGATGGTCAAGGCCGGCGAGGTGCGGACCGTGGACCTGAAGCTCGGCGCCGCGAAGGCCGGGCTCCAGAGCCTCCAGATCATCACCGCCGCCGACGGCAGCCCGGACGCGAGCGCCAAGGCCGCGATGAACGTGGTCGAGCCGATGCTCGTCGTCCGCCAGAGCGGTCCGGGCAAGTGCCTCGTCGGCGGGACCGACCCGACGTTCGAGATCGAGCTGACCAACCCCGGCACGGCCGGGACCGACCCGGTGCAAGTCCACTCGGTCCTGCCGGACGGGTTCGACTTCGCCAGCGCCAGCGACGGCGGGGCGGCGAACGGGCGGACGGTGTCGTGGCGGCTGCCGAGCCTGCCCGCCGGCGGGTCGCGGAAGGTGACCCTGCGGGTGCGGGCGACCACCGCCACCGAGGGCAGCCCGCTGCGGACCGTCGCCCAGTCGGTGCCGGCTGAGGTGACCCCGGCCGGCGCCACCACGGGCGCCCCGGGCGTGAGCGTCCGCCCGGCGGGCCGCGGGCTGGAGGCGCGGGCCGAATCGGTCATCGCCGCCGAGGGCGTGGCCGCCATCCGGTTCGACGTGACCGGCCTGGAGAACCCGGTGATGGTCGGCCGCGAGGCGACCTACGAGATCAAGGTCTCGAACCGCGGCACCGGCCCGTGCCAGAACGTCCAGCTCGTCGCCGTGCTCGCCGACGGGACCGAGATGGTCGGGGCGACGACGGGGGCGACGAACCAGGCCGCGACGGTGCGGGCGCAGGGCCAGCAGATCGCGTTCGAGGTGATCCCGGTCCTGGGCGTGCGTGCCGAGCAGGTGTACCGCGTGCGGGTCCGGTCGGGCGCCCCGGGCGACCTGCGGTTCCGCGTCCAGCTCACCTCCGATCAGCTGCGGACGCCGCTGGTCAAGGAAGAGAGCACGACGTTCTACATGGAGCAGCGCTAATGGCGGACGGCCGGCCGTGAGCCGGCTGGTCGGTGCGCCAGGTGCAGGCACCAACGACCAGCCGGCTCACGCCGGCTAGTTCGCCCGGAATAAGACGTGTCGGTGACGCAACCCGGCTGGGGGGCGGGGTTGCGGGTGTCGGGGGGGGTTGATACCATCCGGCGGCTTTCGACCCGGGTCCGCCCGGGCGGGGGAAGGAGCCCGTTCATGAGCGTGGGACGTGCGCAGCGTCAGCGGCAGAAGCTCCATATTCGATGGATGATCCGGCGCGACATGCCCGACGTGCTGGCGGCCGAGCGGGCGAGCTTCGAGTACGCGTGGACGGAGGACGACTTCCTCCGCTGCCTTCGCCAGCGGAACTGCATCGGGATGGTCGCCGAGAGCGACGACCCGATCGGCCCGCACCCCGGCGTCCGGGTCGCCGGGTTCATGATCTACGAGCTCCACAAGACCCGGCTCCACATCCTGAACTTCGCCGTCCACCCGCACGCCCGGCGGAACGGGATCGGCGGGCAGATGCTCGGGAAGTTAGTCCACAAGCTCACGACGCACCGGCGGCTGAAGATCACGCTGGCGGTGCGCGAGCGGAACCTCGACGCCCAGGTGTTCTTCCGCGACCACGACTTCCGGGCGACGAAGGTGCTGCGGAACTACTACGAGGACTCGGGCGAGGACGCGTTCCAGATGGAGTATTGGGCGCCGACGGATTATGCCGATGAGGAGGACGGCCCGGTCAACCGGATCGCCCAGTACGAGGAAAACTGAGACCTGGGCTTCAGCCCGGTCCGGCGGGCCGCCGGGCGCCTACCCGAGAACGGGTGGGCGCCCGGCGGCCCGCTTCGTTCCGACACGGCAGGTCAGGTGGAGGAGCGCCCATGCGAACGGTGACACGGCGGTGGTGGCGGGCAGCAGTCGCCGGCGTGCTGGCCGTCGGTGGCGGCTTCGCGCTGGTCGGCACCCAGCCGACCGCGACCGCGCAGCAGCCGGCACCGGTGTGGACGCGCTCGTCGTCGCCGCTCAGTCCGGCCGCTGCGGCCGCGACGCGCGTCCCGCCGGCGCCCGGCACGGTGATCCCGGCGGGTGCCGTCCTGCCAGCGACCGCGCAGCCGCCGGTCCCATCGCTACCGAGTCTTCCGTCGGCACCGATGCCACCGGCGTCCGACTTCAAGGCACCCGCGCTGCCTCAACTGCCCGCGGCTCCGTCCTCAGCTCCGGGCCTCCCGCCACTGCCGGCGGTTGCCCCACCCGCGCCACCGGTAAAGTCGGTACTGACCGCGCAACCCGCGGCCCCGGCGAAGGCGGATTCTCCCTTGCGTCAGCCGGATAGCGGGAATAGTGTCAAGACGGACGCCCCGTGGAAGGCTCCCGCGATCGCGCCGCAGCCGCGCGAAGTCGCGCCCCCACCGCCGGCGCGCGTCGCCGACCGGCCGAAGCCGCCCGAGACGGCGGTGCTGCCGTCGGAGCGGGATGAGTTCCCGCTCCCACAACCGATGGTCCCCGCGGTGCCGGTCGCCAGTCCAGCGCCGCCCCCGATGCCGATGACGCCGGTGGTGAACCCGCCGGCCCCCCCGACCAACCCCGTAGCGACGACACCCGGAGCTGACCCCATGACCTTCAAGTCCGCAGCCGCCGCGGCCGTACTCGGCGGTGCATTGGTGCTGCCCCAGACGAAGGCAGACGCACCCGCCGGTGGCGGTATGGCCGAGACGCAGACGAACAAGGACACCCCGAAGACGACCGACGAGAAACTGGCCGACATCCAGCGAGACCTGCGCGAGTTGACCGAACTCCTCAAGGGCCGCCGCGACGAGAAGGGTTTTCCGCTCCCGTCCAACCCCGGTTTGGCCGAGCAGGTCCGCGACCTGAAGGACAAGGTCGCCGCGCTAGAGAAGCAGCTGACCGACGTGAGGAACGACCTGAAGTCCACGTCCCTGCGCCCGCCGGCCGGCGGGACGGGCGGCACCATCCCCGGAGTCCCGAGCCCGATGCCCGGCGGGGCCACACCCGCACCGGCGGCGCAGGGGACGGTGCGGGTGGTGAACGAGTACCCGGTCGAGATTACGATGGTGGTGAACAACCGCTCCCACCGCGTCGCGCCGAACGCGACGGTGGACATCCCGGTCGCCGTCGGCGACTTCAGCTACCAACTCCTGTCGGGCTCGACGGCACTCGCCCCGACCCGCAGTACAATCCGCGACCGCGAGGTCGTGACGCTGCGGATCAAGTAGTGACCAAGACGGGATCGCAACCGGAGCGGGGTCGCTGGCGCGACCCCCGCTCGCGTTTCACGTCATCAGTACCACGCGCACGTCCATGACGTTCGTCCCCGTCAGGCCAGGGGCGAGCAGGTCGCCGGTCGCGACGAAGAACGGGTAGGCGTCGTGGCGGCGCAGCGCATCGGCCGCGTCAAGGCCGAGTGCCGCGGCCCGCGTCAGGGTGTCGGCGTCGGCAACGGCGCCGGCTGCGTCGGTCGGGCCGTCCTCGCCGTCGGTCCCGCCGCTCAGCACGGTCACGCCGGCCAACCCGCCCGGTGTCGCCGCGAGTTTCTGGAGCAGTGCCAGAACGAACTCCTGGTTCCGCCCGCCCCGGCCGGGGGACTCGCCAAGCGTCACCGTCGTTTCGCCGCCGATGAGGATGCACGCGGGCGGCGGCAGGGGTTTGGCATCACGCCGGATGCTGCGGACGACGCCCGCGACCGCTGTCGCCACCGCCGCCGTCTCTCCCTCTACGAACGCCCCAAGGTCGAGAACGCGGTAGCCGAGCGTCTCCGCGGCCCGCGCCGCGGCGTCGAGCGCGAGGCGGTTGCTGCCGATCACGCGATTCACGACGTGGGGTGGCAACTCCTTCCGCGTCTCGGACTCGCCGCGGGCGAGTAGTTCGTTCACCGACGCGGGTACACGCTCGGTCAGCCCGTAGCGAGTGAGGACGGCCGCAGCATCGGCGAACATCGTCGGGTCAGGGGCGGTCGGGCCGGAGGCGATCACGTCGAGCGGGTCGCCGACCACGTCGGACACGACCAGCGTGAGGAGGAGCTTGCCGCGGAACGCGGCGGCGAGGCGCCCGCCCTTCACCCGCGACAGGTGCTTGCGGACGCAGTTCATCTCGTCGATCGTCGCCCCGGAGCGGTGGAGCAGGCGGGTGACGGCGAGTTTATCGGCGAGCGTGACGCCGTCGGCCGGCGCCGGGAGCAGTGCCGACCCGCCGCCCGAGAGAAGGCACACGGCCACGTCGTCCGGCTCGGCGGACGCGAGGAGGCGCAGCATCTCCTCGGCACCCGCGACGCCGGCGGCGGTCGGCTCGTTCACGCCGGCGGGTCGCGCCGCATGAAGTCGCACCCGCGACAACGCGGCCTGCGTCCCCGTCGGGACGTTGACGAGACCGATGATCGTGTCGAGGCGGTCGGGAAGGGCGGCTTCGAGACCGGCCGCCATCGCGGCGCCGGCCTTGCCGGCGCCGACGACAAGCAGCCGCGGCGCTGTCGGGAGCGGGTCGCGGGCGAGCGCTTCGCGGACGAGGCGCGCCGGGTCAACGGCCGCCACCGCCGTCGCCCAGATCGTCTGTGCGTCCTTGCGGGGGGACGCGCTCACTGGCGCGGCGGGAGCGGCGTGGCGTCGGCCTCCAAGTCGCCGAGGGCGTACTGGATGCCGGCGAGGTAGTGCTGTAGCACCGCCGGGTTCCAGAAGATCGCGTCGTTGTGCCCGAGCGAGCAGTAGAAGTTCCGCCCCTTGCCGTACGGCGCCAGCCAGCTAATCGGGTAGAACCCGTCCGCCCGCTTGCCGATGCCGAGGTTCGTCTTCTCACCGTCGAGCGCGAGCAGATACCGGCGTTCGCCCTTGACCGCCGTGTCGGCGCGGAACTGGTAGATTTCGTCGGTGATCTCGAACCCGGCGCCGTTGAACGCGGCATTGAGCGGGTGGGTCGGGTCGAGGTTCTTCACTCCGACCTTGCCGCCGGCGTTCCACGGGTGGCCGTCGAACGCGCCGCCCATCATCTTGTTGTAGTCCTTCCACCCGCCGTAGGTGTCGGTCGCCGCGTGGACGCCGATCAGCCCCTTCCCGCCGCTCACGAAGTCCACGAGGCTCTTCTTCAATTCCTCCTCGCGCTTGCCGTCGGCGGCGGTGTCGCCGGTCTTGGGGCGGAGGCAGTTGCCGGTCGTGTTGAGCATGAACACGGCGTCGAACTTGGCGAGCTTGGCCGGCTCGAAGTACGACTCGTCCTCGGTGGCGAACGCGGTGTACGCCTTCGTCTTGTCGCCCATGAGCGCGATCGCCCGCGTGCCGATGCCGATCGACCCGTGGCGGAACCCAGCCGTCTTGCTGTAGATGAGGATGTTGCGCGGCTGCTTCGGCGTGGCCGGCGCCTTGTCCGGCAGCGCCGCCTCGACCTTCGCCAGGTCTTTGGCGAGCTTGTCGGGTTGCTGCGCGCAGGCCGCGAGTTGGAGCAGGACGGTCGCGGCGAGGCCGAGCGCCGCGGCGAAAACGGGGCGGGTCATTGGCGTTGGCGGGAATGGGGGGAGGGGAGGGTCCGGTCCGTCGCTGGACAGCGTATGCCCGCGGCGGTCTGGCGGCAGGGTTACTTCTTCTTCGGCTCGGGCGGCGGGGTGCCGTTCTCGTCGTACTCGCCGACCTTCCGCACCCAGATGTTCCGGTATCGCACCGGATTCCCGTGGTCGGAGAGGTGGAGTTGGTACTCGCCGACGTTGCCGCCGAACTCGACCGCGTGGTGTACCAGCACGCCGTTGTGCAGCACCGTGACGAGCGCCGGCCGCACGACCTTGCCGGCGTCGTCCTTCTTCGGGAGGCGGGTGATGATGTCGTAGGTCTGCCATTCACCGGGCCTGCGCGAAGTATTCACGAGCGGCGGGAAGCGGTTGTAGAGGGCCGCCGCCTGGCCGTCCGGGTAGGTGTCGTTCTGGAACGAGTCGAGCACCTGGATCTCGCCGAACCCGCCGAGGTGGACGCCGCTGTTGCCGCGGCCCTGTCCGTTCCCCTTCACTTCCTTCGGTGTGGCCCACTCGATGTGCCACTGGGCGTCGCCGAACTTCTGCTTCGTGGTGATCCCGCCCCCGCGAACGACCTCGGCGTAGCCGTTCTCGACCTTCCAGAGCGGCACCGCGTCCGGGGCGCCGGGCCTCTTCCCCGACTTGAACCAGGCGTTGAGGGTCGTGCCGTCCAACAGCACCAGTGCGTCGCCCGGTGGCGTGCCGGGCTTCTCGTCGGTCCCCCAGCCTGGTGCGACGACGACCGGCGGGCGCGGGCGCTTCGAGTCGCCGGCGCGGTACTTCACCGGTTCCTTTTTGGCGACCGTGGGTGGCGGGTTGTCCTGCGCGAGCGCGAGTGTGGCGACGGCGAAGAGCGCGGCGGGTGGGAGGAAGCGGCGCATCAGCGGGTTCTCGAACGAGGCGGGAGTGGATAGCGTAAACCGTGGTGTTGCGTCCCGCCAGTCTCTCCCTTACGCTCGGTCATCCCACCCCTCTCCCGTCCGGAGTTCCACATGCCGCTCGCACCCCGCCCCACCCGCCGCGCCGCGCTCGCGGCCGGGTTCGCCGCTCCGTTCATCTGGCGCGCCCACGCCCACGCCCGCCCGAGCGAGACCGTGCTGCACGCCAGCTTCGGCGCGTCCGGAATGGCGTGGTCGGACATCCAATCGCTCGCCGCCAGTCCGCACTTCCGGCTCGTCGCGGTGTGCGAGGTGGACGAGACGCGACTGGCGAACGTGAAGCGCCGCTTCCCGGACGTCCGCGTCTACACCGACTACCGGCAGTTGCTCGAGCGCGAGCGCGACCTGCACTCGGTCAACGTCTCGACGCCGGACCACATGCACGGACCGATCGCCATGACGGCGATGCAGCGGAACCTGCACGTCTACGGCCAGAAGCCGCTGACGCAGACGATTCACGAGGCGCGGCGGCTCACCGAGGTCGCCGCCGAGAAACGCCTCATCACGCAGATGGGGATTCAGATCCACTCGCACCGCGTCCACAAGCAGGTGGTGGCGCTCGTCCACGCCGGGGCGATCGGGCGGGTCCGCGAGGTCCACTCGTGGAGCGGCAAGTCGTGGGGCGACGCGGCGCCGAAGCCGATGCGCACCGACCCGGTGCCGAAGAGGTTCGACTGGGACAAGTGGCTCGGCGTCGCCGCCGAGCGGCCGTTCATCGGCAACGGCTACTACCACCCGGGGAACTGGCGGAAGCGGCTCGACTTCGGCACCGGCACGTTCGGCGACATGGGCTGCCACATCCTCGACCCGGTGTTCGGCGCGCTGGGCGTGGGCAACCCCTTGTCGATCCGCTCCGAGTTGCCCGGCCCGAACGACTACAACTGGTCGCTCGACGTGCGGGTGCGCTACGTCTTCCCGGGCACGCGCCACACGACCGAGCGCGTGTCGCTGACGTGGTACAACGGCGACACCCGCCCACCGGCCGCGGTCACGGACCACATCGGCGGTCGGAAGTTGAACGACCAGGGGTCGATCTACATCGGCGAGGCGGGCGTGCTCTACTCGCCGTACATCGCCAACCCGGTGCTGCTGCCGGCGGACAAGTTCCGCGACTACCGGATGCCGGAGACGCGCGACGACGACCACTACGTCCAGTTCGTCGAGGCGGTGCGCGGGAACGGCACCACGTCAGCACCGTTCAGCTACTCCGGCCCGCTGACCGAGATGGTGCTCCTCGGCTGCCTCGCCACGCGCTTCCCGGAGCGCGAGCTGACGTGGGACACGAAGGCGGTACGGGTCACGAACCACGAGCCGGCGAACCGCTTCGTCCGCCGCGAGTACCGCAGCGGGTGGGAGGTGCCGGGGATGGGATACCGAATCGCGTTGATTCCTTGCGGTCGGAGCCCGGAGCGTGAGCGACG
>VFQN01007268.1_pt1 | contig 12013 bp, 11 predicted proteins | sample 3512371 | NCBI WGS metagenome assembly VFQN01 (sample SAMN10412370, study PRJNA504923) | tailings metagenome | isolation source: Replicate 2 from Balatoc abandoned mine | place: Philippines: Itogon, Benguet | collected 2017-08-28
GTCGAGCACGAAGAAGACCTGGTCGGCCCAGCCGTCGCTCTCCGACACGACGTCCGCGCGCTGGACGCCCTTGGCCCACTCGGGGTACGCCGCGAAGTCGCCGATCACGTCCATCACGTCCGCCGGGGGCGCGTCGATCACGATCGACGAGGTCGTCTGCTCGGTCATCCGGCACCTCTGGACATCGGCTCGTGATGGGCGGTCGGGCAGCGAGCGTACCGGATGGGCCGCTGGCCCAGTCACGCGATAGCCTCGCTCGGTGCGCGAGTTCTCGACCCCGGTGACGACCGCGATCCCGTCGACCGGGAACCTCACCGACGACGTGGTGGTCAACGCCCGTGACCACGGCTCCTCGGTGCAGTTCAGCCGACGTCCGGGGGGCCCCGGCAGCGGCTGGGAGGACGTCAGCGCCGCTCAGTTCCTCGACGAGGTGAGCGCCGTCGCCAAGGGGCTGATCGCCGCGGGCATCGAGCCCGGCGAGCGGATCGCCCTGATCGCCAAGACCCGCTACGAGTGGACCCTCTTCGACTACGCGATCTGGTTCGCCGGCGCGGTCACCGTGCCGATCTACGAGACCTCCTCGGCCGAGCAGGTGCGGTGGATCCTCGCCGATTCGGGCGCCCGCGCCGTGGTCGCGGAGAACGCCGAGCACCTCGCCCGCGTGGCCGAGTCGCGCGCCGACCTCGAGCAGCTCAACCACGTCTGGTCGATCACCGACAACGCCGTCGACACGCTCACCCGACTCGGAGGCGACATCTCCGACGAGGAGCTCGAGAGCCGGCGTACGGCCGCCGGGCCCGACGACCTCGCGACGCTGATCTACACCTCCGGCACGACCGGTCGCCCCAAAGGCTGCATGCTCACGCACGGCAACTTCATGGTCGAGCTGGGCGTCGCCGTCGAAGAGCTCGAGCGGCTCTTCCACGACAACGACGGCTCGACGCTGCTGTTTCTGCCCCTCGCCCATGTCTTCGCCCGGATCATCCAGGTCGGCTGCGTGAAGTCGCGCACCCGGATGGGCCACACCGCCGACATCAAGCAGCTGCTGCCGGACCTCGCGGAGTTCCGGCCGACGTTCCTCCTCGCGGTGCCGCGGGTCTTCGAGAAGGTCTTCAACACCGCGTCGCAGCGGGCCACCGCCGACGGGCGCGGCAAGATCTTCGACGCCGCGGCCGAGACGGCGATCGCCTATTCCCGCGCGCTCGAGAAGGGCAAGATCCCGTTCGGCGTCCGCGCCAAGCACGCGGTCTTCGACAAGCTCGTCTACGGCAAGCTCCGCACGGCGCTGGGCGGCAATTGCCGGTACGCCGTCTCCGGTGGCGCCCCGCTCGGCGAGCGGCTCGGCCACTTCTACCGCGGCATCGGCCTGGTCGTGCTCGAGGGCTACGGCCTCACCGAGACCACGGCCGCCGTGACCGTCAACCTCCCCGACGCCACCAAGATCGGCACCGTCGGCCGGCCGCTGCCCGGCACCGCCGTCCGCGTCGCGGACGACGGCGAGCTGCTCTTCCGCGGCGGCCAGGTGATGACCGGCTACTGGCAGAACGACGCCGCCACCGCCGAGGTGCTCGAGGCCGACGGCTGGCTCCACACCGGCGACCTCGGCGAGGTCGACGACGAGGGCTTCGTACGGATCACCGGCCGCAAGAAGGAGATCATCGTGACCGCCGGCGGCAAGAACGTCGCGCCGGCCGTGCTCGAGGACCGCCTCCGCAGCCATCTGCTCATCGACCAGTGCGTCGTGGTCGGCGACGGCCAGCCGTTCATCGGCGCACTCGTCACCCTCGACCGCGAGGCCCTGCCGCTGTGGGCCGAGCAGCACGGCAAGACGATCGACGTCGCCCGGCTTCTCGACGACCCCGATCTCGAGGCCGAGATCCAGGCCGCGGTCGACGACGCCAACAAGGCAGTCTCGCGCGCGGAGTCGATCCGCAAGTTCACGATCCTCGCCGACGAGTGGACCGAGGAGGGCGGACAGCTCACGCCGAGCCTCAAGCTCAAGCGCAACGTCGTGATGCGCGAGTTCCGCGCCGAGGTCGAGGCGCTCTACCTGTCCTGAGCCTCGTCCCGGAGCGCGTCGCCCATCTGCTCGGCGATCGCGATCCGCAGCAGGGTCGGCGGGTGGGAGCCGAACCAGAGCTGCGAGAGCCACGGCGGGTCCGGGTCGTTGAGCGAACGCAGCGCGAGCTGGCGCTGGACCGCCATGAACGATCCTGGGTCGCGGCTGGCCCGCAGGGCGTCGACGTCGGCGCGGGTCTCGACCTGCCGGCTGATGCCGTTCTGCACCGGTGCCGCCAGGAACGTGCCGAGCGCGAGCAGCGCGAGCAGGAGCGGCACGACCTCGGGCTGCTGCATCGTCGGCCGGCCCCGACGACTCAGCCCGCCGACGACCAGGCCGAGCAGTCCGACGCCGAACACCGCACCCGCGGCGCCCAACGCGGAGCCGACGAGCACGTCGTCGTGCCGGGCGTGGGCGAGCTCGTGGGCGACCACGGAGAGGGCCTGGGACCGCGGGACGCCGTCGACGAGGTTGTCGTAGAGCACGACCCGGCGGGTGCCACCGAAGCCGGACACGTAGGCGTTGAGGGTCGTCGTACGCCGCGACGCATCGGCGACCAGCACCTGGTCGACCGGCACGCCCTCGCGCTCGGCGAGCTCCAGCACGCCCGCGCGCAGCGGGCCGTCGGGCAGCGGCTCGAAGTTGTTGAAGAGCGGCTCGACCAGCACCGGGTAGACGAACGACCCGAGCAGCACGAGGGCGCCGAGCAGCCCGCCCGCGACCGCCGGCCAGGCGCGCGGCCAGCGGCGGGCGCAGCCGACCAGCACCAGGGCCAGGAGCGCCAGCGCGACGGTGCTGACCGCGAAGCCGCGCAGCACGTCGGCCGCGAAGCCGTCCCAGCCCTGGGCGGTGAGGCCGTTCGCGCGCGCGTGCCGGCGCAGCATCACCGAGAGCGGCAGGGTGGCGAGGCGACCGAGCAGACTGACGGCCAGCACCGCGAGCGCCACGCGGACCCACCACCAGCCGGGCAGCCGGCGCACCAGCCGCGGCCCCCAGCGGCTGAAGCCCAGCCAGCAGGTGACCACCAGGGAGACGGCGAGCGAGCTCCAGCTCCACACGCGGGCCCACAGCGCGTAGTCCTCGGCCCGCGCGATCTGGGCGGCGGTGAAGACGCCGCCCGCCGGGACCGGGCCGGGCGTCCCACCCGGCACCGGACTCCAGGGCACGAGCAGGACTGCCAGGACGACGAACGCCGTCCCGCCGACGACCGTGACGGCCGCGGCCACGCGGCGGTCGCTCACCGGGCCAGCCCCGTCAGCAGCGCCCGCCACTGCGCCGTCAGCTCGGCGACCGTGAGCCCGGTGGTCGCCGGGAGGGCGGCCTCGAGCGGCCGGCCGCGGTCGACGGCCCGGTAGAAGGCGACGAGAGCCTCCTCACCGGCCTCCTGCGCCACCAGGCGCACCGCCAGCCACGCGCTCTCGTACGTCGCTCCCAGGCGCGGCGTACGGGTCCCGAACCCGCCCCCGGCCGGCAGCGCCTCGGGCGCGCCGTTGCGGCGTACCTCGGCGATGATCTGGGCGGCCGCGCGGTCGAGCGGGAGGTCGACGTCGCGCAGCGCGACGTAGTCGGCGAACCCCTCGAGCAACCACAGCGGCGTGCGGCTGTCCCAGGCTCCGGTCGCGACGTGGGTCGCCTCGTGGCTCATCACGACCTGGGCGCCCGTCCGGCGCAGGCCGTCGAAGACCTCCGGGTTGACGAAGACATGGACCGGCGCGTCCGGCACCTCGGAGCCGTCGGCGGACGTCGTGACGGAGGCGATCTGGTCGTAGCTCCCGGACTCACCGCCCAGCGCCCGCTCGAGCTCGGCCGCCGACCCCGGCACCTCCACCACCAGGCCGCCGCGCCACCCGGGCAGCACCCGCCGGACCACGGGCACGGCCGCCTCGGCGCGGGCCGCGTAGCGGTCCGCCGGACCCGCGTCGGCGGAGACCAGCACGAGCGTCTCCGGCGTACGCCGGACCTCCGCCGGGCCGGCGAGCCAGACCGGCGCCGCTCCCCCGGCGCCGCCGAACCCGGCCAGCGCCACGCCGTCGCCGACGTCGACGAGCAGCGCGGTGATCTCGGCCGACGCGACGGTGGTGTCGAAGCCGCGGAGCCGCCAGGTGGCGTCCACGGCCGCCGACCAGTCGCCGTCGGCGTCCGGCGCACCCCGGTCGTCGACGTAGCGCAGCGTGAAGTCGGCGATCCGGAGGTCCTCGCCGTTGGCGACGAGCGCGGCCAGCCGGTCGGCGGCAGCGGCGTCGCCCGCCGGTGCGAGGGCCCGGGCCGCCTTGGCGTCCCCTGCCCGCACGGCGTCCTCGAAGGCGGCGAGCACCTCGCTCGCACCCGCCGCGTCGACCTCGGCACGGTCGGCGGCCGACGGCGTCGGCACAACGTAGGTGTCGTCGTCGACCAGCGACCAGGCGAGCAGCCCCGCGGCCACCAGCACGCACAGCGAGAGGCCGGCCACCCACCAACGTGGGCGACCGGCCCCTCGAGGCTGATCGGAGGTGCTGCTCACCCCGGCATTCTGCCGGTGCGGACCTAGCGGTCACCACCGGCCGCTGCGCACCTGGTGGTTTCGAGGCTCAGGGCCTTGACGGCCTTCGCACCTCAACCACCGTCGTCGGCGAGGATCAGCCGGGGCGCACCGCGCCGACGTACGGCATGGAACTCACGGACGAGACGGCGACGCCGGTGCCGGGGTTGGCGGCGTGCACGATCATGCCGTTGCCGATGTAGAGGCCGACGTGGCTGATCGGGCTGTAGTAGAAGACCAGGTCGCCCGGCTGGAGGTCGCCCCTCGCGACCTTCGTGCCGGAGCTGTACTGGGCGCTCGAGGAGTGCGGCAGCGCGACGCCCGCCTGCGCCCAGGCCATCATCGTGAGACCGGAGCAGTCGAACGCGCTGGGGCCGGCGGCGCCGTACACGTAGGAGTCGCCGACCTGGGCCATGGCGTACTGGATGGCCGCGCCCGCGCGGCCCGAGGCCGGCACGTCGGACGGCGCCCGGACGACGTCGCGGGAGAGGATCTGGTCGCGCTCCTCGGCCTTGAGCTCGCCGAGCAGCGACTCGGCCTGGTCGAGCCTCTTGTCGGCGGTCGCCTTCTCCTCCGCCAGCCTGCGCTCGAGGTGGGCGACCTGCTCGGCGCGGCGCTGGGTGGCGTCCTGACGCAGACCGAGCGCCTTCGCCTCGGTGGCGTAGCGGTCGAACAGGTCGGACTGGAGGTCGTTGAAGGCCGACATCGTCGACAGCTGGGCGAGGAACGTCTGGGGGTCCTCGGAGACGACGACCTGCCCGACGTTGGCGAGGCCCTCGCCCTCGTACTGCCGGACGACGGAGTCGGAGACCTGCTCCTGCACGGCCTCGAAGGCGTGGTCCTGGCGCTTCTCGTCGGCGCGCAGCGAGTCGAGGTCGCTCTCGAGATCCGTGAGCTCGAGGCGGGCGTCGTTGTAGCGCTCGGATGCCTGCTCGGCCTCGTGCATGAGGCGGTCGACGCGGGCCTGGACGTCATCGATGTCCGGCGCGGCCTGGGCGGGGGTCGACGGCATCAGGCCGACGGCCGCGATCATGGCGGCACCCGAGACGAGGGTGACGAGTCGTTTCCGGCTCTTGGGCACGAGCGGGCGCTCTCCTTGTACGTCGTACGCCTACCAGGTGAGCTGACGGATTCGGACACGACATTTGCCCGTCCCCGGTTCGGCAGCGGCGGTGCCGTGCTTCCCCGGAGATTCACCCCTGGTGACGGGCGGGCCCGCCACCGATGGTTCCCCGGCTCCGGGCCTCCCGACGGAACGGTCGGACCGGACTCAGCGCGGTGGCCGTGCGGATCCGAATGATCCACGTCCTCGGCCACCTCAGCGACCGAGGCTAGTCACGCATCCCCCTCCATGCCAGTCCCTTCGATCGTGAGTCGGGGCACTCCTCTCGTCGCAGATGTCACACCGGTCACACCAGCCCCGGTCATGCGGACTCGACATGGGGTGAGTCGACCGGCTGGACCAGCCGCAGCGGCGGCACCAAGCCACCCGCGGCCAGGACGTCGAGCGCGCGTTGCTCGTCGTCGTCGATGGTGAGCTCGGGCGGTGGGCCGAGCAGGACGGTGACCACGCAGTCGTGGCAGTGCAGCCCACGGACCTCGCAGGTGTCGCAGTCGATTCTCGTGCTCATGGAAGCCACGGTGACAGGGGCCACCGACACCGACGTTCCCGGAGCCCGGGCGGCGCACCAGGCTCAGCGCGCGAGGAGGCCGAGCAGGGCGTCCGGATCGACGACCCGTGCCCCCGCGGCCGCCACGTCGCGGGCGACCGCCTGGTCGGCGGTGACCACGACGACGACCCGCCCCCGCGGCTCGACGGCCACGAGGTCGCGGATAACGTCGTCGGCGAGCACGCCGCGCGGGCTGTAGAGCACCCGGACCCCGCGCGGCGCGATGACCGGCGGACGGTGGTCGGTCTCCGCCGCGTCGAAGACGACCGTGGTCTCCGCACCCGTCCGCGCGACCAGCGCGGCCAGGCCCCCGACCAGGCGGTGGCGCTGGGCCTCGAGCGACGAGGTCAGCCAGGCCCGCTTGCTCACGTTGTAGCCGTCGACGACGAGGCGGGCGCGCGGCATCGCGAGCAGCTGCTCGAGCGCACCGGGATGCGTGGTGCCGCGCGACGTCGCGGCGCTCGGCGTACGCGCGCCCGCCTCGGCGACCTCGGCCTCGACGGCGTCGGACGGCGCCCCCTCCACGGGCGGCAGCGCGAGCTCGCGGCGCAGCCCGGTCGCGGCGTCGATGACGGTCTCCATCAGCAACCGCGCCCGGAGCGTGACCTCGTCTCGCTCCGACCGCGCGGTCCGCCGGGTCCGGGCCTCCTCGGCGTCGCGGCGCTCCAACTCGGCGCGGAGCCGACGGTTCTCCTTCTCCAGAGCGCCGACCCGCTCGCCGACCTCCGCCCGCGCCGTGGCGAGCTCGGCCTCCGCCCGCTCCGCGCGCGCGACGGCCGCGCGCTCGGCCGCCCGCGCCTCGCCGACCTTGCGCCGCAGCCCGGCGTGCTCCGCCTTGTGCTGCTCCTCCAGCTCGCGCTCGGCCCCCTGCAGCTCGCGGACGGCCTCCTCGGCCTCGGCGAGCCGGGCGCGCAGCCGCTCCAGCTCTCGGTCGCGCTGGTCGGGTCGCGCCACCGACGCGACCCGCTCCGCCCGCTGCGCGACCAGGTCGACCCAACCTTCGGGGCGGGTCACCCAGGCGCGCGCGGCCACGGCGGCGTCATCGTCGGCGGCCGGCTCCGGACGCACGGCGACCTGCACGCCCGCCCGCTCGCGGAACTCGTCGTCGGCGAGCGCCTCGCCGATCGCGCTCGCCCCGAGCCGGGCCCGGCGAGCGGGCGCGAACGTCGCGACCCGGCGTACGGCGGCCGGCAACTGCGGAACATCGGGCAGCACCTCCGCGACCTGGGTGACCACCCGGGCGCGGACCGCCTCCGGCAGATCGGCCCACGCAGGGCCGGTGGCCGGGTCGCTCACGGCCCGGCCGCCTGGTGGCGCGGCACCAGTTCGATCGCGTCGGAGCGACCGCACCAGCGGCAGGTTACGGCCTCCACCGACTCCCCGTGCACGTCGGCCGACTCGACCTGGTGCGCGCCGGCCAGGTCGAAGTGCCAGAACTCGGTCGTACGGCGGGTCCAGGTGACGTCGAAGCGGGTGAGGTTGCCGCAGCCCGAGCAGCGCCAGCGGTGGCCGTCGCCGGGGACGGCCGTGTTCGACGAGGCGCTCATCGGCGCTCCTCTCTGCCTCCCCTGCCGGCGGGCTGCTGCTGGTGGTCGCTCACCCTAGTGTGGCGCGGCCATCCACGACCGGCCCGCGCGTCGTCCCGGCAATGTCGGTGCCCGGATCTAGCGTCGTGGACATGAGCACCACCGTCGGGAGCAGCCGCGCTCAGCGGGCGAGCTCCCGATGGGAGTCGCAACGCAGTTTCGACGAGCTCGGCCGGCCGCTGCGCGACATCACCTTCTGCGTCGTCGACCTCGAGACCACCGGCGGCTCGGCCGAGGGCGGCTCGATGATCACCGAGATCGGCGCGGTCAAAGTGCGCGGCGGCGAGGTGCTCGGCGAGTTTCAGACGCTGGTCAACCCGCACGCCGAGATCCCGGCGTTCATCGCGGTGCTGACCGGCATCACCAACCGCATGGTCGCCGACGCGCCGCCGATCGAGTCGGCACTGCCGGCGTTCCTCGAGTTCGCGACCGGGTGCGTCCTCGTGGCCCACAACGCGCCGTTCGACATCGGCTTCCTGCGCTACTTCGCCGAGCGCCAGGGCCGCCCGTGGCCGACCTTCGAGGTGCTCGACACCGCTCGGCTCGCGCGCCGGGTCATCACCCGCGACGACGCGCCCAACTGCAAGCTCTCTTCGCTGGCCAAGGCGTTCGGCTCCCCCGTCACGCCCAACCACCGCGCCCTGGAGGACGCCCGCGCCACCGTGCACGTCCTGCACGGGATGATGGAGCGGCTCGGCGGGCTCGGCGTGCACACGCTGGAGGAGCTCCAGACGTTCTCGTCGCGGGTCAGCACCGCCCAGCGGCGCAAGCGTCACCTCGCGGAGGGCCTCCCCCATGCGCCGGGTGTCTATCTCTTCCGCGACGACCGCGCGCGGGTCCTCTACGTCGGCACCTCGCGCGACCTGCGCACCCGGGTGCGGTCCTACTTCACCGCGTCGGAGACCCGCTCCCGGATGGGCGAGATGGTGGGCATCGCGAGCCGCGTCGACGGCATCGAGTGCGCGACGCCGCTGGAGGCCGAGGTGCGCGAGCTCCGGCTGATCGCCGAGCACAAGCCGCGCTACAACCGGAAGTCCCGCTTCCCGGAGAAGATGCACTTCGTCAAGCTCACCCGGGAGCCGTGGCCACGGCTGTCGCTCGTGCGCCGCGTGCTCGACGACGACGCCGACTACCTCGGCCCGTTCTCGTCCAAGAAGGTCGCCGAGAAGTGCCTGGCCGCACTCCACGACACCTTCCCCATCCGGCAGTGCTCCGACCGGATCGCCCGCGACCCCGGCGCCGGTGGGCGCAGCCCCTGCGTGCTGGCCGAGATGCAGCGGTGCCTCTCCCCCTGCGACGGCAGCGTCGACGCCACGGCGTACGCCGCGGTGGTGCGACAACTGCGCGACTCGCTGCTGCACCGGCCCGACGACGTGGTCGACGCGATCAACGAGCGGATGGCCGTGCTGGCCGCCGACGAGCGCTTCGAGGAGGCCGGCGTCCATCGGGACCGGCTCGCCGCGTTCGTCCGCGCCGCGTCCCGCACCCAGCGGCTCGCCGCGCTGACCCGCTGCCCCGAGCTCGTCGCGACCCGCCGCGAGGACGACGGCCGCTGGGCCGTCCACGTCGTCCGGCACGGCCGGCTCGCCGCCGCCGGTGTCATCCCCGCGGGCGCCGACGCCCAGGCCTACGTCGACTCGCTGCGCGCCTCGGCCGAGACGGTGCGTCCCGGCCCTGGGCCGGTGCCGGCCGCCACCGCCGAGGAGACGGAGAAGGTGCTGCGCTGGTTGGAGTCGCCCGGCATCCGGCTGGTCGACGTCGACGGCGAGTGGACCTGCCCGGTGGCCGGCGCGACCCGTCACCTGGCCGTCCACGACGCCGTCAACCAGTCCCGGCTCTCGCTGGTGCCGTTCGCCGACCGCCGTGACGTCGCGACCGTGCACCGGCCTGCGCGCTGATCGGGACGCAGGCCGGGGCGGTAAGTTCACGGGCATGATCACCGCCATCGTCTTCGTCAAGGCCGACGTCGCCCGGATCCCCGAGGTCGCCGAGCAGATCGCGGCCCTCGACGGCATCAGCGAGGTCTACTCCGTGACCGGCCAGATCGACCTGATCGCGTTGGTCCGGGTCCGCGACCACGACGATGTGGCCGCCGTGGTGGCCGACCGGCTCAACAAGGTCCCCGGGGTCACCGCCACCGAGACCCACATCGCGTTCCGCGCCTACTCGCGCCACGACCTCGAGTCGGCGTTCTCGCTCGGCCTCGACTGACCCTCCGTCGAATCGAGACCTCTGACAGTCGAATCGAGACCTCTGACGGTTAGAAGTCTCGACTCGACCGTCACAAGTCTCGATTCGACGGTTAGGCGCTGGCGGCGACCCAGCGGTCCAGGGTCGCCCGGGCGGCGCCGGAGTCGACGGCGTCGCGGGCGCGGGCCAGGCCGGCGGCCAGGGCCTCGTCGGGGTCGCCCGCGGGGTCAGCGTGGACGGCGAGGGCCGCCCCGGCGTTCAGCAGTACGGCGTCCCGCACCGGGCCCCGCTCGCCGTCCAGCAACCGGCGTACGACTTCCGCGTTGTGGGCCGCGTCGCCCCCGCGCAGGGCGTCGGCGGTGGCCCGGGCGATGCCGTAGGCGGCCGGGTCGACGACCGACTCCGTCACCTCGCCGGCGTGCACCCGCCACAGGCGCGAGGTCGTGGTGGTGGTCAGCTCGTCGAGGCCGTCGTCACCCCGGAACACCCACGCGTCGACGCCGCGCGCCTGGAACACCCCGGCCATCACCGGCGCCAGCCGCGGGTCGGCACAGCCGATCGCCTGGGCCCCCGCACGGGCCGGGTTGGTCAGCGGACCGAGCAGGTTGAAGGTCGTGGCGATGCCGAGCTCGCGCCGGGCGACGGCTGCGTGCCGCATCGCGGGGTGGAAGGTCGCGGCGAAGCAGAAGGTGATGCCCGCGACCTCGGCGACCTCGGCGACCCGCTCGGCCGGCAGGTCGAGCCGGATGCCGAGCTGCTCGAGCACGTCCGCGGACCCGGACTGCGAGGACGCCGAGCGGTTCCCGTGCTTGACGACGCGCGCTCCCGCGCCGGCGGCCACGATCGCGGCCATCGTCGAGATGTTGACCGACATCGATCGGTCGCCCCCCGTGCCGACGACGTCGAGCAGGCGACCGGGCACGCGCAGCGGGGTCGCGACGGCGTACATCGCCTCGACGAGGCCGAGGACCTCCGCGCTGGTCTCGCCCTTGGCCCGGAGCGCGACCGCGAAGCCGGCGACCTGCACGGGCGTCGCCTCACCCGAGAGCATCTCGCCCATCGCCCACGCAGCCTGCTCCGCGCTGAGGTCGCTCCCCGCGACCAGCGCGCTGAGGACCTCGGGCCACGTGGTCCCGGGGGTGCTCACGTGCCGGCGGGCACGCGGGAGCGCAGCAGCGACACGACCGTCTCGGCGAGCTGGATGGGGTCCAGCGGGTGCGGTACGGCGGCCTCTGCGCGCGACCAGGTCGCCAGCCAGGCGTCCTGCGGGCGGCCGGTCAGCACCAGCACCGGAGGGCACTGGTAGATCTCGTCCTTGAGCTGCTTGGCGATGCCCATGCCCCCGGCGGGGACGGCCTCGCCGTCGAGGATCGCCAGGTCGATGCCGCCGGCGTCCATGTTCTGGATGACGACCGGCTCGGTCGCGACCTCGACGTACTCCAGTTCGGGCAGGTCGGGGTGCGGCCGCCGGCCCAGGGCCAGGATGACCTGCTGGCGGGTGTTGACGTCGTCGCTGTAGACCAGGACCCGCAGCGGGGTGGTCCGGGAGGTCGAGTCGCTCACGCCCGCGATGCTACCGGTCCGCGCCCGGGTCGGACGTCCGGGTCATCGAAGCCCGCTCCCGGGCCTCGAGCCGGTCCAGGCGCCGGTCCTCGCGCTCGGCCTCCTTCATCGACTGCCGCACCCATTGGACGAAGAGCACCCCGAAGAGCACGAGCGCGATCAGGTCGCCGGAGCCCCAGAGGATGCCGCCGGCGAGATGCTGGTCGTCGATGGGCGCGGGCAGCCAGGCCCCCATCGGGCCGTCGCGAAGGGCGGTGTAGTGCTCCTCCGCGATGACCTCCTCCTGCTGCATGATCGTGACGCCCAAGAAGGCGTGGAACGGCAGCGTCAGCACCACGAGCAGCATCCGGAAGGGGTAGCCCACCTTGCCGGGCACCGGGTCGACGCCCACGATCGGCCAGAAGAACAGGCAGCCGACGAGCACCAG
>VFQN01007269.1_pt1 | contig 12011 bp, 6 predicted proteins | sample 3512371 | NCBI WGS metagenome assembly VFQN01 (sample SAMN10412370, study PRJNA504923) | tailings metagenome | isolation source: Replicate 2 from Balatoc abandoned mine | place: Philippines: Itogon, Benguet | collected 2017-08-28
CAAAATGCTCTTCACTTTCTGCGAATTTATTTTTGTCGCAATCGATCACCAGTAACTGTCCTTCTTTATATCCATCAATCCATTTATTATAGTACTCATTCAATCTCTTGAGGTAATCTAATCGAATATTCTCTTCATATTCTCTACCTCTTTTTTGAATTTGTGCCACCAAAGTGGGTACGGATGCTTTTAAATAAATCAAAAGATCCGGAGGTTGTACCATGGTCTTTAAGGTCTGAAAGAACTGATAATAGTTATCAAAGTCACGTTTGCTCATCAATCCCATTTCATGCAGATTGGGCGCGAAAATATTCGCATCTTCATAAATGGTTCTATCCTGTATTACCGTTTCAGTTCCATGATGAATATCCAATAGTTGATTCAATCGGCTATTCAAAAAATAGATCTGCAGGTTGAAGCTCCAACGAGGCATGTCCTCATAAAAATCCATCAGATAAGGGTTGTGATCAACATCTTCAAACTGAGGAATCCAGCGGTAGTGCTTACTCAACATCTCAGTAAGCGTGGTTTTACCCGCGCCGATATTTCCGGCAACGGCTACATGTTTTGGTTTCTTAGGTTTCGCCATAAAAATGAAAATACGAAAGTTGAGAGAATTGGGGGGAGAATTTTGGGGGAGTAGCTTATAGCTAATGGTAAATAGTTCATAGCAGCCCCCTTAAATAAATGATACTACCCGAAAAGCCCCTATTTACCATGATCTATTTGCTATCTGCCAATAGCTAATAATCCATCCCCACCGCTGTCCTCACCAATGTCAGGGTCTCACTGGCGCTGGCTCGGGCTTTATCGGCTCCTTGGCGGATGATTTTTTTAAGTAAATCCTGATTCTGCTGAATATCTGCTGCTTTAGCACGAATCGGCTGAATAAAACGGATCATATCTTCTGCCAACTGCTTTTTCATATCGCCATAGCGGATGACACAGTTTCCGGCACTACTATTATTAAAATCGTCTTCAAATTTTTGTACCGTATCGGCAGTACTTACCAATTTCATGAGGGTGAACAAATTCTCAATGTAATCGGGTTTGACAGCGTTAGGTTCAGCTGGACCTTGATCGGTTTTAGCTTTCATGATCTTTTTACGGATGCTTTCATCTTCATCAGCCAAATACAATGTGTTCATTTGGTTTTCACTCTTACTCATTTTTCCGACACCATCCAGACTCAAAATTTTTACCAATTCTCCACCATAGTTAAATGCGTAGGGCAGAGGAAGGACATCACCATATCTATGATTAAAACGCTCTGCATAATTACGAGCCATTTCAAGGTGTTGTTCCTGATCTTTTCCAACAGGAACTTTTACAGCACGATGAATTAAAATATCAGCAGCCTGTAACACAGGATAGGTTAACAAGCCCGCATTTACATTGTCCGGTTGCAATCTGACTTTCTCTTTAAAAGTGACTGTTTTTTCCAATTCACCTTTGTAAGCCATCATATTTAGATACAGATACAACTCTGCTATTTCAGGAACATCACTTTGTATGTATAAGGCGACCTTTTCAGGGTCTAATCCACAAGCAATATTTTCAGCAATAACTCTGTGTACACTGTTCTTTAACTCTTTTGTGTCAGGGTGTGTAGTCAGACTATGCCAGTTGGCTACAAAAAAATAGCAATTGAACTCATCTTGCATACGCACATAATTGCGCATGGCTCCAAAATAGTTTCCCAAATGTAGGAATCCGGTAGGGCGGATACCGCTTAAAACAACCTCTTTATTCATGGGGCGAAGATAAGGAAGAGAAGCTACAAGCCGCAAGCTGCAGGCTGCAAGCTTTCGCGTATTTAATTTTCCGGGCTCAAGTTGTATCACTTGGAGCTTGTGGCTTGAAGCCTGCAGCTTTCCCAAGATTGAATTTTCTATATGCTTTCCAGCAAGGATATTTGTAAAGCGAGATAAAAGAAAGCAGGTAAGCTTTTTGGTTCTGAAAATCAAGAAATCAAAGATCAACAAATCAAAGATCCCTCCACCATATTATCCTCACCCATTGAATACCTCAAAGGCGTTGGTCCATTGAGGGGTGATCTATTGAAAAAAGAACTTCAGATCTTCACCTTTAATGATCTGTTGTATCATTTCCCGCATCGTCATATCGATAAAACAAAAGTGGGGAAGATCAATTTGATCAATTATCAAACAGACTTTATTCAAGTAGCCGGGATATTACAACCCTTTGAAATCATCGGAGAAAAAAGGGCCCGAAGATTGGTCGCTTATTTGAGAGATGAGACGGGTGCATTGGAATTGACTTGGTTCCAAGGAATTAGTTGGGTGCAGAAAAATCTGGTACCCGGACAAAAATATCTTGTATTTGGAAGAACCGGATTTTTCAATGGGCGGCCACAAATGGTTCATCCTGAAATCGAGTTGTTCGTTCCGGCGAAAGCAGATGGGAAAGATTATCTCGAACCTGTTTATCCTGCGACTGAAAAATTAAAAGCAAGAGGATTAAATGGCCGACAAATAGGGAAGCTTACATTTCAATTGTTTTCTCAGATCAAACCCTCGGATATTCCTGAGAATATTCCGGAAGATATTTTCAAAAAGCTGAAGCTGATGAATCGGTATGAAGCTTTTTCTAACACCCATTTCCCGGTTTCACAGGAAGCCTATCAATTGGCATTGCGAAGATTGAAATTTGAAGAATTCTTTATTGCCCAGATCCGATTGAATTTGGTTCGTTTACAAAGACACCGCAGTAGCAGAGGCGTGATATTTGAAAAAGTAGGTGATCTATTCAATGATTTCTACAATCATCATTTACCATTTGAGTTGACAGGAGCACAGAAAAGGGTCATTCGAGAAATCAGAACAGATACCGGTCGTGGTCACCAAATGAATCGATTATTACAAGGCGATGTAGGCAGCGGAAAAACCATTGTTGCGCTCCTTAGTATGTTATTGGCAGCCGACAATGGCTATCAAAGTTGTATGATGGCGCCAACAGAAATTTTAGCACAACAACATTACAATGGACTGAAGGAGTTGCTGAAAGATATGCCTGTTGAGATCGCTTTATTGACGGGTAGCGTAAAAGGAAAAGAACGCAAAAGAATATTGAATGGGTTATTGGATGACAGTATACATTTTGTGGTTGGAACTCATGCAGTGATCGAAGATGTAGTTCAGTTCAAAAATCTGGGGCTCGTAATTGTGGATGAACAACATCGTTTTGGGGTGGCTCAGAGAGCTAGATTATGGGAGAAAGCTGTGGTACCGCCGCATGTATTGGTGATGACGGCAACACCTATTCCCAGAACCTTGGCCATGACCGCTTACGGGGATCTGGATTATAGTGTCATGGATGAATTACCTCCGGGCAGACAACCCATCACTACCGTTCATCGTAATGAGATGGCAAGGGCAAGTGTGATGGAATTTGTACGGACAGAGATCAATAAAGGCAGACAGGCATATTTTATCTATCCATTAATTGAGGAGAGTGAGAAGTTGAGTTATGAGGATTTGATGCAAGGCTATGAGCAAGTGAAAAGCTTTTTCCCTGAGCCATCTTATCGTATCAGTATGGTTCATGGAAGACAATCTGCTGAAGAAAAGGAAACCAACATGCAACGCTTTGTTCAACATGATACACATATCATGGTAAGTACAACAGTGATTGAAGTGGGGGTGAATGTTCCCAATGCCACGGTCATGGTGATCGAAAGCTCGGAAAAGTTTGGCTTATCTCAGTTGCATCAGTTGCGCGGAAGGGTGGGTAGAGGTAGTGAAAAAAGTTTTTGCATTTTATTAACGGGGTCTAAAGTCAGCAAAGATGCCAAAGAACGGATCAATACAATGTGCGCTACCAATGATGGTTTCAAGATCGCGGAGAAAGACTTGGAACTACGAGGCCCTGGTGATATTGAGGGTACGCGGCAGAGTGGGGAACTGAACTTTAAAGTAGCCAGTATTGTTAACGATAAAGATCTCTTGGAACTTGCGAAAACTACTGCTGAGCAATGTTGTGAAGAGGACCCGACATTGGATATGGCAAAGAATTTGCTATTAAAAAATTACCTAAGGTCACAGAAAGGTAAAAATGCCTGGAGTCGCATATCCTGATGACAACTTTAACAGTGACGGAAACGTATATTATAGTAACTTATTAAAAATTTAACGGCTTGGCAGCACTGAAGAAAATAGCAGGATTGGTTTTGATACTGATGACAGGATTCCAAGTAATGGCTCAGAACTATCTGGAATTTGTGGAGAATAAAGGACAGTGGGATAAAAAGATTCTTTTTCTTGCCAATACGGGTATTGGTTCAGTAGCATTGCAATCGGATGGTTATCGTGTTTTGTTGCACAATGAACATGATCTCGAAAAAATCAATCCACACCCACATCCGTCTACACATCAGCATAAAACAGATGTTGTTAAGCAAACCGCAGCATTAGACCCATCTCGTGGTGGTGAAGGCGGCAGTGGCACAGAAGGTAATGTGATACTTAGATCACATGCTTATCAAGTTAAGTTTTTAAATGCCAATCCTAATCCACAAATAGTTCCAGACAAAGCTTTACCCAGCTACAATAACTATTTCTTGGGGAATGATTCAACGAAGTGGGCTACTCATGTGAAAATTTATCAAGGAGTTACGTTCAAAAATGTTTATCCGAATATTGATATCAGGTATTATACGGCATCTGGTAAATTAAAGTATGATGTTATTGTTCATCCTGGTGGTGATATAAATAATGTGGCATTATATTTTGATGGAGTGGATGGATTGAAAATCAAAGAAGGGAAACTCACTATCAAGACTTCTGTTATCGAAGTGCAAGAGGAATCGCCCTATACTTATCAGTTGTTACGTAATACCAGAAATGAAATTCCTTGCAGTTTTGAAGTGCGTGGAAATATCGTAAGATTCAAATTGAATGGCACTTATAATAAGGATGCCATGTTGGTGGTTGATCCATCCATTGTTTTTTATGGATATACGGGTAGTACTGCTGATAACTGGGGTTTTACTGCCACTTATGATGGACAAGGAAATTTTTATGGAGGTGGAATTGTATTCAGAGGCGGACAGTTTCCTGCAAACAATGGGGCTTTTCAAACAAGTTTTCAGGGAGGTGTTTCGGAAGGGGAAATTGCTGGAACAGACATGGCGATTATTAAATTCGATCCTTCAGGTGCCAATAGAATTTATGCAACTTATTTAGGTGGATCAGGTAATGAACAACCACATAGTTTGGTGGCTGATGCTGCAGGTAATCTTTTCATTGCTGGAAGAACTTCTTCTGCAAATAGTTATCCAGTAAGAGGTAGAGGAATTTACGGCAGTGGAGGTGGTTTATTTGATATCATCATTTCAAAGCTCAGCGCTAATGGAAGTACATTAATGAGTTCTGTAAGAATAGGAGGATCAGGAAATGATGGGGTGAATATAAGAGCGAATTATATATCACCCGTTTCTGCTGAATCAACTAGAAGGAATTATGGAGATGATGCGCGTAGTGAAATCATTTTAGATGCGGGCGGAAATCCTATTCTTGCTTCTGTTACACAATCAATTGACTTTCCTGTAACACCCGGTGCATTTCAACCTACACCTGGAGCTGCTTCTACAACCCGTTTTCAAGATGGGGCGGTAATGAAACTAACACCTGATCTTGAAACTATGTTGTTCAGTTCTTATTTAGGTGGTAATGGAGATGATGCTGCTTTCGTGGTGGCAACACATCCCCAAAATGGAAGTATTTATGTTGCAGGAGGTACCGCAAGTACAGATTTCCCGGGAAATAAATCAGGAGTTCTTTTTCCAACCAATCAAGGAAATATAGATGGTTTTGTAAGTCAGATCAGTCCCGATGGTACCCAACTGATACGTACCAGCTATTTTGGTACCACTGGAATTGATTTGATTTATGGAATACAATTTGACCGTTTCGGATTCCCTTATATCATGGGAACCACAACTGTTGCATGGCAGGTAATCAATGCACCTGTTAATGCCAATGGAAGTCAGACAGCCGGTAAACAATTTATTTCAAAGCTGCGACCTGATCTTTCAGGATTTATCTATTCCACCAATTTTGGAACACCAACAGGTAATACACCCAATATTTCACCAACAGCTTTTTTAGTAGACCGCTGTCAGAATGTATACGTATCTGGTTGGGGTGGAACGATTGCGAATGGGTTTCCTAGTGCTGGTACAAGAGGATTGTTAACAACTGGAGATCAATTGAAAAATGGAACTGATGGTGCAGACCTTTATTTCTATGTGTTGGAGAGGGACGCTACGAATATTTTGTTTGCATCTTTCTTTGGTGCAACAACTGGGGCAAGCGGAATTCCATCAGGAGACCATGTTGATGGAGGAACCAGTAGATTCGATGCGAATGGTACCATCTATCAATCTATTTGTTCATGTAAGGGCAATGAAAATAATCCAGCAGGATATTTAAGAGGTACAGCTGGTGTTTGGTCACCAAACAATCCCATGAATCCAGCATCTGGTGGAAGTTGTAATCTCATGGCGATTAAAATTGCTTTCAATCTTGCCGGAGTGGGAGCTGGTCTTAGTGCTTCTATCAATGGTGTTCGAGATACCGCAGGTTGTGTTCCAATGACCGTACAGTTTTCGGATACATTAGCACAAGGGCGTGCTTACTATTGGGATTTTAATGATGGCTCACCCGAGGTAAGAACAACTACTCCTACTATCTCTCATACATTCAATAATATAGGAGTGTATCGTGTTCGTTTGGTTTCGGTTGATTCTACTACTTGTAACCAAACTGATACCGCTTATTTAACGCTACGTGTAAGAGGTGATCAGGCAATTTTGGGTTTTACATCCACCAAATTACCTCCTTGTGAATCTTTATCATTCGAATTCAATAATACTTCTATCGCACCAGCAGGTAAGCCATTTACCAATCAAAGTTTCCGTTGGGACTTTGGTGATGGGAATACAAGAATAGCGGGGCCCGGACTTGTTACGCACACTTATGCTGCAGGTGGTACATATGATGTGAAACTAGTGTTGATTGATACCAATTATTGTAATCATCCAGATAGCTTAGTTCGTCAAATAAGAATTGCACCTAATGTAGATGCACGTTTTGTAACACCGGCTGTGGGTTGTGCACCGTATAATGCTGTGTTCAATAACACTTCTTTGGCCGGACAACAATTCCAGTGGGATTTTGGTGATGGAGGTACTTCTACTGCTACCAATCCAACTCACTTGTATGCAAATCCCGGAACTTATACGATTCGTTTGATTGCTATTGATAATGCCACCTGTAATATTACAGATACCACATTTCAAACCATTACGGTGAGTGGAAGTCCGACCGCAGCATTCACTTATTCTCCCAATCCAACAGAACCTAATACACCTATTAGTTTCACAAACAATTCCATTGGAGCTACTTCTTTTAAATGGTTATTTGGTGATGGAGATAGTACGGTTGGTAATAATATCGACGCACCTGTTCGACATTTGTATAACCAAACCGGAACCTTTAATGCCTGCTTGATTGCCTTCAATGCTGCTGGTTGTAGCGATACGACTTGTCAGTCTATTAGTGTCGTCATAAATGTAGCAGCCAATGTTCCCAATGCTTTCTCACCCAATGGCGATGGAAACAATGATCGAATATTTGTACGTGGATTTGGCATCGGAAAAATGACCTGGCGTATCTATAATCGATGGGGTGTGCAAGTATACGTGAGTAACAATCCTGCAGAAGGATGGGATGGAACGTATAAGGGTAAATTACAACCGCAAGAAGTGTATCACTATACATTACAGATTGAATTTACCAATGGTGATAAGCTTTCCAAGAAAGGAGATATTACTTTACTTAGATAATAGTGTGTATGCGTAGTAGCGTTCAGATAATAATGATGGGTTTTGTGTTTTGTTTGCTTGCGCTGAACGTAAGTGGACAAGGATTGAATTTTTCTCAATACTTCAATACACCCATGTTGGTGAATCCGGCAAATACCGGATTTAATCCAGATTTCGATTACCGTATTGGTGGCAATTATCGTAACCAATGGGCTAGTGTTGGCAATCCTTTTAGAACCATGAGTCTTTGGGGCGATACCAAATTATTTGGTAATCGTTTCGAAAATGGATGGATGGGAGTGGGGGCGTCTTTGTACAGTGATAGAGCGGGAAGCGGTAATTTGATAGCTACCAATGGTTATGCTAGTGTAGCTTATCATCAAATGTTGGGGTATAATAGTTTATTGAGTGGTGGATTTTCAGTTGGATTCATCAATAAAAGAATTGATATCAGCAAACTGAATTTTGATAACCAATGGAATGGACAGTTTTTTGATGTAAATGTACCTTCCAATGAGCCATTTGCATTTAGTCAAACCACCTATGCCGATCTTCAAGTGGGAATGAACTATGCTTATTTTGCTTCAGATAATTTTTATTTCAATTTAGGTGTCAGTGCCCAGCATGTGAATCGTCCACGTGAGAGTTTCTTTTCCCCTACTACGGTTGATGCCAGATTGAATCCTCGATATACTGCTTTTGTAAATGCCAGCATTAAGTTTGAAGATTTATGGATTGTGAATCCCAATATCTATGTCAGCAAAATGGGAAATGCTTGGGAAACAGTATTAGGTTTTAACGCCAACAGAAACCTCAGTGGGGATGGAGAACAACAAATGATTTTAGGTTTGTATTATCGTCATAAAGATGCCGTAATTCCGATGGTAGGTTATCAGGTAAATGATACCCGTTTTACTTTTAATTATGATGCAACTGTATCTAATTTAGGAAGCATCAATGGATCTCGCGGCGCCTACGAAATTTCCATCATCAAAAGCGGTATTTTCTCCAACAGAAGCAATGCTGTGAAATGTCCGACAGTGAGGTTTTAGGTGAAAAGTGAAAGGTGAAAAGTGAAACAAAATTATTCACTTTTCACCTTTCACTTCCCCTCAGTCCTCATCTCTCTCTATCGAATAATCTTCCTTATCCAAATACTTACTATACTTTTTATTTACTTCGGCTGATTGTTCTTTTCCGTTGATGAACAGTTTTTTGTTCTTAATCTGGATTTTATAGGATTTGTCTTTATCAATCAATCCGTCTTTATCTAGCTCATCTACAAAAGCCTTCAGTTCGGCAATGTGTTTTTTTGCTTCACGAATACCTTCTTTGGCTTCCGCCATTCCTTTTTCTACTTCTTTTCTGATGCTTTCAACATCAATATTGTGTTTGATCTTTTCGCTTTTGATTTCTTCTTTCACTTTTGCCATTTCCTTTTCCACTTCTTTATGCATCCCTTTAAAATCGATCTCGCGTAAAGCGGCTTGTACTTCTTTCATTGCACTTTCTACTTCTTTTCTGATACCTTCTACATCAATTTTTTTGATTTCTTCCATGGCCTTCTTCATTTCCTTTTCCATTTTCGGGAAATCAATTTTCAATTCACGTTCCATTTCAATTGCGGCTTTATCTAGCTCTTTCAAAGCCTTGTCCAGATCTCCCACTTTGTATTCTCTGTCATGATCTGAATACACTTTGAATTTCTTTTTACTTTTTGTTGTGTCCTCATCTTCATAGGTAAAGGAAAAGGGTTTGGGTGGATTGACAGATTCATCTGCTACTTTCCAGGCGCTAAAGCCAATCACTGACAGTGCCAATATCGCTGCACCTATCCATTTGCTGTTCATAAACGTTTTCATGCTGTTTGTTTTATTATTGAACGAATAATTTCGTAGTAAATATACGACCGGATTCGTAAATAAGAAATATTTCGTAGAGATTGATATTTTTTTAACAATTAGACGATCTGATGAGAAGAAGTTTTAGGATTCACTGCACCATAAAGTTTTATATTGCAAACCTCAATTACTAACTGATGAAATACTTGCCGCTCGATCCCAATCTATTCATAATCAATCGTAAGCGTTTTGTAAAAGCCATGCTACCCAACAGCATTGCCATTTTTGTAAGTAATGATGAATGGCCAATGAATGGCGACGCCTTGCACAAATTCAAACAGAATAGCAATTTATATTGGTTAAGCGGCATTACCCAAGAGGACTCTATGGTGGTTCTTTTTCCCGATTGTCCGGATCCAAAGTTCAGAGAAGTATTGGTTCTGGTTCGTCCGAATGAACTGAAAGAGAAGTGGGATGGAAAAAGACTGCGTAAACATGAAGCTACTGCCATCTCGGGAATAGAAACCATTGTTTGGCTCGATAGTATTGATGCGCTTTTACAAACATGGATGCATTTAGCAGATAACGTGTATTTGGATACCAATGAAAATGATCGTAAAGCATCTTTGATAAGAAGCAGAGACTATCGTTTTGTGGATGAAATGAAAGAACGTTACCCATTGCATGCATATCATCGCTCTGCCAAGATCATGAAATCTTTGAGGGCCATCAAAAGCAAAGAGGAAGTTGCAGTATTGCAGCAAGCCATCAATATCACTGATAACACTTTCCGTAGATTATTGGGCTTTATCAAACCCGGTGTTTTTGAATATGAAATCGAAGCGGAGATCTTCCACAGTTTTTATAGTCAACGTGCTACAGGACCTGCTTATGGATGTATTATTGCCAGCGGCGACAGGGCTAGGACTTTACACTATGTTTCAAATAACCAAGAATGTAAGGATGGTGAAATGGTGCTGATGGATTTTGGTGCAGAGTATGGTGGTTATTGTGCGGATCTTACCAGAACAGTTCCTGTTAACGGTAAATTCACACGCAGACAAAAAACAGTTTACAATGCCTGTTTACATTTACACAATTATGCGAAGAGCATTTTAAAGCCAGGAATTTCTATTGTTGACTATACTGAAAAAGTAGGAGAGGAAGCAACACAACAATTTTTAAAAATTGGTTTATTGAGAAAAGCAGAAGTGAAGAATGAAGATCCTGAGAATAGAGCTTATCGCAAATATTTGTACCATGGTATATCACACCACTTAGGTATTGATGTACATGACCTTGGAACAAGAACAGAACCCATTCAGGCGGGAATGGTCTTTACCATTGAACCCGGCATCTATATTGAAGAAGAACAAATGGGTGTACGAATTGAAAACAATTTCTGGATAACCAAAAACGGCAACATCGACCTCATGAAAAATATACCCATTACAGTGGAAGAGATTGAGGGGTTGATGAAGAAAAATAAGTAAGTAGTCTATCGTCCATAGTTAATAGTCCATGGACCATGGTCTATGGACTATCAACCATAAAAACATCATGAAACAAATCCCTAATCTATTTACCCTTTTGAATTTGTTATGTGGTTGTCTTGCCATTGTGATGGTGATGCAAACAGGATTAACAATGGCTTATTCATCGAATGGGGAAACGATTGTTGAAATACCTGAGCAGATGCAATGGGCGAGTGTATTGCTTGCCGTGGCTGCAATCATTGATTTTTGCGATGGTTTTTTTGCACGTTTACTGAAAGTTCCCTCCGATATGGGAAAGCAATTAGACTCTTTAGCAGATGTGGTAAGTTTTGGGGTGGTGCCGGGATTGATTGCTTGGCAGTTTCTCAGATTGTCAGTAGCACAAGAGACTGATGGATTAGACACTTCTGTAGCTTGGGTATTACCCGCTTTCATTTTGCCTTGTGCCGGCGCTTACCGACTTGCGAGGTTCAATATTGATACTACCCAGCAACATGGATTTAAAGGCGTACCCATACCAGCCGCAGGCTTATTACTGGCTTCTTTTCCATTGATTTATTGGAATACCCAGGAAACATGGGTGATTACGCTGTTGCTGAATAAATGGGTTTGGTATGGCATCATCGTTTTGGTGAGCTATCTGATGGTATCGACACTGCCCATGCTGGCACTTAAATTTACAGAGCTGACCTTCAAAAAAATATTTCCTTTTCTTCTAATGGCTGTAATTGCTGTGATCTCAGCTTTCTTATTGGGATGGTTGTCGATTCCCATCACTTTTATTGCTTATGTAGTTCTATCTTTGCTCCTTAAACAAAAAGAATCATG
>VFQN01007270.1_pt1 | contig 12011 bp, 11 predicted proteins | sample 3512371 | NCBI WGS metagenome assembly VFQN01 (sample SAMN10412370, study PRJNA504923) | tailings metagenome | isolation source: Replicate 2 from Balatoc abandoned mine | place: Philippines: Itogon, Benguet | collected 2017-08-28
CGGACATCGAATTCGACAAGGCGGTGCCCTGCATCGGCCCGGCCGGCAGCATCTCGATCCACCACGCCCGCACCATCCATGGCTCGGCGCTGAACACCTCCGACAAGATGCGCCGCCTGCTCCTGTTCCAGTACCGCGCCGCCGATGCCTGGCCGCTCTGCGCGTCCAACCAGATGGACTGGGACGCCTGGGAAGCATTGATGCTGACCGGCCAGACCGATTCGGTGGCGCCGCGTCTCGCGGACGTGCCGGTCCGGCTGCCGCTGCCGCCGGCCAGGAGCCAGGGCTCGATCTACGAGAACCAGCGCGGCCTGAAGACCAGCTTCTTCGGCAAGGCCGACACCAAGGCGGCCTGAGCAACGGGCGGGCAGGGCCGGCGATGTTCCGGCGGGTCCTGGCCGTCCTCGGCGGCCTCGCCCTGCATGCCAGCGGATGGGCAGGCGCGGCGCTGGCCTGCCCGGGTGCGGCGGAACCCTGCCAGGTGGAGGGCGGCGCCTATCTCGCCCTCCTGCCGGAGCCGGCGGACGGCACCGCACCGCCCGTCCTGCTCCACCTGCATGGCTGGGGCGCCAGCGCCAGGGACGTGCTGCGGGCCCATTTCTCCGACCGCTTCCTGGCGCGCGGCTTCGCGGTGATCGCCCCGCAGGGGCTGAAGGACGCGCCGGACCAGAACACGGACTGGTCGGTGCGCGATGGCCAGCCCCATCCGCGCGACGACGTGGCCTTCGTGGAGCGGGTGCTCGACGACGCGGCCGGGCGGTTCGGGCTGGACCGGGACCGGGTGCTGCTGTCCGGCTTCTCGCGCGGCGGCTCGATGGTCTGGGACATCGCCTGCATCGCCCCCGCCACCGCCCGCGCCTATGCGCCGGTGGCCGGCGGCTTCTGGCATCCGGAGCCCGCTTCCTGTGCCGGCCCGGTCCATCTCCTGCACACCCATGGCTTCGCCGACGTCACGGTGCCTCTGGAAGGCCGGGCGCTGCGCGGCGGTACGATGGCGCAGGGCGACATCTTCGAAGGGCTGAAGCTGTGGCGCAGGGTCGACGGCTGCGGTGACCGGGCAGGGGAGCACGACACCGCCGGGCCGATCTGGCGCAAGGCCTGGACCGATTGCGCCGCGGGCTCGGTGGAGCTGGCGCTGCATGCGGGGGCGCACGGCATCCCCGACGGCTGGGCGGAGCTGGCGATCGACTGGTTCCTGGCCCTGCCGCCCGGCCAGCCGGTCAGATCAGCTCGCGCACATGCGGCTCGCGGCCATAGATCGCCACCAGCACGATGATGGTGCCGCCGAGTGCCGCCTGCACCAGCGGCGGCTTCAGGCCCAGGCCCACCAGCACGGTGGTGAGCTCGATCAGGCACAAGGCGCCTGCGATGGTGCCGAGATAGCCGCCCTTGCCGCCGATCAGCGCGGTGCCGCCCACCACCACCGCGGCGATGGTCTGGAACAGGTAGGGCTCGCCCACCCGCGCATAGGCGGCCCCGGAAAAGCCCAGCAGCAGGATGCCGGTGAGTGCTGCGAAGCCGGCACTGATCGCGAAGGTGATCGTCCAGATCCGCACCGGGTCGACCAGCGCCAGCCTGGCCGCGCGCGGGTTGCTGCCCAGCGCATAGAGGCGGCGGCCATACACGGTCCGGCTCAGCGCCAGAATCACAAGAGTGGCCAGCACGATGAAGCACGGCACCAGCCACGGCACCGGGATCGGGCCGATCGTGCCGCCGATCGACACGAACTTGGTCACGTAGCTGGGCGCGGCACCCGTGGGAAAGCCCGCGGTCCAAAGCTGCACCGCGCCCTGGAGTGCCGTGCCGGTGCCGAGCGTCACGATCAGCGGGTGGATGGCAAGCGTGGAGGACAGCGCGCCGTTGAAGGCACCCACCAGCATGGCCAGGCCGATCACGATCGGCAGGACCAGCACGAACGGCATGCCGTCGCCGTAGAGCTGGGCGGCGGTCACGTTGGCGAAGCCGATCACGAACGGGATCGAAAGGTCGATGCCGCCGATGATGATCACCAGCGTCTGGCCGATGGCGCCGATCGCCAACAGGGTCGCCAGCACCAGCATGGCGCGCACGCCGAACGTGCTGCCGAAGCCCTTGATCAGCGCCATGCCGGCCAGATGGATGGCCAGCGCGATCAGGAGTGCCGCGACCGGGCGCGGGATGCGGGCGAGGGCGGCGGTCATGCGGGGCTCCGGCGGCGGAAGCGTCGGCGCAGCTGGTCCGAGTTGAGCGCCACCGCGACGGTCAGCACCACGCCATAGACGATCTGCAGGACGAAGGTCGAAACGTTGAAGAAGGTGAGTGCTGTCTGCAGGAGGAAGATGTCGAGCGCGCCCAGGGTCGCCGCCACCAGCCCGCCGCGCCCCCCGGCCAGGCTGACGCCGCCCAGTGCCACCGCCGAGACCGCCAGCAGGGTGTAGGTGCCGGCGATGTTGGGGTCGGCGGAGCCGATCAGCCCGGTCAGGCACAGGCCGCCCACCGAGGCGATCAGCCCAGCCAGGACATAGGACAGCCAGCGCACCGCCGTGACCGGGATGCCGGCGGTGCAGGCCGCGCGGTCGTCGCTGCCGACGCACATGAGCTGCTCGTAGAAGGGCAGGCGCTTGACCAGGAGCCAGACCAGCGCCACCGCGAGGAGCGGCAGGATCGAGGTCGGCCCGGCAAACGCCTTGATCCAGCCGGGTGCGGTGCCGATCGGCGACGGCGCGATGGTGAGCGTGATCCCGGCATAGAGCAGGGAGGTGCCGAGCGTGGCGACGATCGGCTGGATGCGCACCACCGTGGCGAGGAAGCCGTTCAGGATGCCGGACAACAGGCCCAGCAGCAAGACGAGCGGCACGATCGCGAACGGCGAGGTCATCCCTAAGCCTTCGCCTAGCCAGCGCACCACCACCACGTTGACCAGGCCCATCAGCGGCCCCACCGAGATGTCGATGCCGCCGCGCCCGGCCAGGATCGGCGGCATCGAGGCGATCGCCGCCAGGATCAGGCCGGACGCCAGGCCCAGGGTCACGCCCAGGCTGCCCGGGGAGAAGCGGACCGGGTTCAGCGCGACGTTCACCGCCAGCAGCACGACGAACAGGCTGGCGGCCAGGCCGAGATAGGAGCGTTCCGACAGCCATCTCGGCATCAGGCGGCCTCCTGGCCGAACATGGCGGCGATCACCCGGTCGAAGGTCATCGCCTTGCGGTCGAGCTCGGCGAACACGCTCCCCTCGCGGAACACCAGGACCCGGTGGCAGAGCTGCAAGATCTCCTCGATCTCGGTCGAGAGCACGACCAGCGGGATGCCCTGGTCGCGGGCGAGGCGGCGGAAGACCTCGTAGAGCTTCATCCGGGTGCCGAGGTCGACGCCGCGGGTAGGATCGTTCATCAGCATCACCCGGGGCTCGCGCGCCAGCCAGCGCGCCAGCAGCACCTTTTGCTGGTTGCCGCCGGACAGCGTGCCGATCGGGGCGTTGGGCGAGCCGTACACGATCGACAGCTCGCGGGTGAAATGGGCGAACTTCTCCTTCAAGCCCGTGCGGGTGACCACGCCCATCCGCGCATGCTCGGGCAGGGCGGCGATGGCGAAGTTGTCGAACACGGACAGGCCGCCGAACACGCCGGTGGTGCGGCGGTCGCGCGGCAGGTAGGCCAGGCCATGGCCCGCCGCCGTGGCGAAGTCGGTGACCGGGACCATCGCACCATCGCGGCCGGCCTGCTCGACCTGCCCGCCGACCGGCCGGTGCAGGCCGCACAGCGTCTCGATGAAGGCCTCCTGGCCATGCCCTTCCAGCCCTGCCAGGCCCACGATCTCGCCCTTGCCGATGGCGAACTCGATCGGCCGGGCGCTGGCGGACAGGCGGATGGCATGGGCCGCCAGCAGCGGCTCCTGCCTGGGGTCCGGGACCTTCTGCTTCTCAAACATGGGCCATGGCCGGGATGCGGGTGTCGGGCAGCATCAGGGAAAGCAGGCGCGGCCCGGTGATCTCCGCACCCTCCAGGGTTTCCACCACCTTGCCGCTGCGCAGCACGGTGACCCGGTCGGACAGGCGGCGGACCTCGTCCATCCGGTGCGAGATGAAGATCGCGAGGCGCCCGGTGGCGACGAAGGCGCGCACCGCGTCGAACAGGGCGTCACGGTCGCCGAAGTCCAGGGCGGCGGTGACCTCGTCCAGGATCAGGATGCGCGGCTCGCGGACGAGCGAGCGGGCCAGCACGATCAGCTGCTGCTGGGCCAGCGGCACGGTGCCGGCCGGCCGGTCCAGGTCCAGCCCGGTGCGGGCGACCCTGGCCAGTACCTCGGACGCCCGCCGGCGCCGCTCGGCCGTGCTGATCCGGTAGGCGAGCAGGCCGTCATAGCCCATGAAGATGTTCTCGAGGACGCTGCGCTCCGGGGCGAGCAGGACCTCCTGGAACACGGTGGAGATGCCCAGGCGGTGGGCGTCGGTCGGCCGGCCCAGCTCCACCGGCCGGCCGTCCAGGCTGATCGTGCCGGCGGTGGGGCGGACCACGCCGGAAAGCAGCTTGACCAGCGTGCTCTTGCCGGAGCCGTTCTCGCCCAGGATCGTGTGGACATGGCCCTGCTGGAAGGCGACGTCCGCATCGGAAAGGGCGATGGTCTCGCCATAGCGTTTGGTGACGCCGGACATGGTCAGCATCGCCGTCGCACCCCCCTGTCGCCGTCGGCTTTTCCTGCTCCTGGTCCGATCGGCCGTAAGGCTTTGCGCTGGTCGGTGCAAGCGCGGCCTGTTATCGTTTTCATCGCTGAAGCGCCGGTGCAGCAACGATGCCGGCCGCAGGGGGGTACCATCGATCATGACGAGACTGCCGTCGCGCCTTGCGTGGATTCCGGCCGCAGGATTTGTGCTCGCTGCCATGGGTGCAGCGGGCCCTGCTTCCGCCGAAGGCCTGGGCGACCTGCCGCAGGAACTGCAGGCGCTCTACACCGACAGCATCCCGGTCGGCCCGTCGGCCTATGACGACTTCAAGATGCCGGCCAAGCCCTGGAAGTGGTGCCATTCCGAATCCTACATGGGCAATCCGTGGCGGGTGAACGCCGCCAACGAGCTGAAGCGCCTGGTCGGCGACGCCCAGAAGGAAGGGCTGGTCGAGAGCTTCGAGATGTCGGACTCGAACGGCGACGTCACCCAGCAGATCGCGCAGGTGCGCGCCTTCATCGACAAGGGCTGCAGCGTCATCACGATGATCGCCGGCTCGTCGACCGCGCTCAACGACGTCATCGAGGCCGCCTACAAGGCCGGCATCCCGGTGGTCACCACCGCCAGCGCCGTGACCAGCCCCTACGCCCTGAACATCCAGCACAACCACAATGTCTGGGGCTACAACATGGGCAAGGGCATCGCCGCCTACCTGAACGGCCCGGGCAACGTGCTGGAGGTCGAGGGCATCCCCGGCAGCCCGATCGTCGCCCAGGAGAATGCCGGCGGCGACCGCGCGTTCGCCGAGCATCCCGACATCACCATCCTGGGCCGGGTCAGCGGCAACTGGACCGCCAACGTCACCAAGAGCGTGGTGCTGCAGTTCCTGGCCACCAGCCCCCAGCAGATCGACGCGGTCTGGACCACCGGCAGCGAGACGCGGGTGATCGCCGAGGCGTTCGAGGAAGCCGGCCGGCCGGTGCCGCTGATCACCGGCTCGATGTCCGGCGACGCGCTCGGCTACTGGAAGGACCACAAGGACACGTTCAAGTTCTATGGCGGCGCCATCCTGCCGACCGTCGCCTCGCACAACACCTACCGCGCGGCGGTGCGCCTGCTCGAAGGCCAGCAGCCGATCGTGAACACGATCATCGTCCCGGTGCCGGAGATCAAGCAGGAGGACCTCGGCAAGTGGGCGGCCCCCTGCATGACGGTGGAATCCGGCTCGATCTTCCCGGTGCCGCCCGCCGACCCGATCAGCGAGACGATGATGGACGGCTATTTCAGGAAGGGTGCCGGCACGCCCGGCTACGACTTCGCCAACACGCCGGATCCTTGCGGCTGAGGAAGCCGCGGGCCTGATGCAGGAGAACGGACGGCGCCGCTTGCGGCGCCGTCTTCACGACTGGAGGGAACATGGACGAGCGGCTGCAACGGACAGTCGGCGCGGTGCGGGCGGCCGGTGCCGACTGGGCCGTGCTCACGGCACCGGACGCGGTGGCCTATGCGACCGGGCATGTCGTGCCCATCGAGGCGGGGCCCTCGCCGTTCGCGGGCGGGCCGACCCTGGCGCTGGTGGGCAAGGACGGCAGCGCCGGCCTGGTCGTCGCCAACGTGGAGGCCGCAGCTTCCGCCAGGGCCTGGGTGGACGCGGTGGAGGTCTATGAGGGCTTCGGCTTCACGCATGCCGCGCCCTATGTCGCCAACTATCTGGATTCGGTCCGGCGGCTGGCGGCGCGCCTCGGCGTGGCCGGGAAGATCGCCGCCGATCCGCGCAGCTTCCCGGCCTGGCTGGACGGCATCCTGCCGGTCGACCGCGCGCTGGACGTGATGACGCCGCTCGAGCGGACGCGGGCCACCAAGACCGCGGCCGAACTGGCGATCCTGCAGCGTGCGGCCGATGCGGCGGCGCTGGGCCAGGCGCGGTTTGTCCAGGCGCTGCGGCCGGGGCGCACCGAGCTTGCGGTGTTCGCCGACATACGCTGCGCGATCGAGGAGTTCGCCGGCGAGCGGGTGCCGGTCACCGGGGACTTCCTGTCCGGCGTCGCACGCACTTCCGGGTTCACCGGCTGGCCCACCGACCGGGTGATCGAGCCGGGCGATCCGGTGATGGCCGACCTGGCGCCGCGGGTCGACGGCTATTGGGGCGATTCCTGCGCCGTCACGGTCGCTGGCACGCCGCGCCCGGGCCATGAACGCCTGTTCCGGGCCTCGAAGGACGCGCTGAGCCTGGCGGTCGACCTCATTCGGCCGGGCCTCGCGATCAGCGCCTTCGACCAGGCAATCCGCGGCTTCGTCGGCAAGGCCGGCTTCGCCTACCCCCACCATTCCGGCCACTCGATCGGGACCGCCGTGCACGAGTTTCCCCGGCTGGTCCCGTACGAGAACAGCAGTTTCCAGGAGGACATGGTCGTCCTGGTCGAGCCTGGCGCCTACGATCCGGAGATCGGCGGCGTGCGCTCGGAATACATGCTGCGGGTGACCGCCACGGGCTGCGAGGTGATGAGCCCGTTCGAGCACGTCATGGCCGTGGGCGGCTGAGGCCGCCTCCTGGCCGGCGCGGTCTCAGTCCGGGGACTTCAGCCAGTCTTTGAAGCTCAGCCGGTTCTGGTCCGGGACCGACCGATGGATCGCCGCGCGCAGCTCCTCCGCTGCATCGTCATCCTTGACCAGCATCTTCGCGATGGTCCGGATCAGTTCGGCATCTTCGGCCGGCAGGGCGATTTCAATGCGCTTGAAGCCTCGTGCAGCGAGGCGACGACGGTGTTCCTGAACCGACTCACTCATTCCTATCTCCAACAATCGCAGTGACCCGCCCCGCCGAACGGGTTCGGCACGGCATACGGGTCGCACATACTACCTGGCCGTCGGGTAAAATCGTTGGCCGAAGAGCCCGACATGGCTTGTTATGGTTTGAGGAGGATATCGGCCTCGGATGCCGGCCGTCCACACCCACCCATGTTAACTAAACGACAATTCTGTCAGGATTCCGATTTTTCGAAGTAACTTCTGTGGTAGCGCATCGGAGTGCCGATGGCGCAGAGCCGCATAACGTGCGCGGTTCTACATGGTTCCCGGCAAACCTCAACTCCATCGCCCGCACCTCGGCCCTTCACCACAGGCAGCGTAATTCATGGGATGAATCACGCTTTTTTATCCCATGATGAGATGCTAGATCCGCGGCGACGATCGCCTGGGGAGACGGGTGCGGACGGGACTGCCGGCGTGCGGACCTCCGCCATGCCTGTCGAACCCGAACCGTGCTGGATCCCGACGATGACCGACCTCACCGAACGCCTCGACGCCTGCTATTCCGGCGCCATCTACGACGTGCTGCGCGAGATGGGGCACCGCAACTGCGTGCTGCCCGCGGAGATCCGCGCGATCGATCCCGACACGCGCGTTGCCGGCAAGGTGTTCACCGTGCGCGGCCGCGCCGACGACCGGATCGGCGACCATGAGAGCCTGGTCGCCTGGACCGAGCTCTTGAGCGTAGCACCGTCCGGCCATGTCCTGGTCTGCCAGCCGCAGGACAAGAACCGCGCGCTGATGGGCGAGCTTTCCGCGGAAACGCTGCAATATCGCGGTGTGCGCGGCTACATCGTGGACGGCGGCAGCCGCGACAACGCCTTCATCCGCAAGTTCGGCTTCCCGGTCTTCGCCAGCTTCCAGAGCCCGCGCGACATCGTCGGCGCCTGGCGGCCGGAAGCCTATGGCGAGCCGATCACGATCGGCGGCGTCACGATCGCCACCGGCGACTACATCCTGGCCGACATCGACGGGATCGTGGTGATCCCGGCGGACCTGGCCGAGCAGGTGGTCGAGAAGGTCGAGACGGTGATGCAGACCGAGAACAAGGTCCGCAAGGCGATCCTGGAAGGCGTCGATCCCAAGGAAGCCTACCTGCGCTATGGGAAGTTCTGAGCGGCACATGCCGCCGGAGAGCGTGACCGACCGGGCGACCCGCCTGATCGGCACGGCGATCGTGCGCGGCGATCATCTGCCGGACACGGCCCTGCCAGTCGAGGCCGTGATGGCGGAGCGGCTGGGGGCCGGCCGCAACGCCGTGCGCGAAGCGGTCAAGACCCTGGTCGGCAAGGGCCTGCTGCGCACCGGGCGCCGCGCCGGCACGATCGTGCAGCCGGCTTCCGCCTGGAACCTGCTGGATCCGGAGGTCCTGGCCTGGACCGTGTCCGTGGATGCGCTGCGCGACGACCTCCTGGCCGAGATCGCCCAGCTCCGGGTGATGATCGAGCCCGAGGTCGCAGCGCTCGCGGCGGCCAACGGCAGCACGCTGGAGATCCTGCGCCTGTTCGAGGCGCTGGAGGACATGGAGCGGCACCGCCTGGACGCGGTGGCGGCGGTCGAGGCGGACATCCGCTTCCACCGCTGCCTGTTCGCGGCTTCGCACCATAAGCTGGTGGGCAGCCTGCTGCGCGCCTTCACCGTGCTGCTGCAGGCCAACTTCGACCTGGCGATCCATGCGCGCGGCGGGTTCCAGCGCAACCTGGAGGTACACCGCCAGGTCGCCGACGCCGTGCATGCCCGCGATCCGGATGCCGCGCGCGCTGCGATGCGCCGGCTGCTCGCCAACAACGAGAACGACCTCGCCAGGATCATGGCGGCGCGCCATGCCCCGGCGGCAAGGGAGGCATCATGACACGCAAGCTGCGCTCGCACGCCTGGTTCGGCGGGCTCGACAAGGACGGCTTCATCCACCGCAGCTGGATGAAGAACCAGGGCCACCCCGACGAGATGTTCGACGGGCGGCCGGTGATCGGCATCTGCAACACCGCCTCCGACCTCACCCCCTGCAACACCCATTTCCGCGGCCTGGTCGAGCATGTGAAGCGCGGGGTCTACGAGGCGGGCGGCTTTCCCGTCGAGTTCCCGGTCTTCTCCTGCGGCGAATCCAACCTCCGCCCGACCGCCATGCTGTTCCGCAACCTGGCGTCGATGGACGTGGAGGAGGCGATCCGCGGCAACCCGATCGACGGGGTGGTCCTGCTGGCCGGCTGCGACAAGACCACGCCGGCCCTGCTGATGGGGGCTGCCAGCTGCGACCTGCCGACCATCCTGCTCTCGGGCGGGCCGATGCTGAACGGCCATTACCGCGGCCGGGTGATCGGCTCCGGCACCGATGTCTGGAAGCTGTCGGAGGACGTGCGCGCCGGGGTGATCTCGCTGGGCGAGTTCATGGCCGCCGAGAGCGCCATGTCCCGCTCGTCCGGCCACTGCATGACCATGGGCACCGCGTCCACCATGGCGACCATGGCCGAGGCGCTGGGCGTGGCGCTCACCGAGAACGCTGCCTATCCGGCGGTGGACGCGCGGCGCGCCCGCCTGGCGCATCTGACCGGGCGGCGCGCGGTGCAGATGGTGGTGGACGACCTGCGCCTGTCGAAGATCCTCACCCCCGCCGCCTTTGCCAACGCGATCCGGGTCAACGGTGCGGTGGGCGGCTCGACCAATGCGGTCGTGCACCTGCTGGCGATCGCCGGGCGGATCGGCGTCGATCTCACCCTGGACGACTGGGACCGGTTCGGCCGGGACGTACCCTGCCTGCTCGACCTGATGCCGTCCGGCCGGTTCCTGATGGAGGACTTCTGCTATGCCGGCGGGCTGCCGGCGCTGATGACCCGGATCGCCGACCTTCTGGAGCTGGACGCACTCACCGTCACCGGCCGCACGCTGGGCGAGAACATCGCAGGCGCCGAAGTGTTCGACGACGAGGTGATCCGCCCGCGCGACCGGCCGCTCGCCGAGAAGGGCGGGATCGCCGTGCTGCGCGGCAACCTGGCGCCCGGTGGCGCCATCATCAAGCCGTCGGCCGCCACGCCCGCCTTGATGCAGCATCGTGGCCGCGCGGTCGTGTTCCGCGACATCGACGACTACAAGGCGCGCGTCGACGACCCGGCGCTCGACATCGATCCCGGCTGCGTCATGGTCCTGAAGAACTGCGGGCCCAAGGGCTATCCGGGGATGGCCGAGGTCGGCAACATGGCGCTGCCGACCAAGCTCCTGCAGCAGGGCATCCGCGACATGGTGCGGATCTCGGACGCGCGGATGAGCGGGACGGCGTTCGGCACGGTGGTGCTGCACACCGCACCCGAAGCGGCGGCGGGCGGGCCGATCGCCCTGGTCGAGGACGGCGACCTGATCGAGCTGGATGTCGCCGGGCGCCGGCTGCACCTGGAGGTCACCGAGGCCGAGCTGGCCCGGCGCCAGGCCGCCTGGAGGTCACCTGAGCCCGCGATGGGCTCAGGCTACCAGAAGCTCTATGTCGACCATGTGCTCCAGGCCGACCAGGGCGCCGACCTGGACTTCCTGGTCGGCTGCCGGGGTGCCGCGGTACCGCGCGAAAGCCACTGAGGGCATCGCGCGGCCTTCAGCCTCTCACTCGGCGGAGAAGAAGTTCTGGGTCCCGTGCGCCTCGATGGCGGCGGCCAGCCGGCGCAGCGCGTGGACATAGGCCGCGGTGCGCATCGGGATCCGCTTCTCCTGGGCGGTCCGCCAGATCTCGCGGCCCTCGCGCTCCATGATGGTGCGCAGCCGGGAATGGACCTCGCCCAGTTCCCAGTAATAGCCCTGCCGGTTCTGCACCCACTCGAAATAGGAGACGGTCACCCCGCCGGCATTGGCCAGGATGTCCGGGAGCACGATCACGCCGTTGCGCTCCAGGATCCGGTCGGCCTCGGGCGTCACCGGGCCGTTGGCCAGTTCCAGCACGACCCGCGCCTGGACCTTGGACACGTTGCGCTCGTTGATCATGTTCTCCAGGGCCGCCGGCACCAGCAGGTCGCAGGCCGTGCCGATCAGCTCGCTGGCCGGGCATTCCTGGTGGCCGTCCAGGCCCACCGTGCTGGTGACCGGCTGGCCGGCCGCCTTGGCCGCCTCCAGCCGTTCCACGTTCAGCCCGTCGTGGGAGAACACGGCACCGCTGGAATCCGAGACCGCGACGATCTTGTGCCCGTCCGCTGCCAGCAGGCGGGCGATGTGCCGGCCGGCATTGCCGAAGCCCTGGATCGCCACCCGCATCTGCTCGCTTAGGCCCATCTCGGCAGCCAGGTGGCAGGTGAGGTAGTAGCCGCCCCGGGCAGTGGCGTCGTCGCGCCCGACCGAGCCGCCCAGCGCCAAAGGCTTGCCGGTGATCACGGCGGGTGCGGCCTGGCCCACGATCTGGGCGTACTCGTCGGCCATCCAGCCCATGATCATCGAGTTGGTGTAGACGTCGGGGGCCGGGATGTCGCGGTCCGGCCCCAGGATCCGGGCGAAGGCCTGGATATAGGCGCGGGACAGCCGCTCCAGCTCGCTGCGGGACAGGGACCGGGGATCGACCCGCACGGCGCCCTTGCCGCCGCCATAGGGCAGG
>VFQN01007271.1_pt1 | contig 12010 bp, 14 predicted proteins | sample 3512371 | NCBI WGS metagenome assembly VFQN01 (sample SAMN10412370, study PRJNA504923) | tailings metagenome | isolation source: Replicate 2 from Balatoc abandoned mine | place: Philippines: Itogon, Benguet | collected 2017-08-28
ATCAACGCCATCGTCTACTGGAACACACTCTATCTCGAACCGGCGTTCGCCGAGCTCAACCGAGATGGCATTCCCACGCCGCTTGACATCATCAAACACATTACCCCACTCGGCTGGCAGCACATCAGTCTCACCGGCGATTACATCTGGACCCCAACAGACGGCGTTGATCTCAGGCCATTGCGGCGCGAAACATCTATCCTCGCAGCGTGATCACCATACGTTCTCAAAAGTCGGACAGATCCAACACTTTCGTGTCGTGACGCCGTTTCCTGGGAAAGTGCGGCAAATGCGCCAATGGCTTGTTTTCCATCCATGCAACATCTCAATTACTCAAGAATATTGAAATGAATATGCTATATGATGATGTTTTTGCCAGTCCCCTGTGTCGCCCTTAGGGTTCTGGTGGCGTAAGCACCGATTCCGGCTCTGGCCGCGCCTGGACCGTGGGTGCCGCCAACAGTCGCTCGTAAGCTAACCAAGCGAGGTATCCGCTTAAGGCCAGGCACGTCAGCCCAATCGCCATCTTCATACCGGAAGCGCCGAGAAGCGGGGCAAGAACGGCCGATGTAAAGGTCATGACCATCGTTTGAAGAAAGCCTTGCGTCGAGGCCGCCGTCCCGCGCAGCCTTGGGAACAGGTCCAGCGTCAGCAGCGTGATGCTCGGCATCGCGAGCGACATGCCGGTGGTGTAGAGCGCGACCGGCAGCACCGCCCAGGGTACTTCGGGTGGCAAGAAGCGGTTGTAGGCGAGGTTCAGCACGACGGCGGCGAACATGACGCCGTAGCCCCATCGTACCGTGGTGGGGCGCTGCAGCCGCTTTGCGACCCTGCTCGACAGGTACGAGCCGAAGATCACGCCTGACATCGCTGGGATGAATAGCCAGCCGAACTGGTTCTGTTCGAGCCCGAGATGCTCGATGATGAACCAAGGTGCGGAGGACACGTAGAGGAAGAAGCCGGCGAAGTTGCCGCTGAGCGCGAGCGACAGCAGCCAGAACGGCTTCGAGCCGAGCACCGTCCGATAAGTGCGGGCGAGTTCTGCTGGCTCCACCGAAGTCCGCTGCTCAGGAGGCAGCGTCTCGGGTAGGTAAAACCAGGTGGCGACGAGCTGCAGGAGCGCGAAGAGAGCGAGGAAGCCGAACACCGATGGCCACGGGAACCACTCCGCCAGCCAGCCGCCGAACACGGGGGCAATCGCAGGCGCGAGGCCAAAAATCATCGTGACCTGCGACAGAAGCCTTTGCGCCTCTGCGCCTTCCAGCCGGTCGCGTATCACCGCACGTCCAACGATGCTTCCCGCTCCCACCGACAAACCTTGGAGCGTGCGAGCCAGCATTAAGAGCACGAGCGATGTCGTGAGCGCTCCACCGATCGAGGCAGCTGCATACACTGACAATCCGGTGAGCACGACGGCGCGGCGGCCAAAGGCGTCTGCCAGTGGTCCGTGCAGCAGCATCATAAAACCGAATGCGAAAGTGTAGACACTCAGCGTCTGTTGGATCTCGGCCTGCGTTGCCCCCATGGCGGCCATCAGCGCCGGGAAGAAGGGCATGTAGGTCGAGATGGAGAACGGACCTAACATCGTGTAGCTGCCGAGGAGTAGGGTGAGGCGTCGAGTGCCGGGCTGGCGCCTGACGGCCCCGCTTTCTTCATCTCTCGCGGGAGGCGGCGTGGTCATCAATGCTCTCTCTAAGTGTTGCAGAAGCGCTATGACCTGCGCAGTGAACAACAGGTCCGAACATTCTTGGAAGATGATCGCAGGGCCGTGTTGTTATCTGAGGCGCCGTGACACTACGCCGCCGTTGATGGTCCTGTCCGCAATAGCTCTATAGGCGTTCGCAACCGACGAGCCGGGCGCGAGATTAGGCTGGAGCGTTTCGAGCGCCCGCAGAAGGTGCTCCGCTACGTCCGACTGCTCGTCTGACAGCGCCCGCCTAAATGCTTTCAGGATTAGCTCCTCGAGAGGAGATATCTGGTCCTCAGGAACGGCGGAATGGGTCATGTGGTCCTCATGCTAGAGCTCCATCACACACGGCGGTCATGCTCATCGTCTTTATGTCCAAGTTGAAAGCGTGTGCGGTTGACCAGAGCGTGTGACACTGGTTGATCTCGACGCATCCTCGTAGCTTCTCTCCCGAAGCGATGAGGCGTCTTCCGAGTCATTATACGCTCCGTACTGCGGTACGGAGTCAATCCTTTTTCACCCAGTGCTGCCGGGCCGGGCCGCGAACCGCAGCCATTAGCAACAGGACAAGTCGGAAGCCTTAGTGAGACCTGCGGCCAGCGTGTTTGCGGAGCGGCACAAAGATCAGGGGCGCGGCCAGGCTATTCCTTCGCACGATGTGGGCTTCTGGAGCGCTCCGACTGCCCGTTCTGAATGGCGTGGAGTGCTTCGAGAATGGTGCAAGTGCCGATGTCCCCTTGGCCAGGGCACGCATCGATGATGGCATGTAGCGCTGCACGAATTTGCTTTAACTCCTTGGTTTTCTGCTCGACCTCCTTGACCTTCACCATCGCGGCGGCGCGCACGTTGCCGCAATCGGACGAAGGGTCCGTACGCAACGAAAGCAGCTCCTCTACCTCGCGAAGCGAGAACCCAAGCTCTTGCGCTCGCTTAATGAACCGAATTCGTTGCACCGTGTCGGCCGGGTAGAGGCGAAACCCGGTGCTGCCCGGTTTGCGCGGCTGCTCGATCAGACCACGGCGTTCGTAGAACCGGATGGTCTCGACACCGACACCGGCCTTCTTGGCGGCTTTTCCGATGGTCAGGTCTCGCATTCTCATCTCCTTTCGTGCGCTTATGAGAGCAACTACGGGCAAGGCGCGTGGGGCCGGCCATAGCGGATTATGAACGACGCCTAGCATTCGATTTTTGATGAGGCGTCTATTACGAAGCTATACTTCAGCATTCGCAAAAATCCCAAAACCCGCGACGGTCGCAGAATAGGCATTTTCGCGACGGGTTGCACACGCTAGATTCGGGCGGTGAGCATAGCAGCGAAAGCCCCCTGCCCCATGATGATCGGATATGCGCGCGTCTCGACCGATGGCCAGACCCTCGACCAGCAGCGGGCGGCGCTGAAGGCGGCCGGCTGCAAGCGCGTGTTCGAGGAAAAGGCATCCGGCGCGCAGCGCGGCCGCCCCGAACTGGCGAAGATGCTGGACCATTTGCAGCCGGGCAACGTGGTGACGGTGACGCGGCTCGATCGCCTCGCCCGATCGACGCGCGATCTTCTCGATATTGCCGAGCGGATCGGCCAAGCCGAGGCCGGCTTGCGATCGCTGGCCGAGCCGTGGGCCGACACGACGACGCCGGCCGGGCGCATGGTGCTGACATTCTTCGCCGGCGTTGCCGAGTTCGAGCGCAGCTTGATCCATGAGCGCACGAGCGCCGGCCGAGCTGCGGCGAAGGCGAAGGGCGTTCGGTTCGGCCGGCCCCCTGCCCTTTCGGCCGAGCAGATCGCACACGCCCGCCAGCTCATCAGCGAGGACAAGAAGCCGGCCGAGGTTGCCCGGCTTTTGGGTGTGCATCGCGCCACGCTCTACCGGGCGCTTGAGAACGCATTGACGTAACCACGTTTAGTTGCCGGCCCTAGAAGTAGTGCCTTGCCCGGTTCCTTACGCAAAGGGTTGCAGAATCGCGTAAATCGCTTCTACATGTAGAGATGGTGAGTCGAACACGCGAGCAGCAAATCAAGTTGGAGAGTGTCCGCAACCTGCGCGCCCGTTGGCGCGCGGAGGGCCGGATTCTTGTGCAGGCCGATCTGCCTGGCGAGCTGGTCGCGGCGATTGACCGCCTGAAGGACGACGCGGGCTTGCGAGGGCGCGCGCCGATCATCGAGGAAGCGTTGAGGTTCTATATCGAAGCGAAGCAAGGGACATAACGGCAAAACGCCCGACCGCGCCAACGGTCGAGCGTTTTTGTAGGCCGTCAGACACACCGTAGCTAACGGGGCCGATAACTCTCCCCTTATCTACGCTAGAGCACTCCAATTCGCAAGATTGATTCTTGCGGAAATGGGGAAAGCTGTGCCTGCCGTCCGCGCTGTCATGTCCTTCAAATGGAAGGACGAGGGCATATGTTGAGGACGCACTACGCGGCCGCGATCGGCTGCGCGCGCAGGCACGCGCTTGACGAGATCATGCGGGAGGTTTGGACCCTATACGGCGCGGGCCAGCTCTCCGACGATGAGGCCGGGGAGCTTACGACGCTCGCCCATGAGCGCAGGGCCGCCCTGCGGGGATCGGGACAGACCGCGCTAGGTCTGGTCTTTCCGCCCCCGGCCGAGCGATGCCCGACGCCAGTTCGCCGGCATAGTCATATCCGGGGGCGGTCGGAGGGCCGCATATGGCGGCCGACGACGCGCAAGGACGTTCAGGCGATCTTGAGGGCGGCCGAAATCTACAACGAGGCCGGTTTGCGCCAGAAGGGCGAGCGCAGCGGCCCGCTAGGATCGGTGGCGCTGGACGTGCTGCGGCTGTTCGTCAATCTCATCGACTTCCGCACCGGCCGGTTAGAGCCGTCAATCACCACGATCATGGATCGGCTAGGCCGGTCGCGCGATACGATCGTGCGGGCGCTGAAAAACCTGCGGGCGCATGGTTTCATCGACTGGCTGCGGCGCTACGAGCCGACCGGCAACGAGGGGCGCGGCCCACAGGTCCAGCAGACGAGCAACGCCTATCGCCTGTCCCTGCCCGAGAAGGCCCGCCAGTTCCTTGGACGGTTCGGCAAGGCCCCGCCCCTGCCCGACGACCACAGCGCCGCACAGGAAGCCCGCGCGGCCGAGCTGGACGCCTACAGGAAGGCCCTGCCCCTCGATGAGCTGGCGCTGTTCGAGGCCGGTGACAACACGCTAGGCCGGGCGCTCGCGGCCCTTGGGAAGATGGTGCAGAAACGTGAGTCCGATAACCAGACTGAATCCCCATCTGATCTTTATCTAAGAGGACAAACATAAGCGGTCGCCGCTGTTCGGGCTGCTTTCGCAGCCCTGCGGCGGTTCCGGCCCGCGTATAGGCGGGCCGGCAAGCGGCACCCTCATCACCTAAACCGCAACGCCCGCGCCTGCGGCAACCCCCGCATGGGCTTTCGAGAGAGAGCAAGGGGCAAGGCTGGCGCTATATTACTCAAGTGAGTGAATGAGCCTAAACCCTCTTTACTCAATTGCTCAATGCGGTATACTCATTTGAGTAAATGCGTATTTCATCAACCGTAGGAGATTCGGCCGTGCATGTGATCGCCGTTTTGAACCAGAAAGGCGGGGCCGGGAAAACGACCATAGCCACCCACCTCGCCCGCGCCTTGCAGCTCGGCGGCGCTGACGTGCTGCTGATCGACTCCGACCCGCAGGGCAGCGCCCGCGATTGGGCGGCGGTGCGGGAAGATCAGCCCCTTTCCGTGGTCGGGTTGGATCGGCCGACGATCGAGCGCGATTTGAAGAATGTCGCCCGTAAGGATTTCGTCGTCATCGACGGAGCGCCACAAGCGGCCGACCTCGCCGTGTCGGCCATCAAAGCCGCGAATTTCATCCTGATCCCGGTGCAGCCCTCGCCCTATGACATTTGGGCGACGGCCGAGCTTGTCGATTTGGTCAAGCAGCGCATGGAGATCACGGACGGAAAATTGCGCGCCGCGTTTGTCGTGTCCCGCGCGATCAAGGGAACGAGGATCGGCAACGAGATCACCGACGCCCTGAACGGTTACGGTCTGCCGATCCTCGCGGCCCGGATCACGCAGCGCGTGAGCTATCCCGGCTCCGCTGCGGCCGGCGCAACCGTCCTCGATCTGGAACCGGACAGCGAAGCGGCCCGCGAAATGACGGCGCTTGCCGACGAAATTAAGCAATTGCTCAATTGAGTAGATAAGGAGAGCATCAAATGAGTGAAGAAAAACGGGGTATGCTCAGCGCCGGCCGGCCGAGCAATGTGCGGAAGTCCGCCACGCTCGCCAGCCTGTCCGACAAGGGCGCAACCGTGCGCGTGAACTTCGATCTGGACCGCGAGGAACACAAACGGCTCAAAATCATGGCCGTGGAGCAGGGCCGGACCATTTCGGAGATACTGCGGGAGATGGTTTCTCAATCACTTAAATGAGTGTATGAGTATCTGATTAGTTGAGCGATTGAGCTTCTTGAAACTGTTGCTCATGTGAGCTACATTCAGTGCAGAGAAAGGAGGCCCGGTCATGGCTGCAAGTGCATTTGTGCGCGCTCGCATTGACGAGCGCCTGAAAGACGAGGCGGCCGCCGTGCTGGCCGAAATGGGGCTTACCGTGTCCGATGTGGTGCGGATGACCTTGACCCGCGTGGCGAAGGATAAGGCTTTGCCCTTTGAGTTGAAGGTGCCGAACGCCGAGACGCGCGCCGCGATCGAGGAATCCCGCGCGATGATGAAGGCCCGCCGTGCGCGGTTCAATGACGGACAGGAATTGTTTGATGCCCTCGACAAAGAAACCCGCCAGTAGCAAGCGGGCTTCTCTGCCGAGATCGGCGGACTATGCCAAGAGCTTCGTGAAGGATTGGGAGCGGCTTTCCCGTTCTGGCCGCTACAACATGCGCCAGCTCAAAGAGGTCATGTTGCTGCTGATAGCGAACGACGAGCCGCTAGGCCCGGAATGGCTTGACCACGCCCTGAAAGGGGATTGGGCCGACCATCGGGAATGTCATATCGGCGGCGATTTTCTCTTGGTGTATCAGGTCGAGGGCAATAGCCTGATTTTCGTGCGCGCCGGCACCCACGCCGAACTGTTTGAGTGATTGAGCGTTTCCGCTAATACTCAAAGCCTCATTGCCTCAAACCCGCCCCCGACCGTCCCTACAGCCCTCCTATGACGATCACGACTGGGTGTGCGCATGGCTATAATTGCCCCTGACGATCGCCGGGGGCAAGCTGTTCTTGTAGAATCTGGCTGGTGTGCTGCGCGCCTGTTGTCTGACGACGATTGATCAAGCACCTATACGCGGATTGGCTACCGCACGACCCTTTTCCGTCGTGGACCTTCCTCCGTCAAAATGGCGGGCATCGAATGGTTCTGCCCCAGGGCCGTATCGAGGATTGTCCGCGTCAATCAGGGCGCGCAGCACGCCAGCCAGATTCAGCCTGTCACCTTCTCATGTCCCTCCTGCTCTGCGGCCCGCGCTCCGGGCTGCGCAACCCCGACCAGCTCCGCCCTGCGCGCGCTACCGTTGCGGCTCCATGGCGACGATCGGCGTATTGCGGGCAATGTCCCAGATGAAGCCGACCAGCTCGCGGGCGACGGCGGTGACGACCTTGACCGTCTGCTTTCCCGCGTTCGCCAACCGCCGATATTTGCCGCAAAGGCGAACCTGCGCTTTCCATGCGATGGAGCGGATGTTGTCGGGTATGTTGCCGTTGCGCTCGCGCAGCGCCCGGCCTTCGCGGGCCGGGAAGCGGTAGTGCCACGCCGATTCGATCAGCATGGAGCGGGCGGCCGCGTTGCCTGCGCGGGTGATCTCGCCGCGTTTGATCCTCTTGCCGCTGGAATATTCGGCCGGAACGAGGCCGATCCACGCCATGAGCTGCTTGGGGCTGTCGAAACGATGCAGATCACCGATTTCGGCAACGAGCGTGACGGCGGCGATGAGCTTGATGCCGCGTAGCGCCTGAAGGGCCATGACGATCGGGGCGAGCGGCCATTCCTCTATCGCTTCGGCCAGCACCTGTTCCAGCCGCTCGCAGCGATCTTCGAGTTCATGGATGCGGCGCTTGTATTCCTCGAAGACGTATTGCTGGTGCGGGAAGGGGAAGACCTGTTCCGAAAGCCAGCGCCAATGCCGGCCGCCCCAGATTGCCTTGCCGGGGAAGCGCCGATCGTGGCGCAGCAGGAAGCTTTTCAGGGTGGCTTTCGCGCCGGCGAGGTCCTGCTTGGCCTGCCGGTGAGCGCGGACCACATCGCGGACGGCCTCATGGGCTTCGTCAGGAACCCACACCGCGACCAGCTCGCCGGCGCGCAGCAACCGGGCCAGCGTCTACGCGTCTCTGCGGTCGGTCTTCACCCGATCGTTCGGCCGCCGTGGCATCGAGGATGGCGAGATCACCATGCAGTCGATGCCGATTTTTGCGAGGTATCGGTAGATGACGAACCCGCATGGACCCGATTCATAGCAGACACGAAGTTGCGAACCGTCCTGCCCGATCTTCTTCAGCGCCGAATGCAGCGCCTCGCTGGTGTTGGGGATGGTGCCGAAGAAGCGGACTTCCTTTCCGGTGGTTTCGTCCGCAATGGCTATGGCGATCGTGTCTTGATGAACGTCGAGGCCGATGAATTTCTTTGCTGCCGGCATGGCGATATCCTTCCTGTTGCACATTTCATCTGCGCAACACTCCGGAACCCCGGGGCTCGGGGCAAGTGATCGTCATCGGGTCAAGATGATGAGAGCGGGCCGGCCGGGGGCTACCGTCGCGGGTGTGGCGAGGTTGAGAGAAGCCTCGGCGCGTCAGCGCCGGGACCGCCTCGGGCAGGGGGGCTTTGAGAAGGAACCTGTCCTGTTCGACCAGATCGAGCAGCCACAGAGCCAGCGACGGCGGCAAATAGGCTTCAAATCGCAATCCACCCTCTGCGACCTGGTTGCGGAGCCGCTTGGCTTGTTCGACCGCATGGGCCTTGTCGGCGGGATCGGGCCATTCGGGCGCATCGGTATCGGTCATAGCTTCATCTTTCATGCTTGGTCGAACAGCCCCCGGAACTCTGCATCGGCATAATAGGCGAGCTTGCCGGCGACGATCGGCCGTTGCCCGGCGAGGAACAGCAATTCGACGTGCTGCGGCAGGTTGCGGACCTCATCCGGGGTCAGCAGCGGGCGGGCGGTGTGTTGCTCGCCGTAGGAAATGCCGGATTTGTCGGAATCGAGCGCGCGGCTCATGGTCTGGAACACAACGGTTTCTTGGCCCAATAGGTCGGAGACAAGCCGGGCGCTGTCGTGATCGTTGACGCCGAACACCTGTAGGACGCCGGCGTTTGACAGGAAGGTGCCGGCGCGCTGCCCGTAGGTGGCGCGGAGCTGGTGAACGTCTTGCAGGATCGGCCAGAGCTGGACGCCGTAGCCGGCCATGAGGCCCATTGCGCGCTCGACGGGGGCCAGATGGCCGAGGGCGGCGAACTCATCCAGCAGATAGAGGACCGGGACGGCCGGCTTGACGGGATCGCGGGCCATGTCGGTGAGGCTTTGCGCGACGAGCAGGCGCAGCCAGCGGGAATAGGTGGCGAGGCGATCGGGCGGCAGGACGAGGAACACCGAGACGTTGCGGCGCTTGAGATCGGCAAAGCGGAAATCGGATCGGCCGAGGACGGCGGCCATGCGCGGGCTGTCGAGGAAATGGGTATGGCGCTGCGCCGCCGAGAGGACGCCGGCGGCCTCACGGTCGGATTTGCCGAGGTGGCGGTTTGCGGCGCGCGCGATCAGGCCGGAGGCGGCCGTTGACGCCTGCATGTCCTTCAGGAGCGCCGCGAAGGCTTCAGGGGCGAGGGTGAGATATTCGCGCAGGGTGGCGAGGTTTCGCCGGTCGCGCGGCTCGCTGGCGGCAATATGGAGGATCAGGCCGGCAATGAGCGCCTTGGCTTCCTCGTTCCAATGCGCCTCGCCGGCCATGCCCGGTTCATCGAACACGAGGGCGTCGGCCAAGGTGCTTGCATCTTCCGCGACATCGAGGCCGGCCGGGTCGAGCTGGTCGAGAGGATTGAAGGCGGCCGAGGGCTGGCCGGTGACGCCGAAGGGGTCGAGGACATGGACCGGGCCGAATTGCTGGCGGGCGCGGCCGGCGATCTTGGCATTTTCGCCCTTGGGGTCGATGCAGATCACGGAGCGATCGGCGGTGAGCAGATTCGGGATGATGGTTCCCACCCCCTTGCCGGTGCGCGTCGGGGCCATCGTCAGCAGATGGGCCGGGCCGTCATAGCGCAGGAGCTTCCCGGTTTTGCCGTCGCGGCCGATCAGCAGGCCGGACTCGGCGCGGGCGAGGGCGGCGGTTTCCTTGTCGGTGGCGAAGCGGGCCGAGCCGTGGGTTTCGCCGTCCATATCCCCGAAATGGATGATCAGCGGATTGGTGAGGAAGCGGAAGGCGAGCGCCAGCAGCACCAGCAGCGTGACGAGATCGAGCAGGAGAACCGGAACCGAGCCGACGCGAAAGCCCATTTGTTCGAGAGCGAAGCGGCCGCCGAAGCCGACGACGAACAGGACGATAACAAGAAGGAACAGAAGCCCGAGAAGCGGTTTCCAGATGCGGAAGGGCGCGGCGAGCAGAGCGACGAACGCCCATAGTGGATCACGCGCGGCCTGCCGCATCATGTTCTTGAACGCACCCCATGCAAGTCTCGCCTGACTCATGCGGCCGTCCCCCCGGCGCTGCCTGTCGTCTCCCCGGCCGGCGCGTTGCCGATCAGGTCGGCAAACAGTTCCTTGTCACCGGGGCGCGTCAGGAAGTCGGGCAGCTCACGCTTGAGCCATTCGCGCAGGCGTCGGGAAAATTCCTCATCCTTGCCGTTTTCGAGGCGATGCAGGACGAGCGCACCGAGCAGCACCTTGCGGCGCGTGTCGTTGGCGCGTTCCTGCTTCGACAGACGGGCCTTGAGCGTGGCGCGCTGCGCATCCAGTTCGGCCAAGCGTTGTTCGATCGTTTTGCGCGCCATTCCTCATATCTCCTTTTCCGGTTGTTCGCCTAGACTATCATTCCCGGCCTTCTTTTCCAGCGTTTGCCTGTTGCGCTTGAGTTTTCGACGGTTTTGCAGCACAATCCGGGCCTCAGTTCATTGCATCAACCTTGCCGCAAGCGCCACACCGAGCGACGAAAGAGCGAAGCGATTGAGTTGATAAGGGCGCACTTACGAGTTGCTACGCAACTCAGCGCGCCGCCAGCCTCCAAGCTGGCGGGAAAAGCGGAAACAGGATCGAGGCAACGGGTTGGCGATCTACCATTTCAGCATGAAGCCAGTTTCGCGGGCGAAGGGCCGTAGCGCCGTCGCCTCAATGGCTTATCGTGCCGGGGAGAAGCTGACCAACGAGCGCGACGGGATCACACACGACTACACGGCCAAGCAGGGCGTGGAACATGCCGAGATCGTCTTGCCGGAAGGCGTCAACGCGGATTGGTCGCGTGATCGGTCGGACTTGTGGAACGCCGCCGAGTTTGCCGAGAAGCGGAAGGACGCCCGCGTTGCGCGAGAGTTCGAGGTTGCCTTGCCGCATGAGCTATCGGCCGAGGAACGGCTAGAGGCTACGCGGGAGATGGCGCAGGAGCTGGCCGACCGCTACGGCGCGGCTGTGGACTTCGCCATTCATGCGCCGCACGAGGCGAGCGACGTTCGCAATCACCATGCCCATATCCTCATGACCACGCGGCAGGTGACGGAGAACGGGCTAGGCGAAAAGACTTACCTTGAGCGCGAAAACAAATGGCTGTTGGCGCACGACCTGCCGACGACAGATATGCAGCTCCGCGACCTTCGCCAGCGATGGGAGGGGATCGCCAACGAGCGGTTTGCGATGGCCGGGCTAGATATTCGCATCGACCATCGTTCGCATATGGAGCGCGGGCTAGAGATCGCGCCAACCGAACATATGGGCGTCCATGCCACGCAGATGGAGCGGCGCGGCCTCGACGTATCGCGGGCGCGGCTGGACGAGGAAGCGGCCCGGCGCAATGCCGAGTTGATCCGGGAGAAGCCCGAGCAGGTTCTAACCCTCATCACCGGGGAAAAGAGCGTGTTCGACCGGCACGACGTTGCGCGGGCGCTGCATCGCTACATCAACGACGATCCGCAGGAGTTTCAGAGCGCGTTCGCCAAGGTGATGGCCTCGCCGGCGCTGGTCGAGCTTCAGCCCGAGCGGGCCGACCCGGCAACGGGCGAGATCGAGCTTGCCCGCTATTCGACCCGCGAAATGGTCGAGATCGAATCCGGCATGATCGAGAGCGCGCAGCGGATGCACGGCGCGCATGGTCATGGCGTCGATCGCCGGCATGTCGAGCGGGCGATAGAGCGGCAGGACGCCGC
>VFQN01007272.1_pt1 | contig 12010 bp, 7 predicted proteins | sample 3512371 | NCBI WGS metagenome assembly VFQN01 (sample SAMN10412370, study PRJNA504923) | tailings metagenome | isolation source: Replicate 2 from Balatoc abandoned mine | place: Philippines: Itogon, Benguet | collected 2017-08-28
ACCCCGTCGCTGGTATTTCCGAAGGAAACCAAAGTGTCGGTTTTGGTCCCCAGGGTTTCCGCAGTAAATTTCCCTGAAAACCCTGGGGACCAAAACCGACACTCACGCTCCGGGCTCCGACGAACCCGCGTTACTGTTCAACGCGATTCGGTATGACCCATCCCCGGCCACACGTGCGACGGTCAATTCGTCAGCCAGATGACACAGGACCGTGTAACCCGAGACCGGGCGATCGGCGGCATGAGATGGCGGCCGTCGGCCGCCGTCGGATACGATGGTCTCCACCCGCCTCACCGTAGAGTGCTCATGGGCGCCGCGATCCTCTTCGTCCCCGCCCTCGCCGGGTCCGCCGTCCTCGGGTTCGTGTTCGCGCTGTTCGCCGCCAACCACTACCTCACGGTGATGCAGAGCACCGCCGCCGGGGCGAAGCAGGTGGTGTGGGGCGACGAGCCGATCCTCGACGGGTTCTGGAAGGTCTTCTACCTCCTCTGGCTCGCCGGGCTGTGGGCCGGGCCGGCGGTGCTCGCGTCGCGCGTCGCCGGCGCCACCGGTCTCACGAGCTACCTCGTCCCGCTCGCGCTGGTGTGGCTCTGCTACCCGGTCAGCCAGCTGTCGTCGCTGTGCGGGACGAGCGTGTGGATCCCGCTCCACCCCGCCGTCTTCGACCGCCTGACGCAGAAGCCCGGCGTCGCGCTCGGGTTCTTCGCCCTCAGCGTCGTGCCGCTGGCGATGGTCGGGCTCGGGTTCTACGGCGTGGCCCGCGCCACCGGGATGGGGTGGCTCGTCGGCGGGTGCCTGCTCGCCGTGTTCGGGCTGTACGGCTACGCCCGCCTCCTCGGCCGGTTGGCGTTCGCGCTGATGTTCACGAAGTCGCGCTTCGCCCGCCGCAAGAAGGCCGAGGCGCGCGACGAACTCCCGCCGCTGCAAACCCCGCCGCCGGCCGACCCGGTGGCGGAAGAGGAGGGGTTCCGCCAGCCGAGCGACCTGCCGCCGATCGAGACGCCCGACGAGGGGCCGCTGACCGGCTACGACGTGAAGTTCCTCGACGACAAGCCGAAGGCGAAGAAGAAGCGCGTCCGCGCCGAGGTCGTCGCCGACGAGCCCGCGCCGCGCCGCCGGCGGCCCGACCCGGACGACGACGACACGCCGTACGACGTGAACCTGCCCGACGGCGACCCGCTGCCGGAGGAGCGGCTGCCGGAGTCGGTGGTGAAGCCGCGCGACGACGAGATGAAACTCCTCGACCGGTCCGACGCGCCGAAGAAGCCGAAGGTGGTGTGGTCGGCGGAGGTGCTGACGTTCCTCGCCCAGCAGGAGACGTACACGAACGGCCTGCTGCTGACGCTAATCGGCCTCGGGTTCGGCGGCATGGTCCGCATCTGCCGCGAGTTCAACCCGGCGGCGGGCGGCTGACCGCGCCCGGGCCGTTGTAGCCGGGCGAGTTCGTCTGATCGCAATCGCGGCACCCGACAACTTTCACCTGTCGGTCCCGGCAAGCCGCGGTATCGTGATTTCTCGACCTTTTGCCCCGCCTTTCACCACCTCCCGCCCAGGTGGGTCGTGTCCACTGTCTCCTGCCCGAACTGTTCGGCGACACTCCGCTTCCCCGCACCCGTCCCTGCGCGACTGGGGTGCCCGCGGTGCAAGTACGCGTTCGCGCCGGGCGACGACCGGCCCGTACCCGGTCCAGTTCGCGAGGGAGGGACCCGAAGTGCCGGGGGCGCCGCCCTGCCGCCGGCCGAAGACCTGCCCGCACCCCCGTCCCGGGTGGTCCCGATTCTGCTCGGGGTGGGGATCGTCGGGTTGCTGCTGGTCGCGGGCGGCGGGGTAGCGGCGTGGGCGCTCCTCCGGCCGCCCCAGGCCGACGAGACCGACGCCGCGGCAGGCGCGGCGCCCGCCGCCGCCGCGCCCGCCGTCACCGCGCCCACCCGCTATACCCCGGAGGACATCAACCGCCGGCTGCTCCAGAGCGCCGTGTTCGTCGTCCGGGCCGACGCCGGCGCGACCGGGCTCGGCAGCGGCGCGCTCGTCCACGCGCCGCGGCGGCTGGTGCTGACGAACTACCACGTCGTCGGCGCCGCCCGGTCGGTCGGGGGCTTCTTCCCCGACTACGACGGGAAGCGGGAACTCGTCACCGACCCGGAGCACTACGCGACAAACGCCCGCCGGCTGGCGGTGAAGGCCACCGTGCTCGCCCGCGACAGCCGCCGCGACCTCGCCGTGCTCGAACTGGAGAAGCTGCCGACCGGGGTCACCGACCTGCCGCTTGCCGACCGCCCGGCGGCCACCGGCGCCGCCGTGTACTCGGTCGGCGCGTCCGGGGTCGGGCGGGACGACGGCGGGGCGTTCTGGCGGTTCTCCGCCGGCACCGTCCGCGGCCGCCACCACGACACCTTCCGCATCCAGACCGGCCAGTCGATCTCGGCCATGATTCTGGAGACGCAGAAGCCGGTGAACCCCGGTGACAGCGGCGGGCCGACGGTCAACGACCGGGCCGAACTGGTCGGCGTCGTCGCCGCGTTCGACCGGCAGCAGAATTTGGTGATGCACGACATCGACCTGACCGAGGTCCGCGCGTTCCTCGGCGGGGTGGCGAAGGACCAGGGGTGGGCGTGGCGCGACGCGGACGCCGCGCTGCCGTCCCCGCTCGGCCCGCCGCCGCCCGCCCCGGCCTCGCCCCCGGTCCCGCCGCCGGTGGACGTGAAGGCCGACCTGCTGGCGAAGGCCAAGGCGCCGGACGCGGCGGCCCGGGTCGAGGCTCTTCGGCAGGTCGGAGAGCTGAAGGCCGAGGCGCGGTGGGCGGTGCCCGCGCTCGTGGCCGCGCTCGACGACCCGGACGACCGCGTCCGGCGGATGGCCGCGGCGGCGCTGGACGAGGTCGGACCGCCGGCCCCCGAGGATGTCGGCTGCCTGGTCGCCGCCCTGACCGGCGGGCGGTTCGCCCGGCTCCACGCGCTCCGCCACTTCGGTACGGCCGAGAAGCTCGGGCGGGACACCCTCCCGGCGGTCGTGACCGCGCTCGACGCGGACGACCCGGACACCCGCGAGGTGGCGGCCCGGGCCGTCGGATTCTACGGCGCCGACGCCAAGGCGGACCTGCGGGTCCGGGCGGCGGCCGTGTGGGCGGTCGGCGAGGTCGGCGCCCCCGGGGCGGTCGCGGCGCTCGGCCCACACCTGGCGGCGGACGACCCGCTACTCCGGGCCGCCGCCGCGCGGGCGGTGGTGCGCGTCGGGGTGACGGACCCGGCCGACCTGCCGGTGTTGAAGGCGGTTGCGGCGGCCGACGACCCGGCGCTCCGCGCGGCCGCGCTGGAAAACGCCGCCCGCCTCGGCCCGGCCGCGAAAGGCCTCGTCGGCGAGGCGACCGCGGCACTCGGTTCGCCCGACCCCGCCGTCCGGCTCGCCGGGCTGCGGGTGCTGGCCGCCGCCGGCCCGGCCGCCGTGGCCCACGCGCAGCCGGTGTTCGACCTGCTCACCGCCCCGGCCGCCCGCCCGGCGACGCCCGCCCCGGCCACCGCGCCCGGCGAGCAAGTGGCCGAGCGCCTCACCCGGTCGGCCGCGTGGATCCTGACCGAGCGGTACGGCCGGGCCACCGGGGCCGGGAGCGGGACGCTCGTGGACGGCCCGAACCGGCTGGTGCTGGCGAACTTAATGCACCCGCTGCACTTGGCCCCACAGGCCGAGCGTCTTCCGGATGCCGCGGACCTTGTCCCGTCGGTCTTCGATGAGCTGCTGCTTACTCCGGCCACTGTCCTTTTTCCGGCGAGAGGGCATCGCGGGCTACCGTAGGCTGAAAGGAGGGGTGTCTCGCGGTGCCCGCAAGTCCGGCATGCGGCTGAGAGGTACTCTGCTCCTACGGTTGGACGCGTCTGACGACCCGATGATGCTGCGCGGACTTCGCGGGCGAGCCGACCGGGCGCGACCTTGACAACTCGCTTCGACCTGGCATTTAACGATGCTGGTCTGCTTGTCGCCTGCTTGTCGGCGGCGGGACTCGGGATGGCTCTTGGTGGCGGGGACTGTCTCTGTTCGAGCCCGTGCCCCCGCCGGTCCCGAACGCGACGGAAGCCCGCCTTTCCCGCGGTTCCGCAGGCCTTACAATGCCGCGGACGGGTAGGGGGGTGTTTGCCCGGCTGGTGCCGGCCCCGGTCTTCAAAACCGGTGTGGGGTGTGAACAACGCCCCAGGTGGGTTCGATTCCCATCCACCCCCGCCCCGCCTACCCCGCCCGCGTCAGCCGACCGGCGGCGGGTTGCGCTCGGAGAAGCCGCGCTGGTGCCAGTACGGGTACGGTAGCGTCACCGTGCTGGCCGCGTCGAGGCGGGCCACCTGCTCGGGCGTCAGCGCCCAGTCGACGGCGCCGAGGTTGTCGCGCAGTTGAGCCTCGTCGCGGGCGCCGATGATGACGCTCGACACCGTCGGCCGGCGCAGAAGCCAGTTCAGCGCCACCTGCGGCACCGTCTTCCCCGTCTCCGCCGCGACCGCGTCGATCGCGTCCACGACCGTGTAGACGTACTCGTCCGTCAGCGGCGGGCCTTTCTCGTTGCTCACCTGACTGTTCAGCCGGCTCGTCTTCGGCAGCGGCTGGCCGCGGCGGACCTTGCCCGTCAGCCGGCCCCAGCCGAGCGGGCTCCACACCACGCACCCGACGCCCTGGTCGAGCCCGAGCGGCATGAGCTCCCACTCATAGTCGCGGCCGACGAGCGAGTAGTACGCCTGGTGCGCGACGTACCGTGCCCAGCCGTAGCGGTCGGACACGGCCAGCGACTTCATCAGGTGCCAGCCGCTGAAGTTCGAGCACCCGATGTAGCGGATCTTCCCCGCCCGCATGAGGTCGTCGAGCGTCGCCAGCGCCTCCTCGACCGGCGTCGTGGCGTCGAAGCCGTGAAGCTGGAACAGGTCGATGTAGTCGGTGCCGAGGCGTTTCAGAGCGGCCTCGACGGATCGGGTGAGGTGGAAGCGCGACGAGCCGACGTTGTTCGGCCCGTCGCCGAAGCGGAACGTGGCCTTCGTGGAGACGAGCACCTTGTCGCGGCGGCCCTTGATCGCCTGGCCGAGTACCTCCTCGGCGAGCCCGCCGGAGTAGATGTCGGCCGAGTCGAACATCGTCAGGCCGGCGTCGAGACAGATGTCGACGAGGCGGGTGGCGCCCTTCGCGTCGGTGTCGCCCCATGCCTTGAAGAACTCGTTGCCGCCGCCGAACGTCCCCGTTCCGAGGCTCAGCGCCGGAACCTTCAGCCCCGACCGCCCCAACTGCCGGTACTCCATCGCGTGCGCTCCCAGGTGTGCGGGCCGGAGAGGATACCGGCCCGCACACCCGGAGCTTACGGAGTCGGGGCGGCCCCGGGCGGGGCGGGCGGCGGCCGGAGGGAGTCGATCCACGCCTGCTCCAGCGCGTCGAGCGAGTCGAACCCGTACACCTCCTTCGCCGCCAGCGCCCACGACTCGGCGGAGTTCTCGCTCATCCCGAGGGCGAGGAACGCGAGCAGCGCCGGCTCCCGGTCGCCGCGGGCGATGCGGGCCTCGTGCGTCCCGGCCGCGGTCGTGTACTGAACCGTCTTGTGCGCCCGCAGGTCGGGCGGGCTGCCGGGGTGCGGGTCGGCGGCGCCGCGGGCGAGCAGGAACCGGCAGACCGAATACCCCTGGGCGTACAGCACGATCATGTCGCGCGGGTACTCGGTCATGCGGAGCAGCGTGCCGAGGCGAATCGCCCGACCGGCGTTCAGCAGCTCGCGCGCCCGCACGTCGTGGTTCTTCTGCTCGGCGTCCGACTCGGCGAGGACGGCGATACCCTCGTCCGCCCAGCGCGGCAGCGGGCGGCCGAAGTGCGTCGCCAGGACGACGTGCATGACCTCGTGCGGCACGTTGGACCCCAGCAGTTGGTTCAACGGCCCATGAAGCTCCATCGCGGTCGACGTGACCCCCGGCGGCGTCTTCCCGTCGGCCGCGCTGAACGTGAACGTCGTCGCCCCGCCGGCCCCGCCCGCCGTCAGCACGACCTTCACGGGGATCGGCCCCTTCGCGTCCGGCAGCTCCTTCCCGAGCCAGCGCTTTGCCAGCTCGCGGCGGTGCCGCTCGGTCGCCTCGGCGACGGTCGCGGCCGTCTTTGCCGACGGGGCGGAAACCGCGAAGTTCGTCGTCCGGTGCGTCGCGCCGCCGGCCGCCTCGGGTTCGGCGCGGGGCGTCGTGAGTTCCGTCGGCGGGATGCGGAGCGGGTCGGGGGGATTGGGTTCGCCCTGGGGCGGCGGGTTCCGCCGGAGCCAGTCGAGCCAGGCGGCCTCCATCCGGTCCACCGAGTCAAACCCGTACACGTCCTTCGCGGCCGCGTCCCAGCCCGCGACGGTATTCCCGGTCGCCCCGGCGGTGACGAACGCGAGCAACCGGCCGCGCGGGGTATCCGGGCTCCCGTCGAGTAGCCGGGCCACCCGGGATCCGGCCGCCGCCGGTGGGACGGCGCCGGGGTCGCCCGCCCTGGTGAGCAGGAACTTGGCCACCGCGTACCCCTGAGCCTCGTACACGTTCCAGTCGGACTTCTCCCCGGCGCCCGCGAACAGAGTCGTGAGCCGCAGCGCCCGGCCGTCGTACAGGTGGCCGAAGCAGCGGGCGTAGGCGACCTCCGGCCGCTCCCCGCCGCCCGCCTCGATCGCGCTATCGACCCACCGCGGCAGGCGCCGACCCAGCCGCGTCGTCAGGACGTGCCGGACGGCGTGCCGGGGCGCCTCGACCCCGAGGAGGGCGTCGAGCCCGCCGTGGATCGTGGTGTCGTATTCGCCCCCTTTCACGCCCCGGAAGCGCACCTCGCCCGTGTACCAGCCGGCCGTCCGGTGTGGCTCCACCCGCACGGTGACGGGCTCCTTCCACGCCGGGAGTTCCGTCCCGATCCACTCGCCGGCAGTCGCCTTCCGCTGCCGCTCGAACTCGTCCCCGAGCGCCCGCGCCGCGGCGGCGGTCGGCGCTTCCACCACGTAGTTCGCCGTCCGGTGGGTGTGCGGCGCGGGGGTGGCCGCCTTCGGCGCGGCCGGCAATGGTCGCGCGTCACCAGCCGGGATGCGGAGCGGGTCGGCGGGTCGGGCCGGCGGGCCGGGCTGGGCACGTACCCAACTGATCCATGCCCGCTCCATCTCGTCGAGCGACGCGAACCCATACACGTCCTTCGCCGCGATCTCCCAGTGCCCGTGGGCACCGATCAGCATGAACGTGAACAACCCGTGCTTGGCCGCGGACTGCCCGGGGGCGAGGGCCGGCGGCGCGTCGAGCAGACCGATGCTCCCGCCCTCGAACACCGCGACGCGGCGGTCCGGCGCCCGCTCCAGGAGGAAACGGGCGACGGCGAACGACTGGTCGGCGGTCGGCGTGCCCGGGGGCGGGGCCTTCATCTTGAACAGCGCCGCCAGCCGGAGGGCGCTCCCGTCTTCAAGCTGCCGGCGGGCGCCGCCGACGGCGGTCTGGCGCTCGGCATCCGGGTCGTCGAGGCGGGCGACGGCGTCCTCGGCCCAGCGCGGCAAATAACCGCGGGACTGGGTCATCAAGACGTACTGCGTGGGCCACCGCCGCGCGTCTCGGTTCAGCAGCACGTCGAGCCGGCCGCTGATCCCGGATTCGATCTCCGCGCCGGGGACGGCCGAGAAGCGGATGGTGCCGCTGAGGTAATCGCCGGACGGGTGGGCCTCGACGCGAACGGCGACGGGCGTCTTCCACACCGGCAGCTCCGTTCCGAGCCACTCGACCGCGGCGGCCTTTCGCTGTCGCTCGAACTCCTCACCGAGCGCCCGGGCAACGGCCTCGGTCGGTGCTTCGACCACGAAGTTCGCGGTTCGGTGGGTGTACGCTGCTACCGAAGGCGGCGCCTTCGGTGCGGCCGGCGGCGGAATGCGGTCGGGCTCGACCTTCGCGGTCGGCTTGCCCTTCGGGGCGAGTGGCTGTGGGGCGTCGCCAGCCCAGCCGATGCCGAGACCGGCGAGGACCGCGGCGCAGGCCGCGGCGGCGGTCGTGGAGCGGATCGTCGTCATGGTTCCGATGACTCCGTGGGCCAGCGCCGCGGCACGGGCGTCGGCCCCGCCGCCGGCCAGAAAGAGGGTCGCGGCGTCGGTCGCGCGCCGCGCTAGTCCGGTGGGCAGCGCCGCCGCCTCGCCCGCGGCCGTTACCGCCGCGGCGGCGAGCGCGGGCGTTACGCCGCGGCGTTCGAGCCGGGTGCGGAGGAGCCCTTTCGCCTCGTCCAGCCGGCGGCGGACGGTGCGCGAACTCCAGCCGAGAACCGCCGCTGCTTGTTCCTGCGTGTGCCCGTCCACGAGGCACGCCACCGCCGCCGCCCGCAGCCGGTCCGGCAGACGGGTGAACTCGTCGGCCAGTGTGGAGCAGAGGTCCGAGGACAGAAGACTGAGGTCAGGTGAGAGCCCGGGCGCGGGGTGCTGGTCCGGGTCAGCCACCTGTCGTCTGGCCTCGACCCTCTGGTCGCGCAGCCGCATCCGCCGCGCGACGCGGCCGGCGACGCCGACCAGCCAGCTGCCGACCGACGCCGCCTTGCGGACCGCACCGGCCCGCGCGGCGAGGACGAGGAACGTGGCCTGGAAGGCGTCGTCGGCCGCGGACGGGCCGACGAGCCGGCGACAGGTGCCGTACACGGCCGGGCCGTGGCGGCGGACGAGTTCGGCGAAGGCACCGTCGTCGCGGGTGGCGACGAAGCGGGCGAGAAGGTCGGCGTCGGGCTCGGCCGCCGGGGCGGCGGCCGCGAGGAGCTTCACCAGGGCGGGCATCCGTGACCCTCGGGCGGCGGTTCTACCCCGTTAGTGCTTTCGCACGCGAGAAGGCGGACAAAAATCCGAATCCGAAACTCGAACCAGGTCACACGTCGTCGTCGGCGTGACGGTCGGGGAGGGGGTCGGCGATCGTTTTTGGTGCTACTTGGGGCGGTTCGGGGTTCAAACCCGGCGCGGCGGAAGTCGGTGGCGGCCTTTTTAAGGCTTTTTAGGGCGGTACGAGGGGAGCCGGTGGCTTTTTTATTGGGGCGATTTGGTGCTCTTTGGGGCGGTTTGGAGCTCAACCCCGGCGCTTTTGGGGCGATTCGGGGTAGTACAAGGCTCGAACCCGGCGCGGAGCCGACACGCGACAGCGTGGCACCGGCCGCCCCGCGTCGAGTTGGCGGAAGCGGGTGTCGCGGGCGGGGCGTGCGGGGGCGCCGCGGCTTCGAGTCATCGGCCATTCCCGCAGTATGGGACGGGCGGTTGCCTGCCCACACGGGAATCATTTGAAACTCGAATTCCGAAGGCCGCGCCCGGCCGGTTCATCGAGCTTCGGGTTCAGTCTCGCCACCCCACATCCGGGTGGGCGAGCGCCCAGCGGATCGCCGACGGGACTGCCTGCTTGAGCCCGTCGGTCTGCTCGGGGTGCGGGCTGATGCCGATCGCCCAGCCACGCCCGTACCGCGCCGCGACCGCGGCCGGCGTGTTGAGCATGACCCCCGGCCGGCTGCCGCTCGGCACCAGTTCCTCGCGGTAGTAGGCGAGCGGGATGAGCTTCTCCCTCGCGCCGGCGATCGGCTCCAGGATCGGGCCGTTGGCGTACTTGCAGGCCGCGACCGGCTCCGTCGTCTTCAGCCAGTCCTTGCCGTCGGCGGTGAACTCGAGCTTCAGCATCCCGGTACCGCGGAGCCAGTTGGCCCGGTCGATGACGCGGGCCGGGAGGAGGTCGAGCGACCACGGGTAGCCGGTGCTGGCGAGGTAGCACCCGGCGCAGATGCCGACATAACACCCGCCCCCCTTCACGAACGCCTTCACCGCCTCACGGCCGGTCGGGTCGAGGGCGTTCGCCTGCCCGCCCCCCGACCCGCCGGGCATCACCAACACGCGGAAGCTCCTGAGCTTGCCGGTGCGGACGTCGGCGGCGGTCACGCGCGTGACCTTCAGATCGGGCGACGCCTTCGCCGTCTCCTCGAACAGGTCCGGCCCCTTCCCGCTCACGCCGGCGTCCACGAACAGGGCGACGGCGATTGGGTCCGACGGCTGCGCGGCGGCCGGACGGGCCGCGACGAACCCGATGGCGACGAGCAGGAGCGGGAGACGGAGGAGCATAGCGGGGACCGGACGGCGGGGGACTCCGAGAGGTATGTGATTGTAACCGATCGCACTGGCCGGGTCACTTCTTGCGCCACACCTGGTCGGCGGTGAGACCGAGCTTGTCCATCGCGGGGCGGATCGCCTCGTAGTACCGCTTCGCGTCGGCCGGGTAGCCGGCGGTCGGGGCGAGGCCGGGGACGTGCATCGCCCAGAAGCGGTTGAACTGGCGCATGCACACCTCGCGGAGGTACTTGCACAGCATCGACGCCAGCGCCACCGCCACGCTGTCGCCGTCGGCGCGCGGGCGGAAGGTGACGGTGACGGGCCGGTCCAGCTGTTCGACGCGGTAGCGGCTCTCGGCCGCCGACTCGACCTCGGCGACCACCCACCCGTCCGGGAACGCCTGCTGTACGAGCGCCGCGTAGTAGTTCCGCCCGCCGAGCTTGTCGCACTGGAACACGATGGGGTGATCGGCGAACTCCGGCCCGCCGGCCCGCCCCGCGTGACGGTTGCAGGCCATCAGCGAGACCAACCCCCGCGCCAGGACGGCGGCCTTCGACCCGTCGGCGTCCACGATCCCGTTGAATCGTGGTGCCGGCACGATGCTGGAGTGAACGCCGTAAGTACCGCCCCGAAGGAGGTGCAGCAGGCCACTCCACTTACTAACACACGCCTCGTATTCGGCGTGGTCAATTTCAACCGGAAGGCTCTCAGCCAGGTTGAACCACCGTTCCAGCTGCAAATCGTCGAGCACATCCGCCAGGCCGTGATATTGCAGGAGTTTCCCGAGCGGGCTTGGGGACGGGCTGATGAAGGGAAGCGCCCCGCGCTCCAGCGCCGCGAGGCCGCCGCGGGTGTAGACCTTCTTCGAGTCGTCGATGAGCAAGCGGCCGTCAGTCCGCTCGTGGGCGCGGCGGACTACGGTCTTCAGCGCGTCCCAGCCGGCGGGGTCGTCGTCCGGGAGGTGGAGGCACACCGCGGCCTGCACCAGCGGGCCGAGGTTCGGGCCGTACCCGGCCTCGTCGATCCCGACCACCCACGGCATGGCTCGTCTCTCCGGTGCGGGCCGCTATCGTAACCGCGCCACCGCCCGCCGCCCAGACCGGGAGCTGACCCCATGCCGATGCTCGCCGACAACGTCTTCCTCAAGATCGTCAACAAGGAAATCCCCGCGAAGATCGTCCACGAGGACAACCTGTGCGTGGCGTTCCACGACGTCGGCCCGAAGGCGCCGGTCCACGTCCTCATCATCCCGAAGAAGGTCATCCGCACGCACGACGACATCACGCCCGAGGACGCGGCTCTACTCGGCCACCTGCACGTCGTCGCGGCGCGGCTCGCCGGCCAGCTCGGGCTCGCCGACGGCTACCGGCTGGTCATCAACTGCAAGGACCGCGGCGGGCAGACGGTGCCGCACCTGCACATGCACCTGCTCGGTGGCCGCGACCTCGGCTGGCCGCCGGGGTGACGATTGCCGGGGCGGGGACTTCGGGACCGACCGCGGCTGCTATACGTCCGCACGTTGTCTACGCCGGTTGCGCAGCCCGAGGGGTCAAGCGCCCCGGTCCCCACTACAGGTGGTGCCACCCTCCCCCCTCGGGGGCAGAGGTATTGTCACAACTCGCCGTCGGGGGGTATGTGGGCGATCTGGGGTATCCTTCGCCCGCCTCGACCGGCGTCTCCAGAAGCGGTTCGGGGCACTCGTGACACCGCACACCCAGACCGTTGGTGCCGCCGTCTCCGGCCTCTCCGCCCGCCCCGGCACCGCCCGCCCGTTCGCGGCCACCCGGGCCAGGTCTCGGTTCCGCAACCACGACGGCATCCCCTTCCACGCCCTCCCCGGCCCCGCCCGTGACGCCGCCCGCGGCGCCGCCGCCGCCGCCCGCCCCGGCCCGTTCGCCCTGGTCGCCCACGACCGGTGCATGTTCGCCCTCCACACCCGCGCCGCCGATCCCGACC
>VFQN01007273.1_pt1 | contig 12010 bp, 10 predicted proteins | sample 3512371 | NCBI WGS metagenome assembly VFQN01 (sample SAMN10412370, study PRJNA504923) | tailings metagenome | isolation source: Replicate 2 from Balatoc abandoned mine | place: Philippines: Itogon, Benguet | collected 2017-08-28
AAACGATAAAATACGATGTGAACGATAAAATACGGTTAAAAAACGGTGAGTGAGTGGGTGAGTGAGTGGAAGGATTTTGATTTCGAGGTGAGTGCGAGTGAGTGTTAGCCAAAAATTTAGTGAGTGAGTACTCCGAGTACGATACTTAACCCTGAACGAGACATGAAATACGCTGGAAGTACAGCTATTTACATCGGAAATCAGTCAGTTATTGCAGGGAGAACAATTGAATCTTTAGCTGTTCGATTTGGTTTTGACTCACCATTATCCTTGATGGTGAAAGATGGCCTCGAAAAAACTCAGTTTCAAGACAAAACTCTGAGTATATGCAGATGTTCACATCTATGGTTTGATGAAAGTTATTGCACAATATGTGCAAGAAATGAAGACACTTTACAGCAAGTCTATAGACAACTCCTGGAGGGCCAGGATGGAGCCCGTAGCCTCTATATTTGTGTTGATGTTTGTGATCCTTTCTCGGTCTGGGCTCATGGAAAGATCCTTGACTTCCTTGACACTGCTGTTACAAATCCTACTGTGGGTACCTGTTTGATCAAACAACTTTCCCAGTCGTTTGGTTTGAATTCATTCGCGGCTGTCGAGGGAATGTATGCAGCACTGACTCGGTCAGACTTTCTCACGATAAGAGGTCTCAGCGAATACACTTTTGACTCGAACTCATCCAATCACACAGCAATGTCCTCTTCTTCCTCTACAGAATCGAGTAATAAAGCTCCTCAGTTCGACCTCACTGTGCTGTGCAAGAGAATCGCATGTGATTTGTTCTTCGCTGTCGCTCCACACGATGGTGCGATCTACGGACAGGGTGAATATTCACTGTTTCCATGCCATATCGCTTCTCACAAGAATAAGATAATCGACATTCGGAGTTCTCTCTATAAGAGTCTGACTCGAATTGACAGCCAGAGAGCGAAGGGTATTCATAACTGCGAAGTACACCCTCTTCGCTATCTCTCCAGCAATCTTCACCAACTTCACCTTTCATCAGCTAGTCGGGTTGACTCTTATATCAAGATCTTCAACCTATCCTCTTATTATGGCAGTGGTGTGTCGTTCAAATTAGACTCAAACGCAAGAGAAATGAGGTTTATGCCCAGTTACGATGTAGTTGATGTGAAAAATGCAATGACGTGGGCTGTGAATTCCACATTCTCTTGGGAAGTGATGGACACTGCACGATTTGCCGAGGGAAAGAATCTACCGAAAGCCTCGGTCTCAGGCGACTTCAGCACCAAATCTCTTGAGGTTGCAGTCTTTTGCATGGAATCGGTATATGGTGGCGCCGAGATCCATGAAGAATGCATGAGAGTGAGAGATTCAATGAGACAGACAGCGTATAAGATGAATCTGAGTCCGACATCTGTCTCTTACGAAAATATTGTTGATAAGATAGCTTACTTGCAAGACTATTTACAAAGTTAGAAAAGATAAATAATTAATGACTATAAACTATTATAGAGTACATGAACTGAAAGGATAACTAGTCTAGTTTCCTCGCTTCTTTCCTCCGGGAACGATATTCTTCTGAATTAACTTCTCAAGATTCTGATTGAACAATTCACATCGAATAGGCATATCCACTTCATAAAAAGGATTCTATTACACAGAAAATATGATTCCAGTTCTCTACTGAGGGAAGGAATTACTTACTTTAAGCACGTAGTCCGTGTATACCTCATATATTCCTTGCAATAGCAGTTCGAGTTCCGCAGTTCCAGGAGATGCAGTAATTACAAACTTAGTTCCTGTTAACGTTTGCAGACATTGAAGAATGAAAGTATCTGTTTCCAATCGTTCAATACCGGCAGATACTACAGGAGCAATTTGTTGAGCAATCGAATGTAATCCGTGGAACGTGGAGCCAAGAATGAGACAATCATTTGTACTTAGTTTAGGTGATTGTAATGATAAGCTTCGACTATAAATCAGACCTCCAGAGCGATTGATGATGAAGAGTTGGTAATACATTTTAGTGAATCAAACAAATCAAAAAAAGTCGGACCAAATCTGTCGGTAGAGTTATATCGAGAGTTTCTGCTTTTGGGAATTGTGATAAAAGCACGAAACGCCTGTCATTCTGCTCATCCAGCCACATTAGCTAAGAGATCGAACAAAGTAAAGGAGCAAATAAAAACTCTTTCAGCCTTCTTAGCTATTCAAATTCACAAGATATCATGCTATTTCTTTTTGTCGCCTGGCTTCTTGCCATGGAAGTTCAAGCAGCTCCCACCAAATTCCCTACTCTACGACCGACTAGAAAACCAACAACAAATCCAGCAGCAAGTTCTGTTAATGGATGGGTCTTTTTAACCTCTTACGGAGATTCTTCGTGTGTTGTCCCAAATATTATCACTGGAGCACCTATCGATACCTGTTTGTATGATTCAAGCAGTGGCAATTCTTTCAAGTACAGCTGCTATGCTGGTAAGACATCCCCCCTCCCTCGTTGATTTCAAAGGAGAATAAATTTTTATTTCACCATAGATCAACCTGGGATATTCACCTATTCTGATAGTGCCTGTCTCTCTTCAAGCCCTTCTTTTCAGTATATGACAACTGGTTGCGTGGCCGCCACCAAATATGAATGTGCCACCACCTACAGCCTACCACTCAGCTCGAGCTATGCAGTCCTTTAGTAAGAAACATCTACAAGTAGTTGTATTTATTTTATCCTTTTTCCTTCTCTTCTTAGCACTTACAAGGAAAATAACTGCAACAACCCAATTTCCTTTACTGCGACTGCCAATGGATACTGCAATTCCGACGGATCAATGTATGCTTATCCTAATATAAGATATTATTCAAATGCATACTGTACTGGTTCTTATTCCACACAATCGTTTGCTACCTGTTCAAGTGGAAAGAGAATGACAATGGGAGGATCTCTGGGTGCACAATTAACCTATTCACCAACCGTTGCCCCTACTCCTGCTGTGATAACTTTAAAAGGCACGATGAAAATTAGCCGAATTATTGTCACTTCATACTCACAAAACGATAAACAAGCATTAATAACGAGCGCTACATCATCACTAGCTGCAGCATTAAACATCGGTGCCTCTTATATCACCGACCTATATTTCACTCAATTACAGTACTCTTCATCTTCTACAAGCTCATTATCTATTATGGGGGTTCAATTTACTCTTAAAGGCTCCATAGACTACTTCCGAACACAATTAAATGTCATTAGCTCCCTTCCTAGTGACGTAGCTTATAAGGTATCAAGCACTCTTAACACGAATTCCTATTATTTTATGACGTCATTAAACAATAATTTATATTATAATGGAGCAAGTTATACAATGAGAACAGATTTTCAGTATTATGCAAGCTATCAAGCGACTTCAACTACTGTGTCCACCTCCTCTTCTACTACCTCGACCACTTCCTCCACTTCTTCTAGTGGTGGTAGTAGTGTAATAGGAGTTATTATTGGAATTGTTGTTCCTGTTGTGATTGGGGCAGCTGTTGTCGCAGGTTGGTGTTTCCATCAATCAAAAATACGTCAGGCTCAAGTAATTCCTGGTAATGCTGGTGTTAGTGCTCCTGTTGGAACGAATTATCCCTTTAACCCTGCAACCGCGACTGCATCAGCTTATCCTGTAAATAGTAACATTGGTCCTTACGGGGGAGGTGGAGGGATGTCTCAACCATATGGTTATCCCAACCAGCCAAATTTCCAGCCATATTCCCAACCCTATTCCACAGCGACTTCGGCTGTCGACTCAAACACGAATGCGAGTTATGTCAATGCTTACGGTGTTATGATTGGTGGTAATGCCACATCATCAATACCTCAACAACAACAGTATGGTAACGCATCATACAACCAAACATCTTCTTATCCAACAACTTCTACAACAACCACTCAGGGAGGGTTCATCCTTCCTTACGCTAATACCACTCCTAACTATGGGGTGTCATCGGGAATGAACACCATGGTTGGTGGATCTCCTTATGTTGCAAGTACAGGCTATCCCAACCAGATGAATAATGCTAATGTCGTGCAAGGAGTGGCTGTCCTACTTCCAAATAATCATCCTCAAAATCCCTCTCCAACAACCGGAGCCAACCCCCTCGCCTCAGCGATAGGTGGAAACTATCAAAACCCTCCTGGAACTACCATACCATCAGCAATGAGTGGTATACCAGATACTTTCGCATTCTCTTCATCTAATCTATCTGCTACGTAATTTAGTGGAGAGTTGAAATCTTATTACTGTATTTTGTTTTCATCGCTCTCGCTAAGAAAGAACTTTCCTTCTTCACACAATTATCGAGTAAACTCACCATTACTCTTCCGTCTTGCTATTTATTAGAACTTTAGTACGAAGTTGTTGAATTTGTCGTGCCTCTTCTTTAGAAAGACGTATTATCGCATAATCTCTTCCCCATATGCACCGACGTAGTGCTGCTTTGAGAAGTTGTTTTGTTTGTTACTGTTTGTGATATTATTTGTGATTATTTTGTTTCTTCTTCTTTCAACTCTCTGATAACGTGGATAAGTAGTATGCATTGCTAGGTTGCTTTTGTTGTTTGTGTTATGCAACTCACGAGATATTTGAATATGAATGCGTGAAGTGTTTCTCGTCTAACCTCCCTGCTTGCTACTTCCTCACTTTCATTTTTTTATTTTTGCTTTTGTTTCATGTAATACTAATTCATTCATCCTAATGAATATTCTTGCTCCAGCAACTTCTCTTCTCGTGTAAGAAATTCATCACATTCTGCTCCAGTGTAATCAAGACGACATAGCAAAGAGTAGTAATGTAACGTTTCTAAGACCACGAAAGATGCCACAAATTCCTATTTCGAAGTGAGAGACTAGAATTTTGGTAGACAATGCTTTGCCACCTGTACTTAGCCTCAAATCATTTGTGCACTGAGTTCACTGGCGTTCTGCAGATACTACTACATTCAGCAACGATGAAATGAAGGGTTACTGTAATTGTTCTTTTGACAGGATGAAAGAATGATGTTACGCATAAAAATTCGAAAATGTGCCATGTTTATTTATCTTTTTCATTCTAATCAGTCGAAGTTAATTTGCAAACTGTACGACTATTAAAATTTTATAAAGATAATACTATACTACCTAAATTATGATCTTTAATCTAATTTAGCTTCATTAATGACTAAAATACTACAGACTAAAAAACTAACTATAAACTAAAAAACTTATTAGTTCGAGGATATTTATTCTGAGAGGAAAAGAGACTCAGGGAGGAGAGATCTTAATTAAGCAAGAGGAAAAGAATAAGCGAAAGATCAATCATTTTGGTGGGTGGTTTGAGTTTTAATGTTTATTGCTTCCAGGAGCACAAACAAAATTGGAATATCCTTGAAATAATCCCACGATATTATTAGTATTAGAAGTACACGTATCACTTGCTGCTGTAATTGTTACTGCAGTCGCAGTACCACTGCAGGAAAAGTCTTGTGAAGAATATGTAAATCCCACTAAACCTGACGAAGTACACGAATTAATAATCAGATCATAACCATTATATGCTGTACATTCCCCAAAACGAACATATTCAATATCTAATAATCCAGTAAACCCATTCCCTTGACAATTGGTTTGACTGTCATAAATACCTATCGTGTAGTCAAGGTTATCATATTGCGGATAAAGTGGCTCACTAATAGCATGAGTTAAAACTCCACCTCCATAGGTTGTCCCAGTGCAAATTAAAATTCCTTGCTTAAATTGATCAGCGTTAAGGGTTTGTGTGCATTGAGAGTCAGAATAATAGTTAATAGTCACGTAATAGGTATTCCAATCGGGGTTAGCATTTACACTTAAATTCGCATATGCATTGGGATATTCCCAAGTTGGAGCACATTGATTTAATGCAACAACATGCTTCTCTTGAGCTTGAGTACAATCAGTATATTTATAATATACATTTTCATAATATCCAGTCATTGGAACAACCCATTTTAAATCAGATTCAAGACTTGAAGAGGTATTCTCATACTTTGGCATCGTGCGGCTAGAGTATGGAATATGTTTCGCTTCAGTCAGAGCAGCTAGAGCAAGGGAAAAAACAATGAGATGGAATGTCATGTTAAATTTTCAAGGAGCAGAGAGATCGGATTAGATATCTTTCAAATCAATGAAAAAACGCTGCGACGCGATCACAACAAGCAGTCGGTAGATTAATATCGAGAGCTTCGTTCTCTCTTTTTAGCAGTTAGTGCTGAGGTCATTGATCGTAACAACTACAATAGAGACGAAATTCATTCAATATAGCTGCAGATTTATAACCCATTTCGTTCTTCGAGAGAAAATCAATCTAAAAGATAGCCAGGCTCACTGGACTTCCTAATTATCTGTATATCCAATGACTTCAATGTGTATCAAGAGAACTCTCTTTTCTTGCCTCCTTGTACTGGTCTCTTTGCTTCTTGGTGATACCTTCTCGCTCAATGGTCATAGTTATCCTCGCCTAAATCGACTACATACTGGCGAGACTGTGGCCGAGTTGAACACTAACCGAGCCTCTGTGCAGTCTTCCCTGAACAAAGCCTTGAAAACAGCAGCTGGGCTCGGAATAGCTGCTGCTTCGACGATTGGAATTACCCCAAAGATTTCTTATGCCAAGGATAAACTGGTTTGGAGTCAAGTTAGGTTGCCTACGTCAGAGACATTGTTCGACATCACTTTCGACCCGTCTAATCTGAATCATGGATGGATCATCGGATCCAAAGAAACATTTCTGGAGACCTTTGATGCAGGAAAGACATGGAACGTGCGCGAATTTCCCACTTTAGATGAGGAAGACATCAAGTATCGCTTTCAGACTGCGTCGCTGCTGGACAATGAAGGTTGGGTCATCGGTAGGCCTGCTATCTTACTCCACACGAAAGATGGGGGAAAGCAGTTTGAACGGATAGGATTATCAAATAAACTACCAGGTGATCCTAATGCGATCTTTGCACTCGGGAGTGGCAAGGCGGAGATGATCACAACACAGGGAGCGATCTACAACACCATCAATGGTGGGCTGAACTGGAAAGCTGCAGTCAAAGAGACGATTGATGCTACTTTGAATCGTGTAAGTTCTTCTGGAACTAGCGGGGCATCCTACTTCAGTGGTAAAGTTGCGAATCAGGTAAAACCCCATACCCTTGATGTCAACCTATAGTTTATTCCTTTCATTAATGCAGATTCGTGATATTAACGGAAACTACCTTGCCATTGGTTCCCGCGGAAATTTATTCTTAACTTGGACGCCAGGACAGGACTATTGGGTGCCTCATAATCGAGGATCCTCTCGTCGTATTCAGAATATGGGTTTCATCCTCAATGATGCGACGAAAGGCATCTGGATGACCCTCAACGGCGGATCTCTACTGGTAAGTGCCTCTCTTCTCTTTATCCTGGATGACATGATCTCTGATGTATGTAGACTACTGGGGCTAATCCTGACCTAAGCAAGATAGAAATAGAGAAGTTATTTGTGAACAGCAAGATCAACACAGGCGGCTATGGTATCATCGATTGTGCTTGGAAGGACGAGCAGAATGCCTGGGCTGTTGGTGGTTCTGGAATCATTTTTGAGTCTAAGGATGGTGGAAAGAGCTTTAAATTTAATGACAATGCGAAGGATATTCCAGGCAATCTTTATCGTGTGAAATTCTTTACACCTGAGATGGGTTATGCCCTCGGATCTAATGGTGTTCTTCTTCGCTTCAATGCTTAAGATCTGATGTAACATGTAGAGAGGTTATTTGTAAGTACTGCTGTAATCAGAGATAAAGACCATCGTAATAGAAGTGTACATTGTAAAGTAAGCAACCATTTATCCCATCTCATTTGCATTAGTTATTTATCGTTCTTTGTTTGATTTATCATTACATATATACAACTTTAATTACCTCGAACAACGATTATACTTACACTCCTAATACTCTAAGAAGGAAATATAAGTTTATTCACACATATAAAAAACAGAAACCATCCCGAATCCATTAAAGCTCGAACTCCTCTGCATACTCTTCCGCATTTTCTCGAGTTTGAAGTGTCTGAGGAGTAGAACAACTCTCTTTCTCTGACTTCACTTCATTGTATCCTCCACTTGAGGCTGTTGACTTTTGCCGAAGATCAACAAATTGAACTAATACTAAAGAACTCAACTGGAAGCAGCCTGCCGCAATAATCGGAGGGCCGTAGCTGTGGTACCCTTGCAGCATGAAACCTGCTATGGGAGCTGATAGAAGATTTCCGAAGGCAGTACAAGAATACAACAAGCCAAGGATTGATGCAAGTCTTTCTATACCGTATAATTCAGCTGCGACACTAGGCAAGAGGCTGATGACACCACCAACAAAGAAGCCAAAGACTAAGCCCATGATTAAGATGGTGGTAAAGTTCCAACACACAAGCCAACATAGTGTCGCTACTCCACTGCCAAGATAACAAAGCTTTAGCATCTCTAACTTCCCTAAACGATCAGCAAAGAATCCTGTCGATATTCTTCCAAGAGCACTAGTGATACCTATGAGAGAGACGAGAAACACGGAACTAGATTCTGACACACCATACTGCTGACTGTAGGCAGGCAGGTAGGTGAATGGGACTAAATAACCTAACGAAACTAATAATCCACTAAAAAACAATAAAATAAAGTTTTTGTCTTTGAAGTATTCAAGGGATGAGTTATTCGAGGACCATGTTGTGATCAGAGGTGTTTTCCGTTTGATCAGCCAGCCACAGAGTAGTAGGGCGACTAACTCCATCAGAGCTTGAATCTTTAATGCACCTCTCCAAGTGTAAGCTCGAATTAAAGCTCCTGATATCAGAGAGATGGCGAACTGTCCCAGACCACTCCCAGCCACTGCGATACCTACAGCTAGTGCACGATTCTTCGTAAACCACGGTCCAACCACACTCACTCCTCCAATGAAGGATGCTGAGTAGCCAAGACCTGCAATAAAACCTTGAGTGATATAGAGTTGCCATACAGCCGTTGAGAAAGATGCTAAGAAGAATCCTATTGCGATCAAGACACCGCCCAGCGCAACCATCCTACCATTGCCATAGTAGTCCGCCAATTTACCAGAATATACTCCAACGCCCGCCATTAAAGATGCCCCGATCGAGCCAATCCAGGCAATAGAGGCAGCTGATCCATCAAAGTAATCAACATAAACAGGATAAAAGATCCCAAAAGAATAAATATTCCCTAAAACAAACACATGTACAAAGAAAACAGCCCCAACATTTACCCATCCATACCCTCCTTCAACTTCCTCTTCTTGTTCGGAAGATTTGTTGATCTTAACAGTTGATGGACAATCTTTATCATCTTCCACTGCTGAACTTTCAACATCATCTATCACCATCTTTTCTTCTCCATCTATCTCTACAAGCTCAACACCATCCGTCATCTTGAATCACTAATTCGTTAAAAGAAAATGTCGTCTGATCATTCGAAGGAGAGCAGAAGTTGCTCTACTTGAACTGAGTGGCAATGAATGAAAAACAAGGAAGTGCACATTAAAGGTCGCAGCGCACAATACCCAACTCAAACTCCACAAAATATTAGCACTTGTGTAAAAAATGAAGATAGGCAAGCAGATGTGCAACAATATATAAAAATTAAGTTCAAGGAAATGTTTTAGCACTAAGATTTGGGACCAGCTGAAGCATTTGCATTAGTATAGCATATGAGATCTTGACTTTAAAAGAAACACCTCCGATGAAAACTTGCACTTTTTTTTCAAAAGGTGCATCTTTTAGTATGCAGAGGATGTAATTAAGATACGTATCTTAATACTATATTTAGATATAATGCTCTTAATTTACATACTGTACAGATTCTTTCTTACTTCCTACAAGTCGTCCCTTATCATCACGAGTTCCCGCAGGTGCTTGAGCCGCAGGATGATGTAACAACTGAGGTGGAATCTCTGCACCAGTATTCTCCAAATAAGACTTCAATTCATACATGATCTCTGTGTCAGTCTCTGTTAAGAATGAAATAGCTATACCAAACTTCCCTGCACGTCCTGTTCTTCCAATACGATGACAGTAAGGTTGAATCTTAGGTGGAACATCAAAGTTGAACACATGCGAGACATCAGGGATATCCAAACCTCTTGCTGCCACATCTGTTGCAACCAAAACTTGATATTCACCATTACGAAACATTTCTAACGCTTCCTCTCTTTGATCTTGTGATTTACCACCATGTAATAATCCTGCTTTAAATTGTGCATTCTCTAATTGCCATACTAATGTATCACCTGCTTTCTTTGTATTCACAAAGATTATCACTTTATCATTCTGATCTAATTTCTTTAATTCTTCAATTAATTTACCTTTCTTTTGATTTTCTGTAATAAAATAAACTTTTTGTTCAATTCGTTTATTTTTACCAGTTTCCTCATCACCAATACGAACAATGACTGGATGACGTAAATATTTCTTTGCAATTAATTCAACCTCAGGTGCCATAGTCGCAGAAAACATTGCAGTGACACGATAAAGAATTTGGTTACTATTCTGATTATAATGAATATTGGTGGTATTATTTTGTAATGATTGTAATTGTAACTCAGCAAGTTCTTCATCTTCTGATTTTAATAAACCACCCATAGCATCTAAAATCTCCATCACTTGTTCATCAAATCCCATATCAATCATACGATCTGCCTCATCTAACACTACATAATTACATTGATTTAATACTAAATGATTGTTTCTTAAACAATCTAACATTCTTCCTGGTGTACCAATCACAACTTCAATACCACTTCTGAGTTTCAAGCCTTGCTCCTCGGGACTAGTGTTCTGACCACCGATGATACAGGCAGTGCGGAGAGAAGTGTATTGAGCAAGTTTAATACATTCCTTTTCAATTTGTTCTGCTAATTCACGAGTTGGAGCAAGAACTACAGCCAATGGACCTTGTTCATGGCACCTTTGACTGTATTCTGGAGGGAGTTTGAGCAGGTAGGCAATAAGCGGGACAAGGAAGGCGCAGGTTTTCCCTGAACCTGTCTCAGCAATACCAATGATATCCTTATTAGCCAAACCGATAGGTATGGCTTGACGTTGAATTGGAGACGGATCTTCATATCCAGCATTCTCAATAGCTCGTAAGAGAGGTTCAGGGATGTGTGACTCCTGCCAGTAACGAATAGGTAAAGTAGCTCTTCCTCCTTGAATACGTATATCAAAGTCTTCTCGAAAGATTCTCCAATCTCTTTCATTCATTTCACCTAATTTCTTTTGTGACCAATGACGTCCGCCATCCTCGAACAGATCATCCTTGCTGTACAAGTCAGCGATAGTTCTCTTCCTAAACTCTTCCAGAGCATTCGCCCGAGCAACCGCCATTGCCTTCTTCTCCTCTTCTGTTAAGTTCCTATCATTCTCTTCATGAGTTCGGGCTTCTAATAGGCGCTTTTCGCCTAAAGAAAGGAGGAAATTGGATTCCTTACGCTGCTCCTTTTGATCGACACCAGCGATATAACCACGACCAAACAAGGCGTTAATTTTCATACGCTTGTTATATAATGGGTTGAGGTCGTCCTTTCCAGTATCATCGGTCGCTTTCCATTCAAATTGGAAAATTCTTGTGAATTTCTCTGAAGGTTTCGTAATCCTTCTGGTGGGTTGTTCCCCGCCAAGGTAATGCTCTCGAATCATTTTCAATTCATGATCATGTTCTGCTGCATCAATATTTTCTTCTTTCCTTCTTCGTTCTTTTTCTCTTTCCTCTTCTTCTTGCTTTAACTTTTCTGCTAATCTCTTCTCTTCAAGAGTTTTCCCAGTGACAAATCTTTCATAAGCTAATTTAGCTTCAGCTATCTTTTTCTCTTCCTCTTGACGTTTCTCTTCTAACTTGCGTAATGCAAGTTCCTCTCTTTGCTTTTTGGTTAAAAAGACTGGCTTCTCGTTCATCCTTCTTCAAAGCTTATTTCCCTTCCATCTTTTAAATTTACACTATATACCGACTTTTTTCGTTATTTC
>VFQN01007274.1_pt1 | contig 12009 bp, 10 predicted proteins | sample 3512371 | NCBI WGS metagenome assembly VFQN01 (sample SAMN10412370, study PRJNA504923) | tailings metagenome | isolation source: Replicate 2 from Balatoc abandoned mine | place: Philippines: Itogon, Benguet | collected 2017-08-28
CTTCTTCCAAAGATTGTTGAGAAGAGACTTGATACAAAAATACCATGAACAATCGTTCCTCCGAACATTGTCGTCTTACCAAACTCTGGATCAATATGTAAAGGATTAGAATCACCACATAATTTAGCAAATTGATTTACATCTTCTTGTGAAAATACATGATTCACATAAGAAGCTTCACCAACTTTTGGTCTTTTCCCACCAACTAAACTTCCAATAACTTGAAATTTCTCTTGAGTACTCAACCCTCGACAAAAGAAGGAAGAGGGTGAAACTCTCTGAGAATGACGACGAATAGCGTGAGTAATATGAGATGCAATCATGTTGGTTTGTTTTGTTTTGAGTCGATTGTTCTTCAACAACCCAATTACCGGCAAATTACCGACATATGTCGGTATTTTACCGATACCGGAATGAAATTTATTTTGACAAGTAACAGAAGGAGACAACAACATGTCCCTGAGATTTGTGAAGACAAGTGTATTATCATCAGAAGATGGAATAGATTTTTCTAAAGAAACAGTGATTGAAAGTGAAGAAGCAAAGATTGCACGTATTCAAGCTGAAAGAGCGTCGCAAAAGTCATTATATGAACAGTTAGAAGAACAGAAAGCAAAGAAACAAGAAGAATATGATGCAATGACAAAACAAATCTTTTCTGCACCAAAGGCTATTGATGATGAAGAATATGGATTTTTACAATCTCTTGAAGATGAAAGATCACGTAAAGAAGAAGAGAAACGAATAAAACAAGAAGAAGCTCTTGAAGCTTTTAGAAACTCCCTGAAAGAGACTCGAAGGTAAAAGAAAGAATATGTTTAGTTCTTCTATTCTCTCTAAAAATTTTTAAAATGAAATGGTATATAGCCAAGAAAAATCGAAAGTAATTCTCCCTAAACTATCAAATCCTCCAGTCGCTCCCACTGTCACCAACTCTGTTCAGATGCCTATTGTGAAAGGTAAAGAACCTACATTAAGACGATGACGTTCATGTTTTTATTCAATTGGTGTTTTCTCTTCAGTAAAGCGAAAGTCATCTGAGGTATCGAAGGAAGCTGGTGATAGTAAAGAAGAGCCGAAGAAACTTCAAAAGGTCGAACAGATTGCTATCAGTGAAGAAAAGGGGACGAGAGAGCCAGAAGTTTCTCAGAGTGTATCAATCACTTCATTACTTGGAGATTATGGGTCAGATAATGAGGATTAAGATGATATATCTTCACAATATAACTGTAAATAGATTCCGAAAGTTTAATTTTTCTTTTCTGATGTGATTTTATCTCAATGCTATATTTCTCTATCGATCTTTGGGTTTTCATATTGCATATTAATTTGGGATAAATTATTTATGATTGTCGCACAATTCAACTCTCTCACGGTCACTACGAGATTATCACTGCTTTAACGCCTGCGAGAAGCGATCACTCAGAGTCCATAGGCTGTGACGTGGCGGTGAGTCGAACGATGCGAGCTTCAACGGAGGAATATGAATCTGCCAGTCTGCCAATAACAAACAAAAAGAGTGAAATCAGGTTAATTCGGGCTTACACTACAACTATAAAACTTCTACAACTTACAACACTACGTTAGACTACAACTTACACTACTTCTTAATAATAAGATAAACAAATGAACTCATTGAAAGTCACACGATCGCACTAGTTCTTAATGCTCACACAATGAAAGTCCTCTTTTATGGAACTTATTTTGATCTCCATATTCATACTTTCTCTCAAACATTAACAACTCACGATATAATTTCGCATCTTCAGATGATATCACCTGCTGTTGAGGGGTAGGGATATGTGCGGTGGAGATAGCCTTTTCAAAAGGATTAACAAGAAAGAACACTAAGATACTTCGATGACCTTCCGTTGCACCTGGACTCAGTTCAAGTTTCGACACACGATGTTGAAGAAAGTTAGGGAAAAACAAACACAAGTTTTCCTTTGTTGGGATACGACCTAACTTAATGGCAGTATCTGCACCGTCCATGCCATCGAGATCTCGAAGGGTAAGACCATAGTGTAAACGAACATACTCATGACAGTGCTGAGGGTAAAACATGCTATAAATATCACCACCTAGTGTTGTACGAAAACGAAGGTTGGTCTTCTCCACATTCTTGATATCAAAGTAATAGATACCTGTCGCGATGATCTTCTCTGATTCTAATCCTTCCAAGTGCCATGAACCTTCATCAAATACAGGTTTATCTTGATTCACTTGAGCTGAAGCGATTTTCACGATCACTTGACAATCATCAAGTTTGATCTCTGGTCGCCTATTTTTATCTTTTAGCGCAGTAATACGATTCTGCTTCATCAAATTAGTCAACACCTTCTCAAAGCCGGGAACCATGGTTGTGAAGATCTCAGAAATATCTTGATACAGGTCCGCGTTGAGTGGGTCATTGCGATCGAGATTGTTAATGTAAGATCTGATCTCAGTGCGAATCGGCTCCTTCGTTGAGGGATCTCGAATCACAGAGAACTCTGCTGGAATCCATTGGAAGAGAGAAGATTTCTCGACCAATTCCTCCCCTCCATTAGTCACTGGCGTGACTCCTTTCACATAACAGTACAGTGCAGGGTGAATGATGTCTAGCATCTGATCATTAGAGCCTGGATGATAGTCCTTCTCTGCTTTGCGACTCTCGAAATCATTGACATGAGCGATGAAGCGTCGTTTGAGATCAGATTTCACCACTTTCATCTCATGATGAATGTAGGAACGAAGGAAATTCAAATTATCATTCACCCATTTGTTTTGGCACTTGCATTTAATTTTGGAAAACTTTTTCAATTGTTTTTGTGCTTCACGATATTCTTCATCATCTTCTTCGTAATCTTCAAGACTTTGAGCAAGGTGTTCTTCACCAGCACAAATCATACATTCGCACCCATTCGCGCATTCGTAATTTGTGCATCCTTTCCAAATCTCAGCAGGGGGTGCACCAACCTCGAGATGCCATTCATACTTATCTTCTTGCTCATACTCATTGGACTCTGTTGATTTTTTCAGAAGCTCAATCACGCGTTCCAGAACAGTGTTAGAGACACCTTGCTGATGAAGCTCTTGTTTCCAATTGTTAACAATGGCAGGTTCGTTAATCTTTGTCTTCCAATCAGGTTTTGATGTAATAATAGTAATAATCTCTGTCATTCTTCTTTCAGTTAATTAAAGTTATCGATGATTTGATTTGGTATCTTTTGGAATATCTTTTGGAAGTTTGTGAAATTTGTGAAATTTCCCATTCTGTAACGTAAATTATTACGTAAACTGAAAAAACAAGTTGAGTGGAACTGAACAATCTAGCGATGTCTAATTTTCGAAAGTATACTCAAAATGTTCAATACTTTTAGAAGTAGCACTTGATTGTTTAGATAAATCTTGTGTTTTCAAGAAGATTTAATTGCAGTTTATTAATAAGTACACTCCAAAGCCACCGAAAATACCATTAATTTCAAGCATGGTAACCTTTCTCCTGAAGGATCTGATTTTAGGCGAAGAGGTTGTTATAACAGTCAAAACCTAAGAAGAGGGAGACTCTGTCAATGTCAAGAAAATGATGAATGTCAGATTTCAGAAAGACAACGGAATTCCTAACCTTTTCCTGAAAAAATAGAGGATTTCCTTTATTAGTCAATTTCGAATGAAAATAATTATCACTCGTTACCTCCATTTATAAGATCAAACCTATTTCTACAACGACTTGAATCATATATTGAGAAAGAGATAAGAAATGGATGGTCTATTACGTGATGGTGTAGACTTACAAGCACTTTCAGCAAAGACACTGATTGGTGATTCCTATCTTTTCGAGGAAGTTACAACACCAGGGAAAATAAAAGAATATTTAGAATCATCAAAGGTAAAGTTCAGAAATCGAAACCTGGCAAATAACCCTTCTCTTACCTTAGTTTCTTTCTAATCATGTAGGATCATGATAAAGTCAAAGGTCTTAAACTTCTTCTTGCCATGTTATCAAAGGGGAAAGATGTACCAGAATTCTTACCAGATGTTATTAAAAATATTATGGTATCAAATATCGAAGTAAAGAAAATGGTATACATCTATCTTGTTCATTATGCTGATTTTAATCCCTCCTGTCGTGAAATTTCATTATTATCCATTAATTCTTTTCAAAAAGATCTATCAGGTTCTAATCCATTAATACGTGGTTTAGCATTACGTGTCATGACAACAATTCATGTACCTGATATTATTCAAATTCAATTACTTGCTGCAAGGAAATGTGCTGCTGATTCTTCACCATATGTTCGTAAATGTGCTGCGAATGCTTTACCTAAGATTTATTCTTTTGATAAAGATCAAATTGATCAATTAAAACAATTAATTGAAAATTTGTTAAAGGATACTTCTACCATGGTTTTAGGTAGTGCAATTGCTGCGTTTAATGAGATATGTCCTACGAGTTATGATATTATTCATCGAACATATCGTAAGATATGTCATCTACTTGCTGATCTAGATGAGTGGTCACAGGTCAGTTGTTTTCTTTCCTTTTTCGACTTTTGATTTTAACTGTTCATTTTTTTTGTGTAGATTTCTGCTTTAGAGGTGATGACAAGATATACTCGAGTGAACTTTACTGATCCTACACCAACAAACACTGCCACTGCCGTTCAACAAGCAAAACTACGTTCAACAGCTGCGTTAGAAGGCAAAAAGACAACAACTGCTGCTGTAAAGAAAAGAAAAGTCGTAAAGAAGGCATTTTATAGCGATGAAGAAGATGAAACAGTTGAAGAAGAAGTTATCATTGAAGAACATAAACCTGAGATTGGTTCAGTCTTTGCTGGTGCGAATGCTGATACTGATGGTGACTTAGATACTGATCATCGTTTGATCTTGAAATCATCATTACCATTATTAAAATCACGTAATTCTGGTGTGGTATTAAATGTTTGTACATTACATTATTATTGTGGTACACAAAATCAACAAACATTACATCAAATAGGTAAAGCATTAGTTAGAATCTCAAGAAATCAACGTGAAGTACAATATATTGTATTACATGCTATTAATAATATGGCTAGAGATCGTCCACAGATCTTTCGTCCATTTTTAAGTGATTTTTATGTGAAAGCAACTGATCCTTTATTTAATAGGTAAGAAAACACATCATATCTCCATAATCCTTTACAGTGATCGCTTCTATTCATATTAGGTTACTAAAGTTAGAGATTTTAACTTCTTTATGTACAAAAGATAACATCGAAGTGATTTTAAGAGAATTACAAACCTACGTCAAAGATCCTGATCCTAAATTTGTGAGCACTGCAGTGAAAGCTGTTGGAAGAGTGGTAGATGTTGATCCATCACGTGCGGATTTATGTATGGAAGGAATTATGAAATTATTACTTTATTCAAAGATTCCCTCTGTTATTTCATCCTGTGTTGTTGTTTTACGACTTCTTATCCAACAGAATCTTACCTCCAAGACCAGTGCTCGAGTCATGAAACAACTTGTAAAACTTTTGATTGCTCAAGATTATAATACACCGAAGAATAGTGAGAATACGACTACTACAAGTGTTATTACTGAATCTAATGCAAGATCATCAATTGTTTGGTTAATTGGAGAATTTCAAGAACCTTTAATGAAAGTAACACCCGATATTTTAAGAGTATTAGCCAAACGATACGTTCATGAAAGTACTGAAACAAAGATGCAAATTTTAACATTAGCGATTAAAATTGCTTTACAATTCCCAGAAGATGAGAAAGTACAACATTTGATGACATATGTATTAGAAATGTCGAGATATGATGTAGATACTGATTTACGTGATCGTGCAAGGTTTATGACTGCCTTAATGGGATTAGCGCCGACGAGTGATTCCGAAAATGGTGAAGGGGGAGCTGATGGTGTTCTCTTTGATGAAGCTTCATTAGGTCAGTTGCATCAGTATGCTAAGGGAATTATGAGTGCAGCGAAATTACCTCCGGTTACTTTGTTTGGAGGTGTTGATGTTGCTGGTATTGGACAGTTTATCTTTGGTTCGCTAACTTCAGTAGTTGGACATGTTGCAACTGGCTATAACCCATTACCTGATTGGTCTGATGTTCAACCAGACTCGTCTATTAGAGATCCAGTGAAGTACATTACATCAGAAGAACAACTCCAGAGTAATCAAGGTTCTCAAGAAGAAAGGCGTCGTCGCTCTGACAGTAGTGACAGTGAAATCCATGTTAATGCTAGTCGTGATGATGATTTTAAGATCTTTGAGGATAAAACTGGCACTGCAAGTATTAGTAATAGCAGTGAAGAAGAGAGTGAAAGTGATGGAGGAAGTAGTGTTATGAGTAGTAAAAGCAGTGAAATCTCTTCATCTGATGAAGACGACGAAAGACCAAGGAGAAAGGAGAAGAAAAGAAAGTCGAATAAACAGTCTCGCTCGAATGGTGATGCAGGACTTGACTTGATGAGTGTATTTAAGAAGACAGTTCCTACTTCACAACCAGTCGTTCAAGAGAGTTCAAGAACTTCCAGCTCAAAGTCGAAATCAAAGTCAAAGTCGAAATCTGTTTCAAAGAGTCGCTCCCGTCATGACCATAGTGACAGTGAGAGTGATAAATTAACTCAAAGTTCTGATGATGACGAAGAAGAGAATGGAGATCTCTTTTCTGCTTTAGGGAAGACTTCTCGTCTTAAGAAGTCATCAGCTCCTAATGGAAGTAAAGAAAATTCAGGAACAATTGCAAAAGCAGGGATTAGAAAGGTTCCTTTAGCAAGTAATGTCTTCAATTCTGCTTCAAGTAATCTGGTGGGAGATATTGCAGCACCGACAAATCACATGGACGATCTGGAAGATGCCTTTGGGTTCCTCTCCACTACAGCGAAACCAACAGCACCAACTGTACAAAACGTTCAACAGCAGTCTCTCAACGGCAGAGGGATGAATATTAATCATTCATCAAACGTTAACTCAGGGTTGACAATGACCAATGACTTTGATGCATTATTTATGCCAAAGAAGGCTCCAACCTCTCATTTTTCACCAGCACAGCATCAACCGCAATTTCAACTTCATGAACATAATCTTATGGACTTCGGAGGTTCAATGAACTCTTCTGTGTCTACTTCTATCGTCACTTCTCCTCAGACAAACCAGGGAAAACTTGACATTCCTTCGCCAACTTTCCTGTCTGCTCCTGCACTACCTCACCCTGCCATGTCACTTCCACCTTCGGTTCTTTCTCCTCCAATGAACCATGACATCATGAACGGTTCTTCAAACTCAATAACCAGTAGTCAACTCCTTGACTTTGGTGCCGCTACTAATCCTCATATCAATCAATCTGTTTCTCCTGTTAGTAATGTATTAATACCAACCAACTCATCTATTCCTAACCAATCCATAGTCCAATCACAATCGCAAGCTATGAATCAGCAAGAGAGAGTTTCCAATATACTTACCGCTTTCGATGGGAGTAGTAAAGCTACTGCTCAACCATCGCCAACATCTTATACTCAACCTGTCATGCTTCCTAATCCACCACCTATTTCACCTCATAACACGATGAATAATGGCACAATAGCTTTGAAATCTATGCCTTTACAAGTACATCCAATCCAACAACCAGCAACATTACCTCCACATATCCCAACAGAGAGACCATTAGAAGAGTTCACTGATCCTAGAGCTATTGTGAATCCTGCAATGAGTGGCGGATTATTAGTTTCTATTGCTTTTAGAAAGGGTGTGAAGTCAGCTACTTATATCGGAGCAACTAGTTTATTTGTGATTATTAAGAACATGAAGGACAAACAACCTATCAAGTAAGTGAACGAACTGATGTCTTATAGTTAATTTATTTAATTCTTTCTCTTCTTTTAGACGAATACATATAGGTTTCCCATCTGATGTTAGAAAGACTAATCTCCCTGATTTACCAATTATTCATCCAGGACAAGAAGTATTCTTACCAATGGAGATTGTGTTGACTTCATTCACTTGTAAGTTATTCAACGATCAGCTGATCTAATTATATATATAATCTGTTTCTTTCCCTCCTATAGCTAAGAGTCTAAAAATTGATATTCGTACAGATCAAGGTGCGTTTGTTGGTTTATTTCAAATTAATGAATGGGATATTATGACACCTATTGAAATAACATGTAATGAATTTGAATTAATCAGAGATCGTTATAAAGGATTGCGAGAGATTGTTAAATCCTATCCATTATCATCATTATCATTACAATATTCTGATGAATTAGAATTATTAATCATGAATCGTATTAGACATGATTTATTAATGTTTTTAGTACAAGGTGTTGGTATAGGTGAATTAATGTTTGTTGGTGGTATTAAAAAGGATAATCATATGGAGGAGAAAGTATTATTAACGATATTAACTAATGAGTAAGTATTTGTCTTCTTTTTCCTTCTATTTGATGTTAATACAATCTGATGTATTGTGCTATAGGAAGGAGATTACTATTAAAGTTAATGCTGAAGATCCTGTGTTTAATGCATCGTTTCTAGGAGAAGTGAAAAGATTAATTATGAAGATTAAATGTTAATCTTGTCTCCTTGAGTGTGCTCTATAATACGAGTAGATAAATATATACTATAACAACCGATAGGATTGGAGTGAAGTGTTCTGTTTGTTTAAGATTTTGAGCATTCTTCGTTGACTTCAGTTGATTCGATATTAAATAGAAACCAGAGCTTCGTTTTCTCAACTACAACTGATAAACTAAAGAAAGAATCCCAAAATAAGAGTGTGTAGAGTTAAAGTTACAAGATAAAGCTAATTCTTTGGCTTTCTCAACAAAACTCAATTTAAAACATCAATATAGTTTAAGGAAGGTTAATCTAACAATCTCAACTTCTCTAAATTTCCATTATTTTTTCAACCTCCTTACCTAAAGATTAGGATAGAAGTGATGAGTGAGTGAGCACTTCAAGAGTAGTCAACAATACCTTTCGAAAACAGCCTTTCAAGGCTCTAAACTCCTTTTCGCATGATCCTTTCTCTAAGTTGTCCACTCTTAAAACGCATTGGGCATAAATGGAAATCTGTTTGATTATTGAAATCACAAAATATCGGCATATCCTTTATCATTTACTCCTTACATCTTGGGGGCAAGTTGTTAACATGTCAGCAAATACATTCCCTATCCTTGTGCCAGTAGCCTTCACTTCACTTGATGATGATAATGTCCTTTTCATCTTTCTTCATCAAAACAAGAAAAAGAAAATTCATGCAGCATCGCGATAAAATGGAATTACTCCTTTATCAAAAGAAGCCAGAAATCAAAAAAGAAATCGCTTTTCTGCAGTGGTTTATCGCGATATAACAGATTTTCTTTTAACTTTTTCCAATGTATCGAAAGAAGTCCAAAGAAAATGACTACTTCAATAATCGCTTTTCCAGGATCCACACAACATTCAGTCAAGTTTTGGAAGCAAAATAATCATAATAAGATATCTCATCCAATAGATCATTATTACTCATTGATCAGTGAAGATTGAATAGGATTTATATCAAATCTACTTTTAGAGAACTCATTTTTCTAAGACTTGGACTTATCCGTTTAGAAACTTAAAAGATGTTAGTGGTGGTGTTATTAGTTATGTCAGTGTTTATTGCGATTGAACCTGATAATTTTAATCAAGTCTTTGATGGGATTACATTACTTTATGTTGTTGGTGTTATTGGAATGTTAGGTCTTTATCATAAACGTAGTTTAAAAGGATCAGAAAATGAAGAAGATCCTGATGCTAAGACATATGTCTGGAAGAAAAGAAGTAAGAATTTAACATGGCAAGAGAAAATGTCTGGTACATGGACTAAAATTGAAAGAACAAATTTTTATGAGGTAAGTTGGAGTTAATATCATCATTCCTCACCCTTCCCTGAATTCATGCTTGTAGTTTATGTTATGGAATGGTGCACCATCATTTGTTGCATCCATGCAAAAAGATTCCGCATTTGGTCAAGTCATTGAATTTGATCCAAAGGATGATAAAACAGTAAAATTAACTAATACTGGTTTCCCAGCAGCAACAGGTGTTTGGATTAAAGTATGTGATAGCTTTGATACAGCCATTCCTATTGAGACAAAAGATCCTCAAGGTCGTGCTGTTACTGTACGATGTTGGTATGATGAAACAGAACATGAATTACATACAAAAGGATATAATATTAAAGATAAAGTATGGGTACATCAAAGAAGAAAGATTGATGAAAATGGTTTTCTTCATTTAACATTAGAAAATACACGTGAATCAGATAATGCTTCCATTGCATTTCAAGCAAAGTTTAAGAAAACTGCTAGTACTTAGAATAAATGAAATGAATCTTATAATGATTTTCTTTTTGTCTTCTTTTTTTTCTTTTTTTTTCTTCTTTTTATTTCTTTCTCGCAATCTATGATATATGATAGGATATGACATGCTATATATATGTGATGATACATAATAATATATATATGATGTAACAGGATATAGTAATACAATGAGATAGAGAAATGAGGAGTTTTAAGTGTAGTTTTTAGTTTTGAGAGCATTTAATAGAGTCTTGCTCTCATAGGAGATAGTTATTCTCATTCATGGAAGCACTAAGCTGAGGGTGTTAGTTTCATTGCTATGACTTCAGTATTATCTCTTGTAGTTCGTAGCAATTGAGCGATATCCTTTTCTGTTTGTGTGCTTCCAACAAGTATGAATTAATTTAAAACAAAGATCAATGATCGGAACAAATTATTTACACTCTTATTTGTTGCGAATAGAATACATGCATATTAATATCACTCAGAATGAAGTGTTTGAAGAGGAGGTAGAAAGAATAAAGTAGACAATGAATCATATATCTAGGGTAGTAGTGTTGTAGTGTAGTAGGAGGTGATGTGATTGTATTACTATTTAGTGTAAATACATGCAGATAAAGGAAAGACATCAAGAAAAGCACAGCAAAGGAAAGAAATGAAGTATATTAAGAGAGAGGGAGTGCGACAATATCATACAATACACAACAATACAAAGAGCAGATGATAACGAAGAATGAAACTTAATAGATAAACTCCTGAATAATAAAATCATTTAATGAAGTAGTAGGTAATCCAAATCTTCCATTAAATAATAAATCTTTAATATTTTCAGGTTTAATAGTTGTTGTTAAGATAATACGAAAACTTGGTTGAATCACTTCTACTGGTGTTAAATCAGGGATATTTAATGAAGCATTTGTTAATACCTGCCATCTTTTATCTTCTTCTTCCATATCATCATCATCTTTATCTTCATCTTGTGACTCATGAAGGATGTGTTCTCGTTTCTTAAGAAGGTATTCCTTCACTTCTCTCACATCATCTCGACGGAGAACACAATGAGGGTACGGTGAATTCCCTCGTAATAACTGACCATTATTCAATAAAAAACCACGTGGAAGGAATTTCCATGGTTGATAGGGAGGAGCAGGATTATATTGCGGTAATTCAGGACATGCTTCGTCAGCGAATGTATTATTAAAATCCACTGCTAATTCACCAAATCTAATGACTAATGTCTTCCCACGAAGTGTTGCATAAACTAATAAGTGTCGACATTCATCTAATAGAACATTCATAGATGTTTTACGGATAAATCTTTTACGGTGTAAGTTCTTTGCATCTAATAGAACATAGTCAGCAGATTTTTCAAAGAATTTATGAGTATATTCATCTTTCGTTTGATCTAAAATCAATAAGGATTTATTACTAGGATGACTATGATGTTGATCAACTATTTGTTGAAGGATATCATCTCTTTCATCAAACATCCTTTTCCTTTCCTATGTCCTTTCCACCTTATGTTATGTGATGATGAAATTAGGTACTAAAGAGTGCACGAAGTGCACGATTTGATTATTGTGTTTGACACAGCTTGTCGGTACCATATAAAACGCGCCCATTGGTGTTATCGGCATACCGGTACACCGATTCAGATGCGACTGTTTTATCCTTACATTAATAGCTGTGAACTGAACTAT
>VFQN01007275.1_pt1 | contig 12008 bp, 20 predicted proteins | sample 3512371 | NCBI WGS metagenome assembly VFQN01 (sample SAMN10412370, study PRJNA504923) | tailings metagenome | isolation source: Replicate 2 from Balatoc abandoned mine | place: Philippines: Itogon, Benguet | collected 2017-08-28
CGGCGTGCCCGGCCTTGCTCCACCTTCCTCCCCCTCCCCCTCCCCCCCTGCCCCCGTCGACCCCGGCAGCTCCGCCGCCCCCTGCCCGCCACCCCCCTCTCCACCACCTGACGCCTGCTGCTGCAGCATGCCGCCGCCGCTCCTGCGGGCGCCACCGCTGGCGTTGCTGCCGTGTGCGAGGTCCGTCTCGTCGCCCTCGGCGATGTTGGCCAGGGACGGCGGCGCGGCGGCTCCCGTGCTGCTGCCCAGCGTGCCGTACATCATGCGGCGGCCCAGCGGCGAGCGGCCGGGGGAGGCGGACGGCACGGAGCCGGCGGCAACGCGCGCGCCCGCGGCGGCGATCCTGCGCGAGCAAGGAGCAAGGAGCAAGACAGGAAACCGGGACGTGGCGCACAGGTCAGGCGTGGAGCGAGTTAGGGATCGTTGCGAGTTGCTTATTGCGTCCCTGACGAGCTCAGGCGTTGCACCTTGCGGTTACGGAAGCCGGTGGGCAGGTTTTCCTCCCCCGTAGGCCACTGCGGTACCCCAGCAAACACGTGGGCGTGCCGCACCCCGCCAACCTCTGCCGTCATCCCCCTCCCCGCCTGCACTACCACGACGTCATCGCATATGCCAAGGCACTGTAGTGTGCTCTTCCCCCCCGCCCGGCCCCCTACCTTCAACAGCTACTTTGCTCCCCTCCACCCCCCCCTCCCCCCCTGCCGCTCACCCCTGCGCCTCCTCCACCGTGAAGGTGCGCATGAAGGCGCCCCGCTCCAGCTGCTCTATCTTGGTGCTGCAGATGGGGCAGCCGTAGCCGCGGGCCATCAGCCCCTCGGCGCACTCCACGCACAGCGCCGCGTGCATGCAGGGGCGCAGGCGGCACTCTGCGGGAAGGAGGGGCACAGCGCACAGGTAAAAGGCATGTGGCAACCCGGGACGACAGTGCAACGGGGGGTTGGGGGTGGGGGTTAGGGGGGGCGAAGGTTAGGGGACGGCGGGCGTCCAGAGGGGCAGCGCAAGAGGTGTGGGGGGCGGCTTGCTGAGGCGGTACTGGCTGCACCTTGGCGGGAACGCCCCAGCAGCGACAGCTATTGAATTGTGCCAACTGTCTTGAGCAGCCGCCCTCCCCCCTACTACTACTTCTACTTCTCGCCCCCTCCCCGCAGTGCTGACTTCACCACGTGCGGCCACCACTACCTTGCATGACCGCCTACGCCGGCTCCTTGTACGTCCCTCTGATTCGACAACCTCACCCCCACCCCTCACCTCTCTCCACGTCCATGCACACCATACACAGCTTGCGCACGGAGGGGCTGGGCGTGGACTTGGGCGTGTCCACACCCGCAAAGGCGTCCTCCTCACTGCCAGGGCCGCCCCCTCCAGCGCCCCCGCCCTCCGTCGCTAGCAGCGGCAGCGCCAGGCCCCCAGGGGCGCTCGGCATCCCTCCCCCGCCTCCGCCTCCACCGCCGCCCTGCTGCGTGCGCCGGACCTGCACCTTGAGCGCACGGACTTGGGCGTTGTCTGCGGGTGGCGGGTGGCGGGTGGGCAGTTGGGCATGGGCGGGTGCATGGGTGGGTGCTGGGTGGGATGTGTACCGGTAGGCAGGTGAGTGGATGGGTGGGGTAGTCAGTCAGGCGACGATGGTGTGCGTCAGAGTCTGTCCCAGAGCATGACACGGCGGACGTGCTGCACCACTCGTAACTTTCACAGGCGTTGCAGAGGGCCACCATGGGCCCCGGGGCGCCTGTGTTCGCAGCTCTTCCTTTCTGGCACTGTCCGTTGAACCGTGGTACGGGCGGCACTTTCATGTGCCTACGAGTCACTCCCCCCACCTGGGTCCAGGCGCTCCGCGTACCGCACGTCGGCTAACAGGTAATACGCGTAATCCTTGTTTGCTGTCTCACACATTGTAACGTTGCCAGTACGCTGCTCCCCCTTCCCCACCTGGGTCCAGGCGCTCCGCCTCCCGCACGTCCGCCAGCGCCTCGGGGTACTGCCGCAGCGCCAGCCGCGCGTGGCAGCGCATCACGTAGGCCTGGAGGGGGAAACGATAAGAGCGACGCATGTGGTGTTGCGTAGTGAAGGAGGAGTATGTTCGAGAAAGGCCGCCTAGGTGGTCAGGGGGGGGTCAGGGGCTTGCATGGCGAGTGCAGCGGAGGGATGGGGAGGCGTACCGGCAATGCGCCGGGGAGCCGACGGTTCGGGAGGGGCAGCGGCACCTGGCCCAGCCGCCTGTGTCTGCACAGCCGAGCGTGTGTGATCCACACCCGGCACAGCCGTGGAGCTCACACAGCTGGGACACCCTTACCCGCAGGCCGCAACGGTATGTTGCTCAGCCCGGTGAACGCTTCATACCTCGCCCATCCCGGACCTCCCAAACAGTACACTCCTGCACGCCCCCGGGCCGCTCCTTTCCTGCTTCCCATGTGCATTCGCTAGACCCCACCCTCACCCCAACCGGCCCCCTTCCACCCCACCTGCAGCAGGTTTGCCTGCAGCTGCAGCGCCATGGTGTAGTCCCCCACCGCCTGGGGGTACTCCTTCTGGTCCAGCCGCACGTTGCCGCGCTCCAGGTAGGCTGGGAGGGGGCGGGTTTCCAGAAGTGACAAGGGACAAGTCAGGCGTGTACAGCAACAGGGTGCACCTGGTGAGGGGAAACCGTGTGTCACCCGAACAGGGGCATGGCAGATGGGTAGCAGCGCGCATGGTGTAAGGTTATCTGAGGCGGGCCTCCGGGACACGTATGGCGGCCCCCTATTGTGGCGGCCCTGCGTGCGGGCACGCAGCGCAGGTGGCCGTGGGGTTGGGGCGGCGTGGGCACCAGTGCGGCGGGCGGCCTCGGTTGGCCCCCTGAGGCAGGGGATGGCGCTCTAGGGCGGACAAGGGAAGGGGCCCATGGCACGCGGGTACGCCTGGCGCCTCATCGCATACATTGCGCCGGGCTCTCCGTGGCCGCCCGTGGAGCGACGCCAGTAGCATACCGGTATGCAGTTGGTGGAGATGTGAGCAATCAATCGCCGGGCCCTCCGTGGCCCCGTTGCTTCCCTGCTTCCCTTCTCTCCCGGTCGCGTGTGTTGCCCACGCTTGCAGCACTCACCCCGTGCGTACGCGGGCCACGTGGCAATGGTGGCGTTGAGCTCCTTGAGCGCCTCATCAACCTGCGCGGCCGTACAGAGGTGCAGGAGGGTGGTGGGCCACCCGGTCATGACCATACGCAGCCGCAGGAGGGTGGCGGGACATGCGGTGCGGAAGTGGTGCGTGACAGTGTGGTACGGTTGCTCCTTGAGCGCCTAGTCAACCTGCGCGGCAGTACAGTGGCGCGGTATGAATAACACGTGGCAGTGTCTGTGGCAGAATCACATGCCGTACACGAGATGAGGGGTACCGGCAGGGCAAGAGCGCCCGCGCTCCTGCACCCATGACCTGGTACCATCTTGACACGAAAGCAAAACCCTGATGTCGGCACTCCTCTTCGCTCTTTGCTTGAGCACACGTACACCTAGTCCCCCTTCCAAAGCCCCTCGTGCCACGATGAAAAAAGCTGAGTGATTCCACCTCTTGTCCGTACGGGACAGGGGGCGGCACTGGCCGACCCCTGTCCCGTCGGCCTCTGCCCGACGGCCCCCTGCCCCCATCCTGCCCCGACCCCCTGGCCTTGTCCCCTGCGCCCACTGGTTTCCACTTCCTGCCACTTCGCCGCTCTGCGGCTGCTCTCCCCACGCCTCATGCCCAGCCCATTTCCCCACCCCGACCCACAGCCCTGGGGGCCGCATCTTGCCCGCCGCGTAGAAGCCCCCCCCCCCTGCTCAGCCCCCTGGGCCCCCGGCCCCTGGCGCCCCGCCCCCTGGCTCGCCCTCCCAGGCTGAAGGTTCCCGGTTCAGTTATTTTGTCGCTCCACGGTTACGCCCTGGCCCTGCTCTCCTCTGTCCCGAGCCCCGCCCCCTGCCCCGGGTCCCTGGTGCTGCTTCCAGAGCAGCCCCGGAGCCGCACCTTGCCGGCAGCGTAGTAGGCCTGACCGCGCAGCACACGGCTATCGGGCGTCACAGGCTGCGGCTTGACATCTGGGGGGGGGAAGGGGGTCGAGGATGCAATCGGGATTGCATGGAAGTGGGGGAGGGAGGGCATGGTGGCAGCAGTAAAATGCGCGTGTCCAGGTAGCAGGGTGGGCGAGGGTTAGGTGGGCAGTGCCGGGGGCGAAAGGTGGGCTTTGCTGGGGGGGAGTGGCTCCCCGGGATAGCCGTGTCCAGCGTTAGCAGCTGAGAGGGGCGCAGCACGCTGGCCCTGAGTGCGGAGGTCCACCCAGGTGCGCAAGGTGCGCAAACCGACGAGTGAAGGGACAGCGCCAGTGAAGCGGCTAGTTGACAAGCAACGATCTACAGCTCTTCCGATACAAGAGCGTATATGGTGTTGGGCAAGCTCGTCTAGCACACAGTAGGGCCGGAGGTATGCATGTGGCTCCAATTCCAGACACCTACCCTCTCCACGCCCAGCAGTGCTAGGACTGACTGGCACGACTTGAGAAGAAGCTCCACAACCCATTATCCGCGGCGTAAGCCCCCGGGACGAAAAGGCGCAGAGCCAACAGCGGCTTCAAGCCGCGGTCAGCACCTAATATACGCTCTGATACTAATCCTCTAGAAATAGCATGGTACTGATGTCCATGAATTAGACAGTCACTGTGAGGGCCCGCGGCCGGTAATTGGAGGTAGGGGAGTCAGCGAGTTTGCAATGTCACCTTGAGCAAGTACATCCTCATATTGTTTAAGGGATACAAAATGTCTCTAACGAGGAAGGTGGCTCGACCTGGCTTCGCTTTTCCAGCGCAGGACGGCACTTGACAGTGTAAGCAGGTGATAAGACTTATTATCTATAACTATCAGCGTCCGGCATTCCTCAGTAGGCAGGCGTTCAATGATCAGCGGCCCCAGGCATGACGCATGCAGCGTCAGGCTCGCCACTTCACTTGCGTGCACTGAAGCGCTTGAAAACCCTGCACTCCAGACGTGCGTCAGTACGCACCATGTAACAGGATGGCACTCCGCTCTTCCCACACGGTTGCAACACCCCGCGATGGCCTCGGAGCTGGTTCCCGTGCCCTGCCTCGCTTTCCGTTAGCTTCGGTGAACAGTAAGCTGCGTAGGCCGGGAGAGAGTGATAAGAATCAAGGTGTCCCGGCGCGGATTGTCCATGGCTGTTCCTCGCCAGCGGGGGCTACCGGAACCGCTGCGGAGCGGGAGCAGCTCAAGGGGCGATTGCGGCAACTCATAACAAAGTAGGTGCCACCGCGTGGTCCTCCGCACCTATGCCAACACACAGCGCATCACACGGGGCATCCCCAGCCTGTTCCAGGCTCACACTTGCGGTAGGCACCACGGTGTGTCGTGCGGCATGCAAGCACCCACGTGGCAGGAGCCTGACAGCCCTGTCACAGTCCGCCCCCCGCCCCAGGGGCCATGCGCCCTTTTCACCGTCGCCCTCGATCGCATCAACTCATCATTACAACGCTCTTGCTCCTGCTTCTGTTGCTGACGCCGTCGCTGCCGCGGCTGCAGGCGCATCGCCCGTTGCGGCCCCCCGTAACGTTTCACTGTTAAGCACAGCAGCTGCAAATTTCCACACGACTTGCTGTGCTCGACCCTCCGACGTCGCACCCCCAGGGTGAACGCCGCTGCGCTGCCCGGCCCCGCCGACCTGGCCGCGCTGTACGGCGCGCTGGAGGCGCTGGCGGCCCTCAACCCCCACCCCGACACCGCGACCAGCACCCTCATAAACGGAAGGCAGGTGACTGTTGACTGTGCCGTGGGGCGGCGGGGCCGTGGGGTTGCTGCGACAGCTGAGGGGTGGGAAGTGCACCAACACACACGGGGAAGCAGCGCTGGTGCGGCCGGGGGGCACCGAGCTACCACCCGAGGGCAGCGGGGCCGTGGCCGCAGCGAGGGAAGCGCACGTGGCATCTAACTGAGCAGCCGCCGTGGCACGGGGTTGGGAACCGAGACATTTGGGCAGCAGCAGCGGACGGGATGCTGGGGGCTGGGGGCTGGGGGCTGAGCCACGACTACGAAAATGGACGCGGGAGCGGAGTCGACTGCACATTTCCTGTTTGCCCAAAGTAATACCGGTAACGTGCTGCCGCCCCCGCAGGTGGGTGCTGCTGTACACCTCCAGCATGGCCAGCCTCAGGCAGGCGGCGGCGGGGGCGGGGACAGCTGGGGCTGCGGGCGCGGGGGCTGCTTCTGCGACTGGTGGTGCTGCTGCTGGCGGGGCCGGCGGCGGCCTCTCCGGTGCGGTATCTTTTCTGCAGCTGGCCAACGACACCGCCTACAAGTTCTTTTACGAGTGGGTGGGGGCGGCAGTGGGTTTGGGGGTGGGGATTATTCGCGTGGGGTACGAGGGTGGGGGTAACTGCAGAGCGGCTATGTAGCAACCATTGAAACCGCTGCGCCTGCGGAGAGCAACGTTAGCGGCAGGCCGTTGACGTGGGCGTGGGCGTGGGTGTAGGGGCACGCGTAACACGCGAGGGTGGTTGGGCGGGCGTGGATTTAGGGGGTAGGAGGGTGCATGAGTGCTAGGGAACGCGACACTGCAGTTCTCCTACGAGCGAGTGGGTGGAGGTTAGGCGTTAGGGTGCGGGTGGAAGTTAACCGCTCAAGAATGGGTGGGTTTGTGGGTCCGTTGCAGGCAAGGCAGGGAGCGGGTGGGCGTCATTCGGCGACTTTCGAGGGGACAGGGGCATGTGAGGGCGAGGGTGTGGCGGGCCGCCTGCATTTGGGTCCAGTCCAAGTCACAGCCGTGGCAGAGCGAGAATGCACGAGCACGGTGTGCGGGAACACGCCAATTTTGCCATGGCATCCATGGGGCGGGGAGGGGGGCTCTGGGGGCATGGATGCATTGAAGCAGCTGCGTAGGAAACTGCGTCGCTGACGCCCGATAACCTTATACCCCATGTGTTTCCCCCGCCCCTTACCTCTCCCCTCGGCCTCACGTTGCCCCTCTCCCACCGCAGCAACCTGCCTGTGTTTGCGGGCGCGGCGGTGGGGTCGCGGGGCGCCTCCTCCCAGGGGCCCATCAAGGCGAGGGGCAACTTCCAGGTGCGGCACAGCACGGCTGGGGGTGAGGGCAGAGGAACGAGTTCACCTAGGGAGATCTGTGTTACAATGGAGTAGGAGTCATCAAGGCGCGGCGTAGTCGTGCTGTTCGTTAAATGGTGGGGGCGAGGGGCAACAGAGCTCTAGTGACGAGGTACTAGGTGGAGTGGCGGCGAAGGAATGTTGCAGTCCGTGTTAGGGGGTACCGGCCAGGTGGGGCGTGGGTTCGTTGGGGCGCTGTGTGCACCGGTAGGGGAACCACGTGCTAAGTGTGCGTTACAGGGACGATGCAACGCCAAGAGTGAGCATAATGCTCACTCTTGGAGTTGCGTCGTCACTGTATGTGCGCACACGGGAAGCGGATTGGGGGGGAGTTCACAGGTTGGCGACCCGCCCCGCATCTTACGGCGACAAGCTGGCAGGAAAATAACGCCGTAATTGACGCACGCAGGCGTAGATGTGAGGGGCCGGGGGCAATACCCACCGGCAGGAGGGGGCTCGGGGTGCCCACACGGCGGGTGCCCACACGGCGATATCACCACTGAACGAAGAATCACAGCGCGATACGGTACCCAACTTGAATAACCAGCCTAATCATGTGTTCACCTCGGTGGGTTAATTGCGCGTGCAGGTGTTTGACACGAGCGCGGGGCGTGTGGAGAACCAGGCCAGGTGGGGACGGGAGCCCGGGACGGGACGGGACAGGACGGGAGCGGCGGGCACCCTGGGCCGCCCGGTTCAGAGGTCAGCGCATAGGGTGCAGCCATGTGTGTGTGTGGTTACCGTACTGCATCAGGGCGCCGTACGGTAGGCTGCTGACAACTGACGCATTTGGGGTCCAGTCAAAATCAAATAGCGCCGTTGGACGGAACTTGGTCTTGAAGGAGTTGTTGACAGGGCCGTGCGTTTCCAACTCCAGCATGATTGACGCATGTGTATTCCTGCCACCTTTCAGGTTCGAGGTGGGCGGGCGGCAGTGCGCCATCAACGTCAACGGAACGGCTGAGGTGGCGCAGGTGGGGTGGCGGGGGCAGGCGGGGAGGCGGGGGCAGGCGGGGAGGCGGGGGCAGGCGGGGAGCAGGCAAGGGGGCAGGCGGGGATACGGCGAGGACAGGGTTGAGGGTTGGGGGCAGCACAAGCGCACACTACGCAAGCTGGCCGCCAAGAGGCAGCTGGGGAACTTGTTATAGAAATGAGCGGCTGCAACGGTATGATGCGGTCTCGTTGCGACGTTATGCAGTGAGCAATTGGCAACTGAGCAGTGCGTGGCTTGCCCTCCCCCGCTCTCCGCAGGTGCCTGGCGGCCGGCCCCGGCAGCGGCTGCGCGCCGTCTTCACCTCCTTCCAACTGACCGTGGACGGACAGCCCAGGTGGGGGACGGAAGCACAGTATCCGCTGGCATCACGTTTATCAGTCAGATGTACATTCATATTTATGAGCTCTCGGGGCCCACCGCACGGGTGGCCTCCTTCCAGCTGACCGTGGGCCGACAGTCCAGGTGGGGTTGGAGTGGGGGAGGGGCGAGTGAACCGAACTCGATACCCACTAGTTCACGTGGACTCTGTCCCACCACTCCCCCCCTCCCCCCCTTTGTTCCCATGCCCCCCCCCGCCCCCCAGGCTGTCCCTGCCCCTGTCGCTGCTCAACCCCGTGGGCTACGTGGACACCACCTACCTGGACAACGAGGTGGGGGAGAAGGGTGTGTGTGTATGTGTGTGTTCCGTCCTGGTACCTGGTGCATGCCCCAGGCACCTACGACCTGGGCCAGGCGTCTCGTATGCACCACCTCTGTGGTCTACGTGGCCACCACACACCCGGACAACGAGGTGGGGATAACATCTTGACACGAGGGGTAACTGCAGAGCGGCAACGTACTAGATGGCAGGTCTTGCTTTGACGCACTGAGTTGTGGCGGGTGTTAAACTGGAGGGACGGCCTGGGACGAGGGAAACCGTGAGATCCAGAACGCTATGCTGGCGGCTGAACGGCGGCAGGAGAGGGGCCGTCGGGCAGGAGGGGTGGGAGGGGGGAATGAGGGGATAGTGGGGTGGAGTGCCTCTCCCTCGTCCGCCTCCACCTGCCCCAGTGATAGCGACATCGACATGGCCCTGCGGTCCGCACCTCTCCTTCACTACTACCTTGCTCACGCCCTTGCAGCGCTTGCCGCCCTTCGCCCTGTGCAGCGCCTGCTGCGATTCCACCAGCAGGTCCTTGGAAAGGTCGTACATCTGGTGCACAGGGCCACGTCCAATGTCTCAGGTTGTTGGGCCTGAGGCACCAGATGTACGACGTGTCCAAGGACCTGCTGGTGGACCAGCAGCAGGCGCTGCATAGGTTGAAGGGCGGCAAGTGCTGCAAGGGCGCGAGCAAGGTGGTGGTGCCAAGAAGCAATAGCTGTGCGTTGCGGACTGCCGGGCCATGTCGCTGTCGTTGTCGCTGTCGTTGTCGCTGGGAGGCGGGCGAGAGCAAGTTGTGTAGAGATGAGGCAGGGTGAGGTATGTGTGTGTGGCACGCCGTCCACGGCCTGTGGGCTAGGCGCCTGAGCTGTTGCGTCGCTGGTACGGCAGTACGGCAGGTGTCGCTGTCGCGCTTTCACGACAGGCGGTACATGTCGGTACATGCTGCAGTGTGGTGTGCGGACGTACGGACACAGCCGGATGGCAAAGCGGAGCCGGGGCTTGTACGGACGGGACTAGGACCGGGCCTGGTAGTCCACGAGGCACATCTGCTTCTGAACACCACCTTGCTGATGCCATTGCAGCGCTTGCCTTCCGACCTGCACGTGCTGCTGGTCCGGCTTCGGGTCCTTGGAGAGGTCGTACATCTGCCGCACAGGCCCACACTTGTTTTCTCAAGTTTGCGGGCCTGCGCACCAGATGAACGACCTGTCCAAGGACCCGATTCTGGAGCAGCAGCAGGCGCTGCGCAGCTTGGAGGGTGGCAAGCGGTGCAAGGGAGTGTGCAAGGTGGTGGTCAGGAAGCAGCTGATGTGCGTTGCGGGCCGCCGGGCCACGTCGCTGTCGATGTCGCTGGGGCAGGTGGGGGCGGGCGAGGGCGAGGCGTGTGTGTGTGGCCCGCCATTCACGGCCTGCGGGCAAGCTAGGGCTGCTGCGTCGCTGGTACGGCAGTACGGCAGGTGTCGCTGTCGTGCTGTCGTGCGGGGAGGCACACGGCATGGCACGTAACGGTACAATATATTACACCAGCTCCTGGGCATTGCTACCAATTTCGCGTGGGGTCCTTGGCAGCTTGCAAGCCTCAATGCTACTGTGTACAGGCACTCGCCAGCACCCTTGCCCCCTGACCCCCAACCCCAACCCCAAGCGCCCATGCGCTCCTCGACGCCATGCAACGTCGCATCATCATCAGCGACTGCTTTGACCAAGACCCCTGGCTCTCCCCTTGAAGTCCGAACCCCCTCCCCACTTTCTCCCCCGCCTTCCTCGCGTCACTATTACTTTGTGCGCTCCCCCCCCCCCGTCCCTCTTCCCCACGGGACCCACCGCGCTATGCAGCTGCGCATCAGCGTAGGAGACAAGGGCTCTGTGTTCGTGGCGGCACGTGAGGGCGGCGGAGGCGGTGCTGGAGGAGGAGGAAGCAGCAGCTGAGGGAGTCGGCCTTGGGATGGCACGGATGGTCTTGAGAGGCGCGGCAGTTGGCATCAGGGGTTTGCCGGCTGACCGCACAAGGCGTGTTGCGTATGAGCAGAGGCGGTGTTGGGCCTCAGGGAATGGTATTGCCGCATGCACTGGTCCGTCTAGTCGTGAAGGGACGATACCCAAATCTCGGGGGGTTTACGTGGCCTGCCCGCGGTGATAACGGTTTTTGTGGCCTGCTGCTATGGGTGACTTCACTTTATCTTTGGTGTTGTAGCGCATACGTTGTGTTTAATTGGGGCGGGGCTTGCTAATAATTAAGCTTATAGTACACTGCTGTCGGTTGTCTTGGGTGTTGTTACGCTGTTTACATTGGGGGCGTGCAAAGGTAGGGATGTCTGCGTGTCTTGTGAAGGTGTGTTGGAAAGGAACCCGGGGGCAACACCTCTCCCGGCATGCCTGCCGGTCATATGTGAGCCAGCGTTGACATGATGGATGGTACGCTGGCTAAGTGGACGGCGGAAGGTCGGTGGCTGGCGCCGCCGCCAGAAGTGCTGTGTGTCGTGTATGGTAGTCGGCCGTCATGCATGGCAGCATGCCCACAACCCACGTCCTGGTGCATGACGCTGCATCAAGGTATCTGAAGCAGTGTGTAGTGCTCAGTCTGAACGAGACCCGTGCCGTTGTTGCAGCAGTGCATGCACGGTATGATGCATGACGGCGTGTGGCGGCTGTTGTCCGCTACCTAGGAAGGCTGCATGCGCAGACTCCCTACCAGGAGAGGCTCTACCCTGTTCTCGTCCTTGACACATACGTAACTACTGCATAGATCAGAGCTTGGCGTGTAGTGCGGACTGGCGTGTTCCCGTTGTGATGGGTGCGGGCGGCCGTCGCAAGGCCCGAAACGGCCGCATACGGGTACCATACCCATATTCCTTGTACAGGTGTACGAGCACAAGTACGGCAGTACGGAGGGGGTGGAGCCTCTTGGTTGCTCCAGGATGAGCAGAGTGGCCACGTCAGTTGCGAACACGATGCCCCCTCCCCCCCCAATAATAACGCACTTATCGCCTTGACGCTGCCTGGCGGGCTCCTTTGCTTTGTCCTTGGTCCGAAGGGCTTGGTTAAACGCTGAGCGGGGTCTTGGCTCTTGGGGGCCTCCCATGGCTGTGACCTAGCACAAGCATTGAAGAGGCTTTGGATGCCGTATCCCAAGGGCGGCTGCACAGCTGCACTGCCTAACCTGGCTGCCATGGGAACAACCTCCTGCGCAGTTGGCCGTGGCTGCCGTGGGGGTGCGGGTGCTGCCACCAGCACTGCAGCGTGTGGTGGCGGCGCTAGGCCA
>VFQN01007276.1_pt1 | contig 12008 bp, 9 predicted proteins | sample 3512371 | NCBI WGS metagenome assembly VFQN01 (sample SAMN10412370, study PRJNA504923) | tailings metagenome | isolation source: Replicate 2 from Balatoc abandoned mine | place: Philippines: Itogon, Benguet | collected 2017-08-28
ACCGGGTTCCTCCGGACCAACAACCAAACCCCGTAACCTCCCAAACAGACTCTTACTGGTGCGCCTAGCGGTCGATGTCGGGTGTGAAGCCTGGTTGTGGCGAACGGCCGGCGCGAGCCGGCTGGTGGTTGGTCCAGGTGCTCCTACCAGCGACCAGCCGGCTCGCGCCGGCCGTTCGCCACAACCACTACGCCGGCGGCGCCGTCCGGCCGAAGGGGCCGTGCCAGGTCGCCGGCATCAGCACCCGGGCGCTGGCGAAGGCGCCCGCCAGTGAACCCACGACAACGGCGACCGCGCCCCACCACGCCCCGGCCCAGAGGAGCGCCTTCCCGGTCCGCCGTGCCAGAGTGATCGTAGGGCCGTCCCGCCCGGCCTCATCCTCGACGAGCGTCACCGTGACGGTGTAGAGTGACTCCTTGCCCAGGAAGTCGCCGGCCTGGGCGCTCAGCGCCTCCAGTTCCCGCTCGATGTCCTTCACCTCGCGGGCCAGCTTCAGGGAGTCGTCGGTGGGGTTGTCGCGGGTCGCGAGCTTGCTCACCGTCTCCAGGTGCTTCTTGAGCGACTGGCGACGGGCCGCCAGCTGCCGGAACTCGCCGGTGCGGTCCCGCTGTTCGACCCGCAGCGACTCCAGCCGGCCGATTCGTTGCAGCCGGTCCACGAGGGCGTCGAACCGGTCGGGGGAGACGCCGACCTCGATCGTCAGACGACGGTCGGGCGCGACCCCGCCCGCCGTCTCGTCGACCACCACGGCCTTCTGCTCCGCAAGGACGGCGCGGACGGCGGCCTCGGCGGCGGCGAAGTCGGTGGTGGTCGCCGCGACGCGGCCGGTCTTTTCGTGAACCTGGACCTTCTCGATGTCGGCGCGGTCGAGCACACCTCGCACCGGCTCGCGCGCCAAGCCTAGCTCACGCAGGTTGTTCGCCAACTGCTGGCGGTTCATGCCGTCCTGCCGAGTCGAAGTGCTGGAGGGCACGACGAAATCGGCCGACGCCCGGGGCAGCGGCAGGGTCAAGCCGCCGACCAGTGCGACGACCCACAGGGCCAGGAACGTGAGGAAGGCCGCGGCCGCGATTCGTTTCCAGACCGGAGACATGGCGATTCCCTCCCGGAGCGGAGTGGGGCAGTCCTTCCTACGCTCGGGGCCGGGGCGGCGTTCTGAGTCGTGTGTAACAAGCGGATCGGCTGGTACTCAGCCAGGTGTCGCCGACAGCAAGCGCTGATCGTTAAGTTCTGGTGTGGTATTGGATGCATCTCGCGTTTCCTAGAGCATTGTTCAGGTGGCGATCCCGCCATCGGCCAGGATCTTCATCCAGGTCTGGAAAGTGGCTGCGCACATGTCCCAGACGTTGCCTATCAAATTGCCATCCTTGTCCTCAATGGTGCACGAGAAACGCCACTCAAACTCCATGAACTCATGGATCTCGTCGCCAACCCCAGCGCGGCCCGTAAACTCTACTGCCGGGAGCGAATCTCCACGCAACATGATCGTTGGTTTCAGTTGGTGGGGAAAGCTGAGCTGCTGGCCGATGACGAACGGCTTGCCGAGGCGTGGGGCAATCTCGACTGCCCACTTCTGGGATGAGTCGATTCCGGCGTGCTTGTGTGCGTTTGCCAGGTAGGAAACGACTTGTACATCGCGCGAGGCGCGGATGTACGGGTTGACCGCCACTCCTGGGTCCGCAACGCCACTCGTCTTCAGAATCTTTTTCACGTAGTCTCGGCATGCCCAAGTGTACTGAAGTAGTACCTCGCAACGCTGCGTGACCCGGTCGGCTTGTGTCAGTGGCTTGATTCGATAGCCAGCCCCATCAGCGTGCTGTATTGGCTCGATCAGTTCGGCAAAGCGATCGAGATCCTCTATTGCATACCGCCGCTGCTTCAAGAAGTTCGTGAAACGGATGAGATCTTCCATCGAGATTTACCTCCCGGCTGTCGTGCAGACACTTCGCCGGGTGGAATGGTTCGCTGGTCATTTGTGCGCCGTGCTCGGCCACGCTACCCGTGCAGTCCCGGGATCGGCTCGTGGTCAGCGAGCTGGAGCACCTCGCGGCCGGCGCCGCGGGTCACGCGGAGGCGGCCCACGTCGAACAGGGTGTGCATCACCGTGCCGAGCAGGTGCGGGATGCGGACCGGCTGCGTCGCCGGGGTGCCGGCCTCGCGGTCGGACTGGCCGATCACCTGGCCCATCCGCAGCCCGCCGCCGGCGAGCAGGAGCGGTGCGAGGCCGCCCCAGTGGTCGCGGCCGCCGTTGCGGTTGATCTTCGGCGTCCGCCCCATCTCGCCGCACGCCACGAGCAGGATCTTGTCGTCCAGCCCGCGCGCCCGCACGTCGTCCAGGAACGCGCTCAGCGCGTGGTCGAGCGGCGGGGCCATGTAGCCCATGCCCTCGACCATCGGGGCGTTGTTCACGTCGGCGTGCATGTCCCACACGAAGTTCGTCGTCACCGTCACGAACCCGGCGCCGCGCTCGCACAGCCGGCGGGCCAGGAGCAGCAGCCTGCCGAGGGTGCGGGCGTTGTCCGTGTAGTGCTTGTGGTTGTTCCACTTCGTGTTGATCGCCAGCGCGTTTACTCGCGGCGCGGTGTCGTAGCGTGCGAGTGTGCGCGGGTCCTCCTTCGTCAGGTCGAAGGCGTCGCCGATGCCGCTGCGGAGGACGGTGAAGGCCCGCTCGCGCGTGCTGTCGAGCCCGCCGGCCTCGTCGCCGGCCACGCGGGCGGCGTCGAACGCGGCGAGGAGCGAGCGGCGGTCGTCGAGGCGCGCGAGCGGCAGGTTCACGCGCAGGTCGGCGCGCAGCCCGCCGTCGCCCTCGGGTTGGAACGGGATGGCGCCCGAGCCGAACGGTCCGTTCGAGTCGAACCGGCCGAAGTTCGCCTGCCCCGGGCCGGCGCCGGGATCGACCGCCTTCGGGAAGAGGAGCACGTTCGACGGCATCGCCGTGTCCGGGTTCACGCTGCCGGCAACAGCCGCATACGCGGAGCCGAGGTTCGCCCCGAACGTGTCGCGGCCGACGACCGGCTTGATGTCGTGGTTGCCGTCGCCGGTGGCGAACGAGCGGACGACGGTGAAGCGGTCGGCGCGGCGGGCGAGTTCCGGGAACGACGCGCCGAACGTGACGCCCGGGATCGCCGTCTGCGTCTCGCCGGTGGCGGAGCGGACCTCGGCGGGGGCGGTCATCTTCGGGTCGAACGTCTCGATCTGGCTCGGCCCGCCGTGCAGGAACAGGAAGATCACCGACTTGTCGGTGACGGGCCGGTTCGCTCCAGTGAGCGGCGCGCCGGCGCGGAGCAGGCCGGGAAGGAGCCCCGGCAGCGCGAGCGCGCCGCCGGCGAGCCCGCCGACGCGGAGGAAGTCGCGCCGGCCGTGCCGCGTGGTGTCGCCGACGGTGAGCATGGCGGACATCCGAAGAGGAGGGGTGCGGTGAGCCGCGGCGGGTTTGCCACCAGCGTACCCCCGCGCGCGGCGCGGTTCAACACGTTCGCCGGGGACGCGCGCGGGCTGCGGCGATACACCGACCGCACGCATCGCCCCGGGAGCAGACATGCCCGCGCCGGACTCACCCGCCCCGCTCGCCGGCCTGCGGGTCGCGTTCCTCACGCACTACACCGAGCTATACGGCGCCAACCTGTCGCTGCTCAACCTGCTCGACGGCCTCGTCCGCGCCGGGGTGCGGCCGCACGTCGTCGCCCCCGAGGGCGGCGACCTGCTCGACGTGCTCGCCGCCCGCGGCATCCCGGCGGCGGTGGTGCCGTTCGAGTGGTGGGTGTCGCCGACGCGCACGGTCCTCGGCGCGGCGACGCGCATCCTGAAGAACCTGCGCCGCGTCCGCGCCATCGCCGGGCAGGTGCGGCGGTGGGGGTGCGAACTCGTCTACTCAAACTCGTCCGTGTTCGCGGCGGGCGGGCTGGCGGCGGCGGAGCTGGACCTGCCGCACCTGTGGCACCTGCGCGAGTTCGGCCGCCGCGACTACGACCTGAAGCCCGACCTCGGCGTCCGGCTGTCGCGCCTCGGGTTCCGCACCGCCGACGCCACCGTCTTCGTCTCGCACGCGCTGCGGCGGGCGTTCCTCGGCCGCTCGGTCCCGGCGAACTCGCACGTCATCTACAACGGCGTGGCCCGCGAGGCGGAGTTCGACGACCGCCGCCGCGCCGCCGAGGCGGTGCGCGGGCGCGTGCAGCCGGTCACGTTCGTGCTGGTCGGCCGCTTCCGCGAGAGCAAGGGGCAGCACGTCGCCGTCGAGGCGTTCGCGCGCGTCGCCGAACGCTTCCCGGAATCGCGCCTGCTCCTCGTCGGCGGCTCGGGTCAGACCGGCCAGCAGGCGTACTTCGAGCAGTGCCAGGCGCTCGCCACGCGGCTGCGCGTCGCCGATCGGATCGAGTTCTGGGGCTACATCCCGGACCCCGAGCGTGCGTTCCTCGCCGCGGACGTCGCGCTCATGTGCTCGCGGAACGAGGCGATGGGCCGCGTGACCGCGGAGGCGATGTCGGCGTGCCGCCCGGTGATCGGCTTCGACGGCGGCGGTACGAGCGAACTCATCGAGACGGGCCGCACCGGCATGCTGTACCGCGGCGGCGCGGACGAGTTGGCGGCCTGCATGGCGACCTACGCCGCGGCGCCGGAGTTGGCGCGCGACCACGGCGACGCCGGCTGGCACCTCGCCCGCCGCCGACACTCGACCGAGGCGTATGTGGGGCAAGTGCAGGAGGTGATCGGAAGCGTGATGGGGCGGTAAGCCGACTGGGCTTTCGCCCTTCCAGGCGAAAGCCCGTCTCCCGTCGTTACCGCATCACCGCCGTCACCGGGCGGCCGCCGTGGCTGATGTGCGTCGGGCGGTTGGTGTGGTCGGGCACCATCGCCTCGGGGTCCACGCCGACGAGTTGATACATCGTCGCCACCAGGTCGCCCGCCGAAACCGGGTGGTCGGTCGGGTATGCGGCGATCTTGTCCGTCGTGCCGTGGACCACGCCCGGCTTCGTCCCGCCGCCGGCGAACAGGCAGAACCCACACTGCGGCCAGTGGTCGCGGCCGGCGCTGGCGTTCACCCGCGGCGAGCGGCCCATGTCGCCCGTCACCACCACGAGCGTGCTTTCCAGCAACCCGCAATCTTCCAGGTCGTCGAGCAGTGCGGAGAGGGCGCGGTCGAGGAACGGCAACAAGATGTGCTGCAGCATCTTGAAGTTGTTGCTGTGCGTGTCCCAGTGGCCGTTCGGCCTCGCCTCGGTGTGGACGGTCACGAACGTTACCCCGGCCTCGATCAGCCGGCGAGCGAGCAGCACGCTCTGGCCGAACAGGCCGACCCCGTAGCGGTCGCGGGCGCGCACCGGCTCGCGCGCCAGGTCGAACGCCGCCCGCGCCTTCGACGACAGGAGCAGGTCGAACGCGGCGTCGCGGCGGGCGACGTGGTCGCGGGCGTCGATCGCCGCCGCGGCCGCGTCCATCTGCCGGGCCAGGGTGCGGCGGGTGTTTAATGCGTCGAGCGTGAGGTTCCCGCCAAGCCGCGGCAGCCGGGGCTCGCCGCCGGGGATCGTCGTGTGGCTGTAGAAGTCCTTCGCGTCGCCGAGGTTGTCGCGGGCGTGTTCGTCGGCGGTGCTGAACACCGGGTCGAACGCGGTGCCGAGGTAGCCGCCGTACGGGCCGGCGCGACGCAGCCCCTGCGTGTACCCGGGGGCCGCCGGGAGCATGACGTACCCCGGCAGTTCGGTGCCGCGGCCGAGGCCGAAGTAGCGGCACACCGTCGCCACGCTCGGGTGGTTCGTCGGCCGGGCGAAGTAGTCGGTCTGGTCCTGCCCACCGTCGAACCCGGTCATCACCCCGTAGGGATTGTGCGAGTTGTACCGGTGGCTGACGGTGCGGATCGTGGCGAGCCGGTCCATGCGGCGGGCGAGTTCGGGCAGGTGCTCGCAGACGCGGACGCCGGGGAGTGCCGTCGGGATGGTGCCGAACTCGCCGCGGATCTCGGCGGGCGCGTTCGGTTTCGGGTCGAACGTGTCGATGTGGCTCGGCCCGCCGAACAGGTCGAGGAGGAGGATCGACTTCGCAGGCGCGGCGCGACCGCCCGTGGACGAGCGGGCCACGCCAGGCACGAGGCCGCACGCGGCGGCGAGCGAGCCGGCGTGGAGGAAGTCGCGGCGAGAGACCTGCACGCGGAGCATGGGCAACCCCTTCGGCCGATTCGATGCGTCGTTAGGTCGGGGCGCGAGCCCCGGTTGGCATCAGCTTCGACACGACCGCTCGACTTCCCGAACTGATCCGGGGCTTGCGCCCCGGCCTAACAGCCTAACAGTGCTACACGAGGATGTCGCGCACGATGTTACCGTGAACGTCGGTCAGGCGGTAGTCGCGGCCCTGGAAGCGGTAGGTCAGGCGGGTGTGGTCCATGCCCATCAGGTGTAGGATCGTGGCTTGCAGGTCGTGGACGTGGACCGGGTTCTCGACCACGTTGTACCCGATCTCGTCGCTCCGCCCGTACAGGAGCCCGCGCTTCACGCCGCCCCCCGCGAGCCACATCGTGTAGGCGTCGATGTGGTGGTCGCGGCCGATCGTCTCGCGGTTCTCGCCCATCGGCGTGCGGCCGAACTCCCCGCCCCACACCACCAGCGTGTCGTCGAGCATCCCGCGCTGCTTCAAGTCCTTGACGAGCGCGGCGCACGGGCCGTCCGTCTCGCGGCAGATCTGCTCCAGCGGGCGCGTCAGGTCGAGGCTGCCGCCGTGGTGGTCCCAGTCGGTGTGGTAGAGCTGGATGAACCGCACCCCGCGCTCGACCAGCCGGCGGGCGAGGAGGCAGTTCGCGGCGAAGCTCGGGCGGCCGGGCTCGGCACCGTACATTTCCAGCGTCCGCCGCGTCTCCTTGGACAGGTCCATCAGCTCGGGCGCCGCCGTCTGCATCCGGTACGCCATCTCGTAGGCGGCGATGCGGGTGTCGATCTCGGGGTCGCCGGTGGCGTCGCGGCGGTGGCGGTTCAGGTCGCGCACCGCGTCGGTGAACTCGCCCTGGCGGCGCGTGTCGTAGCCGGGCGGCGGGGCGAGGTCGAGGATCGGGCTCGGGCCGCGGAGGAACGGCACGCCCTGGTACGTGCTCGGCAAGAACCCGGACGAGTACAACGCCGCCCCGCCGCGCGGCCCGCGCGGGCCGGACTGGAGCACGACGAACCCGGGGAGCGAGTCCGACTCGCTGCCCAGACCGTAGGTGAGCCAGCTCCCCATGCTCGGGCGGCCGAACTGCGGCGAGCCGGTGTTCACGAAGCACTTCGCCGGGCCGTGGTTGAACACGTCCGTCTTCATCCCGCGGAGCCAGCACAGCTCGTCGGCGATCTCGCGGTGCCGCGGGTAGAGCTCGCTGATGTCCATGCCGCACTGCCCGGCTCGGGCGAAGGCGCGGCGGCTGCCGAGGAGCCGGGCGTCGCCCTTGATGAACGCGAACCGCTTTCCCTCGGTGAACGACGTCGGCACCACCTGCCCGTTGAGGCGGTTCAGTTCCGGCTTCGGCTCGAACAGTTCGAGCTGGCTCGGCGCCCCTGCCATGAACAGGAAGATGACCGCCTTCGCCTTCGGGGCGTAGTGCGGCGCCTTCGGCGCGAGCGGGTCGCGGCGCGCGGCCGGTTGGGCGTGCGCGTCGCGGTTCAAGAGCGCGGACAGCGCCATCGCGCCGACGCCGACCCCGCAGTCGCGGAAGAAGTGGCGCCGCGTGGCGGCGAGGGTGTGGGCGTCGTCGGGGGGGAGGGTCATGCCGGCGGTTCCGTGATCGGGCGAACGGCCGGCGTGAGCCGGCTGGTCGTTGGTACAGGTAGCTGGGGCAACGACCAGCCGGCTCACGCCGGCCGTTCGCCAGGATGATCCCTCACTCCCGCGTGATGAACTCGTCGAGGTTCATCAGCACGCGCGCCGTCGCCGGCCACGCGGTCGCTGGGTTCGCGCGGCGCTGTGCTTCCAGGTACGCGAGCAGCCTCGCCGCCTCGCCGGTGTCGGGGTCGCGGGCGAAGCAGGCGCGGAAGGCGAAACGCACCTTCGCGGCGTCGTCCGGGCCGCCGGACTTCTCGATGCGGCGGCCGAGTTCGGTCGCCAACTCCACGAACACCGGGTCGTTCGCCAGGTGCAGCGCTTGCAGCGGCGTGTTACTGCGGTTGCGGCGGGTGCAGGCGGTCTGGGCGTCGGCGCCGTCGAACGTCGTCAGCAGCGGGTGCTGACTTTGCCGCCAGATGTACGTGTAGACGCCGCGGCGGAAGCGGTCCGGCCCCTTGCTCTCGGGCCAGTTCCGCTGGCTCTGGGTGAACGCGAACACTTCCTTCGGCTGCGGCGGGTACACGCCCGGCCCGCCGACCTTCGTGCTCAGCTTCCCGCTCGCCGCCAGAGCCGCGTCGCGGATGACTTCCGCTTCGAGCCGCAGCCGCGTCTGGCGGCCGAGGAGCAGGTTCCGCGGGTCTGAAGCCGTCAGGTCGGCGCGATGCGTCGACGCCTGCCGGTACGCGGCGCTCGTCACGATTTGGCGGTGTAGTTTCTTCATCGACCAGCCCTGACCTTCCATGAACTCGACCGCCAGCCAATCGAGCAGGTCGGGGTGCGTCGGCAGGTTCCCCTGCATCCCGAAGTCGTTTTCGGTCTCGACGAGCCCGCGGCCGAAGAACTTCTGCCACTCGCGGTTCACCGTGACGCGCGCCGTCAGCGGGTTGTCGCGCGACACCAGCCAGCGGGCAAGGTCGAGGCGCGTCAGTCGCTTCTTGCTCTCCGGCGTCTGGCCCAGTGCTGACGGGTAGCCGGGCTGCACCACGTCGCCCTTGCGGAGGAAGTCGCCGCGGATCTGCACGTGCGTGACGCGCGTGGCGGCCCGCTCGCGCATCACCAGCGTCGTCGTCAGCTTCCCCTGCGCCCGCTTGATCTCGGCCTTCACCAGATCAATATCCTCGCGGCTGCCGCCGTTCTTTTGGATCCACGCCTCCATGTGGCCGAGCTTGGCGATCGTCGCCTCCAGGTTCGCCGGGCCGCCGAGCGGCATCGTCGGCTCGTCGCACGAGTCGAAGAAGGCGTAGAGCCGGTAGTAGTCGTGCGCCGTGATCGGGTCGTACTTGTGCGTGTGGCACTGGGCGCAGCCGACCGTCAGGCCCAGCCACACGGCGCCGGTCGTGTTCGTGCGGTCGACCGTGCGCTCGACGCGGAACTGCTCGGCGTCGGTGCCGCCCTCCTCGTTGAACGACGTGTTCCGGTGGAACCCGGTGGCGACCTTCTGGTCGGCGGTCGCGCCCGGGAGCAAGTCGCCGGCAAGTTGCTGGGTCGTGAACTGGTCGAACGGCAGGTCGGCGTTGAGTGCCCGGATCACCCAGTCGCGGTACGGCCAGATGCTCCGCGGGCCGTCGATCGTGTAGCCGTTACTGTCGGCGTATCGCGCGAGATCCAGCCAGTGCCGCGCCTGCCGCTCGCCGTAGTGTGGCGACGCCAGCAGCCGATCGACCAGCTTCTCGTAGGCGTCCGGTGACTCGTCGAGGAGGAATGCTTCGACCTGCACGGGCGTCGGCAGCAGGCCGGTCAGGTCGAGCGTGACGCGGCGGATGAGCGTGGACTTGTCCGCCTCAACCGACGGCGTGAGCCCCGCCTTCTCCAACCGGGCGAAGACGAACCGGTCAATGGTGTTTCGGGTTTGGTGTTTCGTGTCTGGTACTTGAGGCCGGGTGACGCGGCCGAACGCCCAGTGCGGCGTGTACTCGGCCCCCTCGGCAATCCACTGCTTCAGTGTCTGGATCTGCGCCGGCGTCAGCCGCTTCCCGGCCTCGGGCGGCGGCATCCGCGCCTCGTCGTCCTTCTCGCAGATCCGCTCGACGAGCGTGCTCTTGTCCGGCTGACCGGGGACGATCGCGCCCGACTTCACCGCGCCCTCGCGGGTGTCGAGGCGCACCTTCCCCATCTGCGACGCCGGGCCGTGGCACTTGAAGCAAGCATTCGACAGTAGCGGCCGCACGTCGCGCGCGAAATCGACCGGCTCGGCACGGGCGACGGCGGGTGTGAGCAGAAGGACCGCCGGGGCGAGGCGGGAGAGGGTCGGCAGTGGCATGTTGGGGTCGGTCGGTTGCGTCGGAGGGCCACCCGTCAGCATACCCGATCCGGCGGGCGGGGGAACGAGAAAGTTCCGGCGGGCTGAGCCCTTAATCTGCCGGTCGGGGTCGATCTCCCACGAAAAGTCCGGCAACGGTCAGTTGTTGGGCGACAGCGGTTCGGGCGCGCCGGACCGGTGGCACGCCCGCTGCCACAGGGCCGGGTCGATGCTGTAGCGGAGCGAACGGACGGACCCGTCGGCGAAGCCGGCGCAGAACACCCCGGCGTGCGCCGACCCGAACCCGCTCCGCGGGGCCAGCACGCCGGGCTCGTTCACGTCGGGGGCGGGTGGCTCGGCAGCGGTGCGGTGAACCTCGAAGTCCGGCCCCCACCCGGCGGTTGCGTAGGCGTCGTTGTCGTCGAGGCTGGCGCCGAACGCGGCGCGGTTGAGGCGCTTCCCGGCGAACAGCACCAACCCCGCGGTCCCGCCGCTCACGTCGCCCAGTCTCAGCTCCGGCGTGCCGGTCTGGGCGAGCGCCCCGGTCGGCCCGAACGGGTCGGTGCTGCCGTTGGCCGCGTAGTCGATCTTTGCTAGCCCGCCCGAGGCGTCCGTGCGGCGTGCGGCGCACAGGAACACCGGCACCGGTGTGCGGCGGACGACTCGCGGGTCGGGGTCGCGGTACACCAACTCCAGGCCGAGGTGCGGGAGGAGCAGGTAGGCCCACGACCACCCCGCCGCCTCGCGGCAGTCGGGCGTGACCGCCGACAGGTCGGGTGTCGGCGACCCGCCGGCGGGGAAGTGGCCGCGGGCGTCGTGGTAGGCCAGGGCCGCCGCGCCGAGTTGCTTGAGGTGGTTGGTGCAGCGGGCACGCTCCGCCGCGGCGCGGAGCTTCATCACGGCCGGCACCAGAAGCCCGACGACGACGACGACGACCGCGACCGCGACCAGGATTTCGAGGTAGGTGAACCCCCGACCGGCACGGGCCACTGCGGGCCTCCGGGTCAAGTGGGTGGGAACCGCGCCGCCCTGCAAGCGGGGAGGCGGCGGAACGACAGAACCGGCGTGGCGGGCGGAGTGCGAGTCGGCCCCTGCCAGAATATGATGAGTACAACCGGTGAAGGAAATCTCGTCAAGCGGGAAATGAGCGAAATCTGAGAGTCCGGACCGGTTGTCCGACTGTCGCGGATTCGCGGGTCGCGCCGGTCGGGCGGACCGCCCCGCACGGATTACCCAACCACTACGCTTTCGCCACCCGCGGGAGGGTCGCTATGATCGGATCGTTGCCCCTGCCGTCGCGGTGCCGCTCGTGATCCGGTTTTCTTGCCCTCACTGTCACCGGAAGTTCGCACTCCCGGACGCGCTCACCCGGGTGCCGCTCCTGTGCAAGGGTTGCGGCCAGCGTCTCATCCCCGCTGAGGTCGGCGTCGAGTCCGGCGACGTACTGGCGGTCGAGAACGACGAGCCGACGCCGAAACCGCCCGAGGTAGGGCGGCCGGTCGCGGCCCTGCCGGAGCCGGCCCCGCCCGAACCGCTCGATCTGCTCTCCGATGAGATACGTGGTGACCTGGAGTTGAAGCCGGACTACGCTCCGGCCGAGTTGGCCGCTCCCACGAAGCCATCACCCGCCCAGGAACCCGCGCCGACCCCGGCGCCGCAGGACCGGCGGGCGCTCGGGGTCATCGTTGATGTCGTAGTGGGGTTGGCGTTGGCGGGCGGCGGTGTGCAGCTCGGTGAGTTCGCGGTGCGGAAGTCCACCGCGACGATCCTTCAGGAAGCCGGGTCGGCGCCGAAGTTTCCGCCGACCGACCTACTCTTGTGGATCGGCAGCGTGGCGACACCGCTGCTCGTCTACGCCCTGCTTGCCAACCGCGGCAAGACCGTCGGCGGCTGGCTCCGCCGACGGCGCTGAGATGACTACTGGAGCGGTTGTCGTTGGTGTCGGGTCCGGCGAACGGCCGGTGTGAGCCGGCTGGTCGTTGGTACAGGTGCC
>VFQN01007277.1_pt1 | contig 12007 bp, 5 predicted proteins | sample 3512371 | NCBI WGS metagenome assembly VFQN01 (sample SAMN10412370, study PRJNA504923) | tailings metagenome | isolation source: Replicate 2 from Balatoc abandoned mine | place: Philippines: Itogon, Benguet | collected 2017-08-28
CTTGGAATCATCTATCGGTAAGCTCTTTCGAGCTCTTCTAATTTCTTTGCTCTAACCTCATTCCTTTATAGTGACTTGAAACCAGAAAATGTTCTGCTGGATCGATATGGCAACGTGCGACTCACAGACTTTGGATTAAGTAAGGAAGGAGTGCTGGATCATTCTTCTGGTGCGAATTCATTTTGTGGTACACCTGAGTACATTGCCCCTGAGGTTTTACTGAGGCAAGGACATGGTCGCGCAGTTGACTGGTGGTCTTTAGGAGCGTTACTCTATGAAATGATCACAGGTTTACCTCCTTTCTATTCAAGAAATCGTGAAACCATGTTCGAAAAGATAATGAAGGCAGAATTAACATTCCCTAACACTGTTGGAGAGGTAAGATCTCTCAACACGTCTTTTTTTTTTCTTTGACTGAGATTTGTCTTTCTTTTAGATTCCGAAGAATCTTCTTTCACGGCTCTTAGTCAGAGATCCTAAGCAAAGATTAGGATCAGGTGATCGTGATGCGCAAGAGCTGAAGGAGCATCCTTTCTTCTCTGATGTTAATTGGACTGCATTAGCGACAGGAAAGATGACTCCCCCTTGGGTGCCAACTATTGCTGGTTCTCTTGATACTTCTCAATTCGATGAGGAGTTTACTTCTATGCTTCCTATTGGTAAGATCTCCCTGAAGACGATGATGTTCATTTTTGACGTGAACTTCTTATAGTCTCACCTGATGTCAGAGATGCTTATTTTGGATCTCTGGACAAAGCTTTTGAAGGATTTACGTTTGTTGATGATTCTGCTGCCCAGTACATGATGAAAAATAATCGCAGGTAATTATTCGTCCGTTGTCTCGATCTATTGGATGGGCTTGATCGATAAATGACTTCAACAGCTTCTTTCTTTAACTTCTTGTCTCCCTCCTTCTTTTTTCGACTTCAAACCGCGGTTTGTGCAGTTGTGAAAGAAAGCTACGACAAAAAGAAACGAAAGTGAAATAGACTGTGTCGTTAATGATTTTAGCTTCTCACAATTTATCCTTTGTTTGCAATTCATATCTAATGCATGTCTCTTACTTCTTCTGTATAGTAAAATGTCCGGAACTGCCTCTACTGCGGCTTTTCTAGCAACGAAGAAGAACTAAGAAATGAGGTTGAATGAAATGCAAGAAGTGCTCGAGAGGCGGAATTACAGTCATCTCTCGTTGCCTTCGTCATAGTGTAAATAGTATAATTTTATCAATTTGAAATTGATTCCAAGAGAAGAAGAAATTACCATCTACCAAATAACAACAAGAAAAACTCTGTTTTACATCAACCACCACGACACTGACATCCTACAATAGCTTCGTACTTATTCTTATCGTCGTCTTCTTCTGTCTTTTCTCATTGCTTGATTCTTATTTTTCATCTTCTTCTTCTATCTTTCCCAGCGTCGTCATCGTCGTCGTTTTTGTTAATCCTTGTGTTTATATGAAGCTTCTCCTGTGGTTAATTAAAAAACAAGAAAAAAAGAAAACAAAACAAAAAAGTTATTATCTCGATTATTCCCTCCTTTCTTCCTCTCAATCTTATCCTACACATATTAGAGAAGGAAAATTATGCGAAGAAAGAAGAGATGCAAGAGTTATAGTATTAGCGATATGTTTATTCTCATTCCTTTAACGGAAAAGACTCTTAAGGTGCAGTTCTGACTAGGAAGGATCGGAAGGATTTGTTCAGCTGCCAAAGGCATTTATTACAACAAAAAGTTAAAGGAAAAATTAAGAAAATTAAAAGGACTTTTTAGAAAATTTTGATAAGAGACTCATTATCTCTTTCGTCTCTTGTAGAGCTTCCAATGATTTATTTACAGCCTTCAAAAATGTTGTTGGATTTAATTTGTACGCTGTTTTTCTGAGGATGAGTTCGCTCTCTTACGATTCCTTTATTATTGAATGTACCTTTCAAGTGAAGTGAAGCCATTGTATTTTGTATTTCTCTTATATTTCAACGATCCACAGTCCGCCTTGATAAGTTATCATGAACTCCCGCATAATTTCCCTCTCATTAATATATATGAAAATTTTTTTATTGATTTAAAGAACAAGAAAAAAACATTCATTTTAGAGCTCATGTCTATTCTAGAGGTTTCTGTCTTTAGAACTGCATCAGAATCATTGATTTCCATTTTTCTTTTTCCTTTTTATTTACCAAGCGAATCTTTTAGCAAGGAATTTTAATTACCAAAATATAAACAGAAGAAAGTAACATTTTTTTTTTAATTTTTAGAACCAAAAAGAAGGAACAAGATGAGAGAAGATGGAGAGAAAAAGCATTTCAATGTGTCAAAATCCCTTTTGTGCTGCAAGATGATCCGTCTTGAATATTGGTTTTCCCTATTGCTGATTAACTATCGAAGCTTCTAAAGGCTTTATTGCTTCCAGAAGTGACTACCTCTGAAGCTATTGAATTGAATGTCATTGGTACTCCTCCATAGTTCTTCGATTCAGCTCCATACATCTCTATCCCAATAATTACTATCAAAATGAAAGAATTTCAATGAAATATATACATACTTTCGAAAATGCTGCACAGATTTGTCTTTCTTTTCTCCTTCTTCCTCTCTTTTTCTTTTCCTTTCTTGTCTTTTTTTCTTTCTTTCTTTCCTTTTTTTTTAACTTCTTCTATCTCTCACCTCGTATCAAACACCCACCGATTGGATTGTTTCATATCACATTCATTGATCTCACTCTCACTCTTGTATTCCCACATTGATTGAATTAATAATATGAATCATTTCTTAGAAAAACATTAACTCACTTGGATTGATTCTTATCTCTCTCGCTTGAACTCACTCAAAACTTTTCGTAATTGTTGCCTACCTCCTTGTTTCTTTCTTCCTTTTGTTTTTTTAACTTTGTGCGATCATCATCACTCAGCTTCACCCCCACTACCACCTCATCTTACGTCCCAGTTGATTAGCATTGTCCGAACCTCATCAAATCTTATAATAAATGATCGATGATTTCATGCAACTGAGCGATGGAAGTTGACCGAACACTCTCCAATCAACTAACTAAGTCTTTGGAATTTTTTGTAGCATAGAACCTCTCCTTCAATGACGTCATGTCTATCACTACTATCTAAGATCATAGAAAAGTATTTAAACTTAAAATAAAGATAATTCCTCAATCTCTCTTGTTAAGTTAGTTTTCATTATCAAATAATTATTAAGCACAAAGAAACGAACCAAATAAGAATAATAATCATATGACGAAGAAATCGAAACATCCTCCAACAGTCGCCAAATGAATCACATGAATCACAATGAACCAACCGCCCAAGCCTTGAAAGAGAAAATCCATGACAAGAAAAAGAAAAAGAAATCATTAAGAAGAAAACGAAAAAGAATCATCAAAAATCAAACGAAGCCATCACATCACACGATACATGAATAATAATAACGAAATGAAAAAAATGAGAGAAGGCAAATAAAAGAAAAGGAGAAAGAATTTCAATCACAACGAAGAAAGAGAAAACGCGACTTGCCCGATGAATTTAAACGCCGAACCATTCAATTATCTGCGATTGAGGGAAGCAGAGGGTGTGACAGACGACGTAATGCCGGCTCCACTCATACGCACTCCCGCATTGTGGGACAGGGGAAGAGACGAGCGCTCCCAAGGAGGTGGCGGAATCTCCAGTTCTACAGCCGAGGGATGCCCAGCAGTAACAGTGGCGATGTTAGCTGGAGTTTTTAGAATGCTTAAGTTTACCCCATTCTCATGCTTTTCCTTCCTTGTGCTTGACACATCGTAGCTCACAGTAGCTCCAGAAGTCATCGTCGCGCCAAAAGTCCGACGCATAGCTGGAATATCAGTGATTGAGTGGCTAACAGGATGGCCCGATGCCGTCACTCCAACTGTAGTGTCGAAGGAGGTATTGCCCGCAGTGTGTTCGGGAGATCTAAATCCTGTCATGCTGAGATTAATGTTATTAAGTTGCTGCTGATTCACCATTGAAGCTTGTAAAATCTTAACATGATGAGTAAGTTGATGAATAGTCTCTGTCTGCTCCTTTAATTGTGCTTGTAATTCGTTCTTTTCTGATTTCTACAACATTAGAATCAAAATAAGCCAATCCTTCAATGGAAACAAGATTAGTGTATTGCTTTACCTCCATTTGTAAGAATGATTCAACTTCTTTGATCTTTTGTACTGCGTGTTGTTGAATCTTTTGGATATTATATTCATAGGCTTCGCTGGCTTTCGATAGTTTTCCTTCTAATACTCTCTTCTCCGCCTAGATAACGTGTACGTAACATACAGTTGCGACGACAGAGAGGAACGAATACCTGAGCAACAGTTAAGGAAACGGGCATGGATTGCACTTGCTCTAACAATAGGCTGCTCTTTCGTTGCTCTCTCAATAGCTTCTCTTCTAACTCTTGTAAGAGTGATGTGGTCGGTGCTTGTAACGGAGCCGCCCTGCTGGGAGACAAGGAATTTTCTGCTAAGAATGAGGAATTGCTTTGCGGTAATGGAAGAGGAAGTGCTCCTTCTGCGCTCTTTCTAACAGAAGAAAGGCGCTGATTAGCAGTCGTCTCATCCATACTCTGATTCACGGCTTGAGAGTCGCCATAGCGGTAGTGGGGATTTTTAGCGAGAGGAGTAGATGCCATTGAGTTGACTTCAGGTCTCTTGTCTCCTGACTCAGATTCTTCCTCTTCTTCCTCTGCTCTCTGATTCTTGAACTTTGATTCGTTCTCTGCCTTAACAGAGGAAGCTGTACGTTGAATCTTTGTAATTGACTTGGAAATATGTTTCAAATCGTCCTGAAACTTAGACAAAGACGGAACCGAAGTAAGCATAATTTCCTCTTCATCCTCGGTAGCAATTTGATCATCGTCCTTCTTCTTTCTTGGGGATTTACGACCACGCTTTAAGATATCATTTTCATCTTCATCTATGTCAGTCGTAGAGATTCTGAGTTGACTTGATGACTTCTTTCTAGAGGAAAGGGCTGGTGAAGTGGCGGGGGAAGTAGTAGCAACTGACTTCTTCTTCATTGGCGTAGGGATATTTTCCATGCTTTGGAAGAGATGAATGCTTTGTGGATTCGGTTTCATGTTCTTTTCTGATGGATGCTTTCTCAAATCATCAACGATAACAACCACAGATGAACTAAAGGATGAGTTGTCTTCGTCATCCTCCTCCACCTCATCTTCTTCAGGGCGTTCTTCTCGCCTCACCGTACTGTTTGGGTGAGGAGGTGGTAGGTGATGCTGGGATTTCTCTTTATTCTTGCTATTAAGACCAGCACCTTGAAAGGAGACACTTGGCTGCTTACCATGTAAAGGCGATGTTGAACGTTTTGGATTCGCGGAAGAGGTGGAATACGACAGTGAGTGACGATCATCAACACTGTCACTTTTTGTAAGAGCAAGTAGTCCACTCAACTTCGCTGATGTCACAGAGGCGGTAGCAACAGAGGTAGACGTGAGTAACTGCTGCTTCGTACGCACCAATTCTTTTTCTAATTGAAAGAGTTTATCTTCATATTCTTCTCTTTCTTTCTTCTCTCTCTCCTCTTTAGTTAAGTGAGAAACTTGTAATGACTGCAAACTGTCTTGTAATGTTCGTATACATTGAGTTTTCTCCTCAAGAAGATCTTGAAGATACGAATGTTTGCTCTCAATAATTTCTTTATTTTGGTTTAGGTGTAAAATGGCATCCGATTGCTTTTGATATTGTAATTGTAAAATATTCTTCATATTAATTAAAAGTTGAAGGAATTCTTGGAACTTTGTAACCGACATCATCACTTTGTAGTCTGTTGATGCTGCATTAGGCAACGTTGATGAATCAATTGTGGAGCGAGTATGAGTAACACTAGCTTGAAGATTGTAGATCTCGGTCTTACAGAGCAAAAGCATGGACTCTAATGACTGTAAGATGACATTTGTCGGAGGGATGGTGCTCAAATCAATATTTTTACCATAGAACGGCGATGAGGCTGATGTCGAGGAGGTAAATAAAGATTGTTGAAGAAATGGGAAGAGATCTTCCTTTAGAGTCGAGGGTGGGAAATTGACCTCAGGATAAAAGAGGTGAAATTCTTCAGTTTGTTCTCCGACATCCATTTTTACTCGACTTACTGCAATTGGGCTGGTTGCGATGGAAGCAGAACTGTTTTTGGATTTGTTTACGTGAGGGGAAGTTGATGGAGGCGAGAGCAGAGTTGACGAAGATGTGGTCCGCACATGCACTGCAGGCGAGTTCGAAGCACCAGTCGAAAGAGGTCGAACTGGTGAAGAAAAGGATCTTATCGGCGAAAGAGACTTCCTTGGAGAGGTTAGTCCAGCAAGAACCGACGAAGACGAACGGATTGGGGAAGTTTGGGTCAGAGGTTGAGAAAGTTGTTCGAGGGATGGAACGGACTTGGAAGGTGATTTCTTTACCGCACGAGGCGACGTTTGAGTGGTAGCTTCTTCATAAGTTGTTGAATACTCCAACTGAACTTCGGTGGATCCAGAGTTAGCTTGATTTAAGAGAAGATCGTGCATTTGGCACTGTAAATCGTGAATCATCGCAACAGATTGCTGAATTTCTTCTCTGAATTCATCTTTTACTTTTTCGTGTTCTTTGTAGTTGTGATGAGTTTGTTTTACCAGAGAATTGTAGTCAGTAATGACATCGTTATACCGCTTCACAATTTCATCGACAATCTCCACAGAACAAAAGGCAGGATATTTTCCTCGGGTAGGGCTTTGTCGGAGACGAGGAAGAGGTGAAGTAGGTGAATCAGCCGCATCGAAACTGCTTGCTCTGTTTCTAGGAGAGCGGAAACTTGCTGAAGTATAGGGATAATCAGCTTCAGTGGACAGTCCCTGGGTTAAATGTGCAGAAACAGTAGTGCTTTCCAGATTCTGGTAATTAGGCAGAAGAAAGAGCTTATAATCAGTAGGATGATGATTTAGACCGTCCACAACTAATACGTCGTTATCTTTATCCACTCTTCTTGATTGATGGTGGAGACGGGGAGAAGCAAGATCATGAAAGCCAATAGTTGAAGAGCTCTCATTTAGTTCATCTTGATTGTAATCGTCATCTTTTTCATCGTTGTAACTTTTCGCCTTTCTCTTTTCTCTTTCACCTCTAGAGATGGTTGTTTCTTGCTTAGATAATTTGTCCGCCATCTCAAAATCAAGTTTACTAATAAGTTGCACTTCGAAACTTGGAGGGGGAAGGGGACCAGGATTTGTCTGTATCTCAACATCCTCGTAGTAAATTTCTCGGGGTAAAGGTGAAGTAGATATATGACGAGAATTAAGTTCTTTCAATCTTGGAGAAGGAGTTTCTGCCTGGAAGGAAGAGAAATGTAAAGGAGACGTCGCTGCACTTCGGTTGGACACGGGAACTGGGGAAGTTGCTGCACTTCGTAAATTAGTATTGCTCCCAAGGGTGAGACTCCTCCCAGGAGATGCCGACCGCGATCGAGGGGTCACATTGGACTGGAAATGAATAGGAGAAGTTCCAGTATCAATGGTAAGATTGGGTAAAGTTTTCAAATCAGTCGGAACTTTGAATTCTTCTTCAATACTATCGAAAGAAACGCGGCTTCTCCTGGTAGGGGTCATAGATCTGCCTCTTCTCTCACTAGTATCTTGCGATGGAGAACGAAGAATGGGCTTGAGGTCTCTTTCCGAGCTTAAAACTGGAACAGATGAGAGCCGAACTGGGGAGTAAGAATTCCGATTTTCAAAGTCTCTTTTATCTCTGGAAGGGGATTGCTTTGTCACCATTGGTGAAGAAGGAGAGCGATTCAAGGAACTGTGTTCTAATGAGAGGTTACCAGCATTAGAGGAAGTTGGATGACGCAAATTATCAATCACTGAATCTAAGTTAGACATTATCTTGCTAATATTTTCATGACGAGTTCCTGGTGATAAAGGACGTAGATCAGCATCTAATGGGAGGGCAGTCGCAAGAGAATAATCAGACGGATGTGAATAATAATCATCGCGAGTTTGATAAACATCGAACTCATCATTATGGCTATCTTCTTCGCGGTCCACGTGAATTGGTCCAATCAGAAACTTGTTTTGGTTCTCAGGAGAAACCTTTAAACCAGAAAGCTCTTTCATTCGCTTTGACATTCTGGATTGATTCGTTTTTAGCTTATTAGGACTCGTTGATCGATCTTCCTTTTGACTGCCTTTCTTGCCTTTCCCTCCTTTTTGAGGAGTTGTATTCCTCGATGAGGTTGTAGATCCATGATTGCTCTGAACCAAGAGTTTATTGGCTGTTGAGGGTGATGAGTTGATCGCCCTCCCGCTGCCAGAACCTGCCAAGCGAGAACTAAACTTACTTTCTTTGCTACTCGCTCCAATGAGACGAGAGACAGAGGAATGAGCAATATTCATCGACGTAGTAGAAGAAAGTGAGGGTAAATCACGAGATAAATGCTGACGATCGAATAACTTTGCAGTTTTTTCCTGCTCAAGCTTTATTCGCTCTGAGATCGTCATGTTTGACTTATCTTCCTCCCTTCTTCCTCTTCGTTCAGAAAGAAGAAGTTCATCTTCCTTCTCAAAGAGCTTCGAAGAGATAAAAGTAGATTGATTCAGGATCGTCGTCATACTCCCATCATGATTCACAGATAAAGATGACAGCTGATCTTCTAAGGACTTTACCATAGTTTCTAGCATGGAAATTTTCTTCATTGACAATGAAGACTCCTCATCATATCTTATTTTTTCCTGGAATCTAATACATCACAGTTACATAATTAACAGAAAAACAATTTATTTAACTGACCTTTCCGAACGCTCTTTTGACAACTCTACCCTCAAAGCATCAACTTGTGTGGCCATCTTTGTAAACTGCTGAGTGGAATACTTTGAATGCTTTTGGATCAACTCATTTCTGTTGAAATAAAAAGAGTTAATACAAAATAAAGGATGACTTGGTAGAAATTCTCACATTTTCTGAGTGTCATTAGCGCTGAAGGATTTATGATACTCCTTCTCATCGACCAATCTCTTGATTTCTTCTTGAGCTGTACTTAAATGAATCAATGCAATCTCTAAATTTCGATTCTTTTCATCGGTTTCTTGTTGCAAAGATTCTTTCTCATCTTTTGACTTTACAAGAAGGGAGTTTAAGCCTTGAAGTTGCCGAACAAGTTTTTCCACTGTTTGATGATGTTTAGTTTCTTCTTGCTTCTTTTTTCTCTTCAAGAACAGAACTTGTTCTTCTAATGACTCAATGTGCTTTGTTAATTTGTCTTGGTGCTCCAATAAAATTGTAATTTCCGGAATTTCTGCTGGTTTGCTGGATCGGCGTGGACTCTTACTGAGGGATTTACTTGCTGGAGATGGCGATGTGTTCATCGAAACAATCTTTTCTTTTGTGTTACTCTTATCAACATCATCAGCACTTGAATTATCAAGTCTTTCATCTTCTGAAGCTGATCTGAGCCGCGGCACAGAGGATCGATCTGGAGTTGGTGATCTCACTCTTTTAGCTGGTGAGGAACCAGCTAAAGCAGGAAGCACATATTGCTTCACGGAATTTTGAGATGATTGCAATAATTGATCATATCTATGCTTGAAAGCGGTTAGTCTAAAAGATAAGGATGAAAAGTGGAAAATGAAAGACTGGGTAACAACTCACTCAAGGACAGTCTCTGTCACTGACAGCAAAGAATCATTGAACTCTTCATACTCGCCCTCTAATATCTTTTCTTTAAAGTTTTCCACAACGTTAGAAACCTGCCAGAAATCCAATTCTTAAACCGTTTCAAATTAAGAAAGTTTCTATGTTATCCTACCTTTATCACACACTCCAAAGATGAAATATCCTTATCAGTCAGGCCCTAAGAGGCAATCAATAACTAATTAAGAAGATCTTTTAGCATAAGGTACCATGAATACTTACTAGTTGTTCAAAATTTTGCCTTAAAGAGGGTGAAACAATTTGATAGGGTAATAACTTCACAAACGCATTTCTCATCACATGGAAGTACTTTATCTGAAATAATCTTTGTAATTTCTCTTCAAATTCTATTACATAATTCCTTTTAACTTTTCCGTTGTTCGAGTTGATAGATGAGGTGAGAGATAAACTGTTTGAGGCATTAAACAGTCTTTGTCTAGGCAAAGCCGTTGGAGCGACAATGTATGGATGATACTTATTGGACATCGACATCGGCTCCTATTCCTCCCTTCAACGAGCGTAGCAGATAGCTTGAATAACCTCCGAGTATCAAGTTGCTTCAGAGACCTTGCTTCGACTGATTAATTGGATTGTCTATTGAATTTTTGAGCAGATCTTTTTTCTTTGTAACGGTGAGAAAAACTCGATTTCCTTAAAAGTCGTATTTTCAAGACGAGCAAAAAAAAAAAAAAGAAAAAAGAAAAAAGAGAAATAGTGAATTACTACTTACACCATTCCACGACCATTTCACATAATTCTATTTCTAACTTTCTTTCGTCCAGCAAATGAAATTGAATTCAGAAAAGATGCTAGACAAAATTAAACTTACGGATTTAATAGTGAATTCGTTTTTCGCAGCTCTTCTCGACATCTTTCCCATAGCTTTCCTTCTGTACTCTGTGATATGATCCAATCGACAGGAAGTTGACAAACATCCCATCGCCTCTCTGCAATTTCTTTCTCTAAAACATCTTTTCCCCATTCTACGTTATTAAAAAGAAATTTAAAGTCTGATGCAGGTAGTTGGCCAGTTCCCACAAGCTCAGAAGCTTGTTTAAGGCCTCCTAAGTACAGTCCATAACCCAGGTATTTCGACATGTCTAGCTTGTACTTATGGATGATGGTGGCGGTATCTGAGCCATCGTTACCACCGAGAAACAAACGATTGGCTCGAAACTCTGGATAGCCAGGAATAGCTCCTTCTACAGTGAAAGGTGATGCCCTGTCGAGGATCACACCTACACTTCCGTGCTCAGGGCTATGATTATAAATTAAGATGACAGCTCTGTGAAGAAAATGATCAAACTCTCCAGGTTGAGCTATAAGTATGTGGCCTCTCCCATTGAACTTTGCTGGTCGTACTTGCGTTGGAATATCATTCATTTCATAATAAATGTTGCTTCCCTTCAAAGAGATTCTCGAAAGTGATCTTCCAGAACTGAGAACTTGGAACTTGCCAAAGTTTCTAATTGATGGTACCGATAAGTATCCGTAACATTGCAAGTCTTCATTCAAGACAAGGATCAAAACGATGACAAACACCCAAATCATTTGATGCATTTTTATAAAGAGTTTTATTTATTTTACCTTACAGTAAAAAAGTCTTCAAATTTCCAAGAATTTTCAATGCCCAAGCCCCTGCCCTTCAAGTGGTTAGTGTTGCTGTGCCACACAAATCAATCAAGATCAATCAATCAGTTGATCTTACTGCTTCAGACATTTCAGACATCATCCTGCTTCTTAGGTACCACCATTCATTCAGAGAGTATGTCACGATTCACTGGAGAAGAAGAATTCCCGATTGATGAAAATCCACTTCACGGTGGTATTCACAATCGTCGAACAAACAGTACTTCCCATCCTCATCATGCCCACCATCTTGATGGTGAGCGTCAATCACGAGCAAGCCGAAACTCTCTTGGTGTCAGAGAAGAATTAACTGCTGAAGTTTTGAATAGTGATTTACAACGTGCTCCCACCGATGAGGAAAACGCTGCCAAGGAGAAAGATGGAAAGGCTTTAATTATCGCTTTCGTGGGTATGGTGTTTGTTGGTTTAGGTAACAAGGTTTTCAATAAATTAATGACAATTCCTATGTATAATTACCCGAACTTCTTAAATTTATTAACTTCATTTATCTTCATCCCTGTCTGTTTTGCCTACATTATTCCCATGGCAAAATATGGTTACATTCCAGAAGAACAATTTCAAGTTCCTAAGAAGAGCTTTGCTGTCATGGGTGCTTTAGATGCTTGTGCTGGTATTTTGCAAATCTTTGGTGCAACTTATGTTCCAGGACCGTTAATTATCTTGTTATTG
>VFQN01007278.1_pt1 | contig 12006 bp, 16 predicted proteins | sample 3512371 | NCBI WGS metagenome assembly VFQN01 (sample SAMN10412370, study PRJNA504923) | tailings metagenome | isolation source: Replicate 2 from Balatoc abandoned mine | place: Philippines: Itogon, Benguet | collected 2017-08-28
TCAAGGCAGAGGCAGGGGCGGGGGTGCGAGGCACGGCAGGTGGGCGGCGTGGATAGGGGGGTGTGTACGGAAGGATGAAGAGGAAGAAGGGGCGGGTGCGTGGTGGTGGTGCGGGTGGGATGAGGGAAAGGGAGATGAATGATACAATTTCTCTCTTCGGCATCCTGAGCGTGCTAAGACCGGTAGACCGTGCAAAGACTCGACGGAGTTGCCTCAGCCCAATTCAGGGGGTTGAAAACTTCTTTTCACCTCCCCGCCACCTGAAGGGCCACTACTGCTTAGGCCGTACGTCCATGCAAAGGATGCATTGAATTGATAAATGGATATGCAGGCGGACCCATTAGCCAGGCAGACCGGGGCAGACCCATCGCCCCTGCAGTCCACGCTGCAGACCAGAAGAAAGAGACCACAGGAAAGGAACGCCCTAGACGGACCACTCGTGCACGGCGGGCAGGCCCTTTCCTACCTCTCCCTGCTCTTTTGCTTGCATCCATTGGGCGCATGGCCGTGCTTGTTGCGCCAACCCTTATTGTTGTATGGCGTATGAATCGTGGACCCTTGTTGGCACATTCCCTGTCACACGCTAGGTAGCGGAAGGCCCACACTGTGAACCTGCTGCCGCCCAACCCAGCACGGCAGCAGGTTCACAGTGTGGGCCTTCCGCTACATAGCGTGTAGCTGGGTTGGGCATGGCTGGAAGCACGCCCGCAGCTGCCCACCGTCTTGGTCTGCGATCGCTGCTGCTCTTCCCAGGTGCGCTGCGGATGAGTGACTGTGCGTAGATAGAAAGCCAGTCATAGCTTGCTCCTCACACGTTGTCGGCGGGGCCTCGGCGCTCGGGCGGTCGGGCCCAACCGCTCCAATCGTGGCCGTGGATCCATCAGTATGATCGACGTTGGTGACGAGAGGACTGTGCTTTCCTTTTGCCTTTGCTCCGAACCACGTTGATGCTACAGCATACTTCGTTGCTCTTCTGCTGAACCTGTGTGGACATTTCACTGGGAAAGTTGACCCTGTACGAGTCGCCTAATGCTCTCTTACAATGTGCACTACTAATACAGCGTATGGCCCTAGCTGCGCACGTTGCGCCAGGTGTTCTTCGCGTTTGATTTTCGCAGCCGCGGAATAAAAGGGCTGCTCGCAGTTACAGTGACCCGAGGTGAATCTTCAAAATTACAATGACGGCAAAGCAAACGACGTTGGAAGTGCTTCGCCGCTGTCCTAGCTGACGGGGGCCTTCGTAGCCGGCAATGCCCCGTGACGAGGGACTCGGGCGGTCGGAGCCCGCTCTCGGCGTGCTGCATGCCAAACAGAAACTGCCAGTCATGGACACTCGTGAACTTCGTTTGGCACTGAAGTACGCGTATCTATGGAAGATTCGGACAGAGCCTCTGCGGCAGAAGACTCACTGCGTCCCCACAAGCGACCGTTGCAGCGTGCACCATGTCATCGTCCGAAGCCATGACGGTTCTTATGAGGTGTGTGCATGTGTGTCATTTATGAGGTGTGTGCACACATGTGGCACACACAGCTGTATGGACTGAGGGCCAGGGTAGCACCAGGGGCACGCGGTTGCACGGTCATCTGGTGCTGGGCCATGCAGCAGTGCAGCCATACTGTACGTGCTGCCCCTCGTTGCTACCAACGTGCCATAGGCCTTCTGACATTTAGCCCCGTTGTACTCACATCCCGGGCCATGCCAAACGACCGCTGCTCACAGGTTTTGCGGCGGGAGCAGCTTCCACGGCTCAAGGTGCGGAGGCAGGGGCAGCATCGTTGTACCCAGCGAGCTCCCTGCGCGCCGGCATGCATAACTGCACCCCCGGGCCCGTTGCAGTACGGGCCTTAGCAATGGCTTCCCGTTGTCTGCATCCCGGCTCAGCCCTCCACACGTGAACCGCCCATGCCCGCTAACCCACTCCACGCAGCCGGGGGCGCTGCCGTTCGGAGATGGCAAGATCCACGCCCGCGTCCGTGAGGTGCCGCCCCAGTTGCCCCCCGACCTGTTCCTGGTGCCCCTGGACATTGCCAAGTACGCGGGCACCCAGCTGCCCGACTTCGCCACCATGCTGTTCACGGCGCCCACGCGGGTGTACATCCTGCTGCCCACCCTCACGCGGGAGCCCAAGTGGGTGCGGGGCCCTTGCACACAGGGGGGTCGTCGTGCAACGCGCAACGCTTATCGACCACAAAGCTTGCTTCTTTGTGTGTAAGAGAGTGTGTCGCCCTGATGGTCATGGTGCACAGCGCCAGGTGTGGCATGCCGCGAAGGACGCGGGGAGGGGGACTGCGGGAGCAGAGCCGGGGTCGGGGCCGGGGCCGGCTCTGCGTGCCATTTCCTACGCCGCCCGACTGCACCGATGACAGGCCCTTCCCCCGTCACCTGCCCCCAGCAGCCCCTTCAACCTGCCTTCCCCCTGCTCCGGCCTGCCAGGTGGCTGCGCGACCTGTTCACCAAGGTGCGCGACCCGCAGTCCGGCAACCACCTGGGCGTGCCGGTCCACTGGGTGTACAGCGCGGGCTTCGCGCTGCTGCTGGCCAGCGCCATGAGGCGGAGGGCCTTCGCGCAGCAGCGCCTCATGGTGTGGGAGAGCACCAAGGTGGGCGGCGGGAAGGGCGGTCACGGTTGCTGTACGGATAGCACGCACGTGCGGCAACGCTAGCAACGCTCGTACGGGTCGCCGCATCCACAGCTATCCGTTTGACCTGTCGGGGTCTCGCGGGCCAAGGGGCCGCCGCATGGCAGGCGGCGTACTGGATACTTTTGCAATGGTGGACAGGCTTGCAACCTGCTAAGCGTACGGCGGTACGGGTGCCTCCATGGGTGTACGGCAGGTGTACGGCGTGGACGAGGAGCTGGTGCTGGGCGGGCCCGGCCTCGCGGAGCTGGGCGAGTGCGTGTACGTGATCGCGACGCGCTCGCTCGCCACCGCCCAGGCTGCCGCCACCACCCAGCTGTCGTACGCCCCCACGGCCATGCCCGCCTTCAGCGGCGCGCTCAGCCTCTTCGGCCGCCCCTCCTTGGACGTGCTGGGGCCCTCACTCGTCCATGCACCACCCACTCCGGCCACGTCATCCGCAGCCATTGTGCTCACTGCTGCTCCCGCGGGTGCCGGGGTCGCTGCAGCCGGGGGTGTTGTGGGGGCGACCCCGCAGCCATTGCCTCCTGCTGGTGGCCTGGCGGGCATTAGCGAGACCGCCCCGCTGATCGGAGAGCTGCACTCAACACACCCACCGCTACAGCGTCAGCAGCAGCTGCTGCAGCAACAGCAGAGCCCTGGGAAAGAGGAGGCAGGCACGCCCATCAGCGGCGACTATGCGCAGGGGCCCTCGGGAGGGGCTGGGTTTGGGATATGGGCAGGCGCAGGGCCGAAGCCCACCACCGCTGCGGCGTGGCTGCTGCAGCGGTTCATCAAGATCGTCAAGCGTGACAGGGTGCAGGAGCTCAAGGCGCTGCTGGAGTCAGGTGAGGCAGACGTCCTCACGCGTTCGCAGTCCGGCCGCTCGGCGAGTGCGGAGCGACAGCGTGACAGCAGCCCGCAATGACGATCAGCAGGGTGCATGCAAAGCAACCTAGTTCACAAGGCACTGTCTGAAGCAAGGTCAACTGATAAAAAAAGACTTGTTTTCACAATCAAACCAGCAGCATTGCTGACCTGCGTTGCATCCTCCTCCTTTGCCCCGCAGCCCCCTGGCGGCGCTACACCATCAGCCCCTACGAGGTCAGCTTCCTGCCTCCCGGCGAGCGCTACCCCCTCACCGTGGACCTGGCGGTGGCCAACGTGAGCCTGCCCATGCTGGTGCTGCTGGTGGACAAGGCAGGCTGCCACCTGGGCTACCGCGCGCTCAAGCTGCTGGTGGCCAACTGGTCGCGCCTGCCGGAGCTGTGCGCGGGCGGCGGCGAGGGGCTGCTGCTGCGCTACCTGTCCACGCACCCCAACCCGCTGTCCGTCATCGGCACCTTCCTGCTGGCCATGCGCGCGGAGGTGGACGACGGCAGCAACAGGAGCACCGCGCTGCAGGTGGGGCCGGGTAATTGTTTTGGGGGCTGGCAAGCAGTCGGCCGGCATGTGTAGGCGTGTCCTTGAGGATAATCCATGAGCAGCTGGTTGTGACTCCGTACGCCTAACAGGCTCCTAGGTCATGGCCTCCTGGCACTGGCGCGCTTGCCTCTTCAGCTGTGCAAGTGCCGGCTGTCCGCCTGCAGCTTGCTTTACAATACTGATGCCCCCTGACTCTCTGCCCTTGCTGCGCGCAGTCCGCCGTGACGCGGCTTCAGATGCTGCAGCTTGAGCTGCTCAACCAGCTGCACGACACCTACCACAAGACCAGGTAGGAAGCGGCTACCCCATGGAAGTTGGCCCCGTGCACTCCCGTGTGGTGCGCTCCAACTCCTACAATAGGTATCACTCGCTGAATGGACGTCAATGCCCGTGGCGCCGCTCTTGACAGCCCTCCACGCACAGGGTCGCACAGGCGTAGACCCTGGCCACCAACAATGCTTTCTGCCGCCATGTCCCGTCGAACGCCCTTTACCCTCCCAGTGAGGAGGCGCGCGCAGAGGCGGGGCTGCCCCTACTGGAGGAGATCCTTGAGCAGCCCCGCACCATTCGCGGCGCAGCGGCAGCGGCGGCGGCGGCGGTGGCGGCCGGGGGCGCAGGCGGCGGCGGCGGTGACGCCGACACGTACCAGCCGCTGGTGCTGTCCGACTACTCGCCCCTGCGCCTGGCCTTCCACGACCACGACACAGCCTTCATGGCGTCACAGGTCGGTTGTGTGTCGCAAGACTGGACAGCCATGTGTCTTAGCTCCACGCGGCGCGTTGTGCCTGTACTGCTCTCGCCGCCCCTTATCGCCAGCCTGCACGAGGCGTATTGGGTTACAGTAGGTGCCCCCGTTCCTGGCCCTTACTCTCGCCCCTACACGCACGTGCCTGCAGGTGATCGAAAGCTACACACGGCGCCGCTGGCTGGGCCCCGAGTACTGCGCGCTGACGGCCCTGGATGGCCAGCGCCGCCTCAACGGCCTGGACCCCATGCTCGTGTGAGTTGCCGGTACAGCGCACGGGGCGGGGAGGCATGCAAATCGTGTATTGCGGACCATACTAAACGGGAATGTATGTACCTGTCACCTAGAGCCGCCTCAACGGTCTGGACTACATGCCGGTGCAAGGCCTAGGCGCATGGCGGCATGGGGCAGGGGAGTAAGGGCAAACGGCTTTTGCAGTGTCGGTTCGCACCTGCGAAGCAAACACAACCTCCAACTGTTGTCACATTCTACATGCACGGCTGTAGGCGCGCTTTGGGCTCCCACCCATGTGTAGCATACACCCCGATCTCCTCACGATACGATGTCACATGTTGTAACTCCCGCAGCTACACGCTGGTTGAGAACCTGGGCTTCGTGGGCAGCGTGGGCGCCCCCTCCATGCAGCTCACCATGCGGCTGTGGCACATGCTCACCATGACCAGCTTCGCATTCTTCAAGAGCCCCCGCGGGAGGTGAGCTGGCGGCCCACGCGAAGGGGCTGCTATTTTTAAATAGCTGTAGCACCCACACCTGTCACGCGCTAGAGCATGCCCGAAACAGGTCTTTGCGTCAACCTCTGACGGGTGCAGCTTCCGATGGTCGTTTATCCTCAACGCCTAGCGAGCCGTAGACCCTCGCAAACCTCTTCTCCACCGGAACGTGCTACCTCCTGCAACCTCCATTGCTCCTAACGGCGGGCATTACGGTGCTTCCACGCGCACACAGCTACCCCGGGCCCCTGCCCCTCGCACACGTGCCCCCGCGCGTGCCGCTCGCCACTCATGACGCCTCCTTGACCTCCACGTTGGTCCCCTGTCCCCACGTTATCTGGTTACTCGTCATTGGCCCTGCCTTCCGGCCCGCGGCCCCGCAGGTGGGCCATGAAGTTCATGTCCACGTTTGTGTTCCTGGGCATCTACATGGCGGTGCTGGCCAGCCAGCGCCAGATCGAGGACGCGGACGATGGCGCCTCGTGGCGGGGGCTGCACGTGGCGTTCTGCGTGTTCGCGGTGGGCAACCTGCTGGAGGCGTTCGAGGTGCTGGCGATGAAGTACCGCAACTCGGCAGGTGCGTGCGTACTAGCTGGAGCGTGGGGGCGGGCGCCTTGTGCGCCGTCCCGGCAGCAGCTGTAGCCGTTACAGCTCGTCCCCATGTGGTACCGTCACCGCTGGCAGCGGTACCGGTGCGCAGGTATATCCGTCTTGATGTCCCGTGTCCAGGCAGGCCGGGGCGCCTTTCTGTCATTTACCCGACCTTGACGCACACGTGAACGCCAGTGTCCGGCATTCCCACAGGCCGCTACTTCATGTCTCCACCCCGCACGCGTTCCTGGCCATACTAGCCATGCAGCACGTATCCGCCTTGTGTTGTGGCGTGTCATTTCAGACGGACCTTTGTCACTCTGCTCAGCCTGCTGCGAATACCGGTGTCCGTAACCCGCACAAGAACAACACGACTGTCTATCTAACCTGGCTCAAAATACCTGTGTCCGTGGATTCCTGACATGCCCCTACTTCACTTTCCGTTCGTTGTGTGGCTCAATATACCTGTGTTCGCCCTGGTCCACCGTGTGGTTTCCTGGCAGGCCGCTACTTCATGTCCGCCCCGCACGAGTTCGTGGCCATGTTGGTGGACGCGGGCGTGCTGGTCACTGTGCTGCCCACCCTGCTGGCGGCGTACGGCGTGGTGGACTTCGCCGACGACACGTGGCAGCAGTTCCGCCTGGCGCAGGCCACCTTCGCCATCATGGTGTGGGTGCGCACGCTCTTCATCATGGTGCGTGGAGGGCAGCTGGGGGTATAGCTGCAAAGGGGCTGACGAAGACGATGCTGGCTGTTGCTGGGCAGGTGGCGTTGGGGCTTGGCGACAGAGGATGGTGCGTGGTGGGCAGCAGCTGGGGGAGGGCGATAGAGGATGGCGGGATGGCGAGGGTCTAGGAACACGGGCTGGGAGCGGGCGCCCCTTATAATGTCCGCGTTGAACACTGGGAGTTGACCGGGGCGCTACCCAAGCAGGTCTCAATGCGTGCGCCCTTACACATGCGTGCTTTTTCCCGCTTTTCGGCGCGGCCCTGCCCCAGATCCCGCTGTACAGCAAGCTTGGCCCCATGCTGCGCACCGTGACCCGCATGATGGGCGAGGTGTTCGCCTTCGTGCCGCTCTACGTGGCGGTCACGCTGGGCTTCGCAACAGCGCTGTTCGTGGGCGTCGGGCACGAGGTAAGCCACTGGTTGCACGTCCCTACTGTGCGAGCCGACACGTGTGCCGCTGACGCGATAGGCCGGGCACTCCGTGAGCAGCGTGCATGTGTCTTATCGGTGTCGCTACCTTGCGCGTCTCATCGACCCTCAACGTCACGGCGGGACCCTCCCCTTGCCGTAACCCTGCCGTACACAGGTGTCCGACTACCGCACCTTCATCGGCTCGGTGCTGCAGCTGTTCATCAGCACGCTGGGCGAGTTTGCCTACCCCCCCCTGCTGGAGCTGGATACGCGGCTCAAGTGGGTGGGGGTGCTTCCGATTTACGACGTCGTGATAGCCGGACATTTTGTGGCTGCTGGCTTAACAATACCCCATTATCAACTGCATTCAACCGCGGTGTTGCTCCTAGCAGGCCATGCTCCGTGGAAGCGCCTTTAATGAGTCTAGCGCTCACCTTGTTTTTTGACGCTACGACCCGTTTCCTGTTGCCGCTGCCCCTGCACCGCGCCAGAGAGCCTTATGTGTCGCCACTGGCTCACGCCTAAGCACGGCATTCCCAATTGCGTGGTGCAGGCTGTGGAGCTGCATCCTGCTCACGGTGTACCTCGTCCTGGCCGCCATCCTGCTCACCAACCTGCTCATCGCCATCATGAGCTACAAGTACCGCCCAGAGGTGGGGCCCGGAGGATGTCCTACCGAGGGCTTTGGATGCGTCGTACCGAGCTAGCCTGGCGGGCTACTGTTCGACCGACGGCCCTCGCTCTTGAACGCACGAGTAACACGCAAAAGCGATACCATGCTCTCCTTCACCACTACTAAATGTTGTCGTGTGTCCTTCGGTGCGTGCAGGCGGTCCGAGCTGAGAGCGTGTTCGACCTGGCCGAGATGGTGGACAGGTGCGGGTTGCACTGCCGCAGCGTGTTGGATACAACACCTGACACCGTAGATCTACAATACTCCAATGCTGTGGGGTGCGCCATGCTACACGACCGGGTACTCATACACAGCTGCGGCGTTGTCGCATTGACTTGAGACCAGTCCTGCTGCCCGGCCCCGTCCACGCACAGGTACCGCTTCCAGGTGCAGCACCACCTCATCTGCTCGCCCTTCAACCTGGTGCTGCTGGTGTTCGCGTGGCTGCCCGCCGCACCCATGCCCAAGGTGAGCACCAGGCGTCGCGATCCTAAACAGCCTGCACTGCTCACACGTGCCGCACGCGGCTGTCGCTGCGCTCCGATCCCTTTCAATACCTATTCACCTTGATTGGCCATCGGCATATGGTGCACTTGGTGGGCAGCCGGTTCGACGTCGCACCCTGTTTGTCACCCTGCCTTCCTCTCCTGCCTTGCCCTGGCGCAGCACCCTCCCTACGTGTGGGTTAAGTACGGGCTGATGCCGCTGGACGGCCTCACCTTCGCCACCACCGCCTACCCCACCACCACCGGCGGCCGCCACGAGATCCCGCACCTGTGCTACCTGCTCACGCTCTACCCCTTTATGCTGGTGGTAGCAAACGGTACGTGTAGGATAAAACAGCACAGGGCGTGCCTGCGCTGCGGGCACTTGGGCTGTAGGTACACCCATAGCCCAACTGCAATGCCGACAGGGGCATGGCACTGGCGCCTTGGCAACCAAGCACGCATCCCTTCTGCATGCCGCCCTTGAGCCCCTAACCTACACGCCATGCTGATCAGCCTCCTCCTTGTAGTGCCGGCGCCTGGCAGAAGCATGGCTTCCACCTGAAGCTGTGTACCCCCGTACCCCACGTGCCCCTCCACCCACCCGCAGTGCTGTACTACCTGCACACGCCGTACTCTGTAATATACTTTGCGCTGCTGGGCCACCGCAAGCTGGCCAAGGAGCTGCTGGCGGACACGCCCAAGCCCGCGGGAGGGGCAGGGACAGCCACCGTGAGCGGGCGGCCGTCGGGTACCGACATGGGCGGCGACACGCGCGTGTCGCACGCCGGTGCAAGCAAAGCTGGCGGAGGTGGAGGCGGAGGCAGCGCGGGCCCTTGGTCGCCGCAGCGTGGTGGCGTGGGGGCGTCGTCGCACATGCAGCTTGCGGCGCGGAGCGTGAAGGCGGATGGGGGCGAGCGCGGTGCGCTTGCCACCCTGCCGCGTGGAGGTGGCGCCATCCGATCGCCCTTCTCTCCCGCAAGCCAGCAGATGCTTATCCTAGATTCGTCTGGCAGCAGCGCGCTTGCGAGCAGCAGTGCGCTTTCGCCACCGCCCCGGGGAGGCGGTGGCGGGTTTTTTGCGCAACGGGCTGACAACGGAGTAGGGGATCTGTCCTTGCGCGACATGGCACTGGAGGCGGGTGGGGCGAGGCAGGGCGCAGGTGCACCGCGGTCAGGGCCAGGGCCTGTGGCAGAGAAGACGGGCGAGCACGATGAGGAGGCAGCGATTGGGGGCCTGAACGGCGGTGTGGCGTACGTCAAGGCGCAGGAGGTGCCTCCAGCAAAGCGGAGCAGCATGCCTCGGCCGGGCAGCATCAAGGAGGGCATAGCCAAGGTGCTGGGCGTGGAGACGGGTGCCACTCCCGCTGCTGCTGCGGCGGCGGAGGACGCGCAGGCGGCGGCGGCAGCGGCCAAGCGCTCGGTGTGGACCGCTCAGGTGTACGGCAGGTGGGCGCACGCTGCTATGTTGCCAGCGTGGTCTACTGGCTTCGGTGCAATTGCTGACGGTCCCTAAGCTACCACACACGCAGCACCTTTCCTTTTTGCTGCTTCAGCCTCGCTTCCCCTCTGCCACTCCCATGCACTGCACCCACCCCCCCTGCCCCCGCAGCGGCAGCTCTGGCTCCAGCCGCATCAGCCATAGCCGCCTGGAGGAGGCGCAGCTGTTCGAGGACATCACCGACGATAAGGACGTGGAGCCGCCTTACATGGTACGCAACCGCCATCCACCACTGGCTGCCGTGCACTGCCCTTCGCCGTGCTTCGTGCTCCTCACCTTGCTCCCAGCACCGCCTGGACCCTTATACCCTGCACCGTCCAGCCAAGCAGACTTGAAAACTGCGCTACTGTAACAGGTAAACCCCAAGGCCCCAAGTGGTTTATCACCCCTTTGACTTGGCCGCTGCATGCGTGCTATGCCCCTGGCCGACCAGGCCCTGCTCCGCCTGGCCACCCTGCGCGGCCTGCTGGACTTCCTGCTGGCCATTGTGCGCTTCGTGGTGCTGCTGCTGCTGGGCTGTGTGCTGTACGTGGTGGTGATGGGGCTGCTGGGCGGCAGCCTGGGCTGCTGCCTGGTGGGCTGGCTGGGCGCGGTGGCCGTCAGCGTGTACCGCGTCGTGGCGGGCGCGTGGAGGGGCGGACGCGAGGGCTGCCTGTGCGGCCCCGAGGGGCAGCGGCGGGGGGAGGCGCCGGCGGCGGAGCAGGTGCGCACGCACCGGACGCGTTGCTTTGGAGTGTGCAGCGTGGCCATTTCACACGGCGCGTCGCTTCCCATGCATTTGCAGCAGTACTGCCGCACGTTTGCTTGTGCAGTACCATGTTGTTGACGCCATTACGTATCGACTGCTGTCTTCGTGTTCCCGCAGCTTCCCGCCCCGGACGGCGCCCCCGGCCGCGGGCGGCAGTGGGTCGCGCTCGCGCGCATGGCCCGCCTGCAAGCCACGCGCAACACCTACCTCACGCACGCCCAAGTGGCCGCAGCCGTGCGGCGCGTGTACGCTGCAGCCAACGCCATTTCCGTGTGGTCGGGGCACGGCGACACGGGCCTCCTGCCCGGGGCCAGGCCAGGGACCGGCACCGGCACGGCCCACGGGGGTGCGGGTGGAGGCCGGCCAGCCACGCGGACCAACGGACTATGGAGCCGCGCAGCGAACAGGGCCCAGGGGGTAGGGCCGCGGGGACGGGGACAATCCAAGTTCTCGAACAGCGGAGGGCAGCGGCAGGAGCAGCAGCTGCAGCAGGGTGGAGGCGGGGCCGGCGGTGGGCTGGAGCATGATACCCTGAGCGTGGGGTACACGAAGGCCGGGCCACCACAGCTGGGCCAGGGGACAGGGAAGGGGACGCTAGGCCCATCTGCCTCGGTCCGGTTCGGCGGGCAGCCGCAGGGGGGTATGGCGGCGACGGCTGTGGCACTGCCGGGGATGGAGGAGGCGCTGCAGGGGAGGGGCTCCACCCCGGGCGTGACGTTCGGGACAGGAGCTGCCGCCGGCTCGGGGGCACCGCCGGCGGGCGAGTCGGGCACCGTGCGGGCCAGCAGTGCCCAGGGGGGGTTCCCCATAATGCCCTCTGAGGGGGGCACAGAGCTGCAGCTGGAGGAGCTGGATACGCACTCCGTGCACGTCAGCGCACTGGCCCTGGCCAGGGCGTCGAGTTTAAGCCCGACGCCGGCAGCGACGGCCGCTGGAGGCCCTGCCAGGGGCGCTTCTGGAGTGGTGGACGGGGGTTTCGGATGGTACGATGCGCCGGCGGGGCCGTCTGGGCAGCTGCGGCTGGGCAGTGGCACGGCGGGGGTCGGTGACTGGGGCATGCCCCTGCCGGGCGTGCGGACGGGGGCGCTGGTGGCGGGCGCGGATGGGCGCGCGGCGCTTGTGGGCAGCACGCCGCTGCCTGGGATGGTGGAGCGGGTGTCGGGGGTGGTGCCGTATGTTGTTGAGGGTGTGGGGGGCGCGGGTCCGGCGGTGGTTGCGGAGCAGCTGTCGGCGCTGCAGACGCAGGTGGCGGAGCTGTCTGCCATTGTGCGACACCTGGCACACAGCATTGTGGGGGGCGAGGGCAGCAGCGAGGGGGAGGAGGAGGAGGAGGGTGCGGAGGTGCAGGGGC
>VFQN01007279.1_pt1 | contig 12006 bp, 11 predicted proteins | sample 3512371 | NCBI WGS metagenome assembly VFQN01 (sample SAMN10412370, study PRJNA504923) | tailings metagenome | isolation source: Replicate 2 from Balatoc abandoned mine | place: Philippines: Itogon, Benguet | collected 2017-08-28
GGTTCTTTTAGATATAATAGAAAACCCATATTTGCTGTCACTCAAAATCTAAACACCCACGAACGCCCTTTTTTTGTATGGAGCGCCCGGTACGCCCAGGCATAAAGAAAACCCATCTTTCCTACCGGTATTCGTCTTGTTATGCTTTCTTTCTATGATACCCAGGAAAGGGTGGTGCCCAAAAGTTGCGCACGAACACAATTTTTGATTTTGTGAAACGCTTGCTTTCCTTTTTCGCATTTTTCCGAAATGGTTGATTCCAATCTCCAACTGAAAGAGGATGATGAAGATGTCTTCTACGAAAATCCAGAAGATGTTATCCGAGAATTTGGGAACCATCACCTCATGGATCGCATTCAAGCAACACTAACGAAAAATTTGAAGGAGTCAAATTATAAGTTACAAATTGAGCTGTACGAGAAAACTGATGAACTTCGAAAGGTGACATCTGAAAGGGAAGCTATAGGTGTTCAATTATACGCTTTGCAACAGCAATTGGCACGAATTCAATTGATGCTTGAAAATGCCCACAATGAACATAATCGAATATTGGATGCGAGACTTGGTGAAGAAGAACTCCTTAAAAGTGTCACTAAAAATAACGAGGAGCAACAAGCCCTGTTCGGCGAGTATCAGAAACAACAGAAAAGGTATGTGGTGGAGTTGGAAGCCTTAAATGAGACTATTCGGCAAATCGAGCAATACAACCAACAAGTGAAATCAGAAATCGCCATTTCTCGGAGGGTAACTTATAAAACAGAGCAAAATATGAGTGAACTGGAGAAAATTAAAGAAGAGCAAGACTATTTAGTAGACTCGATGACAAAACAAGTCTCGAAACTCAATGAGCAAATTGAGTTCATCGCCAAACAGCTCGTTGTTCAAAGAAAGGAGACAGATGATGCGAATGCTATTGTGATTGAGACTGTTAAAGAGCTTGAATTGATTTCCACTGAAAAGCAGCAACTGATGATTCAGTGGAAAGCTGCGTTAAGTGGGCTTTCCCGAAGAGATGAGGCATTGGCCCAAGCTGAACTTACATTGGCCACTGCTGAGTCTTCAGTGCATGATTATGACGTCGAAATTGACGCAACTAAACGTGAAATTCAGAAAGAACAAGCGAAGAATGAGACATTGGTGAGTTTAAGGGATAGGCTGGAAAATGAATTAACGTGGGTTGAAGAAAATCTTATTAAAATCCAAAACGAAAGAAACTTAATGCAAGAACGGTACACCCTTTTGTCGAAATCCTTAGCGCAAACAGATGGTGAGAACAAGAAATTAGATCTACTGGCAAAGGCGCTCGACCATGACTCCGAAGTTCAAATGAGTAATTTGCAAACAGTAACTCAAGAGCGACAGAAAATGGAAGAAGATTTGCTTCTTCTTTACTCCACCTTCTCCAATGTTAACAAAGCTGTCACGAATCTTTCACGTGATTCGATGAAGTTGATGAAGCTCATCCATGAGAAGGAAAACGAAGTATCAGAGCTTGAAAATGAAATCTCCCGTCACAAGCTTGAGAAATTGAATACTCAATCAGTTAATGAGACTCTGAAAGAGATGCTATCTTCTTTCTTGAAGGAAATCAAGGATAAGGAGATGCTTTCGTCAAAATATAGCCTCGAAATACGCCAGAGAAATGATGAAATTGAGAAAAAAATGTACCGTGTTGATCGGCTCAATAAAAAATATGAGAAAATGGTGGAAAGCGTAGGTGGAAATGAGGAGAATCTAGGTCCTCTGGAAAATACGATCCGGAACTTGGGCAAAGAAAATGAAGGAATTATGAACGACAACAAAGAGCTTGAACGTGAATGGTTGAAGAGACAAACTGAAATGGTTCAAATTTTATCTGAATGTGACAGTTTGGGTGAAAAGAATAATGAACAACAGGCTCGTGTCACAGTACTTGCGCAGCAACAAATTCGGTTAATCAAGGACTTGAGGGAATTAAAATCGAACATTAAAGTTAACTCCTCAATTAACAATAATTTTCAGAAAGATATTTCTAAGTTAAACGCATTAATTTCTCAAAATCACCGACAAGAACATGAACTTCAAGCCATCAATTACATCATTGAAATGGATTCTGTGGAAGAGTTAAAAGCTTTGGAGGTGGAAAGCATTTCTTTAAACAATCAAGTCGCCGAAATTAAGAATTCGAAGTTGAGTCTTCTCGATGAAATTGTGGAAATGGAACGTCAAGCTATGCTTTGGGAGAAGAAGATTCAACTTGATAAGGAAACTCGTCTCGCTCTCGATCCCAGTGTTGGTGTTGCGGAAAACGAAAGTATGGAAAAAGAAATTCATCGCATGGAGCTCCGCCTCGATGCTTTGAAGCGGGAACAAGAACGCTTGACGTTGGAAATGGAGAGGGCACTGCTGAAACGAGAGACCATCTCGAATAGGTACAGTACAACAAAAGTGGCTGCATCAAAAGGCGCAGTGGGGAAGGAGCTAACACAGGCTGCTGCGAAGAAAAAGATAGGTTTCCTGAAAAAAGAATCGAAATCGGTCGCTGAGGAATCAACTCAGTACAGTCTCCTTTTCGAAGATAAAAAGTTGCGACTTCAGCAAATCGGCACTGAACTAGAAGTGAAGACTAACGAATACGGCGCTCTCGAGGAATCTTGTCACATTCTTCAAAATCAAATCAATCAATTACTTTATCAAAAGCAACTACTCCAAGAGCGAATTTCCTATCGACAAAAGTTTACCTCCAAGCTCAAAGAAATGACCTCTCATCCAAAACACGAGTCATCGATGAGTTTAGGTGTCGAACGAAAATTTGTTGCTTCTTTACATGCTTTGGAAAATGTGAAGGAAATTATAGCAGAATTGAGCAAACAGTACCCACATTTAACGGAAGTGCTCGAGCGTGTGGTGGCAATGACCGATCCAAGTCTTGATGTGTGAAAAGAACGCTTTTGTTCACAAAGAGTTATAAATTAACTTAAATTCCTTCCTCTACTTTCTTTAGTTTGTCAACAGTTCGACTCAAAGACGCGTTTGCAATCTAAAAAGTCAAAAATTTAGCACAAGAGAACAACCATACTTAAAGCTTAACCTTAGATGCTTGCAGTTGCGAGTTTGCATCCTTCAACTGCTTCCTTAATTTTTCCATCTCAATTTCAAGCGACTGAATGTACATTATTGTCTCATTACTAGATAATTCATTCAAAACCCGTTGTGAAGTAATCTTAAAACAGGTTACAGAAACAAAGTAGAGAAGAATGGAATTGGTAATACCTGCTCTGCTCGAACTTTAGTGCGTAAATCTATTAACTCTGCATGTAAAGAGTCTGTGAATATCAATAGGAAGTAGGGATCAAGATCATCTATGAAATTCATACCTGAAGTCAACATAGCGCGAGAGTCGTTTGCGAGATCAAAAAGCTCAGCTGCGTGAGACTTTTGATCATTTGTCTGATTTAGGGTTCTGTTGGGCGAAGAGGATCGCCGCAAAGTTGATTGTTGACGAGAGGACTTAGGGCTACGAGTCATTAATAATTCCTGAACTTGTTTCTTCAGTACCTCATCAATCTGTCCGGTAGCTGTAGCACCAGTTTGAGCAGCAAGATGTAGCGATTTCTGAAAGGCTTCTTCTTTCATTTTATCAAGTCGAGCAACCCGTTCTTTGTGTTTATCGACAATCTTTTTCGTTAATTCTAGACCGGATCCTAGAGTGTTCGATTTTAATGGATTTGAAGGTCGAATCCCTTTCGGTAACACAACTGCTCCAACTCCTTCTGTGGCATCAAATCCCCCGTTGTTAAAAGTTAATCCAGTTGTACTTCTGCCTCCCCGGCTCCCTTGTTTCTGTTTTACCTGATAAACGCCTTTCTCGACGTTGTCCAGAATCTGCTCGATTTGCTCGGTATATTCATAAAGCTTGACAATTTCCTTTTCCGCCATTCGAAGTTGTTCAGATTTTTTAGTACGGTACAGATTAAATGCCTCAACGAAACCACTCAGAGCCTTATCTTTCTCATTGAGCCAATACTCGTATTGCTTTCTCAAATTTTCAATCTCTTGTATTCGATTTCGCTCTAGATGCGATAAATGCGCCGAAAAGTCGGCTTTCAGAGGCTTTTCTATCATGGAAACTTGCTTGTTAAATTTGTGAAGAAGTTGAGTATATTGGGTGAGATTTTGGGGTATTTTATCTCTTTCTTCAAGCTGCTGTTTCAATAACTCCTCATTGGATTTCAGGATCCTATCGAGATCTTCTTTGTGTTTGTTTTCCAGGAGTAGTTTCTGTTCTGCTAAAGCCCTCTCTTTTTCTTCAAGTAATGAGGAGTACTCAAATTCTTTGTGCTTAATCACTGCTCGGCATTTCACCAATTCAGCCGACAGTTTCTGCATTTCACGAGTTAGCTCCTCAAACTGCTGCTTCTTTTCCTTTAATCGCATGGAATATGTTTCGTTGCTCTCCTTTAACTCTTTAAGTGATTTTTGCAGTTTTTCTTGGCTACTCGAAGCTATCGAGGAGTCCCTTTTCCCTTCTGCTGATCCATCATGGGAGGTATTTTCTCCAGCGAGGAGTTCTTCCAAACTAAATCGTTTTCCATTTACTAAAATTCCGTTATCAGAGGATAAAGCAGCAGGAATTCCTAAAGCCTTTAAGAGAGATACAAGGCGGCTTAAAGAGAAAGGTGCCTCAGAAGATTTCTGATTACCACCAACACCTTGGACCTGACTCGACAATTTACTTCGCAAAGAGGCAACTTCTTCGGTCAACCGTCGAATTTTCCGGTCTTTATCTTCGGGGTCATCAACGTAGTTTACACGAGGATTATTTCTGACGTTTCGACAACGATTAGCAAATTGCAAAGTTGATAAGCACTCTTCATAATACTTGGAAGATGGATGTATCGCAGCAATCACATTTGTAAAGGAATTCCCGCCAAGACTATTTTGAAGAACTCGGGTAAGCTTTGAGTCTCGATATGGGATATGAGTATTTTCACTTGATGGATCTAGAGCCATGATAACTTTTCCGAGGGCGGTAAGACTGGAATTTATATGCAATGCTTCCTTTAACCGAATCCCCTGGCTTTCGCTCTTCTTAAGCCTTTCACTTCCAGCTAAATCAACCAAATTTAACATTCCTGTAATGGCTTGTCCGGTCATTTTGTCCCTTTGAAGCACAGTGATTGTGAAAACTGTGTGTGAACGGGATGAAACTGAATTCATCTTAGTTTCATGGGTAGCTCGAACACGCAAACCCATGGAAATCAACGAGCTTACCTCTTCCATCGTTGTCACGGGAATTAGAGATAAATCTTTCACAAATACATTGCCTTCATTGTCTTCTCGTATCTCATAGTTCATCGTGTTGAATTCATCTTGTACCTCCTTTAAACCTGGCCGGTTTTCAGCTGAGGACGCAATCGCTGAGCCCGGTCGATGGAAGGCTGGCGCAAAGTACGGATTGCCTCTTTTACCCGCTAAGTTTTCGAATATATCGGAGGTCTTTTCGTACAAAGCGGACGAGTTACTCGCCTCAACCCCCATCGCAACTAAATATGCTTTCCCAAGATCTCGGATTTGATCGTTGTATATTTCTAGAAAAGAGCAAACCATAGCAATCTCTGTCGATGACGTCTTCTTTGAAAGAGTTTGAAACAAGTATTCTACTGATCGAGGAATGATTCCTCTAACTTCACCATCTCCTCCGAACATTGTATATGTCTGATACAATATTAAGTCATAACCTCAGAGAATTTGAAACATACCTTTCCAGAGCCTGTCTGACCATCTACAGAACAGTAAGCTAAAAAGGGGAGTGAAAGTTCTCGACTTACAAGCAAAGCAACAGCTATTGTAGCCGTGTAGCACATGATCAACTTGATTTTTGCAGACTATGTCAAAAATATTTTGCTGATCGGAGTCTGTCCAGAATATTTTGTCAAACTGAAACGATACTTCGCCATACTTTCTGTTTGAAGCATCGGGATCTTTAATAACTAGTTTGCGAGGCTCTTCCGAATCAACCTGCAGAATTTCACCAGGATCACTTGAATCCTCGCTTGGTCTCGCGCGTACGAAGACATTAATGTTGGATCCTTTCTCTCCAATCGGAGTGTAGTTCGTAACAACGCGATGCATTTTTTCTTTGTATTGAGAAACGGCTGATAATGGCCGAGGTTGGCCGAGATTTCCGTTATATTTTTTTAATTATTTGTTAATTTATTTATGACAAGCGAAAGACAAGAATTAGATCTGAGTGAAATTGATTCCCTGATCCAAAGTTTAGATTTTGTAAATAGTGATCATTGTGATGTTGGTTGGATCAGTCCCGTGCATAGAATCAAATATTCAGACTCACGCTTGCAAAAACCGCGAGAGCAGAGAAAAAGTAACCTTCAATTTGAATCAGTTTCCTCGAGGCTTCGCCAAGAACTGCTCTTAGAAAGGAGGCAATTGTTGGAACAACTCCAAGCTTTACTTCTTATGGGCAGTGAAACTTACTTGACTCATGAACGCCGCGTTGTGGAAGACGATTGGATCGAAAAATTGAACCACACCGCGTGTGGTGAGATTAGAGCCCGCATATCCACAAAGTATCGCAATGATCTTGAGTTAAACGAGCCTTCCCAGCAGGGATTTGATTCTAGTAATTGTTTGAAAAGGTTGAAGACAACCCATTTTCGATCAATGCTCGAGCTTTATCTCGAAAAATCTCTTCAATCCTCACAATTGCAGTAAGAAAAGCTTTTGTACATCTCCTTACTACCATTCCTGATATTTGTCTCTTTACAGGTTTGAAACTTTGCGCTTTCTCCAAACTCGTCGAGATACTTGTGCTTGCTCAGATAAGAAGTTAGGTTCTATGATTGGATTGCAAATTGCGCTAAGCCATATTCTCAGGACTGAGTTAGAACTATTGAAGAAATAATTTATTTATTATTAGAATGTTTCCAAATCAATATTCCCACCATTATAGCGATCAATATGACCAGTAAGATAATACACTTTACTGATAGTGAGTTTTTTTGATGCTCTTCAGCCTTTTCTAATTGCTCCATTCCCGACTTCGCATGTTCAACAGCGTTCTCCATGTTGTAATCAATTCGATCGAGGATAGTGCCTTGATCTATGACAAGAACAGCTAGTTCGCGGAATATTTGGGCCAGTTCCTCGATCGATTTTGCTATCTTCACAATTTCTTCATTGCGTTGATCAATGACCTATAAAATTGTAAAGCGAGTCAATCTTTTTAAACAACATTTCGCCCACCATTTCAGTGTCTTCCAATAATTGCATTTGATCTTGTGTAAATCCTCGATCAATAAATTCTGCACCAGCTGGCTTACGATTTTCTTCAGTTAGGAAGTCAAACGCTTGCGAGCCTGACCCCATTTTTTGCGCATTGAGAGTTTCCATATATTTCTTTGAGATTTCTGTGAGATGAGGTGAGATGAGGGAAGAAACCAAACCTTTTGTTGGGATCGAAATCCAAGTGAAAGCGATTGCAACTTTTTAGCCATGGCCATTTGCATGTTCTTACGGACAGTGCGCTCAGCAGAGGTAAGAGAAGGATCTTCACTCTGTTTTCCAAATCGTTTCAGGAGTGTCTCTGCATGATGAAAGATTTCAGTAATTTCTCTAGTTTTACTTTCTATTTCAAATTCCTGCTGCGCTTCATCAGTTTCGAAATTAACCTTCAATCGCTTTCGATGGAGCGAATCAATTTCGGAGACTATAAAACTCATGAATAACAGTTCTGAAAGAAGCCTTTTGCTCACTTTTAACTTGGATTTTCGAAATATCTTCTTCCACTTGCTCAATTTTTTCAACCCAGACAGGGGGCAGCGAGTTTTTAACGGCACTCCAATTTGTTGAGTCAGAACCTCTCTGTTGCAAGGGATATTATCACTGTAAATACGTGCACTTGAGTTATTACCTTTAATAACCCTTTATCTCCATCATCAAAATGTTCGCTGATGCCACGGTTAGCCTTGGCGGCATTCCTAATCTCCAAAAACTTTTTTGTCAAATTTCGAGTCGCCATCTTTCCAGCTAAAGATTTCTTTCTTTTTCTTTACGCTGCTGCTAAGTGTTTTTTTTTTTTTATTTGAGAATGGAGCGAAGGTTAACGAAGAATGAAAAAAGAAGACTCAAGAAGAAAGAGCGACCAAATGAACCTACTGTCATAATCCATACAGGGTTAACTTCAAACGAGGTCGAAGTACAGTATGTTGCTCCGGAATTCTCAAATGAACTTCATTTAGAAGACAATTTATTCAATCATTTCAAGCATGTTTTCGAGAAATTTCATACTCCTGAGGAGTTGCTCTCAAACTCCCCAAGATTCCAAGAAAATAGAAGCGAGCTTATCACCCCGATCAGCGAACCGTCATCGAGTGCTGAGCGGATAGATTCTGGCCCTGCTCCGTTGTCGAAGAAGAAGAAGAAACTACTAACTCGTTTAAGTGTTTCGGAATTAAAGCAATTAGTATCTCGCTCAGATGTTGTTGAAGCGCATGATATTACCTCAAGCGACCCGCGTCTTCTTATTCATTTGAAAGCTTACAGAAACACGGTACCAGTTCCACGGCATTGGTGTCATGTTAGAAAATATCTTCAAGGAAAAAGAGGAATAGAGAAGGTCCCTTATCAACTCCCAGAATTTATAGCGGAAACAGGAATTGCGAAAATTCGTGAAACTATTCTGGAGCAAGAAGCTCTTAAGAAAGGCAAACAAAAGGCGCGAGAACGCATCCGCCCAAAAATGGGAAGGATTGATATAGATTACCAAGTTCTCCATGATGCTTTCTTCAAATTTCAAAGTAAACCGAAAATGAATGGGCATGGAGACTTGTATTACGAGAGTAAAGAATTTGAGGTTCAAGCAAAGGAAAAGAAGCCGGGCTCCTTGTCAAATGAGTTAATTCAAGCTTTAGGCATGTCTGAAGGATCTCCTCCGCCTTGGTTGATAAATATGCAACGCTATGGGCCTCCCCCGTCCTACCCCAACCTGAAAATCCCTGGATTGAATGCTCCACTTCCACTTGGTGCAGCCTATGGTTACCAGCCTGGCGGTTGGGGAAAGCCTCCCGTTGATGATTTTGGGAGACCTCTATATGGGGATGTATTTGGAGTTTCGACTAAAGCAGAGGTCGGACTTCATGATCAAATTGATAAATCTTTTCGTTGGGGTATCTACGAGGATGATATTTCCCAAATCGAAGAAGATGATGATGAAGTCAGTGATGACGAATCAGTGGGAGGCAAACCTGTTTCTCTCTCTGATGTTACTTTATCTGGAATTGAGACGCCACGTTTGACTGAAGGGACCCATACCATAGTTTCTGGGTTAGAAACTCCTGCAATGATAGATCTGCGGAAAAGAAAAGGAGTCGAAACCCCTGATACTGTAGTTTCCGTGCAGGCCTTGTACCAAGTGGTTCAAGAACGTAAGTCCTTAAACGATGGACAAATGTTTGCCTCAGAGAAAGAATATGTTTTTGAAAATTCAAATCTGAGTGAAAAACCACTTCAAGGAGTTGAAACAGATACTCATGTCAGCGAGAAAAATAAAAAGAGGAAAGCAGAAGAAACTTTAATTTCCCGAAAAATAAAAGAATTTAAATTCTAATTTAATTCAAATCTCATTGGACACTTCATGAAATCAAAATATGAAATTCAACTATTTTTTCGATTTAAATTTCGTCAATTTATCTTTCCCAGCAGCGGGCCTCGGCAATTTTCTTGCTGCTAGCTTTAACGCCTCTAAAACATTCTTGATTCTTTCACCTTTAATAATTCGTTCAAGGTGTTCATACGCCATATTTATATTTTCTTCATTATAACCAACAATTTTAAAAGGCACAAATTCTTCCTCCACATATCCTATTTGTTTTTCATTCTCATCCAGATGAATTTCTTCATTCGTATCAGTCGTGGAATTTTCGATACCGCTTGATGCGAAATGTATCTTCTCATCTCGTTCTTCTTCCACAACAGCTGTCTCTTTTCCAAGGATTTCAGCCGGCGGAAGAATTTTCGATATTATGGTAAAAGTCATTCCCTGAAGCTGATTCAAGATGGAAATCTGCAAACTATGAGGAATATTAACAGGTCTTTCATTTCTAATCGTACCTTTAATTGCGGTTTCCGAGAAAGAAGCAGCCCAACCAAATTTAGTGGGATCTCAATTTTCCTCTCTAGAGTTTTCTTCTCTTTAGACGATACTTTGATTGCTGAATATGCCATTTGGTTAGAGTCGAAAGGTTCAACTGAAGGATTAGAATAATTAATCGTCTGACTATCCAAGGTTTCTTTCTTCTGTGTGACCTCTGAAATTTGAGACTCGGTACTCTCTTTTCCATTGGCTTCACTTTCTATAAGGTTTACCGCCCTACACGAATTGAACTTCAAAACTCTCAAAGAACAGAAATTACCTTTGAACATTCTCAAAAGATCCTTCTAAAGTCATCGGCTCAATGTGAGAAGCAACATTTCCCTCTCTTATTAACTCTGGAAGAAATATTCTTACGTTTGTTTTCGCTGAAATTTCTTTGAGTACATCTGCTTTACCACGTCTGTACAAAAAGAACAATTTTCTATAGTTGATCAGAAATTCCAATACCACGTCATCCACCTCTAAACCCAGTTATTTAAATAAATGGAATGAGGTGATTGGTACCAACCTCCAGAGACAATTTCGGAAACTGCCTTGTACGCGGCGATAATGCTTTTCCAATCACCAATAATGACAACTGCAATCCAAAGGGATTCGCCAACAGGAGATAGAGCATTCATTAATTTCGCCCGCGTCTCTCTTTGGAGGTTTGTGATCACAACACCTCGCTTTCCAACTACCCTGCCGGCTACAAAGAGATAAGAAAACTCGTTCTCTGGATCATCAACGTACCCAAATCCGAAGGAATCCACATACTCAGCTTAAAATCTCCTTGAATATACTCAGCAAGGATCTTTCCGTCATACGACATGTTTTGACTTTCTGTCGTGTTATGGAATTACGCAATTCCTTAACACTAGCTTTTCAGTGAACGAAAGCCCACACCGCTAAGCCCGCCCCGTTTTGCGCGTTCGGAACTTTCGAGTTTTTTCGATGACGAAAAGTGATCTTGAGCCAAGGTCTCCCGAAAATGAAAGTTTACTGGAATGCCTATTGGACTCTGGTATCTTTCTAGGACGTTAGGCTGTGTTTGAGTCCAGAGAATCGTCCAAAGCTGACGGAACGCCTGTCCTTTGAACATGTCAACCTAAAACATTACCTTCGTTCTTCCTCAAGACTTTTCCACTTGGTGGATAGAGTTAATAGAAGATCAATCATGTAGTATAGACTTCATAGAAACGAATAAATAAGTCCACTCCCTGCAGGTCGTGCAAGCGAGGCGAAAGATCTCTGGCTCGAAGACCAAATCGAGAATATACCGACCCAGTTGAGGAAAGTCGTCACTAACAAGATCCAAGCGAAACATTGACCAAACTTCGTCAAATATAAATTATTATGTCTAAATTGATTCTTTTTACTTGTTTGCAGAAGTCATATGAAGAGAAATGGTGATTAGATGCTAGGAAATGAGTGGAGAGAGCTCGTCATGCACGAAGAAGACACAATAAGGACGATCTTGGTTGCTTCTCTGTGCATTTGCACCCCTATTTATATGAAGATACCTGTTGTAGAAGAAATCATAAAGGAAAATTACTGGATCACCATGTTCAATGACATGGGCAATAGGACAATCCTCGGAGTTTAAGCCTTTCAACAACTGTTCCATCTGGGGATGGTCACCGTGACTCAGGAAATTGTGCAGATCGATGGAGGAGAGTGATTACAAGGGACTTCAAGTAACCGGGAAAAGGCTTACTAGTGAATTTGTTGTTTCTTTGTTTTTTCTCAATGTGCGCTCCACTCTACAAACTTTGATTGTTCTCTTCAGTTTCAAATATTAGTGTTGGAACATTAGGGTAAATAGACCAGTAAGTAGATAGAACATTAAGTTAACATGAACCTATTACATTGTT
>VFQN01007280.1_pt1 | contig 12003 bp, 14 predicted proteins | sample 3512371 | NCBI WGS metagenome assembly VFQN01 (sample SAMN10412370, study PRJNA504923) | tailings metagenome | isolation source: Replicate 2 from Balatoc abandoned mine | place: Philippines: Itogon, Benguet | collected 2017-08-28
CGAGATCCAGCGCAACATCCTGGCAAAGGCGGTTCTCGGCCTGCCCGGGTGACCGTCTTGGTCATCCCCGGGTGACATCTCGGTCATCCCCGGGACATCTCAGTCATCCCGGGTGACCATCCGGCGTCCTCCGGGTGCCCCCCGCTTCGCTTGCCGCTTGCAATGATCGCTTGACTGGGGCATCGCTGCGTGCGGTATTTTTGCTTTGATTCAAATCGGGAACCGCCGTGGCCGCTAGGAAGTCGCAGGCGGCGCATTTGCCGCCGCAGAGTCATCAGGAACAGCGCCGTCACATCATGCAGGCGCTCCACCGCTGCATCCGCCGCAAGGGCTATGCCTTTACGAGTCTGCGTGATCTGGCCGAAGAAGCGGACATGTCGGCCAGCCACGTCCGCTACTACTTCGATGGCAAGGACGTGGTCCTGGAATATTATCTGGAGCAGTTCATCCAGATCGTGCGCAGCGATCTGGACGAGATCGCGGGCCTGCCGATCGATAAGCGCATCGTGGCCATCGCCGACCGCTTCTTCGGCGAACGCGTGACGCGCGACAGGATCAGCGTGCTGTTCGAGATCTTTGGCATCGCCATCCACAGCAAGCGTCTGCGGGCCCTCAAGGTTGCGCATGACGAACAGGTGCTTGCCATCATCCAGCGAACCCTGTCCGAGGCGAGCGGCCAGGCGGAATCGCAGGTCGTGGACGACGCGGTGACGCTTCACGCGCTGCTGGTCGGACTGTCCACCAACATGCTGTTCAACGCCGATCAGACCCTGGCGATGGGCCGCCGGCTTTTCCTGCAGAGCTTCCGGCAACGCGCCGGGATCGCGGCGGAAGACGATCCCGCCGATTGATCCGGTAGGAAAATCGTCGGCCGGACGACATCTGATTTGTTTTTTTTACAAAAGTGTGCAATCTCGTCCACGTCACGGGAGGACGTTATGGGATTGATGTCGATCGCGCAGGCATGCGCGCAAAACGCGGTGGTGCGAGGCCGGCCGTGGATCTGAGCTTCTTCGTCAATCAGACGCTCACCGGCCTGGCGAACGCATCGTCATTGTTCTTGGTGGCCAGCGGCCTGACGCTGATCTTCGGCGTCAGCCGGATCGTGAATTTTGCCCATGGCTCGATGTTCATGCTCGGCGCCTATGCCGCCATCACCGTCTACGAACCGATCGTCGCGGCGATCGGGCCGGTCTTCGGTCCGTGGATCGCCATGCTCGCGGCCGCCCTGGCGGTAGGCGTCATCGGTATCTGCATCGAGGTTCTGCTTCTGCGCAGGATCTATCATGCGCCGCACATGCTGCAGATCCTCGTCACGTTCGGCATCGTGCTGATCGTCCAGGATGCCGTCGTGCTCGTCTGGGGATATGATCAGATCGTCGGTCCGCGCATTCCCGGCCTGCGCGGTGCGGTCACGATTCTGGGCGAGCGTTTCCCGCAATACGAACTCTTCATGCTCTTCATGGGTCCGGCCGTCTTCGCCGGTCTTTGGCTGCTTCTTCACCGCACGCGTTGGGGCACGCTCGTGCGCGCCGCCACGCGCGACCGCGAGATGGCGGACATACTGGGCGTCAACCAGGCCCAGCTCTTCACGGGCGTGTTCTTCCTCGGCGCCGCCCTTGCGGGGCTGGCGGGCGCCCTGCAGTTGCCGCGCGAACCGGCCAACATCTATCTCGACACGCGCGTGATCCTCGAAGCTTTCGTGGTCACCGTCATCGGTGGCCTCGGCAGCATCGGCGGCGCGCTATTGGCCTCGATCATCATCGGGCTGCTGCAGGCCTTCGGCATTCTGATCTTTCCCAAGAGCACGCTGGTGCTGGTCTTCGTCGTCATGGCCGTCGTGCTGATGGTCCGTCCCTGGGGATTGCTGGGGCGGCCGGAGCCGCACGGATCCAGCGATCTCGCCGAGACCAAGGCTCCGCCGCGACCCCGTCCCTATATGGTTCACGGCATCGCGATCACCCTCATCGTCCTCGTGCTGCTGCCGTTCCTTGCCCCGCTTTATGTCGTCAAGCTCGCCACCCAGGCGATCATCTTCGGCCTGCTCGCCTTCAGCCTGAACTTCATCGTCGCGACGGGCGGCATCCTTTCCTTCGGCCATGCCGCCTTCTTCGGGCTGGGCGCCTATTCGGCGGCCATCGCGGTCAAGTCCTACGGCCTGCCTGCGGGCGCCGCCCTGTTCGTGGCGCCGGTGCTGGCCGGGTTAGTCGCGCTCGTCGTCGGCTGGTTCATCGTCCGCCGCTCCGGCATCTACCTCGCCATGCTGACCCTCGCCTTCGCCCAGATCGTCTGGTCCGTGGCGTTCCAATGGGTCGAGTTCACCGGTGGTGACAACGGCATAGTCGGCGTCTGGATGCCTGGCTGGGCCTCGGAGACGGGCGCCTATTATTATCTGACGCTCGCGGTCTGCGGCGCGGCGATCGCGCTGGTCTGGCGCATCATGTTCGCGCCTTTCGGATATACGCTGCGGGCGGGTCGCGACTCGGCGTTGCGGTGCGACGCCATCGGCATCGACCTGCGTGTGCATCAGGTTCTGGCCTTCGCTCTGGCGGGTGCCGCCGCAGGCCTCGCCGGCAGTTCGTTCATGTTTCTCAAGGGTGGCGTCGACCCCAGCCTGCTATCCATGGACATCTCGGCCGACGCGCTGATCATGTCGCTGCTGGGCGGCGTGCAGACCGTGGTCGGCCCGCTTGTCGGAGGCGCGGTCTTCACGTTCCTGAAGGCCTACATCATGCCGCTCACCGACCAGTGGCGACTGGTCCTCGGCGCCATCATCATCACTCTGGTGCTGGCCTTTCCCCGCGGCATCGTCGGCTTCCTGGCTTCCGGCCGCGGCTGGCTCGACCGCCGCAGGGACAAGGCGTCGCTCGACCGGGCTGGGGAGACCTTGGCGTGAGCGCGCTTCTGGAAGTCACGGGGCTGGCCAAGTCGTTCGGTGGCGTGCACGCGGTGCGCGATGTCGGCTTCACCCTCGGCCGTGCCGAGATGCTGGCGATCATCGGACCCAACGGTGCGGGCAAGTCGACCTGTTTCAACATGGTGGGCGGCCAGATCCGTGCGGACAGGGGGGCCGTCCTTTTCGAGGGCGAGAACATCGCCGGCAAGGCGCCGCGCCACATCTGGCGGCGTGGCGTCGGGCGCACCTTCCAGATTTCCGCGACCTTCCTGTCGATGACGGTGCGCGAGAACGTCCAGATGGCGCTCATGTCATATCATCGCAGGGTCCGGGCGCTCCTGCCGCTCGCGAACCGTCTCTATGCCGACGATGCTGTCGCCATCCTCGAGCGGACCGGCATCGCCGACCGGAAGGACCAGATGTGCGGCGTGCTCGCTTATGGTGATCTCAAGCGCGTCGAACTCGCAGTTGCGATCGCGCACCGGCCCAGGCTGCTGCTGATGGATGAGCCGACGGCCGGCATGTCGCCGTCGGAGCGCGAGGCGTTGATGGAACTGACCGCCGCGATCGTGAGGAAGGAGGGGATGTCGGTGCTCTTCACGGAGCATGACATGGACGTGGTCTTCGCCCATTCGGCGCGGATCGTGGTGATGAATCGGGGCGAGGTGGTGACCGTAGGTACGCCCGCGGAGGTTCGCGACAACGCCGAGGTCAAGCGGATCTATCTTGGCGGGACGATGGAGGCGGCAGGCTGATGACGGAGAAAGTCCTTGTCGTCAGGGCGCTGAGTGCCCATTACGGCCGCGCCCAGATCCTTCATGACGTCGCCTTCGACCTGGCGCGGGGCGAGGTGGTCACGCTGCTCGGGCGCAACGGCGCCGGCAAGTCCACCATCATGAAATGCGTGATGGGGTTGCTCGCGAAGCAATCCGGCAGCATCGAGCTTTGCGGCCGTCGCCTGGCCGCTCTGCGATCCTACCAGATCGCCCGACTGGGCCTCGCCTATGTGCCGGAGGATCGGCGCATCTTCTCGGGACTGACGGTGCTGGAGAACCTCGAGGTCGGCCGCCGCGTGACAAGGAGCGTCAAGGATCCCTGGACTCCCGAGCGTCTCTTCGCTCTGTTCCCCAACCTCGCCGAACGGCGCAATCAGGATGGCAGCCGCTTGTCGGGCGGCGAACAGCAGATGCTCACCGTGGCGCGGGCCTTGATGGGCAATCCGCAGGTCGTCCTTCTCGACGAGCCTTCGGAAGGACTGGCGCCGATCATCGTCGAACAGATGGCGCATGCGGTGAAGGCGCTGAAGGCGGAAGGCCTGTCCGTCCTGCTGTCCGAGCAGAACCTCTATTTCGCCAACGAGGTTGGCGATCGTGCCTATGTCGTCGATCGCGGCCGAATCCACTATGAAGGGCAGCTCGACGCCATCATGGCGAACGAGGAGATCCGGCGCGCCCATCTCGCGGTCTGAGGAGGGCGCCAGACGAGGCACGATGGAAACGCTCGCGACTTGGCGCGGCCGTGTGCCGGCATGGGAATGCGACGCAGACGGCCGTTGGAGCCTCCGCCACGTGGCGGGCGCCTTCGACCAGGCGGCTCGCATCTGTGCCGGCCAGGCCGAGCCGGCATGGCCTTTGACATTGCGGATCGATCCGACGGCCGGTCCCTGCGCGGGCGAACTCGTGGAGATCCGGAGCCGGCTTTCCGGAGACACGCTCGAACATGTCATGATCCGCATTGCCGACGACGCCGAACTGTCGAGAGCGCAGGCGGCTGGACCTGATGAGGGGCCTGTGCAGCTGCTCGAGCCTGTCCAGCCGCACGCGGTTGCGGGACCACTCGACATCGTCGATGCCTGGGAATGCGACGTCATGGGCCACATGAACGTCCAGTTCTATGCGAGCCGGGTGACCGATGCCGAAGCCATGTTCGCAGCCAGGCTCGACTCCGGGGCCGCCGGAGCCTTCTTCCGGCCGCGCGAGCATCGCTTCAGCTTCCTGTCCGAACTGCTTGCCGGAAATGTCGCCTCTGCCGCCACGATGCGGATCGAGCGGCCGCATGCGCCCATCTCCACGCGCACCGAGATTGCTTCCGGCGGCAGGCTGTGTGCGGTGGCCGAGAGCGACCTTGAGATCGTTGCTGATGGTGGCGAGCCGGGGACCTCCGCTGCATTGCGCCGGGCGGTGGACGGGTTCCCGCTTGCGGGGCCTTTCAAACCCGTCTGGTCGGCGGGCGAATGGTCGCCGGACGCCATTGCCTTGAGCCGCATGACCGTGCTTGGCCGGCAGGAGGTGGCCGCTTGGGAGGTCGACCAGACAGGCGTGATGCCGCCACGCTTCTTCTTTGCCCGGATGGCGCCGTCGGTCTCCTATCTGCTCGACATGATGGGTCTGTCGCGCCCATTCATGGTCGAGCGCGGGCTGGGTCGAGCCGCCGTCGCTTACAGGCTGTGCTATCGGCGTTGGCCGCGTGTCGGCGACTGCCTGGAGTTGCGCAGCGGCATCGGCCTCGTCGGCGAGAAGAGCTGGCGCTTTCGCCATTGCTTCAGCGACGTTGCCGACGGGGGCGAGGTTTGCGTGGTGGAAGCGGTGATCGTCCTGCTCGACCTCGTCGCCCGCAGATCGGTTGCGTTGCCGGATACCGTCCGGCAACGCGCGCTCGCCATTTCGATCTGACGTTCTCGTTTCGCTCGAACGGGCGTGAAAGGTCTCTTGCCGAACGCGGTTTTGTATTTTATACAAAAATTCGAGCACGAAAGTGAGCTTCATCGACCAGATGGCTTCCTTGGGAAAACGGCGAGAGAAACAGCATGGCAAGCCTTCGCGGTCGTACGGCGTTTGTTATTGGTGCAAGCAGGGGAATCGGCGCCGCCACCGCGCGCGCTTTCGTCCGCGAGGGTGCGGCGGTAGCCCTTATCAGCCGCGACAGGACCGCGCTCGACGCCTTGGCCCGGGAGCTCGAGGTCATGGGCGGTTCGGCAGCTGTCTTCGTGGCGGACATTACCGATGAGGACATGTTGTCGGCGGCGATCGATGCCGGCCTCCATCATTTCGGAGGCATGGATATCGCCTTCAACAATTCCGGCGTGACCAGTAAGGCCTATCGCCTGCACGAAACGCCTGTTGAAGAATTCGACCGCCTCGTCGCGGTCAACATGCGCGGCACGTTCCTCGCGCTGAAGCACGAGTTGCGCTCGATGCTCGGGCGTGGGGGCGTCATCATTAACAACGCCTCGATCAGCGGGTTGTCGGTGGTGCCCAACATCAGCGCCTACAACGCCACCAAACACGCCGTGGTCGGGCTCACCAAGAGCGCGGCTGTCGAATATGCGCGCAAGGGGATTCGCGTCAACGCCGTGGCTCCCGGTGCGATCATGACCGACATGCTGAGTTCGGGGCTCGCAAGCACCGAGGAAGGCCTCGCCTGGATCGGCGCGAACGTGCCGATCGGTCGCATCGGCGAGGCGGAGGACGTAGCCAATTCGGTCGTCTGGCTGGCCTCCGACGCCGCGGAATATCTGACCGGCGTCGTGCTGCCGGTGGATGGCGGTTACCTCGTGTCGCGAGGCGGCCAACGTGCCAGGGAAACCTCGAAGGTGGGAGAAAAATCTTGAGCATCATGCCACAGGAGTTTCCAACGGCCGAGGGCGTCCAGTTTCGCGCCGCCATGCGTCAACTGGCGGCGGGCGTCGCCGTGGTGACGACGCTCGACGGCGGTGTGCGTTACGGCATCACCGCGACCTCTGCCGCTTCCGTGTCGGAAGACCCCGCACTGATCAGTGTCGGCATCAACAAACAGTCATGGATCTGCGAAGCGCTCATGCGTTCGAGGATCTTCTGCATCAGCATCCTCGGCGTGCCGCAGATCGGCGTCGCGAAGGCGTTCTCCACCATGCCCCGCGAGCGCCGTTTCGACGCCGGAGAGTGGCAAACGCTCGCTACCGGTGCGCCGGCGCTGTCAGGCGCCCTCGCCGTGTTCGACTGTGAGATCTTCACCTCGATCGAGGTGAAGACACATCATCTCGTCATCGGCCAGATCCTGACGACACGGATCGCCGACAGTGCCGCGCCGTTGATCTATCGCGATCGCCGGTATCTCACGGTCGGCGAGGTCTGAACGTCTTTCCCCGGGACATGCCCGACCTCTTTATGGCAGCTTGGAAGCTCGGGGGCGGAACGGCCGCTCAGGCGGCTGCATGTCTGGCGGCACCGCGCCGCTAAGCCTTCACTGTCTCGTCGACATAGAAGGTGTTGAGCAGCGACACGCGCGGCCGGTCGCTTGTGGTCTTGACGGTCGGGCGTCCATGCCAGCTCATTCTGGTCAGCGCGTGATGCGCCTTCAGCACCACGAAGGCGTAGCCGACATTGGGCAGGAACGGAAATGTCTTCACCGGCTCGAGACCAAACGAGCCGACATGAAGTAACCCCTTCAGGGAAGCCTGGTAGAGCGTCGTGCCGAGCGCCTGCTGGCTCTCGTCGGCAGGACAATAGAGCTGCATCGTCACGACCTTCTTGCGGGTATCGGGATGCGGATTGATCTTGTAGCCGTCCTTGTCGACGTAGATGACCGGCCGCGCAACCATGCGCAGGTCGTCCGGGCTGGCGAGGCCTTCGCCATGAGCACGGATTTCCAGGCCTTCATCCAATTGCTGGCGAATGGCGTTTTGGACCTCCCGCGAAACCAGCGCTTCCGACACCGCGGTCCACATATCGCGAACCGCGCCGTCGACCCTGGTGAGCGTCTCGCCATACAGGCGCAGTTCGAGCCGGGTGGCATTTCGGCTGATCGACTGAAAACCATCCGTCGGCAAGGAACGGATCATCTGGTGATAAAAGTCCTTCGGGAAAAAGTCCCGGAAGAAAATATGCGGAAAGGGCGAGGAAAAGCGGTCGGCTGCTTGGATGCTTCGGACCGCATGGTCGATGAGCTCGCCCGCAGAAATCTCGGACCGAAATCTGCTGTCCAACCGCCTCTCCTGCAAGAAGTAATCAGATTTCTTTTGAATTGGTATGACCGATATTGACGATTCGCAACCGAATTTGCGTATGTTTTCGTCGCGGTCAAGCTTATGTCCGTCGTTACCTGTAGAGTGGTATGTAATAAAGCTCTGTGTGTATGTTTGTGTATGTGGATGTATTCTATTGAGCTTGGCCAGTGGCGTTTCCTGGGCGCTTGTCGAAGTTGCCCGGCGGGCTTCTGAGCATAAACCATATCTCTATGACTGGAGGCCCATTGACCCCCGGTCCGGTCCGGCGCTCGATATCCTGTAGAGGGTTAGGGACGGCTGGGGCAAAGCCCTCGGCCCAGGGACAGCCGGAGTGGGGCTCGAAGATGCACCACCACACTCCGGGACTATACACCTAGTCTGTCGTCGCTGCCGGCTTTTGCCGTGGCCATGGCCGTCGAACCGGTCACCGTCGACAATCGACCCGGGCCGATCTCTATTGGGCTACATTGTGAGGGAAGGAGCGCGGTTACCGTTCTCGTCCGGACATGGAGGCCTCGCGATCCGGTGCATCGGCCTCTTGCTCAGCCGGGGAGCAGTTTGGGTGAACCGCACTCGACCCACCTCGACGCGAGGTGTCCGGCTGATCGCTCGTCCGGCCCGCAACCGGCAATCAGGATTTCGACATGGGTTTGCGCCGGGTGACATAGCCTGGTTCACCGCTGCCCCGGGGCTCGTTGCCGATGTCCTCGTAATAGCCCGGCGGGTTCTGGCCCTCGGAGTGTCGCACCTTCTCCTCGTCCTCGTCGACGGGTGCCGTGTTGCCGTAGGGCCCGGCCGGCTTCTTGTTCTCGGCGGCATTCTGGGAGAATGCGTCGACCGGATCGGGCCATTTGCGCTCGACCGGCTTGCGATTTCCGGTCTCATATTTGTCATCGCTCATGGCATCTCTCCAATCCGGACGAACGTCTCAGCCACAACAGCGCCACGACGCTTCGGTTCCACGCATGCCCTTGCGGATCCCGGATTGCGGCCCGATCGTGCAAGGGATCAGTTGAGTCTCCACAAGGCAGCATTGAGCAGGGTCGCGAAGGCGACCCATGCCGCATAGGGAATGAACAGGCTGGCAGCCACCCGCTCCAGCGGCCATGCCGTCCGAACGAAGACAAGAATGGTCGCCAGCAGCGCTCCGATGATCGCGAGGGCCGTCGCGATCTGGTGGGCGCCGAAGAAGACCGGCGACCAGGAGTAGTTGAGCAGCATCTGCACGAGCCACAGCGTCCGGAGCCGGCGCAACGGCCATACCCGCCATCCCGCGATGCCTATCGCGACATAAAGCGCTGTCCAGACTGGACCGAAGAGCCAGTTGGGCGGATTGAACCAAGGCTTGTCCAATTGCGCGTACCAGGCGCCGGGCGTGAAAAGAAGGCCTATGCCGACGCCGATGGCGACCACCGCAACTGTGAATGTGACGAGGCCGATCCGGGTCTGCATGGGCAAGAAACGCGACGTCTTCGCGGAAGTTGCAGCCGGGCCGCTCCGTCGAGACGCGCCATGCTAAGCCACTGTAATGAAGGACGCCTCCGCCGGAAATCGGAAGCAGCCCATTCAGCAGGGAGGATCAGCAGCGAGGATCCGACCATGAAAAAGATCATATCCGTCTTGGGCGCCACAATCCTGGTTGTCACTACCTTCGCCGCTGCGAGTACCGTCCCGGCAATCGGCGGGCCGATCAGATTGCCGATGACGCAGATCGCCAACCCGTCGGACATCACCGACGTGAACTGGCATGGAGGTGGCTTTCACGGTGGCTGGCACGGTGGTGGCTGGCGCGGCGCTGGTTGGCATGGTGGCGGCTGGCATGGGGGTGGTCGGCACGGAGGCGGCTGGTATCCGGGCGGCTACTACGGCGGCTGGTATCCCGCTTATGGTGGTTATCATGGCGGCGATTTCTGGGGTGCCGGAGGGGCGGTGCTGCTTGGAGTTCTGATCGGCAGCGGCCTGGCCCACAGCGCCTATCATAGCGCGCATTACTACCATCATAGGCACTACTGATAAGGCCGCCGCGGCAGTCACATACACCCGCTGTATCGAGAACCCACAGCGTGTCGCATGATCCATTCTCGGGCGACGCGCTGCGGGGCCGACGAAGACTTGGCGTAGTGTGCCGGTTCCAGTCACATCTTGGAGACGGCCTCTATCGCGCTTGCGAGCGTGGCATCGGCGTTCTTCTTGCAGTAGTCGGCGACCTTTTCCGCGTTGGCCGCGGCTTTCTCTCCGTCCACCACGGCATTGCCGGCCTTGCCGTGAACATAGCCGTTCATCCACATGGCGATGCCTATGGTCTTGCCGGCCGGCATGGCGCCGACCTCTTTGCAGGTCATCTTCGACATATCCACTTCTTTGGCGAATGCTTGGCTGGCCAAGCCGATACTGGCTGCGGCGAGTGCAATCATAAGAGCACGTGTCATTGTCAGGACATCCTTTCCAAGAAGTCCCCCATCGGAACACTAGGACCATGGAGAGGCACAGTCCATTTGTCCGAGGGCCGCTCCGGGTTGCACTAACGGACGACCCTTTGAGCAATAAAGTGGAAGGACGAAAGATGCCGCAGCCGTCTGGGCGAAGCGGATGACGAAGGTCTGTGGGCCGCTGGCCGCCCTCGGGCGCCATCGTCAAATGGATCCGGCATCTCTTGCGAGGCGGTCGCGGAATTGTTGCGAAATTGGCTGATCGACGGCGCCTGCCTGCGATCCAACCACATCGGAAAAGGCCACCCGTCAATGCCTAGGGCTGAATGCCGCCAATGATGGATGTCGGCCGCGTGACGCCTCGAGGACGGAAATGGGGCTTCGGGTCTGTATCACGCGCTCGAGACGTAGCCCTGCGGCCTGGAAGATAGCTGAATATTGTTCCTCCGTCCGCTCCGGCCACCCGTCACGGCGAGCATGATGACATCGATCCCTTTGATCTGATCGGGCTCGTCGCCAGGCGGCACGAGTGTTTCGGCCACGAGCACCTTACCGTTTGGTCGCATGGCCCTGCGGCAATTCCGCAGTATGGCTATTGCGCGCTCGTCGTTCCAATCGTGGATCACCTTCTTGATGACGTAAACGTCGCCTTCGGACACGCTCTCGAAGAAATCGCCGGCGGGCATACAACTGGGAACGAGGGCCGACCCGCTTCGAGCGATAGGGCAAGAAACCCACCATCATTGTCGGGATCACTGCCGCCTTTGGACTGCCCGTGATCTATTCCGAACTTTTCGCGAACTGAGCGCGATCGCCAGCTCTTGGTATTGATACGAGGTGACCTGCGCCTGTGAGCGCTCTTACACATGACCATCTGCAACGACGTGCGGCAATCGTCGTTGATTTGCTCAGGCAGCGGGGCTGACATCTTGAAGGGCCGATGCCTATGGCGGCACCGGCCCGCTCCGGTTCTGCAACTTGCTATGGGCAGGATTGGCACTCACCACATCGGCTGCCGCCCGACTCTTAGCGCCGGGTCATGCTCGCCTGTGCGGTGCCGTCCCCCTTCCACACGGCGCTTGCCGAATTTTCACCGGTTATGGTCATCGTTACGGAGTAGCCGGATCCGAAGCGGATCGTCCTGCCAGATGCCTGGGTGCCTCCCACGTTCTGGGCCCTACCTTGGAAGTAGTAAGATGTCACCTTGTTGTTCTTGATGGTGACTTTTCCGGACGCTTTGCCGCCCCACTTTCCGGACCAGATGCCATCCCAGGAGGCTGCTGCGGTTTTCTTCGACGCTGCGAAGGATGCGGGTTGAGTAGCGAAAACGGAAGTTGTCGCCAAAGCGATGCTGAACATTAGCGTGGGAACACGCATTTTGCCCCTCCATGGTTGCGTGCGCTCCGGTCGATACCACTCACGCAAGACCTGTTAATCACCCGGATGGGTGAAAACCGTCGGCAAAATCCGTCAAATTGGCTCAGCCAGTGGAGCGCGGGGCTTATGACAGCGAAGCCGGCGGTCCAAGTCCGCCTCCCAGAGGGCTTCTTACGTTTTCCGAAAGGTGGATATGGCGATAGGGTCGAGACCAAGCCGAAGTGGCCGGATCTCTGAAAATCATAAATAAACTGGAGTGAACTGGTGCCGCTTGCGTGACTCGAACACGCGACCCCATCATTACGAATGATGTGCTC
>VFQN01007281.1_pt1 | contig 12002 bp, 13 predicted proteins | sample 3512371 | NCBI WGS metagenome assembly VFQN01 (sample SAMN10412370, study PRJNA504923) | tailings metagenome | isolation source: Replicate 2 from Balatoc abandoned mine | place: Philippines: Itogon, Benguet | collected 2017-08-28
TGATATCGCGATTCCCCAGGATAAAGTGAACGCGGTCAGGATAGCGTCGTTTGAGTGCCAGGAAGTCTTTCAGGAGACGCAGATCTCCGTTATTGCGATCACAGATATCCCCACCGAAGACGAAGTGACAATTGTCCTTCAGTATAATCTGATCAGATTGAGTTTCAAAGACTTCAGAGTGGTTGAGATATTTCCTCCAGTGAGGATAGTCGCCCTCCAAGTCAGTGAGGTAACTGACTCGCACTGCTGTAGCTGCAGAGAGACTCCGCATCTGCGAATTCTGCAAGCCACACCTCTTCAGATTAGTTCTATATCTGAGGATATACCTCATTGATGATCTGATTGACTGCATTCTTCAATAATGAGTCAAAACTCTCTCAAAGTCTTTAATTCTTGTGTTACACGATCTCTGCTACCGAGCGATGCCTATCGCGATATTGGAGAATTCGCTTGTTATTACAGCATAACTTTTATTTTCATTCAGTTTTCGTGAGGAAAGATGCAAAAGATCATCTCTCTTCCCTTAAAATCCTTCTCAAAGACGATGAAGATACCTCCTACTCTTCATATTCACTCTATTCGCTCAATATCTCATAAGATACTCATTCGAGGTGAGTGATTTCACAGCAGTCACTGCTCTGTCATTTATTTCAGTTTTCTCTGTCTTCAGGATTCGAGGAGAAGAGTCGTCCAAAGGATATTCACAATATCTTCAATAAGTATGGGAAGATCACAAAGGGTCAGTGAATATCGTTAGATGTAATGGTAATTACATCTAATTTATTATGTATGATTGATTAGTGAGAGTGAGCGAGACTGTGACGACTGTTATCTTCGAGTCTCTTGACTCTGCTATTTCAGCGAAAGATGAGCTTGACAAGACAGTAAGTTACCTCTTTCTTATGTTCTAATACTGTGGTTGTGAGATTTGTGGTGACAGTTGGTTGGAGGAAAGAGGCTGCATATTTCCTTCAGCGAAGAGATAGAAGAGAAGAGCATTCAAGAGAAATATGAAGAATTCATCTCACGTCCTCCAGAGGTTATTCAAAGACCACCAGATCGACCTGTCCCTCGTGCTTGGTTGGATGAGTTAGCCAGAGGAGGATCTGGAGCGCCTCTCGGTCTCTCCAAATCGTCCGATCAATCGCCAATCAGAACGAAAGAGAAGTTAATACCATCTTCTTTGCAAAACCGCCACCCAGACCTTGTCTTTGACGAGATACCTACAGCCATCTTCAAGAGGAAATCGCGAATGTTTCACGTGCTCAGAAGGTTTCTCTCTGAGACTGACAAGCTCCTGCTGCCAGAGAATCCGAACAAAGTCGTTGTTTGGCTTAAAAACAGTCAACATTTGGAGAAAGTGGTGAAGTCGTTCGAGAATAAAACTTGGAAAGAAAAAGATGCGATATGGAGGATAAAGCCTGTTCCTTTCACTTCTTACCCTGCTAACTTTACCTGGCAGTACAAAGATAAGATTGCTGAATTGAAAAGGGATAATAATGAAGGAATTACTAAAAAAGAGAAGAAAAACTAAAACAATAAGAATCATAACCCAACCTAACCTATTCTAACCGAAACCCTAACACTGGGAGTGAGTGTAAAATAGGAATAAATTATCGTCTGCAATACGTCACGCCATAGTGCTCTCATTGCATCTCATAGATCTGCTCCTGAGGTGGCTCACGCTTGGCGATCTCTTGTAACAAGAGATTGCAGTGAGCCCTCACCTCCTCGAAGCTCTTCTCAATGAGTTTCGGCTTACAGAGCAGCGCCTCTTTGCCCGCTCTCTGAAGGAAGGATGCCGACGAATGTTTCTGCACTCGCTGATCCAGAGAATGGAAGAGCAGTAAACGCATCTGCTCGATTGAGAGAGTTTGTAGTGCAATCTTCAAGTTCACCTGCCACCACATCACAGTGAGTGTGTGCTCAGCCATTGCCTGACTTCTGTGCACTTACCTTATCAGCATAAGCCTTCAACGCGACGTAATCATCATCATTGAGCACCTGCGGTACTGTCGTTGGATCAGAGAGAGTGGAGGGGAAGAGTCCATTGTCGTCGGGTTTGTCGCAGATGATCATCGTATGTGCGACGGCACGGCGGCGGTGCTCTCCCTCATTCCAGCGAGACGACTTCACGCGATAGGCATGAACTCTCCAGCTATATTGAGGAAGCTGGAACTTGTCCAAGACCTCTTCAATGGAGTGCAGAGAGAAGGTGATGTATCGAGCCCCTGCTGACATCACTCGATGAATCTCATCAATCATGCGCTGCGTCTTCTTCACACTGCATCGCATCAGACGCGCCAAGAGATATTGAACAACGGAAAACTCACCTATCAGGGTAGCAGAGGAGAGTGTCTATGAGGGATTTGTCGATGACGTAGGGGAAGGAGTCGTCGGGAAAGGCCATGTTAAGCACATCCATCGTCAGCCACTGCTGTTCGGGAAACCTTGCCGCTTGTTGGTTAATCACCACTGACGAGAGATCGATATTAGTGATGTTTGTATATCCTCCCACGCTATGTCTACAACACGTGAGAAGAGGGTGACGTCAGCGTAAAAACAGGATAACAATGACTCACAGATCAGGACTAAAAGGGGCATTCCCTGCTCCAACAACCAGAAGTTTAGTGTCTTTCTGAGGCATTAGGTAATGAATGATTTCTTTCAGCTCGTGAAAGTCGAAGAGCCAGTCGAAAGGGGAATCTTTGTCTTCCTCGTAACGATCATTCCAATAGTTTGCATCACCGTAGTTCGGCATCGTGTCCAGGAGGTAGAAAGTAGATAAGGGCAGGGTAATGTAGTTCTAGTGGTAGGATCTAATAAGCTGTGGTGTAATTTCTAGTGTTATTCTCTTATTGTTGTTGTCGTTATTTTTTTCGAAAGTTCTATGATATGAGAGATCCACCCTCTCGATATAACAGAAATACCCATCTCTCTGTAACGTCTTTTTATGAGAAGACGTGTGGCTGCTGTTCGATCGTTGATCGTCTAGTCAGTCGATCGTTTCATTTGTCGTTCAGTGGATTAATTCGATTAATTCGATTAATTCGATGATGTTTTGGAAGGTTTTCTTCGTTGTTCTCTGCTTGATTGTCTTTAGTCCAGTGACTCAAAGCGATGCAGTGACAGAGGGATTAATGGCTTCCTTTGAAGGCAATATACCCAAGGCAGCTATCCGCCAGTTCTTCCCAGGAGGACAGTATATTCTCCTCACCTTCAGTGGCGGACCTCACAGAGACATCACATCAGAGATCCTCTCCATCCTTCAAAATGCTTCAGTTCATGCCAGTTTCTTTGTATCAGCAGAGAAGTCCCTCGTTCACCCTCGTCTCCTCACTGATATCGTGGCAGGGAAGCACGACCTCGGTCACAGCGGATTCTACTCCACTGTCAGTCTTAGCAGGAAGTCAAAGGAAGAAATCTCAGCACAGATTGCTGCTGCTTCTAGTCTCATGAAGAATCTAACACAGAGAGAGGTGGTGTATTTCCGTCCTCCGGGTTATTTCATCTCTGACGCGCTGTCTGACTGGATCAACGAGAACCACAGAACGAAGACGATCCTCTGGTCCATCGACGTCAACTACCTTCTCAAAGACTTGAAGAAATCTGCCCAAGAGATTGCTGAGATTGTTCGGACGAAAGCTAAGCCAGGTGACGTCATTAACTTCGCAGAGACTCGCGCCACTGTGAGAGCTCTGCCTGTGATACTAGAGACTCTGAAGAAGCTGAGATATGAACTCCTCACTCTGACACAAGTCCTGTCCTTCCCTGACGACTCTCCTCACTAACAGCCGAGAGTAATGTGATTTGTTTATGATGTAAGGATATATCGAGGTGTTGGAGGTGTCGTTGTTGTTTTATGAGTTGTTCTAATATGACATCACGTTACATATTGTTAAGACAAGAGCGATAAAATGTTATTACATGAAAGGATGATAGTGAAAGAATCATTGAACAGATCGATAAGATATGGCGTAACAAGTTAGACATCACCTGAGGGCATAGCGTGACTTCGACCGAGCCCTCGGTGACGACAGCGCGTCTATCAGTCTATCTAGCAGGTCGTTGCCTGACGTCGTGTTAGCGGGTGACGGGCTGTCAGCGTTCATCAGCTCCTCTGCGAAGAGACTGTTGGACCTCGTCGGGGACCGTCGCCTCGTGCCTCCACTAGAACTAGTGGGCGTGGCGTAGAGATTGGGCGAGGAGGATGACGTCACACCTCCGAGAGACTTCCTATCCCTCATAGTCATGGGAGACAACGCTGACGTCACTCCCATGCCAGTCTTCCCTCCAGGACTAGAAACAGGCGTTGCTGACGACTTCAACAGACTCTGCACCGTCTCCTATAAAAAGAGAGAGACGGTCAGACGTCAGAGCAATGTAGAGGTAATGACGTCACCTTTCCCAACAGATTAACAATGAGCTTGATCGCCTTCAGCTTCTCTTGCTTCGCTTTGAGCAGCTACAGTGAGGGAGAGAGAGAGAGGGAGAGTGATAAGAGTCAGTCGCTGTCAGGTCTCTTCTCTTACCATCACATTGAGATAAGCCTCTCGATTCTTCGCCATTCGCTCCTCCTCATCCTCCAACATCTCTCTTTCCTGCTCTTCCTCTGCAGTGAGTTTAGTAAAGCCGTTAGAGTTGTCCACCTCTCGCATCCTCTGATGCAGTGAAGAGACTGTGTCCAGCAGCTCGTCCCTCTCCTTACTAATCTGACTGATCTCCTCTCTCACTCGCTGCACTTCTTGTTCGAGAGTCTTTGCGACCTTCTCTGACGTCTCTATCTGACTCTAAATCAAACAGTAGTCATCAGGAATGACTAAGATGTGATGTAAGCTAAGAGATGATCTTCTTACTATTTCATTCTCTGCAATGAGTAGTTTCGACCGAAGCTCAGAGACTTCTCTCTCTAATGCAGATCTCTTGTCATTCTGTGACAATATCTCTGCCATGCTATCCGATGAGCTGTGGTATGATATATAATGTGATGTTAAGTCGTGTTAATAACTTCTCTGATGAAAAGATTTTATTAATCGACTAGAAAGAGCGCTTTTGATGGACTCGAGAAGCGCTTTTGCAAAGGAGTCGACTCATTTAAAACGACTCCTTGGAAACTTCAAAAGACTTCTTCAGACTGACATAGCATTACATCATTACATAGCTAAATAGCAGTAAATAGCAGTAAACCGCATTGAAGATCGTTACATAGCATTAGATTCAATAATTAATAGACAATGATGAAGTAAGTTAATTTAAGCTAAAAGAGTCGACCTCATGTCATGGATATAAGCGAGTCGTTTGGTCATGAGATCGAGGAAGAGGCGACCCCACCTCATCCTCTCTATCTCTCCTCTATGAGGTGACGTCACTCGCGCGATCCACATCAGCTGTGTCAGATCAGCCACCTCTAAGAGCACGAAGAGGAGTGACGTCACAGTGTTGTCGTTGTCAAGGAGAGGTTGAAGGCGACACACCCTCCACACCTCCTCGTCGCCTTCACTACCGAAGCACTGAGCCATCAACCGACCTCGCATGACGTCACGGTAGTTCGAGTGCTGTAAGAAGTAAGACAGGAGAGAGGAGGTGCAGGAGGTGTATCCCAGTAGGAAGACGTCATTGCGCATCGTTCGCACCACTCTGTCTTCTATTGTCTGGGAAAGTGGAAAGGCACTGACGAGGATCTGTGTGGTCAATGGAGCGCCACGTCGCAGGATGACGTCAGTCTCTATCTCTAGTGCTGTTAAGAGGGGCTGTAGCAGTCGCTGGCACTCCTTTCTCATGAGTTGTAGAATGACGTGGCAGGCAGAGGGGTGAGGGAAGAAGGCTCTGATGTCTCTGCTGAACACTGCAACGACAGCGCTGACGTAGTCCTCTAACTGCGTCAGTTCACTGCGGTTGAGTCTCAGAGGGATGTAGAAGTCTTCCAGCAGTCGTGCGTGTAACCTCTCTAAGACAAACGCGCCGTGACGCTGCAGAGCGAGTGACGTCACTTGCTCTCTCACTCTGTGGGAGAAGCAGAGCAGCTGCGTCAGAGATGCGTGACTCAGCGCTGACTGCACCACGTAGTTCCCACTGCAGTGAATGATGCAGTCGTCAGAGCAGTGAGAGAGGACTTCCTCGCAGATCCACGACCTCGCGAATGACGTCAGACCAGCTTGAGAAAGAAGGTACTCGAAGAACTTGCTCGCATGGGGGATGAGAACGAGTGCGAGGATTTGAGAGCGAAGACGATCGACAACTTCTAAGGATTGCCGTGACGTCACGCTGTCGAGGTCTCTTAGTTCTGTGACGAGGAGAGACACGTCATGCTGCTGCGAGATCTTCGGGAATAAAGGAATCGATGGAGTTGTCAGCAGGTCGACTGACATCACTTCACCTTCCTCCTGTATCTCTGCCTCTACTTCTACCTCTTTCTCTACCTCTGCGGTGGTCTGAGCTGGCTCCTCTGATCTAAGAAGATAAAGAGAGAAGAGGAAGAACAATGACAATGACAGGTAACAGGTGACGTGGCAGTGCAGGAAGGAGTAATAATAACAGCAATGACACAGGAATGTCAGGAGAGAGGAGGAGAGAGGTGTGGAAGATGAGGAAAATATCTCGAAACCAATGACACGACAATGACGTCAGACATGCAGGCTTACCGGCGATAGTGCTGAGATGACGTAGAGGACTGATTGCCCTTCTGTCCTCTGTTGTGGTAGGGCGAGGGCGAGGCTGAAGGACTGCGAGACCTCGATCTTCTTCGACCTCTCTGAGGGGAGGCACTACGATGACGTCTACTACCCTTCTCTCGATCCCTATCCCTATCTCTATCAGCATCCCTGTCTCTATCTCTGTCTCGATCTCTCTGGTTGTCTCTGTCTTTGCCTCTGTCCTTCTCCCTCACTCTGTCCCTATCTCTATCTCTGTCTCGTTCTCTCTCCTTCTCTCGCTCTCTGCTTCGCCCTCTCTCCCTATCATTATCTTTGCGGCGGTCTCTGTCTTTATCTCTGTCTCTAGAGCGATCTCTGCTGTAGTTCGCGGATCGACCATTGTCTCTCTCTTTATCTCTGCTAGGACTGCGATCGTCAGACCTACTACTTGTCTTATACTGACGATCTCTCTTATCCCTTTCTCTGTCTCTGTCTCGACCATTGTCCTTATACTCTCTCTCCCTTCCTATCTCTCGATCTCTACTGTGTCTCTTCGCTCCCTCTTCTCTGTCTCTATCTCTGTCTCGATTCACAGGCAACCCCACCTGAGCGGAGTGACTCGTCGCTGATCGTTTGTCGAGAGTCTGACTCACGAGAGTGATGAGCTCAGTTCCATAGGGAGTACTCTTCACTCTGTCGACGTGGCGATCGATGAACTCTTCCATGATTCGCAGGTGACCGTCTTCCCCAACCTCTACTAGCTTCTCGAAGACATTGAAGGCGCTGCGGAAAGACAACAGCTTGATAAGAGAGCCGTCAGACGAACTAGACGACGATGACGACGAAGGGAAGGAATCTCCTCGGAAACAAGTATTAATAATGTTCCAGCATATGACGTTGCGATGCTTCTTCATACTTAGTAGTGTCTTGACGATGCTCGCTGCGTTACTCTCTGTGAGACATGATGCGACCTTTCCCTCGATCTTCCTCACGATGTCAGTGACGGTGGACTCACTGGCTGAGGGAAGTAAGGTCTGGATCACCTTACACCCTGACTCATTCGAGAAGAAGGCGTCGCTCTTCGCCACAACAGCGCTGACGATTATTTCCACATAAGTCTCTGGAAAGGACTGCAGCACCGCTACCAGCACACCTGCGCCATTCGAAGTAGTGGCGAGGGAAGCGACTGACGTCTGTATCTTCTCTGTCACTCGTTGGAAGAAGGCATGGCAGTGAGTCTTCAGAGAGGGCTCAGGAAACAATTTCCCAACGATTCGACGGATGAATGTCTGAACGATGAAGTGACTGACACGGTTCTCCGACAGACTGACGAAGTCGTCTGCGAAGACTGGAATCAGGTCCACGTAGTCCTCAGGCCTGAGGAAGTCGAAGAGTTTCTGTACCACGTAGTTCGCGTAGTGGTCGGTGATCACCTCACGCAGCGCTGGCCGCAGCTCTGACAGGATGCGCAGACGCAAGGAATGGTCAGTTGCCTGTTCGATGGCCGTCTGGATGAACCGCGATCCTTCTTGAACCTTTGAATACATCACGAGCGATCCCCAGTACTCCTCAATGTGATGAGGTATCTTGCCTCGCGAAGGCGGGGGAGGTGGGTTTCTACTGTCATATTAACAGAGCAATTAGATGAAGAAAGTAGTGGTGATTACCTCGTCAGCTGAGGAGGGGATGCTGATCTCTTTCGCTTTGTCGATTCTCGTTGATTCTCAGTTGTTTTCCTCTGAGGAGTGCGACTCCTCCTGGTAGTTTTCGCTGCCGTCAGAGTCTAATAACGAATCAAGTGAATCAAATACTGTGGTTATTAAGGTAATGGATGAGTATCTCTTACCATCGGATTGCCAGTGGAGGGGAGAGGAGGTCTTGTGGTCTCTGGGATATAACTGCGGACAGGAGGTGCAGCAGGTGGAGGAGGTGGCGGGGGAGGAGGTCGCTTAGGACACCTCTGCACGATCTCTGTGAGTAGAAGAGGCTCTGATCGAATGCCCCACCAATGCAGCGCCTCCTCCACTCCCTTGTTCACTCTGCTCTTCTCCTCGTCGGTCTCGTAGTAGTGTTGCTCTGGTTTATAATCACAAACAACTTTCATTGAGTTGGACGAGGCGAGGTTGCGGTCATTGAGGGCGAGGGACTGACGCCATGCCTCTATCAGAGTGGCGATCGGAGCACCGCGACCTGACGACGGCACCTCCTCTTCCTTGTCACCTGCTTCAATCTCTTCCGGGAAGAGATCGTAGGCTGAAATCAATTGCGCAATGACTTCATCGTTATTCGGGTTCGTGCTATTCGAAATAATAGCGGAGTACTGCTGTGTCATCACCTCCTCCACTACCTTTAAGATGCGCTGGTTCACGTCGAGGAGGAAGGATCCAGCGATGTCGATGCTTCCACCAGCCGATGCAGTAGTGGTGGGAGTCGGACGAAAGACAGGATTGGGTTTCGAGGTCGAAGATAGTGTCGTTGTGGAGTTGAATGGGTCAGAGGAGAGGAAAGAGATGCCGTACTTTACACGAGACATGATCTAAGAGACAGAGCAACGTCAGAGCGAGACAAGGAAACTATAGTACAGCCTTCATTACCTCATTTTTATCGATTCTTTCTTGTAAAGAGGTCATCCATGCTTCGAATCTATCGAGTGGGTTGGTAGGAGGAGGTGGAGGAGGTGGTGGTGGTGGCATCATCATCTGCTGAGGTCGTACTGTTTGTAACGCCGCCCTTTGTGATGCGACAGAATCATCCGGGACAGGACTTGCGATCTTTTCCAAGTCTTGATTATTAATTGAGACAGGATTAAGAGTCGCTTCTTCCGTTATTTGCCTCTCCTCTACGCTCTCTTCACTGGTACTAGCTTTACTGGGAAGAACTTTGATGGAATGCTTCGAGGCTTTCTCTCGCTGCGGCTTCTTTTTTGAGGGTTCTGATGGGCTAGGTTCTTTTTCCGCTTCGTCATTTTCCTTCAATCCTCCATTATCATGCTCAGTGCTGTCTTCTCTCTCCGCCTCCTTGTCATCGTCCTTCTCTTTGTCCTTCTCCGCTGGTCTTCTGCCTCGTCGACCACCAGTCTTCGGTTTTTCTATTGGATTATCATTAGATTTTGTTGTGACTTCAGGTTCACTGAATTCTTCTTCCTCTTCTTCATAAGTGATGTTTCTCTGACGCGTCGCTCTCCTCACCCTCCCACGACCTGACGCTCGGACTGACTCCTCGCTGTCTGAGATATCATCTCCTCCTGATTTCTTCTTAACGGTACCTGCTTTCTTCGTTGTATTTGTAGTTGTTGATGAAGTTGTAGTATTTGTTGTTGTTCGCTTCGCTGGTTTTGACTTGTTAACGTCCTCCAACTCCTTCTCATGACTCTCCTCTTGTTGCTGAAGCAATATTTTCATTTGTAATCTTTCTGATAGTAACACGCCTCCAGTACCCGAACCATTTTGAGTTCGAGAACTGCGGGTCATGTTGCTCTGAGTATAACCTTAACAAACACGTGCTCGATGCGTCGAAAGACAGTAAGGATAGATGAAATAAAAAGTAGACAATACAAGGAACAGACTGGTTGAGGTTGGCAGGGTCTACTGAGAGTGTGGAGTGTGTTTCATAGGGTGTAAAGTCGAGTACTATTACTGCCTATTACTGTGTCTCGCTGTTATTGGCTTACTTTCAAACTCTGGGCAGGGGCAGGCCTGGGGCTTTTTTCTTAAAATACGATACATCCTTCACAAGAATTGTGTACACTGTAACTTCAAGCAATATCAAGCTTTACCACCGCGCTCAATGAAGAATCAGCTTGGAGACGATAATGAATTTTTATATATATATTTTTTTTTAATGTTGATGATGTTTCTTAGAAAGAGTTTTATTTGTCCTACTAGAGAAAGAATTGGCAAGAATTAGCCTGCATCGGGATTCGTTTGTTTTCGAAAGTTTCTTCATCAGCTAAAATAAAAATAAAGGCTTCTCGAATGAAGATCCGATACATGGTCCTCAACTCAACTTTTTTCCTCCGACTTTGAATACATAGAAAAATTTAAAGTTTCCAAAAATCCCACTTTCCGATTCTCCGAGTTTTCACACAAAGATCGCTCTTAGTCTCTTTTTTTTGACTATTATTATTGTCTTTGTATTCGATGAGGAATATTGCAATAAACTTTGAAGTTGCCAAGTCCTACCCTGAAAAAGCATCTTGTATTGTTAAGGGAGATTTTAATAATGATGGTTGGGTGGATATCGTTTCAACATCAAGTTTATATTTAGGGAGAAAAGGTGGCAAATTCTTAAAAACCCCATTCAATGGTAAAATCAATAGTTATTATTCCGTTGTTGGAGATCTTAATAGTGATGAAAATCTTGATATTATTTCTATTATCTATGGTGGGAAAGGAATCTATGTGAATATTGGTAAAGGCGACGGATCATTCGATGTCCGGCTCGACGTAAGTTTTGATCGTCCCACCTCTATTGCCCTTGGAGACTTTAATAAAGACAAAATCTTAGATTTTGCTATAACTCTGTGTGGTTTCCCATGTGGTGTGAATCCTGGGCTATTACAAATCTACTACGGCATAGGGGGAGGAGAATTCTTCCACTGGGACGAGTATCATGTTGGTGTATTACCACATGGCGTTGCAGTCGGTGATTTTAATAAGGATGGATACGTTGATGTAGCAGTAGCTAATTCAGGTGAATCATCCATTTCTATTCTTTTAAATAAAGGGTTAGGCGATGGGAAACTAGAAAATGCTGTGAACATTCGAGTCAATGAACAACCTTATTGGCTCGCAACTGCTGATTTAGATAATGATGGGAATTTAGATTTAGTAAATACCTATCGTAATGATGGATCATTTTCTATACTTTATGGGAATGGTCGTGGAGACTTCGGTCTGCCAGATCCAGTGACTATCTCCATTGGAGGCGAACAAACTTCAGGTTTACTCATCGCAGATGTTGATAGAAATGGATGGCAAGATATTCTAATAGGTGCCGATAAACTTAATATCTTCGTGCGTGATCAACAGAGTTTGTATACTGCCAGAGCTTTCCAATCGCATGGCGTTGCTTATTCTATCTTAGTCGAAGACTTCAATCATGATGGTGTCCCTGAAATCGCTGTCAGTTCCTTGAATGGACAGCAAATTACTCTATTGACTAATAGAAATCCATTTTCCGAGCGTGTTAAAGAAAATAAATCTTCTCTCGTCATTGGTGTGATTACTTCCATCCTCACCCCTATAGGGATGGCGATCTTTGCCTTCCTCGCTTATAGATACATTACAAAGCATTATTGCACTGAGGAGATAGGGGAAACCAATCCCCATGAAGTCGAGATGGAAGAAATGGAAGAAGAGAGTCCATTGC
>VFQN01007282.1_pt1 | contig 11999 bp, 10 predicted proteins | sample 3512371 | NCBI WGS metagenome assembly VFQN01 (sample SAMN10412370, study PRJNA504923) | tailings metagenome | isolation source: Replicate 2 from Balatoc abandoned mine | place: Philippines: Itogon, Benguet | collected 2017-08-28
GGCGCCACCACACCCGGGTGGTGTGGTTATCCCCCGCCAAACGCTAAGCCCGTCCTTCCTTTTTATCACTTCCCCCCCCACCCCCCCCCCCCAGGTACATCAACCTGGAGACGGGCCGCCAGGAGCGACCCACTGGAACCTTCTGGGCGGCAGTGGGTGAGCATGCGGGGTGGTGGGGTTGGTGGTGGTAGGGGTGGTGGGTGCACACGGTTTGTTGAGTAGCGTTGCAAACCTCGGCTTGGGAGCAGTCAGTCTGCTGCTTAGGTGCCAGCAAGTGCGTGGCGGCGCAACGACCACGAGCCGTGCTGGCATGTTTGCTGGGCTTTGGAACCGGTCCTCACTAGGATGACTTGTGTACGGCTGGTAGCGTACCCACGCAATGCATCGGCGTGGGTGCGCTGTCGCCCGCCCTGCCCCCGGTCTCCCATGCAAACACGCCGCAATGCTGTGCCACACCGCCCCTGCATCCATCCCTTGGGCCCTGCAGCCGGGCCCACCTGGTGAATACGGCAAGGCCATGCCAAACAAAACTGTTTCGCTCCCGCTTTCTTTCCTATGTTCGACTCCCGCAGCCCGGTCGCTGGCGCTGACGCCGCAGCAGATCTCCGAGGTGGATTCGTTGGCGGTTGTGTACGAGCAGAACGTCGCACCGGTGGTTGCGGAGCGGGTCAAGCTAGCGGCGGAGCTGGCGGCGCGGCTGGAGGGGCACGCGGCCAGCAACACGGCGGCCAACAGCATGGGCGCGGCCATGGCGGTGGGTGTACGCTTGGAACGCGAGGAACCGGCGGTGGGGGCGGTGGTGGGGGCGGAGGGTGGTGCAGGCATCGGTGAGACGTTGCCCGCATACTTGCTAGCTCTCTGCACTTCGTGGCCCACTGGCCAGTACCGGCCGGATACCATGGTAACCGGGGGCAGCAGGAAACGGGGAGCCCACGCAACTGCCGTGCACGGTAGTAATTCTTAAATGTGGATGCGCCGTTGCCACTGCGTGCGTCCGCAGGCGCTGGACAGCGTGGACGCGCTGGCCTCGCAGCTGCACCGCAACGTGCTCAAGGAGCACCAGGCGCACTGGGACATCGGGGACTTCCTGTGTGTCAGGTGGGGCATCGGTTGGTGCGTGGGAGTGTGTAGCGCTGCAGTTGCGGGGACACAGCAGCATATTCACAAGCAGATACTAGTAGAGGGCGAAGCAAGTGGCATGTCCGGCGATTAGAGTCAAGCACCGAGGCAGGCTCCGGCTGTGAGCTGTTGATGCGCTGAGAGGACTAGAATTGGGTGAAACGTTGGACAACGTCCGTGTGCAAGGTGGGACATAGGGACTTCCTGAGTGGCAGGTGGGGCTGCGGGGGAGTGGGGGTGGTCAGACGCTGTGGGTCTGTGGGCCTGGTGACTGGCTGTCCATGGCTAGGAAGATTAAGGCCGAACGGAAGGCACTGGGCGGGCGCTCGGCACCAGGCCCTCAAGCCGGTCGTGTGTCGCTGTGCTGGGCATGTAGCCTTCAGCACGGTAGCCTGCGCGCACGTGAGTTGGTACCCTTCCCCGCACTCCCCATTGCACCGCCACGTGGCAGCGTGCTGACGAGCCTGCAAACGGCCAACGATTGCGCTGCGCCGTACCCTTACCTCCTGTGCTTTCGTAAGCCTTACGCCCCTGCCTCGCGCTGCCCTGCCCTGCCGCTGCTCCCCGCAGCGTGCTGACCCCGCTGCAGGTGGGCAAGGCCCTGGTGGTGTCGTACCCGTACATCCCCGACGGAGTGGCCATCATGCACGAGTTCCAGAGCTCCATGCGCAAGGCGCAGCAGGCGCTGCACGGCATGGGCGGCGCAGCGGCACGTGGCAACGCGTCGGCCGCCGCCGCCGGCGGCGGCGGCGGCGGCGGCGGCGGCGGGGGAGTCGCGGGGCTTGCGGCGGCGATGATGAGCGGCATGGGTGCAGGGCAGGGGCAGGGCCAGGGGCAGCAGCTGCAGCAGCAGCACTCGAATGGCCTGAGCGGGTCGGGTGGGTCGGGTGCGTCTGGGTCGGCTGGTGTGGCCGCAGGGGGTGTGGGGCATGGGCAGGTAGGGGCGGGGATGCAGGGGATGCAGGGCATGGGCCCGGCGATGGCGATGCTTGCGCTGATGCAGAGGCAGGGCGGGATGATGGCGCAGGGGCAGGGTGGTGGTGGTGGTGGTGGTGGTGGGCTGCCGCAGGGGTTGCCGCAGGGCATGCTGGGGGCGTTTGCGGGGCTGCTGTCGGGGGGTGGGGGCGGGCTGGGGGCGATGGGCGGCCTGGGGCAGGCGGCGCAGGCGATGATGCAAATGATGATGGCGCAGCAGCAGCAGCAGCAGCAGCAGCAACAGCAGGGCCAGGGGCAGCAGCAGCTGCAGCAGCAGTACGCCTTCCAGCAGCAGCAGCAGCAAGGCCAGCCGCAGTTCGGTGGGCCGTTCGGGCAGCAGCAGCGATAGCTGCAACAGCACGCCTCCAAGTGCCACGTGTGGCGGCGTGGGGGCCCCAGGATGTGGCCACCCGCGCTTGCGGTTAGTTTCGGGCTTCACTCGTTTCATCGCGTAACAATCCCCACGTTTGTGTCAGCTCCGACACGACTTATGTGCTGCGTGCATGGAGCTGGTCTCTTGGGACATTCGGAGTTGTTCATCGCCGTCGCGCTTGCATTGCAATCGAGCAGTCGCTATGCATTTCTGTGTTCAACGTTGTTGGCAAAGGACTGTTAACCTTGGCATGTTGTGGAGCTGGTGGTCGGTGGTGCACTGGTGCTCTATGGGATGGCTCTGCCCATACTGGAGCTGCACATACCGTCCAGGGTAACCGCACCCTACTCAACTGCCGCATGCAACCTGCAGCGATGCGTGTATTAACGCCAAACCTAATGTGAGAAACCAAAGACGCACTGGCTACATGCTGGGGAATGCGTGTGTGGGTATTCTTTCGGCCCTAGACAGGCCTCCTAAAACGAGTTTGAGTGTTACGATGCATCGGTTATTGCACTTCAAGGGTGCTGGCGGCTCGTCAACTGCGCCTCATGTGCCTGCGTGTGCTTGGTTTCCTATACACGTTGCGCGGTAACCGCACATGCCATCGCGGTCTAGTCCTCTTAACTTTGCTTTGGAATATGCACTGTACCTCACCTCACTGCATCCTGCTACACACGTGGCGCGGTGCCCTGTCCTGGCAGCGTGCACACGTGTGCCTAGTGCATAGCAGTGAAGGCGTGAGCGAGGTTTTGGTACTTCGTAACGGTAGTGCGTGACGTACCGTAAGTTGCAGACCTTCTCAGTTTCTCATGTCTAGTACGGCTGCACTGGGCTGCCCGAGCCTTGCTTACTATGGATCACAGTACCGCCCATCCAGATGGTGGGGCATGCCACATGTTACCGGGTGCAAGGTAGCTACAGGCGGACATGGGCGGACACGGCACGTGGTCGTATTGGTCTTGCTCACTGTATCGTAATGCGAAGTAATGCGGGAAATGTGGCGAAGACAGGCCCACATCCGTGCGCGTCCATTGTAAAGTGCAGGGCCGCGGTCGTCCTTGCTGTATCTCGAGCGTGCTGAAGGCATTAGTAGACGTTCAGCCTCTCCGCGCCGGAGGCAGTAGAAAATGTTAGAGCCACAGCCACGACTCTGCCAGCGCAGCCTTGGAACCCACTGCTACAGACCAGGCACCAAATCATGGCATTCAACAATATTCTGCGACCACAACCCACAGCGCTCCAGTTCCAGTACGTCGCCGAGCGAGTGCGGTAAGGGTGCGGATGCAAGAGTGCATTCCTACTTCCATAGCCCCTTTTCTCACACATTTTGAAGCAACTCTGTCTGCTTCCGTGCAACAGTAGTGTCGCGCATCGAAGCGCTTGCCTTCTATCGTGGTTCATAGCTCTAGCGCAGGGGGGATAGAGCCTTGCGCTTGCCCTCGCCGCTCGCCCTCCATCACACAGTGCAATGTGTGACCCTATGCCCACTCCGCCGTGGGACCCCTGCCTGCCCCTGCCCTCTCCACCACGCATTCACGCTCCCTCGCTGAGACCCCTCACTGCCCCAAAAGAAACAAGAATCGCTACCTATGAGCCCTCCAGAACGCCCCGTATGCCTATGCCTATGCCCCATCCGTCACGGCCGCCAGCTCCTCCTGCGTCAGCCACGTGCCGTGGAAGCCGTGCGGCACGCGCCGCGGCATCCGTACCGCCGCCAGTGGCCTGTCGGACATGGACGCGGCGTCGTACACGTGCAGGTACGACACGTCGCGCTGCGGGCAGGACACGTACACCATCAGGTACCCGTCGTCCTCGGCATGCTGCTGCTCCTCGCACTGCTGCCCCTGCCCTTGCGGTCCGTCCTGCTGCTCCTGCGGCCGCCCCACCGCCCCCGCCCTGCTGCGCGGCACGAAGGTCGCCTCCCCTCCCTCCCACCCGGGCGGGTAGAAAATGCGTGCCACGCATGCGTCCTGGCCGTCAGGGGCCTGCAGGTCGAACTTGGCGATGCCCGTCATCGTGGCCAGCCTGCATATGGGCTACGAATATTTGAGGTACACATCGCACCTCTACTGCCAGCTTCAAGTCCTTTGTACGATTGTACCTCAAGTAGTGCAATAGCCGCCCTGCCTTGCAACGCTGCTAGCACCCATGGACAGTCGAGCGCAGGGCTGGTATCTTATTTTATTTTCACAAAATACCGCCGCTCAGGCCGCGCAGCGGCGCCAAAATCAGAGGATTTTATCGAATCTGATAAAAGAAAACGGGGCTGGACAGGGTTATTTTATCCGGTTTACGAAATTTCAGGTGCTGCACTGCATGGCATAGACTCTTTTTTAAAATACTGGGACTTTTGGCCCTTGGGTTTTATCAAAACTGATAAAATGCCTTGGCGGAAGAAACCAGCCCTGGTCGAGCGTGGGGGCTTCCCTCTGCGGTCTGGTAGGCTTGAACACACGCTCGGACGAACGCGCCGTACGGTTTCCCAGATTGCCGCGTGCCGTACCTCAACCTGCTGCATGTGTATAGGTGCACTGCATGTGCCGATAGGCGCAGCTCATACGGCCCACGATTGTGGCTCGCGTTCAGGACCCAGGGATACGGGCACAACACGGGCACAACACACACGACCGCGCCGCACCTGCCCTGTGTGGCCAATGTGGCCATCCACGTGTATCGGCACGGCCGTGACACCTGCGTGGACATGACACGTGGCAGGCGGGGACAACATGCGAGCGTGGAGCATGCACGTGGTACGCCGGTACGGCATGCGAGGGCCAATCCCGACCACTTGGCCCTCACTCCATCGCCCTCACCCTGTCCGGGGGCACCACCCCGCCCTCACCCAATCGCCCTCACCCTGCCTGGAGGCACCACCCCCACCCCGCTCTCACCCCATATGGCCATCGCACTCACCCTGTCCGGGTGCACCACCGGGAAGTCCGCGGACACGTGCGACAGCTGGCGGGCGGCGGCCTCCGCCGTGCCCAGGTGCAGCGTGTACTCTGTGAGGTGCGCCGTTTCCAGGTCGCACTTCTGCTCGTCTAGTTCAACCTGGCCCTTTCCCAGCTGGCACACGTAGATCTGCATGGTTGCGGACCGCAGGCGGATGCATGGAGAGACGCCAGAGGTTTGCTGGCACGATCAGGGGATACCGGCCCAACGTACAACGGTGCAAGACGTGCGCTCGTCGCGCCAAGAAAGATGACAACATATCTCTTCTTGCAAGTGCGGCCCGGGGCCCAATCGCTGTCACGCACCCACCTTGACCTGCTCTCCCTCCTCCCACGCGTTCACCATGTGCATGGCCGCCACGCCCGGCCCCGGCAGCTGGAACCACCGCACGTCCGCGTGCTGCCCTGCCCCGCAGCTGGGCTGGTCCCGCGGCACCAAGCCGATGAGGTTGGGCAGGTCGGAGCGGAGGCCAAGGGGCGCGGAGTCGTGCAGCATCATGTTCTGCGTGCGTGGGTTAGCACGGAAACGTGCGTACAGCGGCATGAAGTACCGTGAGCTACGTCATCCTGGGTGTGTTAAGGAGGAACGCCGTTGCGGCAGCCTGCGGCGGCGCACTCATGAACCAGAACAGACGTGGGCGTCGCACCGGCGCGCTTTCTTAAATCCCCAATCAATCCTTAAGGCATGTTGCTGTTTGTGCTTGCAGGTTAGGTTAGCGGACCAGGCGCCACGGCCTGCCAGGGCCTGCTGACCCACCTTGGTGTCAAAGCACAGCGGCAGGTACAGCACCACCAGGTAGTTGGCGGTTACCGCCATGTCGTGCATCAGCACAGGGTACGGCAGGTCCAACGGCCACAGGTGGGTTACGTAACCGTCGGGGCCCAGCACGCCCCCCACGGTGTACGGCTGGGACTGGAGGTCAACGGACACGAACAGCAGCTCCCCTGTGCGTGGGTCCACCTTAGCGTGTGGGCCGATGGCTGCCAGCGGGGGAAGTGCACGCCCCTCCACGGCCACGCTACTGCTACTGCTCCTGTTGCTTCCGCCGTCGCTGTTGTCACTACCGCTGCTCGTAGCGCTGCTGTTGCTGCTGCTGCTGCTGCAGCTGCTTCCTTCCCTCAGACGTGACATCAGGCGGTCTGCGTCCAGCCTGCCTGCCGTACTGATCGCGCCGTACGGTCCCAACCGCAGCTCGTACGGCATGTCGGCGTCGTGCATGGCCATCAACCGCCCGGCGTGGTACAGCAGGGAGGTGTTGGCGGTGCCGACGCCGTCCTCTCTCCGGATCGCACCCACATGCACCGCGAACCTGACAGCGAGCAGGTGGGACCACACTGGTACGTGTATGTCGAACGACGTTGTGTGCGTTTTTGTGGTTGTGTGCGCTGTGACACATGGTTGTGTGCTGTACTCCTAGAGTTGCAGTGGCCCTGAAAGCGGCACTAACAGACCGTTGTGCCGTAGGCAGTTATCAAGCACCACCCACATTAGCGTAGACAGTACCGATGGCAACATTGCCTTCTGATGAGCCAGCGAGCGAAGTGCGCCGTGCCCCGCCGACAGGAGACGCACTGACTTGCAGGGGACTTGACAATCCGACAATGTACTGCCACTCACAGGTTGAGCAGCGCAATGGCCACGCCCCTCCTGCCCGCCAGGTCCCCCAGCCGGCACAGCATGGGGCTGCCTGCGTGGCGCTCCTTCTGCAGGCGGACCGTGTTAACCCACGCGTTAGCGTAGGTGGCCGAGCAGCAGGAGGAGGGCGGGGCGGCCCCGTCCAGCCGCACACCGTGCACCATGCCGTCGCCATCCCACCTGCAAGCCACATGTGAAACGCTGTCGTGCAAGGAACGCACTGTCTGTGGCCTGCTGCAGGCGCGCATCGTTTGCTGGGCAGCTACAGCCTACAGGCCATCAGCCGGTGACGCACTGCTGGCTGGACAGACCCACAAGCCGTCCAGCACGGGTCCCCACAGTGCTACAGGTCCAGCACCGACCGCGTCCCCACAGTGCTATTACAGCAATTGGAGGCAGCAGCAGGCTAGTTGAGAACGCCGTGAACCGTATGCATGCTGATTCGCAGCGCTGCTGCACATCGCTACCGTAGCTCACCAGTGGTACGCTGCCGGCGGGTCGAAGTACGGGTTGGGCCCCGCCCGTGCGTACCAGCCCGCCAGGTCCGGGGGGAGTCTCCCCTGCTCACACACCAGCCCGCGATCCAGCCGCTCGTCCCGCACAGGAGCGTAGCCGCCCTGCAGGTAGGGGCTGCGCGGCAGGGAGGATCGCCATGCAAGCGCAATGGCCACGTACAGCAGCGCCAGCAGCTTACTCCAGTCGCCCTTGGTTGCGGCAGCCAGGGCAACCGCCAGTTGGTGTAGCCGGTCCGACAGCTTGCCCACCGCCGCGGCCTCCAGCGACCCGACTGCGCCCGCCAGAATGGCGGGCGAGAGAGGCAGCGCCGGCGGGAGGGCTCCGAGGGCAGACTCGAGCTTCCCTTGAAGGCTGACCGCGAGGGACATGGCTGCTGTAGGCAGCGTAGCCGCTGCTGCAATTGCCCCTCGCAGCCGCTGTCTTGTGGCTGGTATCTTGTCGCCGACTTGCACGGCAGGGCTGGTGGTATCATGGAGCCCCTGCGGTAGACAACAGAGGCCGGAGTGCAAGCAAGGAGCGTCATTTGCGGGGCCCAAGCAAGCACATCGCGAGCGACAGTTGACAGCGCCAGGCACTAGACTCCGATAGGACTCCCACAAAAGGTCCCAGCGGCTATAGATGGATATGCTGTTGTGCTGGTTGCATACCTGCTGCTCTTTGGTGAGGCCCTCAGGCTGCGGGGGCTGCAACGCGCACACTAGTCGCACCAACCGTTGTGCGCGGGGGGCTCTCCTGCTGCAGTCAGCGAGTTTTGTTGTGGGCGCGATCGATGTAAACTATCATATTTTCTGTACAACTCCTTCTGGCTGACAAAGCCGTCCTACCTGTTTCCGAAGAGAGCGACAGAGTGGGGCGTTGACCATTTGGCCGCTTTGCTCGGGGGCCCTATTCCCGGTTGCTGTAATGTCATGGCCTGACTAGTTTAAGATGGAACTACGCAGTCCCTCGCGCAGTTGCTGCGAGAAAATACTCTTTTTCTAGGCGACTGCGACCCTCATACGCCCCTCTGAGCGGCTAACAGCAGCATGGCGTGAGCATGGCACTGCTTTCGTTGATATGTGCTTGACAGCACTCCCCTGTGCCGCACCTTGCTTGTCGTGCGCTGCTCTGAGCAGCCCGATGCGTCCTATGAACGGAACGGTTGGAAAGGGGAACGGTTGGAGGCAAAACGGTTGGCAACCTCATGCTGGGGTCTATCATGTGAGCAGAATGCATATGAGCAGCCATATTGAAAATGGAGTATGCAGCCGCAACCCGTGCACCTCGTTCCAGATTGTTTCCTTCCGTGGACTAACGCCCCCCGACCCACGGGCCGGTGACTAGGGTTCGCACAGGGTTCGCAGACCGAGCGCTGCTGCAAGTGTCGCAACAGCTCATATGACAACAGAAACGATCTAGGTTAGTAGTGGCGCTGCTTCTAGACCAGTACTTTACAGTGCGGAGGTTGAGGCCGGTTCAGGGCCAACGTGGGTTGCGGGGCAACCAAGCAGGGGAGGCCCCGGGCGCCGAGATGTCGCAAGGCAAAAGCACCACGGACCATGGGTGGGAGCTGTGAAGGTAAAGGTTCAAGATACGAATTGCGCTTCCATCTGAATGCACCAATACCGGGGCCACTTGTTTGGTGCATCGGGCAGCGAAAAAATCGCCCATACACAGGGGAGCGTAAAGAGACAAGCGCGCTTTCACAAGTGACCTACACGCCTGCAAGGCTCATTGGGCTCATGATCCCTTGCTGTGCACACCAGTGAAGGCGTTTTGCACCACCGTTCACTGTGAGGCCGGACTCCAAACCGGACCAATGCCCAACTAGCGGATGACAACAGTGGACTCCCGCACCACCTTGGAGCTTGAACTGACCCAGTGGCCCTGCATCGGACATGAGGCACCGTGCAAGGATATCCGCTGCTGGGCCATGCGGACTGGGACATGCGGGCTCCGGGCTGCCATTCAAAATGTTGGCGCTCCAGCTGTGTACGCTCCGTATCGCAGTATTCCCTTGAACGCTCGGGCACGCACCCTGCAGGGCGCCCGCCGGCGCACGTTCTCTCCCCTGCTCAGCGCACAACGAAGCGCCCTTAATTTCCCGTGGGGCACCTGCCCTCCTACAAATTTCCTGTGTGTTACTGTGCATGCTAAGAACCCGCGGCCTGTTCCAGATTATTATAAGCCACATGTATGACTGGCGGCACAGCTGCACAACGGTACATACCCAGGCCTGCCTGTTCGTCACGCGCCTGCGCATCCCTCCGAGTGTCCAACGTCGTCTTCACTCCTCGCCCCCGCCCTGCAAAGGAAGGACCCTGCTAAGCAAGGCCAGTTGATGCCCAAATATCACAGCGTGCATGACAGCCTTTACACAAAGTCACGCAAGGCGGCATACTGTAATGGTGTGAGGGCCCGCATTCGCTTGCAAGCCAAACCGTGCTGGGTGACACACACAGGGCTCCAACAGATGGGCCCAGAGGCTCAGCCGGCAGCTGAGGCAACTACTGGGCACCTACAAGCGATGACATCCCGACTGGTGCGCACTCAACCAACATGACGCAGCAAAAGCAAAGGAAGCGCAAAAACCACACAGCGAGCGCATGGCTCGCAGCCCTGTAGACTACGACGCGGCAGGGCTGCGCAGCCGCATGGCCGTTTTGCAGTCGCAGTACGGAATGATGACATCCAATGCATCCTTCTGCTGTCCTACAGCCCTGCCATGGGGGCGACACCACGCAACATAAACACCACCACATTCATTTGCTTACTCGCCAACAGCCAGATGTGCAGCCCCACTCCCTACACCCTACACCTCGGCGGCAGCAAGCACCTCTGCCACCTCCATGTGGCCAGCCGCAAGCGCCAACGTCCGCAGCCTCGCAGTCTCAGCGGCTCTGTCACGCATCCAAAGGCCGCACAAAGGCAGCATGCCCACCACCTCGCGCGCCGCAGCCGCACACCCGCCCAAGGCCGCCCCCTCCACAGCCGCCCACAGGTCGCACCCGCGCAGCAGCAGGTGCGCGCCCAGCCGCAGCAGTAACGCCCGCAGCACTGCCACGTGCCCATTGTACGACGCAAGGCCCAGGAGCTCCTTGCAGCGAGCCCCAGAAAACACAGCAGGCTGGTCCAACAGCCGACGAACTTGATCAATGTCCCCGGAGGCAACCGCACGCTGCAGGGACAGGGCAGGGGCCGTAGCGTTGGGCGCGCTGTCCGCGGGCTCAGGGGCCCCCGCCGCCTGGTGCCCATGATGCACACCGCCAGGAACTCGCTCGGTTGCTGTATGGGGGTTGCGCGCTGTGTCTGCATGCCCGACAGGGCTTGACTCGGATGGGGGCGAGGGCAGGTGCTTTAGGGCCCAGGCCGCCACGTCCCAATGGCCCCCGTCCACAGCCCGCTGGTACACCTGCTGCGGCAGCAGCGGCAGGTGCCAGCCCCCTGCGGCTGCCCGAGAGCGCGTCGGCACCGGTGGTGGGCCCCCGCAGCTGCCGCCGCCGCTCTCCACGTCCCTGCTGTCATCATCACTGCCGTTGCGCGGGGTGCTCACCGCGCTAACGGCTCCTTCGTCCGGCACAGACCCCCGCTCTCCCTGGCCAAGGCCTGCCCCCTGCCCTGTGCGGGCGGGCGCGTCGCGGAGCACCTCCGCCAGCGCAATCACCACCGGCAGAGCGGGCGGCGGAGCACCCTCCCTGTAGTATCGGCCCCACAGGGCTGCCCACGGCAAGGACCCGCCGTCCCACGCAGCCATCTGCTGCCGCCCACACGCCTCCGCCACCAGCCTCAGGCACTCCACGCTCCCCGCCTTGCACGCAGCCCTCGCCGCCTCCTCCCCCGCCGCCGCGTCAGCGCCCGGCCGCAGCCCTGCGCACAGCAGCTCCCGCAGCACGTCCCCGCCGCAATGCGCAGCTGCCAGCGGCAGCAGCCCTTGCATCCCCGCCAGCCAGCCGCCCTGCGCCTGTGCCCCAGCGCCTGCACCCTCCGCCCCAGCCCCCGCCAGCCCCTGCCCAAGCAGCTCCCGCAGCAGCAGCCGCGGCACGCCCACGTCGCCGCACCTGCACGCCGCCTCCAGCAGCTTCCCACGGCTTCCCTCCCGGTGCGCTACAGCCCTCACGCGCTCGTCCCGCAGCAGCAAGCCCAGCGCGGCCCCGCCATCCCGCAGCTGCGCAGCAGCTTCCAGCGCCCCAGCCACCTGTGACATCGCCTTGTGCGAGAATGCACACCCTGGGCTGGCCAGAGCCTTGCCCTTGCCCTGATGCCGCTCCTCCCCGCCCTCCCCTGCAGGCTCGCTGCTTGCCAGGATGTCCAGCAGCAGGGGCAGCTTGGCCTCCAGGTCCACACCCTCCTTCACGACCCTGGACAGCAGGCCCCCATGCGACACCGCTGTCCGGACAGCGGCCGCCAGCGCCTCGCATTTCATCCCTGTGGTCGCCACCCCGGCCCC
>VFQN01007283.1_pt1 | contig 11999 bp, 9 predicted proteins | sample 3512371 | NCBI WGS metagenome assembly VFQN01 (sample SAMN10412370, study PRJNA504923) | tailings metagenome | isolation source: Replicate 2 from Balatoc abandoned mine | place: Philippines: Itogon, Benguet | collected 2017-08-28
TCCTCGGTGATGACCTTGCGGATCTTGTCCTCGTCCTTCCACTCGATGTTGCCGAAGAGGTCGTTGAAGGTCTTGATGATCGCGGAGAGCCTGTCGATGTCGGCTTCGCCTTTGCCGCCTCCACCACCGGGCGGGACCGGCTCGACGGTGGCGTCGGCATCGTCCATCGCCATCTTCAGCGCTGCTTTGGCCTCCACCCGGTAGCTGTCCATGTCGATGGTCTCCAGCACCCCCTTGGAGAGGTCTTCCTCCTTGGGCGCGGGCAACTTGGGGATGAGGAAGTTCAGGAAGATCGACAGCTTCTCCCACGTCGGGTGACCGTAACTCAGGATCGCGGCGAGGAAACCGTAGCTGCGTACGAAGGCCTTCGCCTTCCCCTTGAACTTGACCTGATCGTCCTCGCCGAGCTTGTCGGTGTATTCGACTACGCACGCATCGAGGATCGGATCGAGTTTGTCCCGGTCTGCGCCGCTCAAGTAAAGCGCCACCAAGTCTTCCACCTGCTGCCAGCTATACACCTGCTGCCCGTCGAGTTCAGCCTTCAGGTCGTGCAGCTTGTTGGCATCGGTTTCGCCGGTCTGGATGGTGGCGCGGTAGTAGTCCTGGAACGCCGCCTTCACTGCCTCGGCGTTGTCGGCGAAGTCGAGCACGAAGGTGTCGTGCTTCTGTGGATGCGCCCGGTTCAGGCGTGACAGGGTCTGCACCGCCAGCACGCCCGCCAGCGGCTTGTCCACGTACATCGTGTGCAGCAAGGGTTCGTCAAAGCCGGTGACGAACTTGTTGGCGACGATAAGGAATCGATACGGGTCTTGCTTGAGATTGGCCGGAATGTCCTTGCTCGGAAACCCGTTGAGATCGGCCTCGGTCTTCTTCTGCCCGCCAATCTCGAAGTCGCCCGAGTACGCCACGATCGCCTTGTACGGGCTCTTGATCTGGGTGAGGTAGTCCGACACCTCGCGCCAGTAGTCAATGGCCCGCGCGATGCCGTTGCACACGATCATCGCCCGCGCCTTGCCACCGATCTTCTGTTTGCCCGCCACCTGCGCGATGAAGTGATCGACCATGATCTCGGCCTTGCGGCGGATGGCCCTGTCGTGCGATTCGACGTAGTGGCGAATCTTCTTCAGCGCCTTCACCTTGTCGAATTCTGGGTCGTCCGCCACCGTCTTGGCCACTTGGTAGAAGCTGTCGTAGGTGGTGTAGTTCTCCACCACGTCGAGGATGAACTTCTCCTGGATGGCCTGCTTGGTGGTGTAGGTCAGTTCTTCGGGCGAGCGGAACTGCACCTTGTCGCCGACCAGGGTCTTCTCGCCGAACAACTCCAGCGTCTTGTTCTTGGGTGTGGCTGTGAATGCGAAGTAGCTGGCGTTGGCCAGCAGCTTGCGGGAGGCGATGCGTTTCTCGATTTCCGCGTTCACCGCATCCTGCGTGCTGTCCTCTTCGAACTCCTCTTCGGCGACCTTGCCGCCGAGGGCTTCGTGCATCCGCGCCGTGGTCTTGCCGCCTTGGCTGGAATGCGCTTCGTCGATCAACAGCGCGAAGCTCTTGCCGGAGAGGTCGCCCAGCTCATCGAGGATGAACGGGAATTTCTGCACCGTCGTGACGATGATCTTCTTGCCCCGGCGCAGGTACTCACGTAGCTCCTGCGCGTTGTCGGAGTGGCCGAAGATCGCTGCCACGTGGTCGTAACCCTTGATGGTGCGGGCAATCTGTGTGTCCAGCGCGCGCCGGTCGGTGATGACGATGATGGAGTCGAACTGCGCCGTCATCGGGTCATCCGCGCGGCGCAGCTCCACCAGTTGGTGCGCCAGCCAGGCAATCGTGTTGCTCTTGCCGCTGCCTGCCGAATGCTGGATCAGATAGCGCTTGCCCACCCCGTCGTTATGGGCGCGACGAAGCAGCGCACGCACCGTGCGCAACTGATGGAAGCGCGGGAAGATCTGCTTGCGCTTCTTGCGCTTCTTGCCGCTGGCGTCTGCTTCTTCCTCCTCCACCATCTGCGCGTAACTCTCGATGATGTTGGCCAGCGACTCGCGGGTCAGCACCTGCTTCCACAGGTAATCGGTCTTCAGACCATCCGGGTTGGGCGGGTTGCCCGCGCCGCTGTTCCAGCCCTGGTTGAACGGCAGGAACCACGAGGCCTTGCCCTTTAGCTCAGTGCAGAACGCCGCCTCCGCGTCATCGACTGCGATGTGCGCCACGCAACGCCCCAACTGGAACAGAAGCTCCTGCGGGCTGCGCGTGGTTTGGTACTGGAGGATGGCGTCGGCCAGGGTCTGCTTGGTCAGCGAATTCTTCAACTCGAACGTCAGTACCGGCAGACCGTTGATGAAGATAGCCAAGTCCAGTTCGTTGCCGGAATCGTTGCTGTAGCGCACCTGCCGGGTGACGCTGAAGATGTTCTTGCCGAAGGCATCCGCTGCGGCAGCGTTGCCCGGCGTGGGCAGCAGCTTGTAGAGATCGACGTGTACCGGCCCGTGGCTCACGCCCTTGCGCAGCACGTCCACCACGCCGCGCTTGGTGATCTCGCCCTGCAGCCGGTGCAGGAACTGGGTGCGCTTGATGCCGTCCGCCGCCAGTTCCAGCGTGTCCACCGCCTTGGGCTGGGTGGCCTGCAAGAAGGCGAGCAACTGCGCCACATCCAGCGCCACGTCGCGGTTGTAGTCGGTGGGCTTGCCCTGCACGTAGCCGTTGTGGGTGGCGGCGAAGTCGGTGGGAGCCAGCGCATGGCTGTACTCGGGCTGCGGCACACCGGTCAAGCCGCGCACCACGCGCGCCTCGAACCAGCGCTCGCTGGTGTCAGTCTTCGCCATCGCCATCCTCCTCTTCGGTCGCATCTTCCTGGTCATCCCCCAGCGCGGCCAGTGCAGCGTCGTCCACCACGTCGTCGGGGCCGGGTTGCCAGCCGCGCACGTCCACTTGGCCGGTGACCACATCGGCAATGAGACGGTCACGGTATTCGCGGATTAGCTTGATTTCTTCTTCGATTCGGGTGATGGCGTCGTCCAGCGGCTTGCATTCGTCGGCAATCCATTTGCGTATTGCCACTTGCTCCGAAACAGGAGGCACAGCACAAATCTGCTCTCGGACAATCGTCGAGTTGATGAGCGGCTGAGCTGTTCTGATAGCGAAGCGGTTGAAATCAACCCAGCGCAACAAATGCTCAAAGAACTCCAAATCAAACTTGCGTAGTGGGATCACTCGAAGAGCATGTTCGGACGCCCAAAACCCCCCCTCAACTCGGTGAATACAGCCGCATTTCGCACCAACGCGACCGATCAACAGCATCGGGCCATGGCAATTCACCTTGTTCGTGTACCCACGCGGGCCATTACCACCATAGATGGGAAAGCCTTCCTCGGTTTCTTCGGAGGCATGAATCATGTCGCCACTCTTTACGCGAATGATTCGGCGTAGCGGAAGAACTTCCCAATGCTCCGGCACCTCGCCCAGCCATTCGATGCCGGAAGGCTTCAGCGCCACTGATGCATCAAGGCCGCGCGTGACGGCGTGGTCGATGATTCGCAGCTTCTGTTCGGTGAGCAGCTTGATCAGGTCCCGTTTGGCCTTGATGAAGCGGGCGATATGGGCGTCCTGCACACGCAGGTAGGCGACGATTTGGTCTTGCTCGGGGCGCGGCGGCTGGATCAGCGCAATGTCGAGGAACTGGTTGGGGTACAGACGCAGGCGCGAGGATTGAATGCCCGTCGAGCGCCCGATGTATTCAGCCACGTAGGCGCGGGTGCGCAACAGGTAGTCGAGGTACGCCGGGTTGAAGCTGTCGGCGCGGTGCGGGCGGTACACGCCATAGGCGGGACTGACGATACCCACGTGCCTGCTCGCCCCAAGCGCTGCCATCCATGCCCACAACGTGTTGATGACGATGTCGCCGGGGCGGCATAGCTTGGAACCAACGTAGCTCGCAGCCTTGAACATCGTGACCTTCTTCTGGCTGCGCGGAGTAACGCCGGTGAGGTGAGACACCGACAGCAGTTCTTCCTGCCCGGTCTTCGAGCGCTCATCCACCTCGCGGAAAAATGTCTTGGCGCGTTGCTCGTTCCAGTGTTCTGGCACAGCGGGCAACCAGCGCATCTTCGGTTGCCGGTAGTTCGGGTACGCGCTCGCCACCATCATTACGCGCCCCCCACGATCTTGTGCAGCAATCCTTCGCTCTGGCGCTCCAGCGCGAGGATGTCGGCGCGGATTTCTGCCAGCGTGCGCAGCGGCGCGGGCTTGTAGAAATAGCGCGCGAAGGAAATCTCGTAGCCGATCAGGGTCTTATCCGTGGCGATCCAGGCGTCCGGCGCGTGCGGCAGCACCTCGCGGGCGAAGAAGGCATCGATGCCGCCCGGCTCCTTCAACGGCACCTGCTCGGTGTCGCGCAGCTCGCTGTCGGGCTCGTACTCGACCATGAAGCGATCCTTGCCCACGGTTTCTAGGTACGCGCCGTCGAAGCCGGGCTCGAAGTGTTCCCCTGCCTTGAGCTTGCTGCGCTTGGCGATGACCGGCGGCGCGCCTTCGTCGCGCCAGCTCACCGCCTTGTAGATAGCCTTCTTTTCCGGCGCGCCGAGCTTGTCACCCTGTGCCTTGAGCGCAGCATCGAAGCGGGATCGAAACTCGTTGTGGTCGTCGAACACGGCGCTGCCCAGTGACTTCTGCGCCCGTCGTGCCACCTCCATCAGCCCTTTGTCACGCTGCCACGTCGATGCATCGAGCAACTTCTTGCGGCGCTTGGCGGGTACGGCTTTGCGGGCGGCAGGGGCTTCGCCGTTGTCGCCGTTGTCGCCGTCTTCGCTTTCGTCGTCTTCGTTCTCGTCCTCGCCCTTCAGCCACGCCTCGATGGCCGGCTTGCGCTTGGCGAACTCGGTATAGAGCGCCTCGCCGTGGGTGGTGTAGATCTCGGCGCGTAGCGCCTCGTCGCCAGAGGAAAAACGCAGGATCTCGATGCGTTCATCGGAGAGCTGGCTTTTCAGGCGCAGCGGGCGCTCGACGGTGATCTTCCAGTAGCCGAAGTCTTGGGTGTCGAACCATTTCGACTCGGCGGTTTCCTGCGCGTCGCCGAGATAGAGGTCGAGGATTCGTTGGATGTCTCCATCCGAGAGTTCGCAGTTCTTCTTGCCGAGGTTGCGGCGTAGCGGCTGGAACCACTGCGATGCGTCAATCAACTGCACCTTGCCACGGCGGGCTTCGGCCTTCTTGTTGGCCAGTACCCAGATGTAGGTGGCGATGCCGGTGTTGTAGAAGATGTTGAGCGGCAGGGCGATGATGGCTTCGAGCCAGTCGTTCTCCAGCACCCAGCGGCGGATGTTGCTCTCGCCCTGGCCCGCGTCGCCGGTGAACAGCGCCGAGCCGTTATGCACCAGCGCAATGCGGCTGCCCAGCGGCGTGTTGTCCTTCATCTTTTGCAGCTTGTTCACCTGGAACATGAGCTGCCCATCGCTGGAGCGGGTGAGGAGTTTGAACTCGTTGTTGCCCGCGTGGCTGACGATGAAGCGTGGGTCGTTGAATTCCTTCTTGCCGCCCATGCGCTCCAGATCGGTCTTCCAACTCTTACCATAGGGCGGGTTGGAGATCATGAAGTCGAATTCGCGGCTGCGGAACTGGTCGGCGGACAAGGTGGATTTGTCTGCGCCACCGACGATGTTCTCGGCTTCCGCGCCCTCCCCCTTCAAGAGCAGGTCGGCCTTGCAGATAGCGTAGGTTTCGTCGCTGATCTCCTGCCCGAACAGGTGGATGGACACTTCCTTGCCGTGTTCCTCTGCCAGTTCGTGCAAGGCTTCCTCGGCCACGGTGAGCATGCCGCCGGTGCCGCAGGAGCCGTCGTAGAGCGAATAGGTGCTGGACTCGATCCGGTCGGCCACCGGCAGAAATAACAACTTGGCCATGAGCTGCACCACGTCGCGCGGCGTGAAGTGCTCGCCTGCCTCTTCGTTGTTGTCTTCGTTGAAGCGGCGGATAAGCTCCTCGAACACCGTGCCCATGCCGTGGTTGTCCAGCGCGGGCAGCTTGATGCGGCCGTCGGCATCCTTCACTGGCAGCGGCGCGAGATTGACCTCGGGGTCGAGGAAGTCGTCGATCAAGTAACCAAGGACGTGGGAATCCACCAGCTTCTGTATCTGGTTGCGGAAGTTGAACTTGGTGAGGATTTCCTGCACGTTGGGCGAAAAGCCGTCCAAATACGCAATGAAGTCATCGCGCAAGCGCTGGCCTGCTGCGCTGGCCTTGAGCTTGGCCAGCGTGAATTCCGAGACGTTGTAGAAGGCTTGGCCTGCCGCCATGCGGAGCGCGCCGTCCTGCTCGGCCACTTTGTGGGTGTCCAGGAACTTCTTGCGCTCGAGCACCGCGTCTTTCGTCGCTTCGAGCACGGCGTCGAGCCGCCGCAGCACGGTGAAGGGCAGGATGACGTCACGGTATTTGCCGCGCACGTAAACGTCGCGCAGGCGGTCGTCAGCGATGTTCCAGATGAAGTCGGAAATCCACTTGATCTGGCTTTGGTCTTGTTGTTGCTTCTTCTGCATCGATACGTTCCTCAGCTCGCCGCCGTGCCTGTGGAGACGGCGAGATTCCAATGTTCTTTGAGTACGCCCACAAGGCGTTTCTGGCGTTCGGCCAGAAGCGTGGGCGTCCACTCGTTTTCTGCTCTGACTTCCTGCGTCAACACGAAGGGCGAGGCCTTGCCTTTGCCCTTGAAGTAGGCGTCCTTCTTCTTGGCAAAGTCGTAGTTGCTGGCAGACGAGTTCTTGTTCCTATCCAGCGGAACCAGATTGGCCAGACGGTGCGTCCAGCCGTCGCGCTCGTCTTCATCCGGGAACCACTTGATCCAGTCCGAACCGTCGGGCGGGGTTTGCGGCAGAACGTGCTCCAGCGACACGGCATCTTGAAGCTGCACGCCGGGGGCGCGCACCAAGGACTCAAGGCGCAAGACCAGCGCCATCCGTGCCTTGGGCAGATCGTCGTAAACGTCTCCATCGAGTGCCGCGACGAAATTGCGCTTTTGCGCGTCTGTCAGTGTCAGCGTGGTGAGCGCAGCCAGATCCCCCTTGAAGGCCTCCGGTTCAATTTCCTTGGTGAGCGCGGCGTAGGTTTCTATGCGCTCGTTGATGCCCACCTTTGTGACCAACAGGAAATAGGTCAGGCGTTCCAGTGACTGGAAAAATTCGGCAAGCAGTTTGGGCTGCTGCCGGAAGCGCTTGAAGTAGACCAGTGCCGGGGGCACCCAGTCCTTGAAGTCCACACGGTTGAGCCAAGACAGGTGATCGTTGATGGTCTCGGCGTGCTCGGTGGCCTCGAAGTCGGCATCGCGCACGAAGTCCCACACTTCGGCATAGGGTTTGATGACCTTGTCGACGAGGTCGATAGGGGTTTTGTACTCGGTGACGTGCTCCTGGAACTCTTTAACCAGGATGTACTTCTGCTTCTTCTTGGCGTAGATGCTGCGGATGTGGCCAAACAGGTCACCGAAGGCGTCGCGGCCCAGCGAACTCTCGATCCGGCTCCACTCTTTTGCGTAGGCGCGGCTCTTGACGTCGCCTGCCGTGGTGCGGATCAGGCCCAGCACCTGCGCCTTGATGATGTCGATAGGCGCGAGGTCGAGTCCCCGGTTGTTGAGTACGGAGAAGATGCGGTATGCGGCTTCGAGGTCGGGCGTGGAGATGACAACCAGCGAGCAGTCGTTGGCGAGGAATTTCCACAGGGCGTTCAGATCGGCAGGTGACAGCGCTTTGGCCTTTTCGAGCAGCAGCGTGGCGTTTTCACGGTAACGCAGACGGCTGTCTTTTAGCTTATCCGTACTGGCGACCAACTGTGCGATGCCACCCGGCTCCTGAATATTGGTGCGGAAGAAGTCGGCATCTTCCTCGCGGGCGGTTAGGCGGTACTCGTTTTTCTCGCCAAGACTGACCTTGCCCTTTTTGTAGAGGAAGTCAGTGATGTCGTCTGCCGCGTCCGGCATCACGGTGCGCAAAACGGCGAACAGCATCGTGAGCGTAGACAGGCGTTGCTGGCCGTCGACCACCGATGACTTCGGGTCCCGGTCGTTCTTGATCAGAACGATGCTACCCAGGAAGTATTGGCTGCTGGCCCCCGAGACACGCGCGTCCTGCATCGCCGAGTACAGATCATCGAACAGCTCTGTGGCCTGCTCGGTTGTCCAGGCGTAGGGGCGCTGGTAGTCCGGAATCTCGAACTGGTAGCTGCCTTCGAAGATCTCCCTGATCAGCTTGTCGTGGGCTTCAAGTGTCTTGGCCATTGGTTTTCTTCCTTCCTATCGTTTCTTTGGGCTGCTTGGGGCTTGGTCGCCCGGAGCCAGCTTGGCGTTCTCGACGCCGTGCAGCGCAAGCGGATCGCTGAGCCACAGGCGGTACTGTTCTTCCTTGAGACGATGGTCGGGCGAGCAGTCCACGCTCCAGCGCAACAGCATGTAGCCCGCGACGGCGGCGCGAACGCGCATCCGGATCGAGCCGTCGGTCATCCCGTAGTCCATCTTGATGATCTCGGGGCGCTCAAGGCGCGGGTGCGGCACGAAGTCCAGCTCGACGATGCGCGCAAACCACTCAATCAGGTCAGGGCACCGATCTCACCGAAGAAGTAGAGCCGGAAGTCGATGTCGGCCAGCCGCTCACACTGGGCGGGGCTCAAGCTCTCGATTCGCTGGGGATGCATGGTCAGATGCTCCTCACACAGGAAAATACGACAACAAGACCAGAGCCGCCTACTTGATAGATCTTAAAAAATCTTTTCTTAAGTAATCATTTTGATGATCTCACACCCCAAAAAGAGGTCTCGTGCAATTCGCGTAAATAGTGCCAGTGAACCATGAGGTTGATCGGTATGCGCGTCCTCGCAATAGAGTGTTCGGATACCCGCAGCCTGCTCCTAGGATGCTTTCCGGCCGGCGATTCAAACCGATATTCGCGGCTGAGCGAGAACCAAGACTCAGCATTTCGCCATTGCCTTGCTGACCACTCTGGCGATACAACTCGATAACCCGCCGCCCGCGACACCGAGCTAGTGCGCCAGCCGATGATGCTCAATGCAGTCGAGGCCCTTCAGCAACTGCGAAACGACCGCTTCGGATAAGACCCCGAACCGATCCGCCTCCAGCCACTTCACCGAACCCCGGGGCAAGTGCATCCGACGGGGCACGACCTACTTAAGGCTTTCACGGACTTGCTGATGGACGCGTTTCCTCTTAGTACCCAGCTCGGCGCGCTAGAAAAAACGCTGCTTAAGTTGCGCCAGCGCCCTCCCCACCTTGCCTTGAGGGCAGGTAGGGAGCTGTTATCTGATAAGGCTTTTGTCTCACCTATCCATCGCTCTGCCGACATCTGACAACTTCCCCAACTTGCGATAGTAGGTCGCCCGACTTACACCGAGAGACGCCCAGGGCTGTCCGTCCCGCGTGGTCGTGCGGGGGCGGCCGCCACGCTTGCCGCGAGCACGCTGAATCTCCGTGAAGCGACGGAGGCTGAATTCAAGCCAGGTCCAGCGCGCAACGCTTTTTGCGAGGCACTTAACTTCACTGTTCGTCAGTGGCGTTGCAAAGACATTCAGCCTCTCCGCCTGCGCGCGAACAAGCTCACGCCACCGGTCCTCCGATGAACCATTGCGCTTGTGATCGAGGACCGCTCGATACGCCCACTCCCGCAAGCGTTCGAACAAAGTGCAGTTTCGGCCTAGCCCCGCAACCTCAGTGAGTTTTGCACGTCGCTTTTTCAAGTCGACGTACTCGGCAAGTTCTCCCAGTTCATATAGCCGCGGGTGCCACATCGTGCGCCAATCCGGATGAAATGGATTCTTCGCCAGGAGTCCCACGTAGCCGAGGTCTGCCCCGAGCTCATCTGCGTAGGCTGCCTCCACCGCAGCAAGGTACTGCAGAGGATCACTTCGCGCTGCGAAGCTCTTGCACACAGGCACTTTCAAGCCATAGTAGAGGTGAGCCCTACCGTTCTCGGGATTACTGATCATGATTGTGGGCTCGGGCAGGCCAGCGTCCTGCCAAGCAAATGCGCCGCCGGCTCTATCTATATCAAATATCAGCCACGAAACTTTGTCGGGCGAATTTGGCTGGATGAGCTTCTTCTTCAGTGCGAGTTCTGACGGCCGGACTTTGAGTCCGTACGCCTGAGGATCATCGCTACAGTAAGGTCGGCGCGGGAGCCGATCTCGAAAGACGTCATAGATTTCGGAATAATCCATCGGGGCTTTCGCCCCGGCGGTGCGTTACGTCAATATGTCCTGGTACAGCAACTTCCCCGATGAATGTCCTGATTCGCAGGCCGGGGCTCTCCTCATCAGTAGTGGGTGGTTCTTGCTGCCGAGACAGAGCGGGATTTCGATGTGCTGATCGGCAACATCACCGAGGACAGCTGGCCATCCGGCCCACGCATGAGCCAAGAACGCGGACGTGGCGGCAGATAGTTCGTCTTTGCGAAGTCGAGGGCCAAGTACCTCGTGCGATCAGCCTCCGCGATCATGTGTCGCTCAGCAGTTTTCTCATCCATCCGGGAGAGATTGATTTGCCACCGCGAACCATCAACCAGCGCGCTGGAACCGCGCGCAGCGTTTTGAGATGCGGTATCTCCCACTGACACTCGGTTCGCGTGGTGGAGCCCGACGACTGCCGCACCCGTTGATTTCGCAAGTAGCTCCATCGCGGTTACGAAGTCAGCCATCTCGCCACTGCTGTTCTCGTCACCGTTGTGCATCCGTCTTACCGGATCAACGATGACAAGAGAGGCGCCTTGCGCGCCGCTTTTCAAGTCGTGATAGAGCTTCGTTGGTTTGCCGTGCTCAAGCAGCAGGCACGATTCACCGGCCATCGGAAAAATGATCAGGTTCTCGTAGAGGCACGGCGCGCTTTGCTCATCGACGTGGACAAGAGGACGGAGCCGCTCTGCGATCAGGCGATCCGACTCTTCGCCCGCAAGCACGACAACTTTGCACGGTGGCGCGGCGGGAAACAGCCCCCCTGCGACGGGGCGGCCCAGCGCTTTGGACACTGCGATATCCAGCGCCAGTTGCGACTTGCCGGTGCCACCGGGCGCGACAATCAGTCCAAGACTGCCTGGCAAAAGTCCTGGTAAGACGAACTCGAGGGGCGGAAGCGTCGCGTTGAACGCCCAGTTGAGGTCAAGCTTCTGCAGCATGATTTTCGTTCTCCTAAAAGAGGGGGGGGGGGGGAGAACGGTCTAGCGAGGCCGGTTATACGGACAAACTCAACGACCCAAGACTTCAGAAGTGCGTACGGCGCACAAAGCGAGACCTGCGTGGGCAGGGCATCAAGGCCAGCGAGGCTGGCTTATGAGCGTAAAAAAACCCTCACACGGAGGGCTAAAAACAAATGTGAGCGAGAAGGCTCTTTCCTCGCAATGTCAGATGTAATCCCAGTCTCTGCGCGCGGTGTCGATTTACAACCGAGAGAGGTCCGCGACTGACTCAGAGCGTCATCGCAGCCGCGGGACGGCACGAGGTCGGCAGCCGCCGCCCGATCACATGATTCGGACTGATTCGCCGAAAATCAGCCTTCAGCCAAGGTTTTTGTCGTAGGCCCAGAGGATTTCGTCAACCAGCCGCTCTTCGATCACTTCCCTCATAGCCTCGGGCGGGAGCATGGGCGGGACAAAGGTGTAGTGCTCTCGGCACTGGCAGGAAACACGCAGAACCGCGACCGCGCAGATCTGCTGGAGCTCGATCTCGAATCCAAGGTCCATCAGCTGCGTACTCGCACTCCAGCGCCCTTGGCCCTCCGCCGTAACGGAGAGGCTGGAACGAAAGGCGCGTCGGTAGTCCCATCTATCGGGCGTGGCGGTAAGGATCATCTCTACCCCTTTGGTGATTCGCCGAAGCCCCCCCTCCCCCGCCATCCAAGTGCGAAGAACGATCAGGCTCTTTGCTTGCCGGCGCGCTGAGCGACAGCCACCAAGGGCAAAATCAGGCAAACAGCGAAAGAAAAAAGCCCGCTCAAGGCGGGCAAAGAGGAGGTGAGAGGGCGAGGCTTC
>VFQN01007284.1_pt1 | contig 11998 bp, 4 predicted proteins | sample 3512371 | NCBI WGS metagenome assembly VFQN01 (sample SAMN10412370, study PRJNA504923) | tailings metagenome | isolation source: Replicate 2 from Balatoc abandoned mine | place: Philippines: Itogon, Benguet | collected 2017-08-28
TTCCGATACAGGCTTCACCAATAGACACGGCCCTCTCAAAATGAGCAACCGTGAGAGTAATAGGTCGGCAAATTAATTTATTACTTTAATTAGAAGGAAGAAGTGAAATCAAAGTAAAATCAAAGCAAAGCAAAGCAAAGGATCATAAACCACATTAAGTATTCAAACACAATAAAAAAAATAGTGCAACAAGGAAGACAAAAAAGAGGGAATCCTTCATATCCTATTCCCCCTTCTAACTTTCCTCTTAATCATTACTATTACTATCATTTAAATTGGATTTTACTTACTGCTACTTGAGAGCAAGAGATGAATAATTTGCTCTCTCTTATCTTCATTTTTACTATTACTATCCTTCATCGTTTCAGAAGACGATCGAATAAACGATATCACATCAATCCCATCTGGTCGATGATAATCAATATTTGCATTCCATTGTAATAATAATTCAACAATTAATACATGATGATATCTACCAGCAATCATGATAGGTGTTGTATTATAGAATTCTTTCACATCTTCTCCTTCTAACTCAGCTTCCATCGAAGAAGAAGCATAATTCTCAGGGAAAACAGTATTTACATCCATCCCATGAATCAAAGCTTTATAAACCTCAACCAGAATACCTTTCTTTAATGCATAATAGAAGGTGATGATTGAAGTAGGACTCTTTGATAATAAGAAGGATTTGTTCATATATTTTTGTTTAATAAACCATTCTCTCCCATCATCTTTACTACTTGTTTTCAATGATGCACTATCTCCCCCGACTGCTAAATGATGAGTTTTAATATATTGTAACTTTTGTGATAACGTCAAACCTTCTTTCTTGACCGCTAATCCGGTATCAGATACTTCTGCTTTGAGTGACGTCGAAACCTTTAAAAAACCGCTGGATGAAGTTGAAGAAGAATTAATCGAAGAAGCAGAAGAATCGCGAATTAATGCTAAAGGAGGTGGCGGAGAAGACATTGCACGAGGTGGTGAATGAGATGATATCATTCTTTCTTCCCATAATTCATTGGCATGTTCATTACCAATTTTATGTAATAAATGAATTAAATTTTTAGACCATTTATCTAATAATAATGAACGTACTTTACTAATATGTACACCTAATGAACGATGAATACCAGAACAATGAATACATATCATAATACATAAATTAATCGAAGCCCATTCTGGTTGACTTGCACCACAATCAGCACAATAACTATTACTTTGATATAATGATTGTAATATCTTTTCATTTGGAACAAAATAATTATTGGTAGAATCATGAGGATGATTTATCGAGGAAGGAACAGGAGAAGGAGAACGTAACCCACTTGTATTCACATTACTACTCTTATTGATCATTGCAATCCCTGGATGTGATGAAGTAGTAGAATCTATTTGATCTAAACTTTGATGACGATCAATAGATTCAATTGTATGTGATAAAGTACCTAAAATCTCTTTCTGAATAAAATTTATCCATGCTTGACATTCTCCCTCAGTCTCTGCACGTAAAACATAAATACCACCACCTGTACCAACTCCTCGTTCACCTGGTGAAACAACTTGAAACGATGTTTTATCCGTTACAGATAGCTTAATGGTCGAAATAACAAGGTTTGCAACTAAAACTGCAGGGATGATAGAACCTGGTGCCATGGACTTTAACTTACTTTCCATAGGTTGATGTGAGTAATACAACGATCCACCTTTAATGAAAAACCAACGTTTTAACCATTTCTTTGATGAATGTGATTTTTGTTTATATAACCAACCAGATTTAATAATTTCTAAATAATTTACTTTCTCTAAACGATTTGAATCACCTTCTTCATGATCTTCCATACTAATATCACCAGAATTAGCTGAAACTAATGGATTTACTACAATATCAGTTACTATACTATTATTTTCACTATTATTCGTATTGCTTCGTGCAGGACGGAGAGAAATATGAGAGTTATCAGGGTTATGATCTCCGTCAATCATTTGTTCTTCATCAGCATCATTGAAGTGACGATAACCTCCTTTTTGTTTGGTAAATTTCGCTAAATGAGTCTTTTCTAAAAGTAATCGATACCCAGAGATGTTGATATCAACAAATCTTTGAAGATAACGACGATGATAACGATATAAATAGGCAATGATCGCTGCGATGACGACGAACACTGCAATCACAATCCCCGCTATTTCACCCGCGGCAAGACCATTTGAACCAGAAGAACGAGGATGAAAAGTGGGGTGAGTTGTTGGGCGACTAGTTGGGTGGCTGGTTGGGCGGGAGGTTGGATGAGCTGTCGGATGAGAGGTCGGGTGAGCAGTGGGATGTGCGGTCGGATGGGCAGTAGGATGCGAAGTCGGTAAATTTGTTGGTTGTTGGCTCGGTTTTTTTGTTGGTTTAGCGGTGGGCTTGACTGTCGGCTTCGCTGTAGGCCTCGCTGTCGGCTTTTGTGTTGGTTTCGCTGTTGGCTTCATTGTTGGTTTAGCAGTAGGTTTTGCACTAAGTAATTTTCAGTTTAAAAAAATTCCATCTTATCATAAAGTCATTACCTTGGATTCGCACTTTCTACACCAAACATCGTTAAGATTACTAACAAGATCAGAATTAGGAACAGTAACTTCCTCATGTTCTAAATTTACTTGAAAAGCAAAAGGAACAAAATATAACTGAATCTCAACTAATCACTCTATCGTGAATGAACACAGTTAGCAAGATTAAAGTTCTCCAATTTGATCTATGCTGGATTCAAGAGTGAATGATGTTTGATGATCTTTCCTCTGCGAAAGAATAAACGGTTTTGTTGGATAACGGTACCGATACTCTACCGGTATATGTCGGTATATGTCGGTATATGTCGGTATATGTCTCTTTTCAATTTTGTTGCAAATGAATCAAACAGAGAGCCAAAGCACAAACATTCCTTCGCGAAAGAGGTAAAAGATAGAGAATTTGTCTTGAAATTATCGTATTTTATCTAATGAGGGTATTGTTTGGGAGTAGATCTCACTCAGAAATCAATGGGAGTGATTCAAATGATCATCGATTCCACCTTAATTATGGTGATCATCATCTGAATCGAGGGCGATCGACAGGATTGGCATCAGAAAATGGAAAACATGATAATAACAGAAGTGAATCTATACCTGATAATGGAAATAGTAGCTCTGGTGCAGTGACTGATTGTCAGCAGACGAAGACCAATACAGTCAACAGTCGACCGATTGAAAAAAGTCAAACTCAAGTATTAAACGAAATTTATGTTAATTTAGTTGCTGAAATGGTCTATCCAAAGGTTGAATTCTCTTCTTATGGATTTTCACCACAACAAAATCGCGTAAGTAGAAAACGTCATTTGATATCTTTATCTCAATTAAAACTGTCAATTTCACTAGTATCCATTTGATCGTGTGAACACCCTTGGATATCTATTGAATCCATTACGTAATCGAAGCGTGTTAGGTGAGCTAAATATATTCTACTGATTACATCGATATTCATTTACTTTTTTCGCCGCAGAGAAATGGAGTCCTTATGAAATCGCTATCTTTGAAGCGAGTATAACTTTGTATGGAAAGAACTTTCATACAATTCAGAAGTATATCGAAACGAAAACAGTAAAAGAAATTATTGAATTCTATTACGAATGGAAGAAAACTAATCACTATAAAGAATGGAAAAAACAATACTTTCCTGATCAAAGGGATTTCCTGTAATATATCTAGTGGATATTTCAAATATCGTGTCGTTTACTGGTTTTTTATTTATTTCTTTTTTTAACATAATTAAATTCACACAAAAAGAAGAAGAAAAGAAAGAAAATTGGTCCCTCGGAGCATTGTGGAAATCTCTCCCTTCTCATCTTTATTTCTCCTGATTAGCTATGTCGAAAGGTTTTCTATCTTTCCCTCTTCTTCATTTTTGTTGGGATTTTCTCAAAATCGATTTTTTCAAAAATCGTTTTTCTAAAAACTCTGCATAAATTTCTGAGTTAAAAAATTTTGGAATCCGAAAGAAAGGGTATAACATAGCATAGAATGAAGATGACTAAAGATTATCAATTTTATTTTGCAAGTACAGTGTATATTAAATCATAAATTGAAAAGTTGAAGGAAAATGAAGAGGAAAATATTGAGAAAAGGCTATGAAATTATGTCATTTCCGCCCAAATTATAAATACTTAATTGCCTGATCTGGAGAACTAAAAAGGTTAAAAAACGCAAATATACATATAGTTTTATAATTATGAATCTTTATTTTCCACATATGATTCGATCTTTGCTCCAGTCTTCGCAAGTGAATTAAATGAACGAGTAAAATCGCTTAAAATATACTTAGGAGAGACCAAAAATGAAAGAATATTCCATTATCCAACAAAAATATCTCTTAGATATAAATCTATTCACCTTTATATCATGTTATGGCTTACTTCTGCTTACTATAGTATAAATCACTTGATTTCAGATGTTTTCATAATAAGGCACTATACATAAGGTTGGTATGAAAGAAACGAATGTTCCTGTTTATATTTGCCTTTTTCACTCTATTTCACTCTCTTCATGGAGATTACGAACAAGCACTTCAACACTATTATAATGCAGTAAGTTATTTCTCGAAAAATATTTGCGTCAAACTCAACAAGTCTTGTGATAATGTTCTAGGTAAAGCGCCACTCATCCCAACCTTATGAGGCGATAACTCTCTACGAAGAAGCAATAAAAGAGCATATAAGCTTTCCTGAAGCTCATCAAAATTTAGGAATATTATATGAACAAAGAGGAAACTTTGAAACTGCATCATATCACCATCATTTAGCTTACGATTATTCAATACAGTTAAATTATCCAATACAATTTCAAATACAATCAAAATCAAATTATATAACATCACAATTAAAGTTTAATACATTATCAATTAATTTACAAATCCATTCATGGATCAAAGAATGTGAAGAATTATATGAAAAAGTATTAATAGCATTACAACAAAATGATAAGAAAGGAATCGAAAAAACTGGTATTATTGACATATTGTTTCTATTAGGTTTATTATATCAGAAAATTGAATATTATCAAAAATCTGTTGATTATTTTCAAGAGATTATTCATCATTATTCTGAAAATCATATTTTATCATGGTTAAACATTGGTAATACTTTCTTTTCATTTAGACAATATAATCAAGCAATTTATTATTATTCTATTGCATTAGAATTATCGAAAAAGCAATTATTAATAAATTATCAATTCCATTATCCTAATATTACCTTTGATGATATGATGTCATCATCATCATCATCATCATCGTCATCGTCGTCCTCCTTCTCATTATCCTCATTCTATTACGAACGAGAGATTTTATTAAATGGAATTTTTCGTCAAGATTATTTTAATATTTTAGCGATTTGTAATAATTTAGCACAATCTTATCGTGAAATTGGTTTATTCCATGAATCCATTCAAACCTTTTCACAAGGTTATTATTATTCACGATTATTGTATTACATGAATCACCCTGAGGAAATTATTCATAACGACAATAAGAGTAATCGGAGATTCTTATCAACAAGTAATCTTCATTTTATGATTACTCTTTATACAATGAAAGGTTTTTTAAATGATTGGAAAGAATATGAATTCATTGAACATTTACTATTACAACAGATCTATTATAGCCAAGATTTATTATTATCTTATCATTATGATGATGATGATTCTATTAACAATCTTTACTCTGATCGCGATAACGTCAATCAAAGTGGTGGTAGTGGTGGTAGTGGAAGTGGTGATCGTCGCGGGAAAGGTGAGAAAAAGGTCACTACGACCGCATTATTAATAGGGAATAAAAATGAACAAGGAAATTCAATTTTTGATCCTTATACTCTTTCATTATTACGGTATGCAAGTAGTGAAGTTGATTTATTTGTTACTCAACAGAATTGCCCCATGAACCTTTTTTCCCCGGACAGTAACAATATCCGGGGGAGTCGGATGTCCCACCAGCTTTATCAACTTGAGCAGGAATCCAATAGGATTTCTTCATTATTGACATTGATTCGTCAAAGAAATCAGGAAAAAGGTGAAATGTACACTTTAGAACGAGTTTATGAGGAAGAAAGTAACGTGGAAAATAGTGAATTTAATGAACGAGTTACTGTGAGAGTTGGATTTTTATCCTTTGATTGGAGAGATCATCCAATGGGACGATTAACTGCAGGAATTGTCACAAATACGAATCAAACTCAATCACCAAATAGTTTTATCGAATTTTATTGTTTTTCTTATGGTTTTAATGATGTATCAGAGATTAGGAATTATATTGAAAAACACTGCCATCATTTTATTGATATTTCCACCCTAACAACTGATTATTCCATTGCCCAAAAAATTTCATCATATAATATTGATATTTTAATTGATATTACATCACATACCTATCATAATCGAATGAATATTCTTAGTTTTCGACCTAGTGCATTAACAATTAATTACTTAGGATATCCTGGAACTACGGGATGCATTTCATCGGGCTATTTGAGGCTTGTAGATGTAAAAGAAAATGTGGGAAAAGAAGAGAAAGAAGAAGGAGAGGAAGAGGAGCAACGACAAGTTTATTTTCAATATCCGATTTTAAATGAATATAATTATTCTTTTTTAGATTTATTTGTTACGCCGCCTGATTACCTTATTCAACGTACCAAGATGCTCAGTAAATCCAAAGAAAAAAGAAATTTGATGGCAGGATTACAACAGAGTTCCAATAGACATGAAGATTATTATCGTATTTTTAGTGAAAAAGTTCTTTATTTACCTTTTTCTTACCAAAGTAATTATATGCCAATCACAACAATCTTTGCCCGAAACCTTTATTCTGTGAATTCATTACCAATGTCATCGTCTTTCGAGAAGGATCAACAACGTGGAGGACGACGAGACCAATATGTTTTCCCAAGAATTAAAACTTGTTTATTAAATGCAAATAAAAAATTTGAACCATCTTTCTTTCATCTTCTTACCAATCTTTTACAAGAACATCGTGAATTAATATTAATAATATTAGATGTTCCGTTACAATCACAAGAACAATTATTATTACAATTTGCTTTTTATGGTATTACATCAGCATTCTCATTATCATCGAAGAAGATGAAAAGAATTCGATTTATTAACCGAGAAAAATGGATGGTTCATCTTTCACGTGTTTCACGTGAATGTGATATTGTTCTTGATACTTTTGTTTATGGTGGTCATACTACTTCTACTGATGTTCTATGGATGGGAGTTCCAATTATTACAATGAAAGGTTATGGATTGTCGTATGGAGCAAGAATGCCATCAAGAGTTGCTTCCTCTCTCCTTCATAATATTGATATAAATTCTCATCATTCAGACCAACCCTCGTCGTCATTAGCGTCCCTTCTTGTTATGGATACTGTGAAAGATTATGAGAATGCTGTCAAACAATTGATTCGACGAATTAGAACGAATAAAGATTCGAACCAAATAACTACTGGGGAAAACTCAAATTTTATGAAATTACAACTTCTTCAAAGACGGATACGAGCAATTACTTGCGAATCTTATCATTTTGATTTATCGAACGTGCAACGAAGAATATTTCATTATATTTATCATTTATTATATGAGCAACATATTTTTAAGGATTTTTTACAAAACAATTTGATCTCTTCAAATTATTCTCATTCTCTTTCACATCATTTTATATTATTAAAAGACTTTTTTATTCCTTCAGCGAGATTATCATCGTCGTTGTCGCCTTCATCAGTGTCTTATTGCGAGCAAGAGGCAATGGCGTTACTGGGCCAGAATGAAAATGATGTCTCTTTCCATGGAAGTTTAACCCATCCTTTTATAAGCTATGCAGTATTACAACGATTGTCTTTTCCTGTCCCAGATTTCTTTTTGAAAGAACTTAAAGGTAAATTTCGTGATCGTATTATCAAGCAAACCATTGGGCGATTATACGGCTTTGAAATGCTCCCTAATATTAGTTTTCATGACTTCCCAACACAAAATCTCGTGAATCAAACGCTCTTCATCGAGCGTGTTGTTTCTCTGATTAATGAAGATTTGAATTTTTATCGTACCATTACTACGAATTGTTCGGATAATGTTCATGATGATGATAATGAATTTTGTCTCGTGAAAGAGGTTTTACCTTTCTCTACTCACATACTATTAGTATCGTTCAATTATCTTTCCGAAAATCTTACTGCTCTCCCTTTGGATTTTACCATTTATCTTTATCGTTGGTTAATACAAGCAATTGAACAATTTTCTTCTCAACTTAAGGCGCCTTTATCTCCAATCTCTGAAATGTCGTCCTTTTTCGCAAGGTTACGTGCTGACGTTGAGGATTACTCATGCAAAAGTCTCATGAAGATGATTTTTCTGAATAAAGAGAGGAAAAGAGCTTTAACAGAACATGAATCAAAGCTTATGATCCACGGGTTAAGTGATTCATCGAATTATGATGTTCAATGGGAGATGATCCACAACCTGGTATCAAAAGACTCCACAAAGATACCTTCTCTTCAAGCTTATTCATTTACATTACATCGGGTCTTTTTTTCTCTTTTAACTTTATTTATGGGTTCTGAGCAATCATTTCTACGATGGATCATTATCCCTATTAGTGCTATCAGAACCCACAGCTTTAGTATAAAAAGTTTCGAATTTTTACAATCATTTTTAGAAGAAATCATTCAAAATGATATAAATCAATTTCAAAATGTTCAAACCATAAATGATTCCTCATTAATTATGGAAAAATCTTTGTTTAAGAAATTCTTTCTTCATAATTATTATATGATTCTATTGATTGGTGAAATGAGAATAAAAGTAAAGAGAATTCTAATAAATCATTTGAATACTCAAGATATTCAAGCTGAGAAAATGAATTATGAAAATTTATACAAATATTTACTTGGATTACAATATGAAAAGATTTTCCATTTTGGTATTCATTGGAATGAACTTATTACATCAGCATTTAATTCTTTATCTAAATTAACTTTCACAGTCAAAGCAGAAATTAGTTTAAAAGAATTTTTTCGAACTTCTATTAAAATTGGATATATTCTTCAAAGTATTGGCAATCGATTGTTAATTGCTGAAAAACAAAGTTCATTCAATCCATATTATAAATTTTATCATGATTCCGATGAAGTAATAGAAGATGAAAGTGTTTTTAAAGAAGATCATCCTGAATTTATTCAAAGAAAATTATATCGAAAAGAGTTAGAAAAGAAAGAAATGGAATTTTTTTCTAATTATTCAATCATAAATATTAATTCCATTATTGTCTTTTATTGTTATGAATATGGTCAAGAATGGTGGCCTGAATGGGGACCATCATTTTTTCCTTCTTCATTCCATACCCCGAATATTTCTACTTTATTTTCTCCCAAACAGAATTTATCAAATATTGAGAAAGGAGCGGCTGATCAATTTGAAGGAAGAGCATTAGGTGGTTCTGAGGAAGCTGTTACCTATCTCGCCTATGAATTAGCAAAATTTGGTTATTCCATTGAAATTTATACCTCAGATCTTCCTGTAAAGGATCGCTACTTCACTTCCTACACTAATGTAAGAGGTGGAAATGATTCATTTCATCCAAGGAAAATTGGCAAGGTTCAATGGTTTCATTACTTAGATTATGCTGTAGAAAGACAAGATGTTGATGTTTTTATTGCTTGGCGATATGCTTTATCTCTCTCTTTAGCGCGTAATTCAAAGAAACGATTTCTTTGGTTACATGATTTAGTTCCGATCACATCCTTGCCTCCTATTCATTACTTAATAGTGGATAATTCGTCTTCCACTTCCTCTTCTTCATATCTGGATTATATCTTTGTTCAATCCTCGTTTCATCAACGTTTTATTTTACAAGAATACGAGAAATCTTATCATCATGATTATCGGATAAATATCTCAGAAAAAGTTCTTATTCTTCCGAATGGTGTTCATACATTATCATCTTCATCACTACTATTTGATAAAATTTATACGGATAAAGATGAAAATGATACTATTACTCGTGAAAAGAATCGTGGAAAGATTTTTATTTATAGTTCAGCACCTAATCGTGGTTTAGAGATTGTTCTTTCACTTTGGCCATACATTTATCAAATTGATTCTAATTTAAAATTATGGATTTTTTATGGTTTTACTTCGAAAGTTATTACAAGACTTGAAAAGCAAATGGGAGAATATTCTTTTCAGAAATGGTTTAAAAGAATTAAAAATTTACTAAATCAACCTGGTATTCATTATTATGGTGCGGTATCTCATCAGCAATTACAAAAGTATTTACAGAAAGGAGGATTTTTCTTATATCCTTCATCTTTTCCTGAAACTGGTTGTATATCAATGATGAGAGCTATGATTGCTGGAGTTATTCCAATTACAAGCCGTTATCAATCTTCAGTTTTAGCAACTTTAGGAGAGAGCTTTGATTTTGGGCCGTCAAATAAATCAGAAAAGAACACTTACGTTGATGGTAATAAACATTGTTTGAGCGAGCAAACATTCACTGCTCTTAATGATGAAATTTTGTCGAATCCAACTTGTTATCATGAATGGATTAAGAAAGATTACTTAGAGTCAATCTATCGTGCAATTCGGATTCAAGAAAAAGATTATTTGAGTTTTTATCAGTTAAGAGAGAGGATGTCAAGAGCAATGGGAGAAAAGTATTCTTGGCTAAGTTCAGCGAAAACCATTCATACCCTCATTAATAATGAAGAGGAGTGGGGGATGTCAGTAATTTGACATAGGCTAATGTGGTTAATTTGGCATATCCAAAAAATGGCAACGCTTTTGAGATCAAAGCTTTTATTCGGACACAAATTTTTATTTTCCTTTTGAAACAGCAAATGATAAAGAGAGCCAAAAAGACGGGAAAAGGAAATAAAAGTTTCTAGAAGTATTATCGACCAACCTTCAGTTATCGTCAAATTGAGATGACTCTTTTGCTGCACTGCCGGGGATAACCAAGAAGTCAAGAAAAATAGATGTAACAAGACTTATTGGTTTTGAACACGGCAGTAAGAGAAAAGAGGAGAGAGTGCCCACTGTGTTTTGAGATTATGACTTTTTTAGAGCTCTCAACGAGTCGCTACTTTTCTCAATAAAAGAATTCTCCAATGAATTTATTGGATGCCAAAGAACTTCCTTGGCTCTTTTTCTTTGCTTAATTAACTAAAAAGTTTTCGGACAACTATGGTCAGAAATACCGTTTTCTCTTATCAATACGATCGTTTCGATCTCTTTGAATTCACGAAAATTCCAAATCGCCAAAATCGAAAATTATTTTTAATTGAAAGCATTTGCGCAAATACAACTCACTCATTCAATCGTTATTATACAAAAAGAAAGTATAAGCAGTAAAGCTCACCTTTATATAAGTCAACAACACTTCGATCAAGCACAAGAAAAATGCGGATAGGATATATTTTGTTAGTTGCTTGGCTATTGTTACTCGTGTATGATACGCCTGCATCGCCGACAGTAAACCCAAGTAGCTTTCCATCTTCATTTCCTACAAATCTGCCATCTGGTCAGCCAAGCTGCCTTCCTACGACGCGACCATCGAGCCATCCGAGTAGTCAGCCATCCGAGAGACCAAGTTCGATTCCGAGCTCGCGACCATCGAGTCAGCCTTCGAGTAATCCTTCGGGGCAACCATCCAGTCAGCCAACAGGTCATCCGACAAGACGACCCTCCAGTCATCCATCCAGTCAACCGTCGCAGCAACCCAGTTCTCAACCGAGCAGTCGGCCGTCGGCACAGCCGACCATGCAACCGAGTGGGCGTCCGAGCACAGAGCCAAGTGGTCACCCAAGCGGTCGACCGACGGGACAGCCGAGCGGACATCCATCATCGCAGCCATCGTCGCTACCGACAAGACAGCCGAGTAGCCAACCGAGTGGTCGTCCGACTTCTAGACCTTCAGGCCAGCCATCTGGACAACCAAGCTCGC
>VFQN01007285.1_pt1 | contig 11997 bp, 17 predicted proteins | sample 3512371 | NCBI WGS metagenome assembly VFQN01 (sample SAMN10412370, study PRJNA504923) | tailings metagenome | isolation source: Replicate 2 from Balatoc abandoned mine | place: Philippines: Itogon, Benguet | collected 2017-08-28
CCGCAACGCTGAGCAATCCTTTTTTGGGGGTCGTCAACAAATCACGTAATGCACCCACCGCCTGACGCGCCGGGTTTATTTCTGTTTTAATGGCCGTAATGTCTTTCCGCATTTTCACCTGCGACAGTGCGAGTTGGTTTTTCAAACGGGCCCGTTCGGCGCGTACATCGTCCAACGATTCGAGCTTAGTTTTCATAATAAAATCTTTTTATAAAAGCATTGACGACAGGCACTTTGATTAAACTGTCTTTCACTAAAAACAGGATAATGCATACAAGTGCATAAAAACCTCCTACAATCAAATACCCAAAGGCGGGACTGTTGAGGCGCTCACCAATGAGCCAAGCCACTCCCAAACTCACAAAAAGTAACGCAATGGTCCCGACGGTCCCTATAATAAGCACCGAAGCAAGGCTTGATACGGCACTCGCCGTTTTTTCGGACATATCCAAAACGCCCAAGTTCCAACGGGCTTCAAAATAATCGGAAGCGTTGTCAAACCAGTCGGTTGCACGCTCTTTAATCTCATTGGCAGAATCTATTACTTGCATGGCTCAACTGGGGTTTTAATTTCTGCGGGATGGCCAAAACAAAGGCCATCCCGCAGAAATTAATGGGTATCTCATTCACTAAGCGTAACGTTGCGCTTTATTTTTGACGTGGTCTACTTCATCGCTTACGCGGTCTTTTACTTCCGAGATTCTGTCTTCTGCTTTCGATTTCAGTTCTTTTGCGGTGTCTTCAACATTGTCTTTTATCTCAGTATACTGTTGGCGACCGCGCTGAAGTGCATCCAGCAAATCTGACGCAAATCCATTGGCGGTTTCACGTACTTTGTCACGGATTTCTGTTCCTTTTTCAGGAGCAAACAATAGCCCAATCACTGCGCCCGCCGCCGCAGCGGTAACGAGGCCTAATACTATTTTTGAATTACTTGTCATGGCAATGTGCGTTTAAAGGATTTTATAAAAATTAAACAATTTGACATAAGCAGTAATAAAAACTTTATTCCACCCCTGACTTTGCCACATTATGCAGGCACTAAAAAAAATCCGTAGACACTTTTCCCCAAATTGGGATATATTGAGCAGCTTCTATCCTGCCCCTCTGATAGTCTGGCACGGTTTTTTAGATTAGACCATTCACAGTAAACTTAAAATGTAAAATGTATTTATTAACCACCTAATTAATTAACTAAAATGAGTAACAAGGCCTTTTCCAGTTCTAATCAAAAGGCTGTAATTATTGACGACGAAATAGATACTTGTCTTTTGTTAGGAATGGTATTAAAACGTTTCGGGATTGTCTCCCTACGGGCGCATACCCTCGCCGAGGGACTTCAAAAAGCAACCGAAGAACAACCCGCTATCATTTTTCTGGACAACAACCTTCCCGACGGAATTGGAATTGAACAAATCAAAGAATTTCGTAGAAAAGCCCCTGCTTCTAAATTAGTCATGATTACGGCCATGAGTGGCCTGCGAGATCGGGCGCTGCTTTCAGGCGCAGACGGTTTTGTGGAGAAGCCGCTAGATATGACCAAAATTGAAAAAATCATTATCTAGATAAATACATTTTTATCTACGCGGCTAACGCTATTTCCCACACCTTCCTCTTTTTCGTTCAAATTCGACGACTTTCACGGATTTTCTATGCTGCTAGCTCACTGCCGATACGCTTGTGTTGGTGGATGCTTGGTAAACAAGAATAATAAAATGGGCAATTGTGCCCATAAATCCCCGTCATAATGCTCAATGATTGGGCCATAAAAATGCTCCAGAACAATACTTTAAAAGTACCGTCTGGAGCATCGTTCTATCACCGTGAGATTTTGTACCGATTTCAGCTCAAATCTTCTTTCATTTCTTTCTTTTTAGCCGCCGCCCGGTCGGCAATTTCTTCGGCTTTGTCTTTGGTATCTTCCCATACATCTTTGGCCTTATCTTTGACATCTTCCCATTTATCTTTGGCTTTTTCGGCCAAATCAACGGCTCCTATTTTTAGGTCGTCCACCTTTTCCTTCAATTCTGATTTTAGGACTTCCCCTTTCTTTTCGGCAGTTTCGGCTTTGTGTTTTGCCGCTTCTTCGAGCAATTCTTCTTTGGTCGTTTTCATGTAGTTTGAATTTATGGTGTATTGAATTAATTAATTCCCAAGGATGGTATCACTTTTGTTGACCATCCCTGAATCTTGCGCATTTACGGGGCCCATTCTTCGGTCTCCTTGGGGGCCTCCAGCCGTGAAATAACCGCTTGCATAAGCAAATATCATCAACACGACACCGATGATTATTACAAACAAAAAGATTGTTTGAGCGGACATTTTTTGGGATTTCTTATCGTCACTCACGCTCTCTTTTTCCAGCTCTTTTCTTTCCGCTTCTTTTTTGAGACCGCTATTTTCCAATTCGTCCATGATGTTGCTGCGTTAGGTAAATAGTCTTGTTGAACGGATAACACATAAGAAAATCAAGTGCCAGCGCCAAAATGTCTAAAATCAGGGGCAGAAACGCCTCATTAACAGTGGAGATTTCCTCAATATTACCCTAAAATGGTTGGGTATTGATTTTTATGATGCAGTACAACACCCTCAGCATCAACATCTCATGAATCCCAATCAACAAGATATAATCGACATCCTTAATGGGCTCGTCCAAATCAACAATGATCGGATTGTAGGCTATCATCAGGCCTCTCTTGAAACAAAAGATGCCGATTTGGAACAGCTCTTTACGAGCCGACTCAACGAGAGTATTAATTTTTCAGAAACTTTAAGCGCATACATTAAGGACATGGGCGGCGAGCCTGCCTTGGGCGGCACAACCGCGGGCATAATTCACCGAACGTGGCTGAATTTTAAAGCAGCTCTCCAACAGCATGACCGAATCGCCCTTCTGGAATCTTGCGAGTTTGGGGACAAATCGGCCATTGAGGCGTACGAAAAAGCCCTCAACGACGAGTCTATCAAAGCTGATGATGAACTTAAAGGAGTGCTGCTTCGCCAACAAGCCGACATTGAAAGTTCTCTCAAAATTATTCAGACCCTTACTCCCCGCACCAACACTACCCAAGCGGAGCAGGATGCTTTGAAACTACGTTAGTGATAGGTTAAGTCAACAATTAAATAGCAACTAGACTTTACCTCACAGCCCTCCTTAACAAATCATTAAGTACATAAACCTTGCCTTAACCAAGTACTCGACACCATTTATTTATAAAGAATCGCCCTATGAAAAACAATGTACTTATCTATTCAGAAAGCGAGCTAATCGGTAGGCTTCTCACCCAAGACCGCCATGCGTTTAACTATCTGTACACAAATTATTCAGACGCGCTGCACGGAGTAGTCCTCAAAATTGTGGTAAAGGAAGAGCCTGCCCAAGACTTACTCCAAGAAATATTTATCAAAATCTGGGCAAATATAAACCGATACGACTCAGAAAAGGGACGTTTTTTTACGTGGATGCTCAACATCGCTCGCAATAGCTCGATTGATTATTTGAGAGGACAACGCAATGATATTCAAGACCTTGATTCCTCTATCCATTGGATTGAGAGCAATCAGACGGTATTTGGTGAGATAGAGCACAACGAACTCCGGGAGTTGGTCTCACGCCTCAGTTATGAGCAAAAAACCCTCATTGAGATGGTCTATTGGGGAGGCTATACGCAAATCGAAGCCGCCAACCGCCTCAAACTACCGCTGGGAACCGTCAAAACCCGTTTACGTCTCGCCATCAAAAATTTGCGGCTTCATTTGGCCCATACCTCTTCTTGTTCGCCTTCTATGGCAATTTAGCACCTCAACACTCTTCAGTCCATTATTTCTTCCGTTGTCACTTCAAGTGATAAAAGCTGCGCATTTCCAAATTGCGTAATCATCGCCACATCAGCCGCATCACGGCCGTATCCAATCACAATTCTGCTTCCGTGCGTTTGGGCCTGCACCGCATCAAACGTGTACCATTTTCCGCCCACAAAGGCATCAAACCACGCATGTAAATCCATGTATTCCAGCTTGTCCAAATAGCCCACTGTCATACGTGCCGGAATCGAAAGACTACGGGTTAGGGCAAGGCCCAGATGGGTAAAATCACGACACACGCCCACGCGCTGATAAATAGTATCCAAAGCCGTAGTTACGGAGCTAGAGGTGTTGTATTGGTAGCTAATATTTTGATGAATCCAGTTTCTGATAGCTTCTACCTGCGCGTAGCCTGGGTCAAGATTTCCGACAATTTCAAAGGCTAAATTGTTGATTTCGTACAGATCTGATTGGCAATAACGGCTGGGCAACAAAAACATCATGACTTCATCGGGAAGTTGTTCTACGGGTACATACGCGGGCAACGGTTGCGGCGGAACCAAACCCGGCTCAACAAGCGCTTCTGCTTCCATGGTGATAGTAACATCACCCACAGGCAAAACGGCTCGTTGGCACTGATTACCGAACTGATCGATAAATTCTACAAAAGGTATGACAGGGTCAATGCTGAATTCTTCTCTGATGATTGATTGCCCTTCTTGCCGCCTCGACCGCAGCAGCATTTGTACGGGCGTAGGATTATTGACAGTGTATTTAAACACACTTTTTCCTTTGAGTTTCATGACGGTGGGTGATGCGTAAAATGAATAAAATTTAGAGAAGATAAAGGTAATGCAAAATGTTGAGTATCGTTTTGTTTACAATCCTGATGGGGTCAAATAACGCAATAATCGAAGCGAGGCCCTTATTCGGCTCAAATTACGCAGTAAAAAACGGGCCAATTCTGGGTATTCTAGCTCCCATGAAGCATCTGCCTGTAAGCCCGTGTAGGTCTTGAGTAGCTGTCTATCGGTATCCTGCAAACTTTTACAATCCTTGACAATTGGCAGACACACATGCCCCCTTACCCAATCAAACTGGCTAACTTCCTTCAAAAAAAGATCGGTTTCATTGTAAAAATGCCGGACAAATGCCTGCCTGTCATCAGAAAATACCTCCTTTTCGAGCTGCTTGCACAAGTGCCGGCGGCACAGGTACAGCGACCACAGTTTTCTAAACTGCATCTTTATCGACTCTTTCACACTTTCCATTCTCCGCTTTCGATTTAATATTTATATTCTCAACGTTGAGTATTCTGTTTTAAATAGAGCCAAGCCGTGAGTGTCACAGCTTGGCTCTCGCTACGTACGCATTACTTTTCGATGTCTTCCTGAATCTTGTCAATTTTGGCATTTACATCCCGCTTAAACTGTTTCCAGTCGCGTTTTACGTCTTTTTTCACTTCTGCCAATTGCATATCCAATTCGTTCATATCTTCTTTCAAGTCGTCCCGGCGAGCCTGCCATTTTTCTTTTTCTTTGGCCGAAGTCGTTTTGATTTTTCGGTCAATCCGGTCCATTTCATTTTTAAGAGCCACTTTGCGCTCTTCTATTTTTGCTGATATTTCCTTGCGTTCGGCTTCTATTTCAGCAGCCGTTTCATTGCCTGCTTCTTTGACATCTTCGGCTACGTTATCGGCCGTATTTTCTACTTTTTCCTGAGCGTCCTGTACGCTGTCGGCGGCTTCGCGCTTATCGTCGCGCGAGCAACCTGCCATTATCAGTACCCCAGAAACCATCATTGATATTGTGAGCGTTTTTACCGTTTTCATACTTTTTTGCTTGGTTGGTTTTAAGTGAAACATGCATTATTCTTTTGAATAAATAATTGTACTATACGGTCCAATGGACACTGTTGCCACAAATAGGGCGTTCTCGCGATGCCCTACGGCTTCGGTATCGAAGCTGAAATAGTTTTCAAAATCACTGTCATAACCCTCCCAGTCGCTGTTGAATCTGATTTTCCAGACTCCCTCTTCAGGAAACGTTAATGAATAATTGTCAATGGCCTGATGCGAGAAGTTCATCACTACCACCGTGGTATCTCCTGCGCCGCCGTCTTTCCAACGGTGAAAAGCAATCAGCTTACGGTCATTATCTACGTTTAATATCTGCACATGTTGCCCCGAAAGGCCCCGCGTATAACCCCGCTTATTGAGCCTTAAATGAATCAGGTCGCGGTGCAGTTTTGTAATCCCTTTAAATTCTGAAAAACGATTCCAATCAAGGGGATCTTGGTCATCAAACCACCGATTGGCCAAAATTGTCTGCCCCTGAAACAACATCGGAATTCCCGGGGCGGTCATCATCAGTGCCACTCCGAGCGTGGCGCGTTTTTTGGCGTACCACGTGTTGACATCGTCCTGACCAGCTATTTCCTGTACCACCCGAGCCTGCCCGTTGGATACTTCATCGTGCGACTCAGTATAAATCACGCGTTGAAATGCGTCATTGTTGTAACGATGCGTAATAGACGCCGCCACTGCATTCATATTGCGGCCTTCATCGTGCATGTCAATAATTGCTTTCCGAATCGGGTGTACAAAGCCACCATCCCACTGACTACTGTAGCCCAATCCGCCGTGTTCGACGGGGGCAGTGATAAAATCTAGGCAGTGGAGGTCTTCCGCTACGGTAAAACGCCCTGGAAACCGATTGTGAATTTCAGAATTAATCCACTGAATCAGGCTATACCCATCTTTCAAATCGTTGGCAGGATTTTCATCTGCGTTCACATTCCTAATGTAAGGCACCATATCCATTCGTAATCCATCAATATGGTAGTCTTCCAGCCACATCAAGGCATTATCTCTAATGTATTGACGCACTTCTGCACGTCCATAATCGGGCCGAGTATCTCCCCACGGGGTTTTGGCACGCCAGTCGTTGTAAAAATAGATACCGCCCATTCCATTTTCCTGCCAGCCGTCAAACTGCCACAAGTCCATATCGGTGGGGCCAAAATGGTTATAAACCACATCAAGTATCACCGCGATTCCTGCAGCATGAGCAGCCTTCACCAAAGCTTTCAGCCCAGTTGGACCGCCTTATTCTGATTCAACCGCAAAAGGATGAGCGGGGTTGTAGCCCCACGAATGCCCGCCTGGGAATTCAGCCACGGGCATAATTTCGATGGCATTGACACCCAGCGCTTTCAAATAATCGAGGCGTTCGATGACTCCATAAAAATCTCCAGGCTTTCCTTTTTCCTTGACATTGAAAGTGCCGACGTGAAGTTCATAGATTACCATTTCGTTCCAATCAGGAATACGAAAATCTTCGCCTTCCCAGTCAAAAGCAGGATTATGTATAATACTGTTGCCGATTGAATTGGTCAATTCTCGCGCACAAGGGTCATTTTTTATCAATTCTCCCGCTTTTGTCTTCAGTACATATTTATATTGCTGTCCAGCGGTTGCTTCGGGTACTTCTACCGACCAATAGCCGTTTTGTTCCTGCAACAGCGGAATGGTACTTCGGTCCCAGTCATTGAAGTCGCCCATGACAAATACTTTTTGGGCGTTGGGTGCCCAAACCCTAAATGATACTCCTGTTTCCGTGGCATTTGCCCCCATACCGGCGACTTCGCTTTTAGGATACTTTGCTACAGATTCGATTTCCATGGTTGTGTAGTATTAAACATAAAGTTTTCATAATTATGCCCTAGAAATCAAAAATTTCATGCCAAATAAGTCCCGTTCCGAAAGTGGGGAAACCGCATCAAAAATGGGGCAATAATTTCCCCATCTTTACTAAACAGTCGATTTCCCAGCGCGTTTTTTCTTGAAAAGTGACTTTACTTCGTTGGTTGTATCGGTAATGGTGTCCACAACTTCGCGTTCGATTTGTTGTACTTTCCGGCTTTTTACGGCGCGCTCTTTCGAGATTTCTGGCTCTCCCATCAAGTATCCGTATGGTTTTAAATAATCTACGGCATCAAAGACCACCTTAATGATGGCCGTAAGTGGCAGCGCCAAAGCCAGCCCCGCAATCCCCCAAAGAGAGCCGCCTAAAAACAAGCCAACGATGGCAATTAAAGGGTTTACACTTATCTTTGAACCTACAATGTAGGGGGTGATGACGTTTCCTTCGAGCATTTGTACAAAAAAGAAAATACCCGCCACGCCCAACGCATACATGGGTGAATCCTTGGTAACTAACGCCACAACAATGGGCAAAATAGAGCCAATTAAAATACCTATGTAGGGGATAATCAGCAACATTGCCGCCAGAAACCCAAAGAAAATCGCCGACGGAATCCCTAATATCAATAGGCCGACCGAATTGAGCGTACCTACAATGAGTGTCACGATAAACAGCCCTGATAAGTAGCTGTGTACCACTTCGTAGATTTTGTCCAGCACTTCATGGACTTGCGTTTTTTTGGCAGAAACAAACACTTTACAAAAAAACTGACGAAACATATCCCGGTAATACAACAGAAAAAAGATATAAACGGGCAAAATCGACAGATTGCCTAGCATAGAAGTAGTTGTAGTGACAGCAGTCCCTACCAGCGCACCGCCGCCTTCGGCCATATTTTGATAGTACTTTTGAATTTCTTTCAACTGACGACTTGGCGGAATATTGAACCTATCGTAAGCCCAAAGCTGCAATTTGTTGAGAGAGGCATTTATTTTTTGAATCAATTGCGGAAGCATCGTCGTAAAATCAGTGACTTGATACACCAACAAAGTAGCAATACCCGCCGCAACCAGCGAAAACGCCAAAATAGAAACCGTAATGGCCAGCATCCGGGGAAAACCCTTTCGCTCAAGCCAAGCCGTAAGCGGATACAGCGCAATCGAAATAATAACTGAGAATAAAAGAAGTGTTATAATCGAATCTAAAACATACATCCAATAAACCAGTATCGTAATACTGATAAGTGCAAAGGCCAACCGGGCCACGTACGGCAACTGAAAATTTTGAGGAATTGGAGGCATAGCTGTTCACTGTTTTGATTACCCTCTCAATAAAATTCCCATTCCAAAGCGAGAAAAAACGAATTTGAGGTAAATGTTCCCCAAAAAGACTGGCATGGGTTTTTGATTTTTCTACACATTCATTTCACTAAAATAAACACGAAAATCATGCAAACACCAGCTCCAGGGCAAGAGCCCACACCGCCACCTGCGCCACCGCACCCGTCGCCCGAGATTAAGCCACATCCAGCCCAGCCAGAGATACACCAACCTGAGGTACCTATTCCCTCGGTTCCGCCCGAAATAGACCCCGACAAACAAACAAATCCAAACCCACAAAAGCACGAGATAAACGGGCAGGAAGAAATCTTAAACAAGTCCAACGAAGTGGTAAATGGGCAAAAAGACGTTTTTGAGAAATAACCTTGTCAGGAATAAAATAAAGAAGGGTTAAAGGGCCAAAGCAATTTTCTGCTTTCATCCCCTTTAACCCTTCTTTATTAAGCGGTTAGGCTTTAACTATGTAGTCTAAAACGCAAAGCCAATGGTGGCTTGCAACAGATTAAGTTTGCGTTCAAATTGCGCCTGTGCCTGCGGGTTATCCAATTTAAGTTTAACAACATCCGTTAAATTTCCCTCGTAGCGCAGGTCAAAATTCAACTTACCAACGTCAATTCCAATCCCTGCCTGATACCCCAAAGATGCACGACGAAAAGCGTCGTCAAACGTATCTTCGTTGGTATAATCATTGAAAGCATCTTCCAAATTTCCGCTGTTGCCGATATTAAACGCCGCTACAGGGCCCGCATTGATACGCAAAAAACGCGCAATTTTAACCCCAAACATCAATGGAAAATCTATATTGGACATTTTGAAACTCTTGGAAGTGGTGGCAGTACCATCGTACAGGCTAAATTGTCCGCCTTTCTGGGAAAACATAATTTCGGGTTGTACATAAAAAGTACGGCCAATTCTCATAAAAATCCCTCCCGTAGCGCCCCATACTCGGTTGCTTTTATCACTCAATTGCCAGGTGTTGGCGTTATTACCGAGTGATAAATCATTGCCTCTCACCTGCGAAAGATTCGCCCCTGCCCGAAGACCCAAACTAAAAAATTTTGTTCCATCCTGCGCCCAAGATACTCCCTGAACCAAGAGTAATGCCAGCAGTAATACATTCGTTTTCATGGTTTTACTATTTTGTTTCGATTCATAGTAAAAAACGCATTCCAACGCGTATCAGGCGTTAAACTGGGGAATTCTCTCCTCAAAAAAGCCCAAAAAAAACGCAGCCGGCCCTTTAAGATAAAGAACCGACTGCGCGTGATTGTACTAAATTACCAACGTAACCCCTTACATCGGTTTCTTTGCGGATTTACGACCCATCGCATACTCTATTCCCCCCAGCAAATGTTGCACAAATAAGGGTTCAACATACGACTCATCTGTATGGCCTCCTCCTGTATAGAAAGAACGGCCTCCATCAAACTCACGGTACCATATAAACGGGTGGTTTACGCCATTGGCACCTCCCTGGTACGTACTTTCATCGAGCGTAGCTAAGACTTTGATACCTAATATTATCTTTTTATAACTGTAAAGTTCGTCAAAACGCTTCCAGCGGTCGGGCAGCATCACCGTAGAAGGGTGCGTATGGTCATGGACTACCACATCCACATTTTGCTGCTTGGGGTGACTCAAAAAATAAGCGCCAACCAATTGATTGTACCAAGGCCAGTCATATTCAGTATCAGCCGCTGCGTGGATGCCCACAAAACCGCCACCACCGCGAACGTATTGTTCAAAAGCCGCCTGCTGTGTTTCGTCCAGAATATTACCCGTGGTACTCAAAAACACAACTGCCTTATATTTTTTTAGATTTTCGAGCGTAAAAACAGAAGCATCCTCGGTAGTATCTACCGAAAATTTATTCTGTTGCCCCATCAGCACTAGGGCTTCTCTTCCCTTCGGAATAGACGCATGACGATAGCCTTTTGTCTTGGAAAAAACCAAAATGGCGTCTTTGGTCGCAGCAACTTTTTTCTTTTTCTGTCCAAACGAACTGATTGAAAGCGCAAAAAGTAACGCGCAGAGATAAAACGTATTTCTCATAATTGTCCAGTATTTTCAGATAAAAGAAAGGCTCTCCACAAAACTACTATTTGACTTTTAAAGAAAAAGGGCCGAGGTAAACAGCCCCACGATTCGGCCCCGCCCCTACGATTTTTCGTATTTTTTGGGGGCGTATAAAAATCCGAAGGCTTCCGCGCCGTCGCGCTCATGCACTTTGTGGTGTACATAATGCGCCCGAATGATGCGGTTTAAGTAACGATTTTTGGTTTTGAATTTGATTTTAACCCGCCGATGCACAATCACGTCATGAAAAATAAAGTAAGAAATACCATAAAGCGTAATACCAAAGCCCACGTACATCAACCAACGCAGGGATTCAATTTCAGAACCGATCACAATTAGGGCTGTGGCCGTAACTCCAAAAATAATCCCGAACAAATCGTTGGTTTCCCACCATCCTTTATGATGCACATGGTGCGATTCGTGCCAATTCCACATCAATCCGTGCATGATGTACTTGTGCGCAAACCACGCAAAGCCCTCCATAAAAACAAATGTTCCGACAACCAGAAGAATATTTAAAAACATAACGGCTAGTAGTATACTGATAAACAAAGATTTACAAATAACTTTTCAACGGTCTTTATCTAGGGTCAATTACTTGTTTGACATTCTTTGTTGATAAAACCATTTTTTGGCTTCCTTTGTTAGTGAACAAAACCAAAACATTGCAAAATTAGCTTTATGTCAGCAATAACCATCCCTCAACGTCCCGCACGTACCTTTTTGGGCGAAGAATTTGAATTAACAACGTGGGAGCAACTGCAGCCGTTTTACGAAAACCTTAAAAAACGCGCAATTTATTCCGTAGATGACCTGCGCCAGTGGTTTCTGGACAAAAGCGAATTAGAGTCTTACCTTTCCGAAAATTTTGCGTGGCGTTATATCCGCATGACCTGCGACACCGCAAGTGAGCAGTACCAAAAGGAGTTCAACGATTTTGTGGAAAATTTCCAACCCCACCTTTCCGCTTACGGCAACGAGTTGGATAAAAAAGCGTTGGAAAGCCCGTATTTGGGCGAATTGAAAGACAGCGGCTTCGACATTACACTGCGGAGTATGAAAAAAGCGATTGA
>VFQN01007286.1_pt1 | contig 11996 bp, 13 predicted proteins | sample 3512371 | NCBI WGS metagenome assembly VFQN01 (sample SAMN10412370, study PRJNA504923) | tailings metagenome | isolation source: Replicate 2 from Balatoc abandoned mine | place: Philippines: Itogon, Benguet | collected 2017-08-28
GAACTGCTGCTACACTTTCCGTAAGCAGCCTCTTCTGCGGCGGGGCCGCCATGATTAAACGCTCCAAGTCACATCGCCAACAGAACTGGTTGCAATTCTGTCGGCGATGGATATCGAACGACCGACGTCGGCCTCTCCGCTGCCTAGGCTTTCATTACCCCCCGGTGCCAGGAGACGTAGTGAACGCATCCGAAACTCGCGTAAACAGGCCGTCAACTTCTCCACCGAGAGTATAGGCAGCGGTGGCGACGAGCAAAACGATACCAGCCGCAATCACGCCATACTCCATCGCGGTGACGCCCTTGCGGCACGCCAGCGCGGCCATGACGTGCGAAACGATCATTTCAACCATCGATTACATTCCTCCGATGCAGCGCACAGTTCGACCCAGATCCCCGAGCAGACACCTGCAAAAGGGCGTGACAGTGCTCCTATCATTTCTAGGATGATAGTCTGCACCATCGCCAATTTGATAGCGTCTCGAAAAAAGGAGATCAAGAGCCTCCCTGCAATGGCTGGCAGTTTTTTCTAGTGAAAATCCGGTAAAACAATAGCGTTAATTGGAAGATTAGCAAAGGAGACGGACATGATTTCTTGAAATCAACTTTTAAGTGTACCGATCTGCATATGCCCGGTCGCGGCCACGGGAGACGGCTTGCAAGGAAAGGCTGGGTATGATCTCCTGCACGCAAAGGTAGGAACGGCTCCGGCGCCACGAGGGTGGCCGGCTCGCCTCCGCTCCATCGTGGTCCCCATGGCTTCTGCCCCATCGGCCAATGCTCCTGCCCTGCCGCCAGGACGGCTCCTTGTCCGCATCCTCGGCTTCATCCGAGCCGATGGCCGGAGATGCCTGGCCTGGCCCGCTGACAAGAGGGGCGCCACCTCCCTGATCTTCGCCGTGAGCGCGTCGGTGTTCTTCGCCTTCGTCGCCTTGGCGACCGAGGCGGGGAGCTGGTACCTCGTGCGCCGCAATGCGCAGAATGCGGCCGATGCCGCCGCCCGCGCCGGTGCGATCGCGCTGGCTTTGACCAGTTCCGCAGCGAACCGGCAGGCCCAGATCACCGCGGCCGGAACGGATCTTGCGGGCCGCAATGGCTTTACCGGCGATGCGGCGACGACGATTGATCTCATGCACCCGCCCACCAGCGGCCCACGCACCGGCAACCAGGCAGCCGTCGAGGCGGCGATCAGCCAGGTCCAGCCCCTCTACCTCGCCAGCCTCTTCCTGGCGGAACCGCCGACCGTCTCCACGCGGGCGGTGGCCGTGCTCGAGGGGACTGCGAACGCCTGCATCCTCGCCCTCAACGGCGGCCTGACGATGGGCGGCAACAGCTTTACCAGCGGTCAGAACTGCGTGCTCGCGTCCAATGCATCCGCATCCGACTCAATCTCCATCACGGGCTCGGCCGACGTCTACGCCTACACGCTCCATTCCGTGGGAGGATGCAGCGGCTGCGATGTCTCCAGGGTCCACCTGACCCGTCCCTACGCGGAGTACCAGCTGCCGGTGTCAAATCCGTACGCGGCGCTCGACGACAAGGTATTTCCGGCGAGTTGCCTGGCCGCCCCCCCGAGCTCGGGACAAATCCAGCCGACCGGGCTCACGAACGCCTACTGTTCGTCGGTCTCCCCGAGCAACCACCAGACGCTGAACTTCGCACCCGGGACCTACGTCTTCCGCAACGCGTCCGTGCAGTTCGGCAGCGGCACCACCGCGACCTGCAGCGCCTGCACCGGCGGGGCCGGCGTCACCATCATCTTTACCGGGGATCCGGCGCTGATCGGCGGGATCAGGATCAATGCCCAGGCATCGGTTACCCTGCAGGCACCGCGGGTCAATCCGGACGACCCGAACCTCAATGGCGTCCTGTTCTTCCGCGACCCGCGCGCCACCAGCAACAGCACCAACAATCCTGCCGTACAGATCAATGGCGGCGCGGATACCAAGCTGAGCGGCGCGATGTACTTTCCGCAGTCCTATGTGAAGTTCAACGGCAACGCCAGTGCCACGGGATCGACCTGTACGGCGCTCATTGCCGGCACGCTCGACTTCAATGGGACGGCCGACACTTATGTCGATGTGTCAAGCTGTGCGACCTACGGCGCCGCCGTGCCCCAGGTCCAGGTCGTCCGGCTGGTGGAGTAGATCCATGCCCACCCTTTCCCGGCTTCTGCATCGGCTTCAGCACCTCGCCTGCGACCGGCGCGGCGTAGCCGCCGTGGAGTTCGCCGTCATCCTGCCCGTGCTTGCCGTGGCGCTGATGGGCACCATCGATCTCGGCAGCGCCATCCAGCAAGCCCTGCGCCTGGAAGCCGCGGCGCGTGCCGGCGCACAATACGCCATGTCCACGCCGACCGACCAGGCAGGGATCGAAAGCGCGGTGCGCAACGCGCTGACCGGCTGGGACGACGTGACCGTGCAGCCTGCTGCCATGAGCTGCGTCTGCCCTGGCTCGGGCGCGGTCAGCTGCTCCAGCACGACCTGCGGCCCCGCCGTACAGCGCTACGTCTCGATCGTGGTCACCCGGAGCTTCAGCGGCCTGCTGCTCGCCGACCTCACCACCCTGCAGGGCGACATGACCCTGCGCATCCGCTGACCGGAAGATCCATGCGCTGCCAGAAGGGAACGACCTCGCTGGAGTTCGCGATCGTGGCGCCGTTGTTCTTCCTCATGCTGTTCGGGACGATGGAGGTGGGGCGGCTCTATTTCACGCAGCAGTCGCTGCGTGAAGTGACGGCGGCAGCCGCCAGGCAGGCCATGATCGACTCCTCCCTGGATGGTTGCGTCCAGCCGGCGGAGGCGGTTGCCGCCATGGCGCCATTCCTCCAGCCCGGCTCCCTCACCTTGTGCGTCACCCGCAGCGTTGTGTCGGGGCAGACCACCCTGACGATCGATGCCGCCTATCCATTCCGGCCCGTGATCCCGGCGCTCCGCCTGGACGGGGACAGGCTCACCGACCAGATGACGGTGACCTTCGCCGGCAGCTGAACTCCTCGAACGGCACCCGCATCCGGCATGGTGCACAAGAAAGGGGCATGCTACCGCGGCATGCATGCCCCAACCCTGATGGCGAGGATGAGATGGAGAGCGCTCCACCAAGCCGGAATCAGGACCAGGCACTCGCCGCCTGCGAGCGGCGCTTCCGGCTCCTGGCGGACCATGCGCCTGTACTGATCTGGCGGTCCGGGCGGGACAGGCTGTGCGACTGGTTCAACAAGCCCTGGCTAGATTTTACCGGCCGATCCATGGAGCAGGAGATGGGCCATGGCTGGGCCAGCGGTGTGCATCCCGACGACCGTGACCGCTGCCTGCACACTTATTTCGCCGCCTTCGACGCCGGCGAACCCTTCACGATGGATTACCGCCTGCGCCGCCATGACGGCGTTTAGCGCTGGATCAGGGACAGCGGTGCGCCCTTGCATGATGAGGACGGCAGCGTTGCCGGCTATTTCGGCAGCGGGATCGACATCACCGACCATATCGAGAACGAGATCGAGCTGCGCCGGGCGCTGGCGCAGGCGGACAGCTACGACCAGCGGCAGAAGCAGGCGCAATGGCGCCAGGATCTGCTGATCGGCGAGCTGAACCACCGCGTCAAGAACACGCTCGCCACGGTTCAATCGATCGCCGCGCAGAGTTTCCGGGAGACGACCGACGTCGAAACGGGCCTGTCCGTCTTTGAAGGGCGCCTTATTGCCCTTTCGCGCGCCCATGACGTGCTGACGCGCGAAAGCTGGCTTGGTGCCTCTCTCCTTCAGCTCGTGCACGCCGCCATCGAACCGTTCACGAACGGAGGCGGGGGCCGCTTCGCCATTGCCGGGCCGTCGATCAGCGTCTCGCCGAAGATGACGGTCGCTCTGGCCATGGCCCTCCATGAGCTCTGCACCAACGCCGTGAAATACGGCGCGCTGTCCGCAAGCGACGGCCGGATCGACATCAGCTGGCAGGTCCATGACGGGGCCGAGCAGATGATCCTGGAACTGCGCTGGGTGGAATCAGGCGGTCCTCCTGTGGCTGCGCCGACCAGGAAGGGCTTTGGCACGCGCCTGATCGAACGGGGCCTGGCGCGGGAGTTCGGCGGGTCGACCGAGCTTGCATTCGATCCTGCCGGCCTGATCTGCCTCGTACGGGTTCCGCTGGCGGCCGAGGAGCTGAAGCTGGTCGGCGGGCTGGTCGCCCCCCACCGCTAGATCTACGTCAACCCCCGCATTGGACAGGCTGGAAGCGGAATTGGCTGCCCGCGTTCTACTCGTCGAGGACGAAACGCTCATCGCCCTGCTGTTGGAAGACATGCTGGAGGCGCTCGGCTACACGATCGTCGAGGTGTCCGCTCAGCTTGAAGCCGGTTTGGCCGCAGCCGAGCGGATCGACATCGACATCGCCGTGCTGGACGTCAATCTCGGCGGCCACGTCCGCAGCTTTCCCATTGCGGATCGCCTGCGCATGCGCGGCGTCCCGTTCCTGTTCACCACCGGCCATGGCAAGGCTGGCCTGGAGCTGGCTTATCCGAACGCACCGGTGGTCCAGAAGCCGTTCCGCATGAGCGAACTCCGCCTGGCCCTCGAACAGGCGCTGGCCAGGCGCGGCCGCTAGTCAGCCGGCTGTGGCAGGACGAGTACGCGCAGTGCCCGTTCAGGTGCCAGGTATTTTTCCGCCAGGGCCTGGATGCTCTGGGTGGTCTGCGCCTGCAGGTTCTCCTTGGCATGGCGGGCGGCGTCCAGGCGCTCCGGGAACTGGTGCATGGCGAGCAGCACCCCATAGGCCCACCAGCGATTGGACTGGCGCGCCTGCTCCACCTGGGCCAGCCGCGGCTCCAGGGCGCGGCGGAGGTCGTCCGGGGAGATCCCCTGGCGCAACCGGCCCGCGATCTCGACGGTCTCCTGGTTGACGCGCGCCGCGTCCTCCGCCTGCAGATCGAGGGACGCTGCAAGGTAGCCGTAGCCCGGGATCGTCAGGGAGGAGCCGTTGAAGGCCTCGGGAGAATAGCTGGCGCCTTCGCTCTCGCGCACCGCCTGCAGGAGCCGGTCGGACAGGATGTCGGACAGCAGGTCGAGGCCCGCATCCCGCCGCTGGTCCCGGCTGTCGTCGGTCGGCCAGAACGCCAGCGACATCGCCTGGTCGAGCGGGCCGTGGTGGAAGAACCGCACCGGCTCGGCGCGGTGCGGCAGCCGGATCCCCGGCGGCGCCACCTGGGCGCCCTCGCCACGGTCCGGCATGGCCCCGAAGGTTTCGGCGACCAGATCGGTAGCCCTCGCCGGATCGATGTCGCCGACCAGCACCACCTGCAGCGGCCCCTGGCGCAGCCCCGGCTCCATCCAGGCGCGCAGTTCCTCCAGCGTGCGCTTTTCCGCCTCGGCCTGCGGCGGCATGCCGAACCTTGGATCGCCGTCATGGATCAGCAGCGCCACCGGGCCCTGCATGGCCCCGCCCGGCGAAGCGTCCATGGCCCGGTAGAGGTCCGGGAGCTGCTGGCGGAACCGTACCAGCGCATCCGGGCGGAAGCCTGGATCGGTCAGGTAGGCTGCCATCAGGCGGAGCTGGTCGGGCAGGTCCGCGCGCGTGGTCGTGCCGGTCATCACGAAGGACGTCTCGGCCACCGTGAGGTCGATGCCCACCTGCTTGTCGGCGAATATCCGGGTGATCTCGTCGGTGTCGTGCTTGCCGAGGCCGCCGGCGACGAAGCCCAGGCTCGCCAGCAGGTCGAGCCCCGGCTGGTCCACCGGCATGCCGAACGTGCCGGAGCCGAACCGGACCGCGACCTCGATCGTGTCCGCCTCCAGCGTCGTCGGCTTCAGGTCCAGGCGGACACCGTTGCCGAAGCGGGACGACGTGATCCCCAGGTCCTCGACCCGGTCTTGCCCCGCAAGCCCGGAGGGGGGTCCGAAGTTCTCGTAGGCGAAGGACACCGCCGCTCGTTCCTCACGCGGCTGCACCTCCACATCATGGCTCTTGTTGTAGACCTCAAGGATATGCTCGCGGGCATCGTCCAGCTGGAAGGAGCCGGACAGCATGATCCTGGCCCGGCCGTCGCCCCAGCCTTCCCGCAGCGCGTCCAGCAGCTTTTGCGGGGTAAGCGCTGCGGCGGTCCGCTCGAACAGATCGAGATCCGCCGCGATGCTGGTGAAGACACCCTCGTCCTCCACCGTCGAGACGAGCGACTCCACCTTGTCGGAGGACGACATGGTCGAGGCCGCGGCAGCCCGGGCCTGGAACTCGTTGCGGAGGATCGCCAGCGCCTCGTCGATCTCCTGCTGCGAAAATCCGTAAGCCAACGCCCGGCGCAGTTCCTGCTCGCCGGCCGCCAGGGCCTCCTCCCAACGTTCCGAGGTCGTGCTGAGGGTGACGGCGCTGATCTCGGCCACCGGCGGCATCCGGGTGCTCCAGGCGCCGGCCTGGCTGAAGGCGGAACCCGGCGTCAGCGCCAGGCTCTGCAGGCGACGGCTCAGCATCAGCTCGGCGGTCGCCTGAACCAGGCGCTGATCGATTGCCTCCAGGGTATCGCTCGGCCGCACGCCCGGCCGCGCATGCATCAGGGCGACGGTGGTCGGCAGGCCCGCATCCCTGAAGTAGAGCGCGTCGGTGCCGCTGTCCTGCAGGCTGCCGATGTCGAGTGGCGCCGCCGCGGCCTGCTTTTGTTCCAGGCTGGCGAAGTGCGTCTCGATGACCGGGACCACCGCTTCCGGCTCGACGGCCCCGGACACCAGCACGATGCTACGCGCCGGCGTGTAGAACTCCTCGTAGAAGCGCCGGAAGTCCGCCTGGCTCGCGTCCTGGATGACCTGGTCGGTGCCGATCGGGTTGCGCTCCGGGTAGAGCGTACCCTTCAGCATGAAGGCCAGGAGCGCATCCGTGCTGCGCGACGACGGCGTGTTGCGCAGGCGCTTCTCCGACAGGATCACGCCGCGTTCGGAATCGATCTCGGCGGGCGGAAAGGTCAGGCGGCCGGCCACCTCGCTCAACATCGACAGACCGTCGTCCAGGAGCTGCGGCGCGTTGCCCGGCAATTCCAGCACATAGACGGTGCTGTCGAACCCGGTCCGGGCATTGGTATCGGCGCCGAAGCTCATGCCCTGGCGCTGCAGGTAGCGCACGAACTCGCCAGGGGGGACGTTCTCGGAGCCCTTGAACGCCATGTGCTCCAGGAAGTGGGCGAGCCCGCGCTGGTCGTCCCTTTCCATCAGCGAGCCCGCCTCGATCATCAGCCGCAGGCTGACCCGGCCGGGCGGGGTGTGGTTGGGCGCCACGGCATAGCGCAGGCCATTGTCGAGCTTTCCCCAGGTAACCGTCGGGTCCGGGACCAGCGGTGCCTCGGCCGTACGCGGCCATGGCTGCGGCTCGTCCTGGGCCCAGGCCGCTGCCGGCAGCCAGGCCAGCGCACAGGCCAGGAGGAAGGCGACGAGCAGCGTCGCAGCCATCGGCCGCCGGAGGATCGTGGAACGGACCGGGATCGGGATCGTCATCGGCAGCCCTGCGAAGGATCGATGGGGAGGCATCCCAGGTCTCGGGCGACCTCGCAAGCGATCTGGGCGCACGCTTTCACCGACGATTTACACCGGAATTACAGGGAACGGGCGTGCTTGCGGCATGTTGCAATAGAAGAAGAAGCCCGGCCCGCGCTGCCTGCCGAGCCGGCCGAGGTTTCGCCATGGCTGTCGGGCCTGCAGGTCCCCGGCCCCATGGTCCATTCGGCCTTCGATCTCCTGGGGGATGACGTGATGAATGCAGCGTCGGCTGCGGCTCGCACCGTGAATCCAGTGCCTGCCGCCGCCCACACGATGCGTGCGGCGGTGGTGACCGGGCCTGGCCGGTTGCGGATCGACGAGGTGACGATCCCCCAGCCCGGCCCCGGCCAGGTGCGGCTGCGGCTGGAAGGCTGCGGGGTCTGCGCGTCCAACCTCACCCCATGGGCGGGACCGGAATGGATGCAGTTCCCGACCGAGCCTGGAGGGCTGGGCCACGAGGGCTGGGGCGTCATCGATGCGATCGGCGACGGGGTCGAGAATCTCGGGCCGGGCCAGCGGGTCGCCGCCCTCTCCTACCACGCCTATGCCGAGTTCGACCTCGCCGACGCCCATGCCGTGGTGCCCCTGCCCGAGGCCCTGCAGGACAAACCGTTTCCGGGCGAGCCGCTCGGCTGCGCCATGAACATCTTCGCGCGCAGCGGGATCAGGCCCGGGCAGACGGTCGCCATCATCGGCATCGGCTTTCTCGGGGCGCTGCTCACCCGGCTCGCGGCCGATGCCGGTGCCAGGGTGATCGCGATCTCGCGGCGCCCCTTCTCGCTCGACCTGGCCCGCACCATGGGGGCTGCCGAAACAATCCCGCTGGAGGACCACTACGCGATCATCGAGCAGGTCCGCCAGCTCACCGAAGGCCGGTTCTGCGACCGGGTGATCGAGGCGGTGGGCAAGCAGTGGCCGCTCGACCTGGCGGCCGAACTGACCTGCGAGCGCGGCCGGCTGATCATTGCCGGCTACCACCAGGACGGCCCGCGCCAGGTCAACATGCAGCTGTGGAACTGGCGCGGCCTGGACGTGATCAACGCGCACGAGCGCGACCAGGCCGTCTATGTCGACGGCATCCGTGCCGCGGTGGACGCGGTCGTCGCAGGACGGTTCGATCCGGCGCCGCTCCTGACCCATCGTTTCCCGCTCGACCGGCTGGGCGAGGCGCTGGACGCCACCCGCGACCGGCCGGATGGATTCCTCAAGGCCTGGGTGAGCTTCGCATGACCACGTCCCTGCCAGCGACCGCCCTGTGTCGCCCCCGCCTGGGCTTCCTGGGGGTAGGCTGGATCGGCCGGCACCGCATGGAGGCGATGCTGGCGACCGGCGTCGTCGACGCGGCCGCGATCGCCGATCCGTCGCCGGAGATGGCCGCGGAAGCGAAGAAGCTGGCGCCGGACGCGCGCCTAGTGGGGACGCTCGACGAGCTGCTGGACCTCGGGCTGGACGGGGTGGTGATCGCCACGCCCAGCGCCATGCATGCCGAGCAATCGATCCGGGCGCTGGAGCGAGGCATGGCGGTGTTCTGCCAGAAGCCGCTCGGGCGCAGCAGGGTGGAAGCGCAGGCGGTGGTGGACGCTGCACGGAAGGCCGACCGGCTGCTCGGCGTCGACCTGTCCTACCGCTTCACCGAAGGGATGCGGCAGATCCGCGAGCTGGTCCGCTCCGGCGGGCTGGGCGGGGTCTTCGCGGTCGACCTCGTCTGCCACAACGCCTACGGGCCGGACAAGCCGTGGTTCTACGACAAGGCGCATGCCGGCGTCGGCTGCGTCATGGACCTGGGCGTCCACTTGGTCGACCTGGCGCTGTGGACGCTGGACTTTCCCGAGGTCGCCGAGGCGACCGGGCAGCTTTTTGCCGGGGGCGAGGCGCTGACGGCGGATGCCGACCGGGTCGAGGACTTCGCCACCGCGACGGTGAAGCTCGCCAGCGGCACCTCGATCCGCCTTGCCTGCTCCTGGCGCCTGCAGGCCGGCTGCGACGCGATCATCTCCGCCGCCTTCTACGGCACCGAAGGCGGTGCAGCCCTGCGCAACGTCGACGGCTCGTTCTACGACTTCGTCGCGGAGCGCTATCGCCGCACCGCCCGGGAAACGCTCGCCGGCCCCCCCGATTCCTGGGGTGGACGCGCTGCCGCCGACTGGGCGCAGCGGCTGGCCGAAGGCGAGGGCTATGCCGCCGATGCGGAGCGGATGGTCGATGTCTCGGCCGTCCTGGACCGCATCTACGGCCGCTAGCGTCCGGGCTGGGTTGCGCGCTCAGGCGGCCTTCAGCCGGCGGATCTCGTCCTGTGCGACCTCGACCGACCTGGTGCGCTGCTCGGCCCCCATGGCGATGCCTTCCGCGCGTACATATTCGACGTCGGTGATGCCGAAGAAGCCGAGGATGGTCCTAAGATAGGGCTCCTGGTGGTCGATGGCGGCCAGCGGGGTGCCGGCTCCGTAGAAGCCGCCGCGCGACGAGGCCACGATCACCCGCTTGCCGCCGGCCAGGCCCTCCGGCCCGTTTGCGGTATAGCGGAAGGTCTTGCCGGCCACCGCCAGACGGTCGATCCAGGCCTTCAGCTGGGTGCTGATCGTGAAGTTGTACATGGGCGCGCCGATCACGACGATGTCCGCCTGCAGGAACTCGTCGAGGATCTGGCTGCCGCGCACGAGGTCCTGCTGCATTTCAGGATGGACCTGGGCAGGGTCGGCGCTGGCGGCGGCCAGATAGGCGCCGGAAAGATGCGGCACCGGGTCGGCCGCGAGGTCGCGGTAGGTGATCTCCAGGCCGGGGATGGTGCGGGCCAGCTTCTCGACGATCCCGGCGGACAGCGGGCGGCTGACCGAGCCGGCACCCAGAATGCTGGAGACGACGTGGAGGAGCTTCATTGCGGTTCCTTCTCGGGTCCGGGGAAAGCGCCAGGGGCGCTCTTGCTGGACCTGAGATAACCGCGGAACGATCTTGTGATTAGCGCCGGGAACCCGAACATTCCGTTCCAGGAATGGAACGATGGACCGGCCGATGCGCGACCTGAACGACCTTGCCTGCTTCGCTGCGGTGGTGCGGCACGAGGGCTTCTCGCCGGCGGCACGGGCGCTGGGGATCCCGAAGTCGCATGTCAGCCGGCGGGTGTCCCGGCTGGAGGAGCAGCTGGGCGTGCGCCTCCTGGAGCGCTCGACCCGCAAGGTCAGCGCCACCGAGGTCGGGCGGCAATACTACCAGCACTGCCGTGCGATGGTCGCCGAGGCCGAGGCGGCCGACGAGGCGGCGGCGCGTGTGCAGGCGCAGCCGCAGGGGCTGGTGCGGATCGGTTGCCCCAATGGTTTGTCCCGGGTGCTGGCCGAGGCGATGCCGCCCTTCCTCGAGCGCTTCCCGAAGCTGCGGGTGCAGTTCGTCCTGTCCAGCCAGCCCCTCGACCTGATCGAGGACCGGATCGACGTGGCGATCCGGGTCCGCCCGCGCCTGGACACCGACCCGAACCTGGTCGTCAAGATCCTCGGCAGGAGCCGACTGCTGGTCGTCGCCAGCCCGCACCTGCTGAGCCGTCACGAGATGCCGGCCAGGCCGGACGATCTGCTTGGGCTGCCGACCGTCGCCCATACGGAGTTGCCGGGCGAGGCGAGCTGGCAGCTGGAGGGCCCGGACGAGGCCAGGTTCATGCTGGTCCACGAGCCGCGTCTGGCGACCACCGACTTCCAGATCCTGCTGGAAAGCACGCTTGCCGGCATTGGCGTGGCCTGCCTGCCCGAGCAGGTGGTGGCGCCGGCCCTGCGCGCCGGGCGGCTGGTGCGCGTTCTGCCGGCGTGGCACGGTGGCGAAGGACTGCGCCACCTGGTGTTCACGTCGCGGCGCGGCATGCTGCCGGCCGTGCGGGTGGTGATCGACCTGCTGGCGGAACTCCTGAAGCCGGACCTGGAGCTCACCTGAACCAGTCGCCGGCTCACAGGAAGCCGATCCAGCGGCCGGCCAGGAGGGCGGACAGCCACAGCACGGCCGACAGGAGCGCCAGCGTCCGGACCTGGGCATGAACCGGGCTGCCGCCGAGCGCCGCACGGAAGTGGGGGCTGCGATGCTGGAGCGCGATGTTGGCAAGGGCCAGCGCCAGCAGCGCCACCTTCCACAGGAAGGCGGCGTTGCCGAGATAGTGCCGCGGCTGGACCGAGAACAGCCAGAAGCCCGTCAGGATGGCGAGCGCCACGCCCATTGCGGCGACGCGCGTCAGGAACGGACCGAGCACGGCAAGCGGCACCGAGCGGAACAGGCCGATCAGCCGCAGGTCGAGCGGCAGGATCGACCCGACGATGAGGCCGATGCCCAGAATGTGGGCCGCGTTGACGAACAGGTAGGCGGTGCCCGAGTTCTGGAGGAGCACGGCGCCGGGCCATGCCCCGATCCACTCGATGAGCCTCATGAACAGAAGCGGCTCAGTTCGCCTGGATCCGCTCCGGATACATGTCGTAGTGCTCGCCGGCGATGGTGATGCGCACGGCCTTCATGTGCATCTC
>VFQN01007287.1_pt1 | contig 11995 bp, 20 predicted proteins | sample 3512371 | NCBI WGS metagenome assembly VFQN01 (sample SAMN10412370, study PRJNA504923) | tailings metagenome | isolation source: Replicate 2 from Balatoc abandoned mine | place: Philippines: Itogon, Benguet | collected 2017-08-28
GGGGGGGGGGGGGGGGGGGGGGTGGGGGGGGGGGGGGCGGGGGGGGGGGGGGGGGCCGGCCCGGGGGGGGCGGGGGGGGGGGGGGGGGGGGGGGGGCGCAGGAGGGCAAGGGAGCGGGCGGCAAAGAGGTTGTGTCGGGCTGTGGAGAGAGGGGCAGAGATAGTGCTTGTGTAGCAAGCCGTGGCAATTTTGTAACCCAAGGTATGAATAATACGCCAGCCAGCCTTCTGGCAAGGCGCGAGGTCGTGCTTTCAGTGCAAGCCAACAGCGTCAGCAGGTTGCGACGGCGCCCGTGCGTGCAGGACCAAGAGCCAGCGAGGGGCCACCGTTCAGTTGTGGCCGGAGGCCTAACCACGACACCCCTTGGGCGCCTAGTGCCCGCTCCCCTCCCCACCTGCGGGAACTGCTGCGGCTCCTTCATGGACTTCTGGATGGCGGGGAACACGCCGTGGCCGCTGTAGCAGAAGGTGCAGATGCCCAGCACCAGCGGCAGCGTGGACCACAGCGCCATGTCGGTGTGCGCGCCGGGGGCGAAGCTGCCCGTCAGGAACGTGTAGGCAACCTGAGCACACGCGGCAGACGGTTGCATTGCAGCAGGGCAGGGGGGGGACCGGCGTCAAGTGACTATTGTTGCACGCCTGGCGGTGCCCCAAAGAGCTTGGCAAGCACAAAACAGTTAAAGTACAGAAACCTGCACGTGCCCGTGCGGTCCCGGCTGACCCTGTACGGAAACTCAAGCGGGCATGGGCCTACTGGCCCAGGCCGCCGGCACACCAGGGCCCAGCATGCAGGTGGCATAGCAAATCCTGTTGCCAGTGGGCTCCACTGGGCCCCCTGGGCCGCCCACACGCCCCCTGTAACTTGCAACCCACGCACCGCCGCCGACACGGTGCACGTAGCTGTGACGCCCGCTGCTCCCAGGAAGGACAGCGCCTTGAGGTCCGGCAGCCACACGGTGGGGATCATGATGGCGGCGGCCAGCAGCATGTAGGCGGAGGAGGAGGCCGCCAGGCCCGTGGCGCCGAACAGCTTGAACAGGTTGTCGCCCTGGGGGCGGGGTGGGGGCGTGGAGTACAAGGAGACAGGCGGGGTTGGAGTGAGGGTCGGGTGGTGGGTGACTGGGGACGCACGGGACAGGCGGGCGGGTGGGTGGACTGATGGTTGGGCGGGTCGATAGGGGTATGTGCTGCGAAGAGAGGGACTCGGACGTGCCGGGCCTCAGGCAGGGCTGCGGGCATGGGCGTAACTGAGCTCTCGGCGCATGCCCGCTGGTGACACACGGAGCACAGTGCTAGTGAAGCTGCGGACAGGCCCCTGTGCAATTGGGCAGATGCCTCCGCATGTGCCTAGAGCATGGACGATGCTCAAACAGGTCTAGAAAGTGGGGCAGGGCACGTTGGCGTGAACGCACACAGCCGATCTCTAGCCAGATCCAGCATGCCCAGAGTGGCTTGCCCTGCCATGTCAGCCGCAATGTAGTCAGCTCTGCTCTCCGTACAGCTCATTCATGTGGGCCACCACCGCATGCGGCCCACCTCCAGGATGAAGAGCAGGGCGCACGTGCCAAAGAGCTCCACGTAGATGATGGTGCTGATGAGGAAGCGGCCGATGCCGCCAAAGGCAGCCTCCGCAATCTCCTCGTAGCCCACCGTCTCCGTGCTGCCCTTCTTCTTCATGACCGCGTCCGCGCACTCACACAGCGCCTTGGCTGTGTAGTTGGTGGCCACACCCATAACCCACAGCACCACCAGCCCGACCCAACCCGACGACTTGAGCGCGAACGGCAACGACAGCAGGCCGACGCCCATCATGACGTTGACCACGTTGAAGACAGCCTATGTATGTTGCATTGCAGCGGTTGGATGTCAGCGGCATGAATTGGATCGCGGTAACAGGCCTACGAGGCTAACCAGAACTCCGGCATCCCATGTACCCAGTTGGGTGCACAAGCCGACCTGGGTGAACGTGCTGTTGCCCGTGCTAGGTGCAGGCGCGCTAGCAGCTCCGGCTCCAGCTCCGGCTGCAGCAGCGGTCTTCACGCAAGGCTTGCTATCGAGGCCAGCCGGCTGGGGGCAGGGTGGCCTCGCTGACTGCGCCGGCCGTGTCAACGGTGATTGCCATTGGGGACGTGCCTTATTCCCGATGCATGGTGCCGCGAGCTGAGGCCTTTGCTGCAGGGGCCGTTGCCCAAGGCGTTGCGATGCAAGAAGCATGGTATACGTAACGTGGAGTAACGGTGACGCGGTAGTGAGGACGCGGCTTGTGTTTATTTGCGACAAGTCGGAGGCCAATAAAGTACAGTGTCGGTGTGGAAAAGGTCGTTGTTGCAACCGCCCCAGCCATTCCGTAGTGTCGTCGCCGGTGAATTGGCGCTGCCCCTTCACAAGACCCTAACACGAGTCCTGTACCTGTAAGTATAGGAATAGAACACGTACCGCAACGGAAGCACACACGCCAAACTCTGGCATTGCTTTGTTACAAACGCACAGCGAGCACTAGCGAAGTCAACTACACGGACAGCAAGGCATTCGCAGTGTCCAACATGGAGGGCCGCCTTCAATCGCGGGAGCTCTTGGACGTGCCGGGCGTCGCCAACATAGGTCAGCGGGCCCGGCCGCCAAGCTGCCCGGCCGTTGCCGTGCCGTCGCCTGGCCGCCGCCCCCGAGTGGCAACAGCTAACCCCTCGACGCTTCCCCTTTCCAGAGCGAACACTTGCGAACCTGACGAGGTCAAAGCCGTCTATAGGGCCAGCGCCGCGAAGCTCTGGTGGGTCGGGTATGAGGGCAGCGTGCCGTCAGCTGACGGGAAAGGGCCGCAGCTGCCTGCCGCTGACGTGCCGTCATGTTATGTGGCGGCATTGCCCCTTTGCTGTCATACCGGCATAGTAACTTCAAGACATGCCTTTGAACCCTTGCACCGCAGTGCTGGACCGCCTGGGAGCCTTTCTCCCTCAGCTAGCACAGGCCAACGCCCAACTGGAGCAGCAGCTCAAGGTGTGTCGACTCGGAGGGCGTGGAATGCCCTGGTACTTCGCGTGTGTAACACACAGGGCTACGTGCGTTGCGTGACCTTAGGGTGCATGCATGTGCGACATGTGTGCGAGTGGGTTGCGACCCCTCTGACGGCATGTAGGGCAAGGCTGCTGAGGCAATGTGGACATGAGGGCCCAACGCATTATAGGACAACAGCATAAACGCTGACGGCTTTGCCCCGCCGCTGCCTTTTGCCATGCAGGATCAGCCCCCGTCGGCGTTTGACATTGAGCATGTGGAGGAGGAGGATGGGCCCTACATCGAAATGGTAAGACAGCTGGAGGTCAAGGTCGCCAGGCGTAGGCCGGGAGTGGGCAAAGGCAGCTGCCACGCACACTGAACAGCGAAGCCTAAGCCCGCCTAGCTGTGTGCAGGTCTGCTACGATCGTACTGCTACAGCGCATGTGTGAGTGCGTGAGGGGATGTGTATCCCATGCCCGCAGGACCTGGCGTGCGGTGTGCTGGAGCTGAGGGACGAGGCGGCGCTGCGGGCGGCGGAGGAGGCCATGGAGGGCCGCAGGGCCGTGCAAGGGGGCCTGTTTGGGGGCGGGCAGACCGTCGAAAGCGACGATGATGATGACAGTGACAGCGACAGTGACGAGGACAGCAGCAGCAGCAGCGACGAGGATGGGGAGGAGGAGGGAGAGGGTGCGGCTGCGCGGTCTTTCGCGCTCGCAGCCGCAGCTGCGGCGCTTGCGCGGGGAGCCGGGGCGGCTGGGCAAAGCGGGAAAGATGACAGCGGCATGGAGTGTGATGATGGGGATGGAGGAGGGCCTGGTGTGGGCTCGGCGTCCACCAGAGGGGCAGACGAACGGGTGGAGGGCGCGGAGGCTGGCGTGGGGCGAGGCGGTGGCGGGCATGGGGCGGGGTCTGCGGGCAAGGGCCGACCAGCCAAGAGCGGGTCACGTGCTGGTGGGATGGCTGGGAAAGGCGGTGCGCAGCAGGGGCGGCGGAGGAAGGTGGCGGCAAAGCGGTCCAACATGATTGTTGAGCTGTCGTGAGGTGGAGCAGGTGTGCGGTGCTCAGAGTGTTTCAGGTACCTTGTGGACAGGACTCAACCTCTTACAACGCTCAAGGAGGCGTTTATATTGCAACTGTGCCGAGTCTGATATGTGCATCGACCAGCATGTGCAGTAGGGGCTTATTGGAACACGTCCACAAGTCCAGTTGGGCAAGGCCACGCAGGGAGTGTCGCCTAGGTCAGTCACGTGAATTGCTTCTGCAGCTGGCAACCTGCAACACCTTTGCTTAAGTGTATCGAGCAGAGTTGATGTAAATGCCTACGTCATTGATATGCGCGGCCGGGTTGTGGGCGTGGACGCCCGAAGTGCATCATGAGCAACAAGGGCGGGAACGGCGATCACCCGAGACAGGTCAGCTCTCAGAGGACACTAGCACATCATTGAATGAGGAGTTTTAGTTACAAGTAACTAGATACTAGTGAGGTTAAGGTTGTCGGAAACATCTGAGAAACATCTGTGGAGATCGAACACCTCCTCTGCCCGAAATACCCTTCACTGTGTATTCTAGCTGAAAAGACAGCTGCAAGATGGCTATGGGGCTTCCATACGGCCTTCAGGCCATGCTGAAGGACGGGCATAAGCACTTCAGCGGCTTGGAGGAGGCGGTGCTGCGTAACATTGAGGCGTGCAAAGGCCTGTCTCAAATTACACGCACGTCCCTGGGGCCAAACGGTACGTGAAGCGTCGTATGCTTCAATGTGGCAAGCGAAAGGGCAGGACATGCTCGGCGGCCCGCGCCATTCCCAAGGGCGCGGAGTATGACAGGGGCAACCTTTCCTTGCTGTCGCAGGAATGAACAAGATGGTTATCAACCACTTAGAAAAGCTGTTTGTCACCAGCGATGCCAGTACTATCGTGAGCGAGCTGGAGGTGCAGCACCCCGCTGCCAAGCTGCTAGTTATGGCAGCGAAGGCACAGGAGGCTGAGATTGGCGACGGGACCAACCTGGTGGGTGGGTGGTGACATGGACGGTGACGGGTAACGCCAGGAGACATGCAGGCGTGAGTGGAGGCTGTTGGGGTGGGGTCCGGTCGTACGGTGTGCCTCCACTTCTGGTTTTCGGGCCGGCTCTAGGCAACTCCGATCCGCCTGTTCATCTCGCTGGAGGGTCTTTGACCGGCAAACGCAAGGGCCACGATACCCTCACTGTGCCTTCGTCAGGGGACGACATGGATCAGCCTGTAGGGCACGGCACTCCGATGCTAGTACCTCAGGCTGATGGGTGGTAATACCGGCCCTGTGCCGCTGTGCGTGACGGTGCTGCACTGCAGGTGCTAACGCTGGGGGGTGAGCTGCTGGCGTCGGCGGAGTCGCTGCTGCGTGACGGGTTGCACACGTCCGAAGTGGTGGAGGGATACCAGCGCGCCAGCGCAAAGGTGCGTAGCCTACTGATCGGGGGCAAAGATGCATTCCGCTACACGGCAAACTTCTGCACCATGCTGGCCGTCAGTCGCAACATGGGCAAGGTACTATAGACGGAAGGCGCAAATGGAGGCGTGTACAAGGGCCCAACGAGCATTGACTGGCTGGGTTTACGGCCTGGCTGGGTTTGCACCCTGTGATGGTTCCAGCTCATCACAAAGCTTGAGCGTAATAACGACCGCTCTGTGTCAAGTAGGCACGTCATGCCTGGGCCGTGCGTAAGCCTATCAAGTTTAGCTTTGGGCAATCTCAGCTCAATATGGACTAGGTCAATTCATTGGCGACGTTTGCGTTGCCGCCGCTCAACCCCTTTTTGCTGGTCGCGTGCCGTGCACAGGCTCTGGAGGTGCTGGAGTCGCTGGTGCTGCCTGGCACGCAGGACATCGACGTGCGCGACAAGGCAGCGGTGAGCAGAGCGGAGCAGGGGGCCGGTTGCTGAACATAGCGGTCAAGGGTTAATGAGCCATGTAGGATTCCGGAGGGCTGGCAGTGCACGGAAGGTTTGGGGCAGCGGTCAGGACACGGCGGTGCAGCACTAGGGGGCATGTACAGCCGTGGAGGGCCAGGCTAGAGGCTGGTTGCACGGTCATTGTCCCATAGGCAGTTTAGAACGGGAGCACCAGCATGAGTCGTTTTGCTCCAAATGAAAGCCGTGCCGTTCTTGGACGAGTGCAGCAGCTGAGTGCAGTTGTGCGTGGAGGCATGGTCAGTCGGGGTGGGGTGCAGCTTCCGCACGGACAACATTGCGCATGGCGGAAACAGGCGGGACGGCCCAAACAGCGCCTGACCCACGCCCCAGGTCCACATGCACATGGGTGCATGGCATGTACTGGGCACCGTTGCGGATTCTCGCTTCGTTGCTGCGCCCATTGCTCAGCGCCCAGGATGCACCTGCACATCTGCCACAAAACCACCAGCAAAAGTCATTTTGAACCAGTCAGAGTCAAAGCTGCGCCGTTATAGGATGAGTGCACCACCCAAGTGCATGTGTGCGTGGTGACATGGTCAAGAGGGGTGCAGCTGTCGCATGGGCAACAGTGCGCATGACGGAACGGCCCAGGCAGCGCCTGACCCACGCCCCGGGTCCACATGCACATGGGTGCACGGCATGTACACAGCCCTTTGCGGATTTGCGCTGTTGCGCCCACCGCTCAGGGCCCAGGATGCACCTGCGCACCTGCCACAGTACCCCATCACCTTGCAAGCCGTCTGCTGCTTAGGCGTGTGTCGATACGTTCTCTGGTACGCAGGTTGCCCGGCGGCTCAAGGGCAGCATCAGCTCCAAGATCAGCGGCTATGAGGACGTGCTGGCGGAGCTGGTGGCGCAGGCGTGCATCGACGTGTGCCCCAAGAACCCCAACAACTTCAACGTGGACAACGTGCGCGTCATCAAGATCCAGGTGGGCGCTGGGGGGGAGGAGGCTCTGTATGGAGGCTAGCGGGGCCAGAGGCGGAACAAGCACCGGGGTCGCAGACACACGGCGGCAGCATCCGCGCGGCGGAAGCTGGTGCGCCCGCCGTCCACAACGGATGGTCCAGGGCTCAGGGGCACGTGGGTGGACCATGAGCGGTCTTCAGGCACCTAGTTGCGAACGCACTTTGGCAGGGGCGGAAACGTTGTGTTGTTTACTAATGCACCAACATTCCAGCTTTTTCAGGCACCCTCCTGACCTCCTGCCTCTCCCTGCACGCCCTTCACCCTCCCCAGGGCTCCACGCTGCCCGACTCGCGTGTGGTTACGGGCATGGTCATCAAGCGCGACACGGAGGGCAGCGTCAAGGGCGTGGACGACGTCAAGGTGGCGGCGTACGCGCAGGTGGGGCGGGGGCGACCGTGGAGGCGGGGCGGGTTTAGTCTCCGTCACCTTTTCTGTTCCACTTCCACGTGCTCGTTCGCTTGCCACCTGACAAATTACAAACTTCTGAAAGACTATTGGCCTCTTCTGCAAAAGCCGTTGCGCATGGCTGGGTCGGCTGATTGGGGGCTGAATTGGTGCCCAACCCGCCACTACCCCCCGCACCCAGGGCGTGGACACGTCCACCACGGACACCAAGGGCACGGTGCTGATCAAGAGCGCGGAGGAGCTGGAGAACTATTCCAAGTGGGTGCATGTGGGGAGGCCAGGGGCCGAGGGTTGGTGGTGTACAACTTTGCTGTTTCATAGGACCTGTTCTGGGGGCACGCGGTAATCAGGACTGCAGGGCGGGGCCTTGCTAGATCGCAGGCTCCCCAAGGCGCACCGCAAAATAAGACCAGGCCATTCCATCTGGTGCTACCGTTAGAACCCTGGCCAGCTGCCTGGCGGAACGCCAGCCCACTAACTGCACACTTTTGCCCCTTCTCATCCGCCGGTGGCCCTCGTCCATACACCTGCTCACCCCTCCCACTTTCCCACGCCTCCCACCTTCTCACGCCTCCCACCTGCTCGCCCTCCACCCCAGGTCCGAGGAGGCCAAGCTGGAGGAGTACATCAAGGGCATCGCGGACAGCGGCGCGCGCGTGGTGGTGTCGGGCAGCGCCGTGGGCGAGATGGCGCTGCACTTCCTGGAGAAGTACGGCCTGATGGTCATCAAGATGCCCTCCAAGTTCGAGCTGCAGCGCTTCTGCCGCGCCACAGGCACCACGGCGCGGGCCACCTTCGGGGCGCCCTCCGCCGATGAGCTGGGCTTCGCCAAGAGCCTGCGAGTACAGGTGGGCGTGCGGACGGAGCGTTCGCATGGGTGCATAGATGCTCATGCGCCTTGCCGGCAGCGGTTCTTGCCGATGTTGTCACCTGCGCCGACACTGCATTTACTTTTCGAAACATACGGAGCAACTCTATGTCGCTCGCTTGCTCCTGACCGTCAGGCAACACCCCCACACGTTTCCCCACACACAGGAGATCGGCGGCACCAACTGCCTAGTGCTGCAGCAGGACGCGGCGCTGGGCACCATCTCCACCATCGTGCTGCGCGGCTCCACGGAGGGCTTCCTGGACGACGTGGAGCGCGCCGTCAACGACGCCATCAACACCTACAAGGCGCTGTGCCGCGACGCGCGCATGCTGCCGGGCGGCGGGGCGCCGGAGATCGAGGTGGCGCGCCAGGTGGGGAATGGGCGCGCGGGCAGGCGGCTGGTGGTCCAGGGTAAGCGGGTCGAACGGGGTGTGCTGGAAGCAGCTGGGCGGCGGGCGCTTGAGCCTGACTCAAGCAAGAGGGCAGGAGGGAGGAGGGCAGACGGGCGCCATCAGGGCTGTCCTCAACAGTACACTACTGTACACTACGCCGTCTTTATTGAGTGCTGCTTGCTTGCCTGCATACTGACTGACCTGACCTGCGCCTTATACGCGGCCTGCCCTCCCCTCCCAGGTGGCCGATTTCGCCAAGAAGCAGACGGGCCTGGAGCAGTACGCCATCACCAAGTACGCCGAGGCGTTCGAGGTGGTGCCGCGCACGCTGGCGGAGAACAGCGGCCTGAACGCGACGAACGTGGTGTCGGCGCTGTACTCGGCGCACGCGGCGGGGCAGGTGCGTGGGCGGCCATGCAGGAGTGCGGCGGTGCACTGTGCCCATCCCAGCACTTTGTCACGCACGGTGGCGTCAGCTGACACCAGAAACGTGCCACGGTTGAAATTACCTTGGCTACATCTATGCGAGTGCAGCGGTGTCCTACGGTAAATGTACCACCACACTCTGCACTCAGGTGCAAACGTTGCGCCCTCGCGAGCCCCGCCAACCCCAACCGGCAGGCGCCCATACCCGTTTTAAACCAATGCTCCAAATCATCCCACCCGCAGGTGAACGCCGGCGTGGACGTGGACGGCGGCTCCCCCGCCGACCTGTCCTTGGAGCAGGGCATCATGGACCTGTTCAGCACCAAGTGGTGGGCGGTGCGCCTGGCCACCGAGGCGGCCTGCACGGTGCTCAAGGTGGACCAGATCATCATGGCCAAGCAGGCAGGGGGGCCCAAGCCGCGCGGGGCGGACGGCGACGACGACTAGGCGGCGGCAGTGGCTTAGGTGGAAGGAGGAGGGGGAGGGGGCCCAGGAGGCAGCAGGGGCATGGGAAGGGGCGGGGTAGCGGGGGTGGTGGCGGGCGGAGCGAGCGCAGCGCGTGTTGAGGTGGGTACATGAGGGCGCATAGAAGCGGTAGAGTGTAGAGGTTTCAGGGGTTTGAGGTTGGGCGTGTGCGGAGCGGGGCTTGCAGACCGTGGTGGTGATGCGGAGTGCGGGGGGTGGGTTTGCCGGCCGCGATGCATTTGAGGTGGTGGGCAGTTATGGGACAGCTGTTGACAGCGGTACGCGGCTGCGGGCTACCTGGCCCTTGACGTTGTGCTGGGGACGGCTGCTGCATTCCCATGGTGGCGGTGGACGCAGTGGAGAGGAGGACACGGTATGACATGATATGTCGCGCATGGGCGCAACCCCGCGGTAGGGTGGTACGGTAAAGCGTGCTACAGCCGCGCGTACTGGTGTCCGCGGAAGTCCACGGCTACCGCTCGTGTAACACGTTCATGACGCCCAATTGTCTTTTGTGTAAGCATGCTATTAGCGTCTTTGCAGGACACACTCCAGGGCCATGCCAGCGCATGCTCCCTCGGACGCTGCTGACACAGCTGCTCCCGGATGCCCCAAGTCCCTCGTTCGTCATGGGGGACGCTTCCGCCCGTCCATGCATTGCTTCAGTTCTCCCGATTGTAAACATCTGTCGCAAGTGCATCCGTAGTCTGTTGTGAAAGCATTCGACAAGTCGAGTCGTTATCGTATCTAAGCGCGACAGCCGTTCTCGTTCTCCGCGCGTAACAAAGCTTCTGCCTTAGAACACCGCACAACAACGGCCGTTCAGCAAATACAGTCATACAATGCCGGCTTCATCATCTGACGGTGTCGAGGCGTACTGGACCACGCCAGCAGAAGTCGAAGCGCGCACCTTCAGGGACTGGCTCTCAGCGCACACCTCCTTCTGCGCCCCGCTGCACCACTGGGAGGGCCGCCTGTCCCTGACACACGAGGCGCTGCTGCTAAGCGGCACACACAAGCGCACCGGGGCAGCGGCGGAGTACCGTGTGGCTCCTAACGAGCTGGAGGAGGTGCACCTGGGGTTCGATGACGTGTTCACCAGGTGGGTGCGGGTCAGAAGATAGAACTCGCCTGGCCCAAAGGGCTCCCGCGCATCCTGGACGCCCGTCCTGCCTCATGCCACGTGTAAATGACACGGGGCCCATTCTATGGCAAGCGTAGTGCGCTTGGTGTGCTTCTTGCGTACCAGCCGTGCATCATCTTTTTTCTACGTTTCCCTGGTCCCTGGGTCTCTTTTGGCCTGTTCCCTTTCTCCTGTTCTGTGGTGTTTGGTTTCAGGTCCTCTCCGTCCCTAGGTGTGCCCTTTTCGCGGTTCGGGTTCACTGGGTTTGGGTTTTTGGTGGTGCTGGTGCTGGTGCTTGCCTGTGCTGGCTGGGCTTTGGACTCCCGCTGGCCTGTCCCTTCCCGTCTCCTTGTACGTGTATGAGGGGGGGGAGTCAGAGGGGCGGCCGCGCGGCCCTGGAGGCTCAATGGATTGGGCCTTGACACCTTGTGTGCTTTGTAAACGTTTCCACAGAGAAAAAAACAAGGCAAAAGCCAAGTCCTGCCTGGGGGAATGGTGGCAAAAGCGGCCGCGCCTCCCCACCTGGACCCTTGCTTCCTCAGCAAGGAGGCGGCGCCGGTTGCCGTATTTGCACTGTGCAGTCCTGCGCGTTGCAGCATGTCTAAAGGCGCTCCGTGTACTGTCGCGTGTGTTCCACACTGCAGGTTGGAAGAGCGCTCCCTGGGCCTCGCCTTCGTGCCCCTGCGCCTGCGGTTCCGTCAGGGGGAACAGCATCACACGCTGTACCTGGCTGTGGGCTTCAGGCGCGCCTGGCGCACCAGCGACAACAAGCAGTGGGCGGAGCGGCTGGAGGGCTGGCGGCAGAGGGAGCCGGGGGCGGAGGGGAGGGACTGGGCAGGGCAGCAGACGATGAAGGATCCAATAAAGGAAGGAAAGGCTGCTTGATGCGATGAAGTGGTCCACTGTGTACCGTAGTGTTCAGCGTGCAAAGCGAATTGTTGCGATCGAAAAGGTTGGACGCACACGCGTGTCGTACGCACGTGTGTAGCCATGCACAGCTCACGTTTGTGTGTGTGACGTGAACAGTAGTACCGTAAGGCACAATCCCCGCAAGTTTATGTGCATGAGGAGCAGGTGCCGCGGTCAGATGGGGGCAGATTAGGGGCGTGGTAGGTACAGATAGAGCTGGATAGAGTGGCGCTGGTTTGGCGGGGCAGTTACGTTCAACCGGCTGGCCATGAGCGGGTTGCGCACGTGTCCTCTACAACGCAACCATGTGGGTGGTACGGTAGTGCACGTACTGCATCATGCAAGTATGCACCAGCATGGAGCAGTATGCTGAGCGTGGCCTCTTGGTGGCACTTGGTGGCGTCAGGGGATGTGGCACGAGGCATGCGGTTTTTTTTTTTTTTTCAGGAGAAGGGTTATGGGATTATCGGAGACCTATTTTTTGCGGGTA
>VFQN01007288.1_pt1 | contig 11995 bp, 8 predicted proteins | sample 3512371 | NCBI WGS metagenome assembly VFQN01 (sample SAMN10412370, study PRJNA504923) | tailings metagenome | isolation source: Replicate 2 from Balatoc abandoned mine | place: Philippines: Itogon, Benguet | collected 2017-08-28
CCCTCGGAATGGAGTACGGGCCCTCCGGACCCGTTTATTCCGGGCTTTTGAGGCCTCGACCTCAAAAGTATTCCGGAAATCGGAATGCATTTCGGGAAAAAAAACACTGCAGCGCAGCTACCGGAACTCAGCAGCAGCTGCCACGAGCACATCAACACTTGACGCGCCGAGAAAGCACCACACAACCCCAATTCGCTGCTCCCAAACACACCCTTACAGTCAGCTGCATCCACACACCACACAGTTGGCAGCCCTGCCCTCCTGCCCTCACCTGGATGTGCGACTTCCGGCCTCCCATGGTCTGCACCGCCAGCATCTCCACGCTCTCCTCCCCTGCCAGGCCGCCCAGCCCCTCCCCCACAGCCACGCCCTGCGGCTCCGGCGAGCCAGAGCCCTGCATCTCTGCCACATTCTTGGTCACAGGCCGCGGGCCCGACGGAGGCGGCGGCGGCTTGGACGCAGACCCAGCGACGCTGCGCCGTACCGCCGCCGCGCCGCTGCCTGCCGCGGCGCTGCCGCCGCCACGTGTCGGCGGGCGGGATGCCACGTGCTCGGAGGCACGGTCCCGGGCGAGCTGCTCCTGCATAGCGGCTTGCATCCAGGCGGGGTCGCGGCACTTGAGGGGCCGCGTGAGGTGCTCGGGTGGAGGGCCGGCGTGGGCGGGGCGGGTAGAGGGCGGCCGCACGGGCGCTGTGAGGCGCTTGTAGTGGTCCTGAGGGGGCACGTTTGCGAGGGGGGGCGGAACGGGATGGAAAGGGTTTGAAACTTGAAATGGGATGTGAGCGGATATGCAGTGACCTTGGGCTAGAGCGTCACCAGACGTTACCGTAGCCCTGGTGTAGGTGCGTAGAAAGCAATCGCGTGCGTAGTGATGGGGCACACTTTCTGCTATGCAATCCCCCGAGGCTCCCTGACTGTGAACGTCAACGAGCTGGTGGTAACTCCACAGCTCTTCTTGTTCTCCTGCCATCCTTGTAGCAGCACCGGAGTGCTGCGCCTACACCTTACCTCTTGCATGCGCTGCACCCAGTCCGGCGTGTGGCACTTGAGCTTCTGCGTCAGGTGCGCCGACGCCCCTGCCACCTTCGGCACGGCCGGCGCATCCGCCGCATCCGGCGCATCCGCCTCCATCCGCATCCGCCCACCCTCCGTGCCTGCTGCCGCCTGCTGCTCTGCTTTCTGTCCCGACCCGCTGTTTGAACGCTTGACCGCTGGGAGGTGCGTTGTGGACTGCGCTGAGCCAGGTGCCGACCCTCCGTTGCCCGACGTCCTGTGCGCGGCGTGGGCACCGGTATGTTGCGGCACGTGGGAGTGTGGGTGTGCGTGTTGGTGGGCCACCACCGCTGCTGCGTATGGGGCCCCTGGGGACCCCGGACGCACACCCAACACGGGACCCGGGATGGGACGGAGCGGGTAGGGTCCGCTGGAGGTGCCGGGCCGGCTGTTTGGGGCTGCAGTGCCGTTGCGCTTGGCCGGAGCTTGCCCCAGAGAGACGCCGTAGATTCGCTCCAGGGCTGTTGCGTTCTGTGACGGCGCTCCAGCGTTGCTGCGGTCAGTGTCCGCGGCCGCAGCTTCAGCATCGCTGCCACGTGCGGTGCCGTTGCCTCCGGCTCCCGCGGCCGCTGCGGTCGCGTCGGCGTAGGGCCCTTTGGACACGAAGCTGCTGCGGCGGCCGTTGCCGCCGGCAGAGGGCGGCGGCGGCGGGGCCGTAAGGAACGGCGGCCGGCTGGCTAGGCCTCCGTTTCCGTTTTCGTTACCGTTCGCGCCCGAGCTGCCGGCGCCTTCGCCCGCTTTCAGGGACTTTGCGGACCGGGAGATAGCCGTGGCGCAGCGCGGGGCTTTGAAGGGCACCTGAACGGCTTGTGTCCGCGGCAACGGCGCGTGCAGCAGCGCCGGCGACGGCACCAAACTGGGCGGCGCCGGCAGCGCCGCCGCTCGCCGCCGCGCCATGGACTTGCCTCCTAGCACCGTCGCCGCTAGGCGCGGCGGCGCGCCGCCGCCGCTACCGCCACTACTGCCACCAGTAACGCTGCCGCTGTGGCCCGCGTGCAGGGCTGCGGCGGCGTCCAGGGCGCTCATCTCGGAGCGCGGCCGTGGCGGGCCGTAGTCCGGCAGCGGCGGCAGGCGCTCTGCCGCGTGCGTCATGGACACTGGCACGGACAGCGACATGATCCGCTGGTGCAGCTCCTCCGGGAACGGGTTGCCGTGCAGGTGTACGGCAATGCGGTTCTCGGCGGCGGCGCCGTAGGCGTTGCGGTTGCGGGCCATGAGGGCTGTGGCCAGGGCCTCTCCGCCGCTAGCCGACAGGCAGTTGTTGGACAGGTCCAGCTTGCACAGGGAAGGCAGCTGGGACAGCGCTTTCGCCAGGATCTGGTAGGGGCAGTGCAGCACACCGTACGCACATCACACGTCTTGACGTGCACGGTAGTGCCGGGAGCGGTGCTAGGGGCCATGCAAGCAAGCAGGGAACCAGGTCAGGGTCACAGTACTAGCACCCGGTGCTCTTCCCACCTAACCCACTTGCGCCGTATATGCAGCAACATTTTGCACTAGCTACTAAGTGAACATCTCGCGACCCACCTGCGCCGTGCGGTCCGTGATGCCCGCGCCGCTCATGCTTAGCTCCACCAGGTTCTTGTGCCCGCACAGCCCATCGCCAAGGGCCCTGCTGCCCAACGGCCCCACGCCCTCGGGCGGGTCTCCCCCGCCCAGTCGCAGCACCGCCAGGCCCGTGTTGTGCAGCATGGCACGTGCCAGCTTGCGCGCGGCCCCGCCGTCCAGCGGACAGCCCACGATGCTCAGCACGCGCAGCGCGGGGCAGTTGCCCGTGCCCAGGAAATCTTCTGCCAGGCACACCATCGCCGCAGGGTTGCACGCGTAGTTGAGGGACAGCAGCGCGAGGCACGGCATGGCGGCCAGCTCGGTGAAGAATGAGGAGGTGCTGGCGGCTGCGGCGGCCGCGGCCGCGGCTGCGGCAGCGGCTCCGGAACCGGCGGCCGTGACGGGGTTCGCAGGGTTGGCGGTGCCGCCGCCGCTGCCCAGCATGTTGAAGTCCAGCACCAGCTGCTCAATCCCGTGCATGTGTTTTAGCAGCTGCGCCAGCTGCAACGAAGTATGGGAGTTGATGCCCGCATCAGTCAAGTCCAGCGACCTCAGCCCAGGAGTGGTTTCCGCCGTCGTCCCTGCCCCAGCCCCGCTGCCGCCACTTGCGTCCCCATCACCGCTGGCCCTGCCCGCCGCCTTGGCGCCGCCGCGGGGCGCCCCTGGCCTGGCATTCCCAGGCTCCGGGACAGCCCCTCCGCTGCTGCCTTGCGTGCTCGCGCCGACGGCCTCCGGGTCCCCTACGGCTGTGATTGGCCGGCTGTTGTGCCCGCTCCCGGCACCGCCAATGTCCGTGGACTGCACCTGCCTGTACGCCACGCCGCTGCTTGTCCCGGTGATGGTGACCCGGGGCCCCCCGCTGCCACTAGCCGCCCCGGCACCCCTGCCTGCGCCCCTGGCGCTGGCGCCAGGGAACAAGAGGGCCGCTAGCGCGTCGCCGTCGGCTGCGGCCGCCGCCGCCGCCGCCAACGCACCAGCGTCCTCCAGCTGCTGCTGCTGCTGCCGCTCCCTCAGAGACATCCCACGCGAGCCTACACGGCCCGACGTCACCGTGCGGTGCGGCGCCGACGACATCCGGTGCGGCGACGCGAGGCCCGATGCCGCCCGCTGCGGGGACGACGAAGCCCGGTGCGGCGGTGACGGGAGCGCCGCCGGCGGCACCCCGGGCACGATGGTAGCGCCTCTGAGGCCCAGGTGCCTCAGGCGGGAGGACAGGCGCAGGGCGGCGCCCAGCGGCGCGCCGGCCTGGGGCGTGAGGGTGTTGCGCCCTAGCGACAGGCTCTGCAGGCCGCCCACCTCGCCGCAGCCGCACATGTGCGTGGCGGCGGCGTTAAGGGCTTCAAACGCTGACTGGGCCTGGTGGACGTGCATGGAAAGGACAGCGGCATATGGAATATTGGGCCCAGACTCAAAGGGAAGCCACGACATGCGGAGTATGATCAGAAGGATGCCCACATACCGCGTGGGAGATGCAGGTCGAAAACCCACCGGCTACTCTGTACGGCAGCAGGAGTGTTAGGTACAAGGATTGCCGTACCTCGCGGGTGTACATGGGCAGCTGCAGCAGGTTGTCGCGCCCGCCGGCAGATGCAGTGGTGGCTGCCTCCATGGTCAGCGCCTCCCACAGGGCCCTCAGCGCCTCCAGCACCGGTTGCACCACCGGGTGTATTAGCAGGCAGCCCAGGCCTCCCAGGCGGGGCGGGGCCGTGGCCCCGCTGCCGATGCCGCCGTCACCGTTGGTGTTGGCGGCGGCTGCCCCGTTCGCTGTCGCCATTCCTCCCAGTAAGCTTCCGGGGTACACAGCCTTTGAGGCCGTGGGATTCGGCATGCCCGCCAACGACGATGTCAACATGCCGCTGCTGAGAGCGGTTGAGCTGCGCGGTTGCACCACCGCCGCCGGCTCCGCCGCCAGCGCCGCCGCACCGCCGCCGGGCAGCGTCAATTGCCGTACCTCCGCCGCCGCCGCAGCCGGCTCCATCTCCAGCCATACCTTCAGCACCGCCGCCAGCGCCGCCGGGCCACCCGGCTCCTCTGCCTCCGTCACCAGACCCCCTGACAGCCCCCGCGCCGGCTGCTTGCCCACGCCGCACCACACGCCGCGCACGCCGCCCGTCACGTCATCCGTGAGCAGGTGGCTTAGCGCACCGCACACAGCCTGCACCACCCACGGTGCAAGATCCATGCACCCGGCCAGGACGCCCAGCTCGGCCCCCCCCAGCCCGCACTCCTCAAGCAGCAGGTGTCTAAGCGCGGGTAGGCCCACAGGCAGCAGCGCCCCCAGCAGCACCACGCCCTCTGCCCCCAGCTTGTTGCCGGACAGGTCCAGCATCACCAGCTTCGCCAAGGGGGTGGTGACCAACTTGGGAGGCACCTCCAGGCGGCGCAACGGCCCGCCCTCCTCATCGTCACTGTGGTACACGTGGTCCGGGCTCTCGCCCGCGCTGCCACGCGGCTTCCCGGCGCTGCTTGCTGCGCCGTCCTTATTGTTTGCCGCTGCATCCATCAGCCTGTGCACCAACACCCGCATGCCGGCCCTCCCCAGCCCGCACCAGCACATCCTTAGCTCCTCCACCGACGGCGACCGAATGAGCGCCTCCGCCAGCGCAGCTGCACTGCCACCCGCCCGGCTGGCGCCGCTAGCCCCAACACTGGCGCCGTCGCCTCCAACAGCGGTTGGCCGCTTGACCGGCGCAGAGGCCCTGCTCAGGGTAGCCCTGCTTAGGTCTAAGAGCCTAGGCCCTCCGCCGTACCCCGGCCGCTGTGAAGCCTCCGCCAGCGCCTCTATCGCCTGCGAGTCAATGGCGTTCCCTGACAGGTCTAGCTCGTCCACGCCGCCGCCGCCAGTGCCGCCACCGCCACCGTTTGTGACGGCGGCGCCGTCAATCTCTCCGCCGTACGCCGCCGCAAACGCTGACGTCGACGGCGCCGGCGTCGGCGCCGTCAGCGCGGGAATGATCGCCGCCAACGACGCGTCGTCCAGCTGAGTGCCCGCAAGCCCCACACGTGCCAGCCGCGGCACGGTGCCCGTGCGCCCGCCGCTGCGGTTGCGCAGCACGCGGTTCAGCGCCTCAACAGTCGCAGCCCCCAACCCCGTGTTGCCGTTCAGGTCCAGCGCCATCAGGGCCCCCGGATGCTCGTCCAGTACGGTAACGATGCCGGCGGCGCCGCGGTCCGTCAGGCTGTTGCGCTCCAGCCCAAGCGTCCGCACGCCGCCGCCGCCACCTGCCGTACGGTTCCCGCTGCTTGTGAGCTGCCGCATCATGCTCGTGAAGTCCGACACAATGCCGTCCTCGATCCCGTTGCCCCCAAGCAGCAGCACCTCCACAGTGGGGCAGCACCCCGCCGCCTGCATGACCTCCCCCGCCGCCGCCGTCCCCAGCCCACACTCTGTCAGGTCCACCGTACGCAACGTCAGCATCGTCGCCCCCGACCCCACCGCCCCCATCAGCCTGAACGCGCTCGCATCTCCCCTGCCCTCCTCCCCGCCCGCATCCGCCGCCTCCCTCCTCGCCGCCGCCGCGTTAGCCACATCCCTCAGCATCGCCGCCACCGCCGTACCCCCCTTGGGGCCCACCACCACCGGGCCCTGGCCCCCCAGCTCCAGGGCGGTGCAGGGCGGTGCGGCCCCGCGCCGCGGCCGCGGCTTACCCTCACGATCGAACTCCCGAGCCTCCTCCTGGCCCATCAGGCAGCCCAGCAGCGGCACCAGGTCGGGCGGGGCGCAGCGCAGCCACTCAGGCATGGTGCACAGCACGGGCCAGCTCTCCACCACCTGCGGGCAAGTAACGCACCAAGGTACAATACGTAAAAGGGCAGGGCATACGCAACTGGTCCACACGCAGGCGGTTAAACCCTTCTGGATCAAGAGCAGACAGAATACTGCGGAGGGCTGCGGCCATTGATGATGGAAAGCAAAAGATGGCAAAAGATCAAGCCCTACCTGCAGCGTGCGCCGCAGCACTGGCTCCGGCCAGTTGTGCGGCTTGGCCGCCAGGCGGCCGCGCAGCAGGGCGGCTTCCAGAGCCGCCGGCGAGCGGATGTTGGCTTCAAGCAGCGTGGAGGTGCGCCTGGGTAGTGCGCGTTTGTGGAGACAACAAGAGCTATCAGCACGTTTTGCAGCAACACCAACACTGGCCCGAAGTCACGCGAGCTCAGCGCAAAGACGCACAGCGACTACAACGCAGATGGCACCGGTATCCCACATCGGGGCCGTGAATGCATGGAGTATAGACAGGGGTGCTCCGGTGCGTTGCAGTCCGTGCTGCGCTCAACGTCCACCCACTTGCTCACGCCGGCAGCGCGCAGGACGTCACGCAGCCGGCGCTCCTCGGCGCCCGGGTCGGTAGAGGGGCGCGGCGAGGGGCTCTCCCCTGGCCCCGCCCCCTCCCAGGGCTCGGGGCGCGGCGGGCCCGCCGCCAGCAACCGCGCGAGCTCCCGCTGGTAGCTGTCAAAGCCAGCTGCGGACAGTCAGCGAGAGGGCACACAACAGGGCAAAACCACTCGGCATCCCACTCAGCATCTACTGTTGCCGGCGGTCCGCCAGCCATGCCCGAAGGGGATGGAGCATCAACCCTCCCCACCCCTCTAGCCGCACGCTAACCCACGGCCTCCATGCACACACCCTTGACCCACGCACTACTCCTCCCCGCACAAGGCCCCCATCCCCTCGCCACGCACCCGCTCCCTTGAACATGCACACCACCTCGGCCGCCGCCACCGCGTGCACCTCCTCCTCGCTCCACGGCACCTCCCCCGCCGTGCCCTCCACAACGTCGCGAGGCAGGCAGCGCAGCGGGCTCTGCCCCACGTAGCCGGCGTGCACCACCGCCACCAGCCGCTTGCCCGCGTTCAACGCCCATTGAACCTGCGGGCACAGCACGCATGGTGCTCTAAGGCCACTGTACAAGTGGTCGGAGGAAGCACGGTGGCTTCTGCCAAGGAGTGGTGATAGGCAGGTGCATGAGCCTGGTGTGGCAGGTTGAGTGTGTAAACAGGTGTGCATTGTGCGGAGCACGGGAGCTATGTTAGAGGGGCGGGTGCGTCGTAACCCTGGCCGGACACGCCCCACTGTCGGCACCGGATGGGTGGCATGCGAGGGCCGCGGGAGCAGCACATGCGCCTACGCCCCCTGACCCAGATGAGGAATGCAGCACATGGGATGTTGTGCATGGCCTACGCAGCGTTCTCGCACCTCTTTGAGCGCCCGGTTGCCGTTGGGGTGGTTGCACAGCGCCTGATAATAGCCAGGTGTGACCAGCATGACGAAGCAGCTGCAATCAGTTATCATCTGCTCCACCGCAGCCTGCTTGTTGCTGAAGCGCGCGTCGTGTTTCACGGTCACACCCAGACGCTCCAGCTCGGACGCCAATGCAACAGCCCACTCGCTGCCTTCCGGCCACTTGCAGGACAGGAAGACTGGGGGGCTGGGAGGGAGCTGGGGGACCTGCTGGCTAGTTGGGACATCTTCCGGTGCATCGCGCTGTACGGTTTGAGAAGCCGTCGGTTCGGAGTCTGAGTCGGACCCGGGTTCGGGGGAGTGTTCGGAGGCTACGCTGGGACGCTCCGGGTCTGGCCCTGGCTCCTCCATGCCGGCGTCCGGAGGCTGGGAACGCGCGTCTCGGGGCTGAGAACCCGCGTCTGGGTCACGCCATTGCGCCGTGTTTGAGTCCAGCTGCGCACTCAGCTCTTGCTCCCCAGTATCAACGATCGGCTCGTTGGCTGCGCTGGGGCTGCGGAGTTGAGATGCTTCCCCCGCGGTTGATGCGCGCCCCGAAGCACCGATATCCTCCTCAGCGTCCCCAAACTCATCACTGTATTCTTCTTCGTCCATGATGTTTGTGTGCTCTGACCTATAACGTCTGCAGCACGCTTTGCCCTCGCAGCCGAAGGCATGCCCGGAACACTACGCAAGCCTACGGTAACATGTAATCAGCTGTATCGATACAATTTATTGCTTATCTCCGTTGTAGCACGTACAGAGCACGATCAAAGCCGTGCCGTTGTTACTTACCAGCAGTGGTGTCTGACCTAGAGACCCATGTTAAGTACCTAGTGTATGTTGCTTAGTAGTTTCTTGCAACGTTGCCTATTGCTCCGAATGGTCTCAAAACGAGCCCATTCGGGTGCCTTAGCACTGTTCGCACCGACGCACCCTACCCGGCGCCATGCCACCGCTTGGAGCGAGCCGAAAACCAAGAAAGGTTTGGTCATATCTCAGCAAATGTCCCAGGGACACGCAATACTGATCGCAAGGAAGGCGGGGCGAGAACTTCAGCGAGGAGAAGGGGTCTCCCCTGGTTGGGAGCAGCCGGAGCAGGAGAGCTCCCCTGCCGCAGCTAGTGCGTAGCAGGATGCAGTAAGGGGAGGTACATCGCATGTATCAAAGCAAGGCAAGGTCAGAAGGACTAAACCGCGATGGCATGTGCGGTTACTAGGGATGTTCTAAGCGACCGAAACAGAAGCTGTAGGCCAGTCTGCTGACATCTGCACTTATCTGAACTGCTTTTATTCCAGCTGTGTCGGTGGCCCCCCGGCCCACGCGGGACAGACGTATGCGTGCTCGCGCAAATGCTATGCGATGCATAGCAGTTGCCGCAGCTAGTGCAAGGGCGCGTCCCAAAGGTCCAAAACACTACCATACGCATGCAACCTTCTGACACCAGTCCACTGTCAACAGGAACAGTAACCAGTGCGATGCGGCAGTCATCATGTGGCGCAAGACACGGTGCCAACCAGGAGTGCCAACCAGGGGTGCCCACCTGGTGCCAACCCCTGATGCCATCAGTGATCAGTGGGGGCTGTCGCGGGTTCCACGTGCGCAATGTAGACTGTGTTCACATACCGGTATGCGTGACCGCATGACACAAACTGTAGTTTCAGTCACAGTCAACGGCTGGCCAGCCAACCGCGGGCCCGGAATTCGGTCACGCCTGCACCACGATGGCGGGAGCAATGCGGCGATCTAAGCTTTCCGAACGTGGGACAAAAGTGTGGGCGCTGTAGGACAAGCGTGCACAATTGTATTGCTCATATACAATGTTAAGCTTTATTCTTGCAGTCCTCGCCCTCCTGCTTGGGGCAGCACCTACAATCGCAATCAACCGACCAGGACAAGAAGAAAAGCCGTGCGCTAGGAGCTGTCATACAATCAACTGCGATAATGTTGGCATCAGATACGGGCGCTTCTGTGGCGTAGGCCACGGTGGCTGTGAAGGAGTAAGTGAAGACGCAGGCTTTCCTGGCTTCAGCGCTTCTCCTCTGCACAAGCTGACATGCTGCAAAGAAGAAGGATTTGATACAATCAACTTGTTGCGCTTAGGTCACCACGCTGGGGTGTTCCGCTGCATGCTGGTGCAACGAGGCCTCCCGTGTCCACCACGCCGCAGGTGGAGCCATGCGACCCCGTGGACGCCTGCTGCCAAAAGCATGATACATGCGTAGAGCGCGAAAGGTGAAATGGCAAACTATGGTCTCCAAATGAAACAATATCTAAATCATAGCGCACCGGTAGACTCCGCATGCGGCACGGGGCCACTTGGGGTGGTGCCACACTGTGCCACAATTCCGTACGACAAGAGTGCAGCAACCGTTGGCATGTGGTGTGCGCTGCCTGTGACGCAGTGTCTTCTCCAGCAAGTGCCACAAGCGGTTCCTCAAGTGCCTGGAAAAGCACGAAGAGCGGGGCCATGAAGGTGCGCCGTGCAGTGGCACAACGCTTTGGCCGCTTACACCGTACACTGTGGAGTTGCTCCCTGCACACAACGCACACCACGATAATGTCAGCGTGGCCTGTAAATCTTGTCACGCAGTACGTCCTGCTACTATCTTGGTTCTACTCGTGTTGGTCCCGCAAGCCTTGACTAAGACGACATTCTTGCCCTGAATGCCGCCGCACGGAATGTGCACGTGGAACTGCGTCTTGGCGACCGCTGCGCTGGCAGGCTTTGCGCCTGACAAGGTACGTGGCCCTGGGTGGGCTGGATAGGGTACTAGAGCTGCAGAGCCAAAGCGTTGGTGTATCAACGTGGTTGCCGTGGCATTATTGGCAGTGGTCTGGCTGGCTATGACATGTGACGCCGTGAGCCTTCCCCAATCAGCTGACTGCAACCAGGACCAGCTCTCGCACTGTCATCCAACCACGCTGCTCTGTAGCACAAGCTTGCTCACCAGGGTTGCGGTGTCGTACCGTACTCTTGCCGCTGGCCCACGGCATGCCCATGTGTTATTGCCAGTACCCGTATTGGGTCATCCTGCTGTCCCGTACGACAACGTGCTGCCCCCCGCCCTCGACCCTGCCATACAGTGCCCCTACTCGCTGGTCATCCCCACCATGCGGGCTGGCATCCAGATGGCCATGATGTTCTCGGAGGGCGCCTCCCAAGCGGCCGGAGGGCCGGGGGGCAAGCTGAAAGTTAAAGCGGCGCGTAGGCAAGAACTGTGACCCCTTTCGCGACCCAGCGGCACCATTGCGTGACATGTTACGCTCGAAGCTTTACTGCACTGCATGGGCGTGTTCGCTACACATGTCTTTGTACCGACCTATGTTTCCTGCTGGACGGAATTAAGACTGCACTAAAGTGAGAGTAGTGCACGTACCGGGGCGGCCCGTGCAGCCGTGAGCGCTGGGCCACGTATCGTATTAGGCACTTGCGCGCCTGTATGTGGCATGGTGCACTGACGCGTAAACTGTCTCGTGCATCGAGATAGCTCCAGCCACCGAACCTCATTTGCAATTTTGGTACACTTGGTGTCTTTCCCCTTTGGACTGTGTGTTTCTGTGCGCGTGCTCTGCCGGCTGACGCCATGGTGTTGTTGCGCTGGGCGTAGCGCTGATGTGCGGCAAGCTGTTTCGGTGTGCTGACAGGTGCTGACGAGAGATTTACTGGTTTGTGAGTGGAAAGTCTTTGCGCGGGTGTACGGCAGGCTCTCTATAACACGGCTGCGCTGTGCCACTACTGCATGTCTGACGGACATGTCAACAACGCCGGCCAGACCGAGTTCCGTTCAAGGCGCCTCGGCTTGTGTTTTTCGTCTGGTGTAAACTGCATGTTCTGTATGCAACGCCCTGGACCCAAGGTCAGCTGGAAGCAAGGCCTCCACGGCTGCGTCTTGCGTGGTTGCCCCTTCACGTTACTTGTGCAGCATGGATGCACGATGTGAGCGACGTCAAGTACCTGTGGCCCTTATGTGACCTCACGCCTGCAGCAGGGGGCCGTTGGGGTTTCGATGGAGGAGGAGCGAAAGGAGCACCCGGGGGGGCGCTACTGGCTGATTCCCCCGTACAGCTGCCTAGTTTCTGGTTGGCTCGCCCATGTTTGGAAAACATGGGCGAGAACATAGAGATGGGGTCTCTTCCGGTTGTTGCCTCGGGCCGAAATTAGAGGTGAAAGGGTGA